>Ga0116159_1002361_pt1 | contig 18381 bp, 11 predicted proteins | sample AD_JPNAS1_MetaG_FD_89878 | JGI IMG/M metagenome (GOLD analysis project Ga0116159, IMG submission 89878) | Active sludge microbial communities of municipal wastewater-treating anaerobic digesters from Japan - AD_JPNAS1_MetaG | ecosystem: Engineered > Bioreactor > Anaerobic > Digestate | place...
CATGATCCGCCCGCCGTCGGGTTTGATCAGGCCGTTGCACATGCGCAGCAGGGTGGTCTTGCCCGAGCCGTTGCGGCCGATGAGGCCGAGCGAATCGCCCTGGTCGAGTTGAAACGAGACGTTCTCGACGGCGTAGAATTCGTCGGCGCGCAGCTCAAGCCGCTGCCGATGGCCCATCAGCGTGTTGAACAGGTCGCGGATGCCGTAATCCAGATGCGCATGGGCATTGCGGCTGTATTTCTTGTAGACGTTTTCGACGATCAGCGCCGGCTTCATTTCAGGCTCGTTCCGCCACGACCGGGATCGAGACGTGGAAGATGAACCAGCCGACCAGGAACAGCAGGCTCATGCCGACGCACGAGGCGAGCAGACCCGGCTGCTCGAGCACGTTGCGCGTCGCCAGCGAGCGCAGATTGACCAGCACGATTGAGACCGGGCTGCACGCATTAAACGTATCGAGCAGCGGATGCATCGAGCGCGCATAGAGCACCGGGCTGGCATACATCAGCGGGCGCAGCAGGATGTTCACGAACCGGCCGATGTCGTTATAAATCGTGTTGAACGGCGCCAGTAAAATGCCGAGGGCCAGCCCCAGCAGGACGATCGCGGGGAACAGCAACAGGAACTTAAGGAACCCGACGGGGGAGAGCGAACCGAGCGCCGCCGCCACGATCGCCAGAATCGCGATGCGGAAGATGGAATTGAAGGCGACGCGCCAGACGACCGAAAGGATCAGCGCCTCGGGCACAATGCTCGTCTGCGTGACGAGGTGGCGCGATTTGCCGACCACGCCGAGCGGCATCGTCACCGCCTCGCTGAACGTCATCCAGAGCAGCACGCCGAACGTGATGAACACCGCCGGAGGCATCGCGATACCGCGGTCGGACACCACGCCCGATCGCATCAGCGCGATGAACACCAGCGCCAGCATCAGCGGCTCCAGGAAGTCCCAGACCAGCGAAAACTTCAGCCGCGAGTACTCCGCGCGCAGGTCTTTCAGGAACAGGCGATAGGCCAGGTAACGGCTGTGGATGATGCCGCGGATCATTTCCGTCCAGACGTGGCGGAACTGCAACACCTCGGCTTCGGCCGTGTAGATCTTCATGCCCGGTTTCCTCCGCGTCGTGCGCTGCCGCAACGGACAACCCGGCATTGTCTCGACGCGCGGGGCGAAATTCAACCGTGCTGACAGCAGTGGACGAGTCGGACGGTTTGGAGGCGATGGCGGGTCGCCCGGTCGACGTGGTGAAGAAGGAAGCGCTCCGCAACCCCTGTCGGCGTCGCGTGATCTTGAGCAGGCGCGAGGTTCTTTATGCCGCTTAGCGTGCAGGAAGCAGCCCGGTTGTGGGACATGCTGGACGCCGCGCGGGCTTGGACTTCACTGCCGGTCAGCAATTTGAGAGCTTTCTGGCGGATCGGAAAACCAGAAATGCAGTGGAGAGGAATCTTGAGATCATCGGTGAGGCAGCGGGGCGCGCCTCAGTAGCCTTTCGCGAAGCTCATCCGGTCATTCCGTGGAAGGCAATCATCGGCCTACGCAATGCCCTGATTCATGAGTACGGGGAGATCCGGTTTGAGATTCTGTGGTCGGTGGTCCAACAGAAGCTTCCCGAGTTGATTCAAGAACTTCATGCGATGAATATTGACCTGACTCGTGCTGAGGAAGACTGACGGAGACGGAAACTATGGTTTGATTCCCGTTGACCAAACTCTACATCCGGCGAGGATCTGTTGCTATTGTTGGGCGTAATATCAGGGCTCACAACCCGACAGGTGGGTTTTCCGGGGCTGTTTGTGTGAGCCGCGCATAAATCTGCGCGCACTGTTCCGCCAGGCGGCGGGGGGTAAACTGGCGTTCGACCAGTTGCCGGCCGGCGACGCCCATTCGCCGCCGCAGTTCGGCGTCGCCCAGCAGCCGGGTCAGTGCGTCGGCGATCCCCGCGATTTTCTCCTCTTCGGGCCCTTCGGGAATCAGAAAGCCGGTCTCGCCGTTGCGGACCGACTCGCCCGTGCCGCCGACTTCGGTCGCGACAGCCGGCTTTTCCATGCAGAATGCCTCCAGAATCGACGTGCCGAGCGATTCGCCGGAAATCGGCGTCAGCGCGAAGATGTCGAACAGGGCGACGATGTCGGGGACGTCGGTGCGGAAGCCGGTCAGGATCACCTGCTCGCGGATGCCGAGTTCCCGGGCCAGCGCCTCAATCGCGGCCTGCGAGCGGCCCTTGCCCACCAGCACCAGCCGCGCCTCGGGGAATCGGCCCCGGACCCGGGCGAACGCCCGCAGGATCAGTCCATGGCCCTTCTCGGGGGCCAGCCGGCCGACCATCCCCACCACCGGCGCGCCGGCCGGGATGCCCAGTTCGGCGCGCAGCCGGGGATCCCCTTCGCGCGGGTAGAACCGCGTCGGATCCGGAGCCGAATAAACCGCCGTGATCTTCTCCGCCGGGAACCCCACCGCCTCGACCAGCGGGTTGACCTGCGGGCTGATCGTAATCACCCAGTCGAACTGGCGGTAGTGCCAGCGGTTGAGCGCGTGCCCCGCGATCGGAAATGTATTGTGTCGCGTCCGCACAAGCGGCGGGCGAGGGGAGAGCCGCCGCGCCGCGAGCAGCGACAGCCAGGCATCCTGCGACCCGTGCGGGTGGATGATGTCGAACCGCTCGCGGCGGAAGAGGGCGGTCAGCGCGCGCAGATCGCGCAGTGCCGAGGCCGGCCGGAACCCCCGCCTAAGTTCCAGATCGTCAAAAGTCTTCAGTCCGGCCGCGCGCGCCCGCTCGACCAACAGGCACCCCCGCGGCCCGGCGACCCACGGCTCGTGGCCGAGCTCGCGCAGGCCCAGACTCTCGGTCAGGATCCGGTTGGGCTGCCCCCCCCAGTGGTGGTGCATATTGACGTGGAAGATCTTGAGCGCGCGTCCCATGGCAGTGACAAACTAGACGAACCGGCCCAAATCCGCAAACAGGACGGGGGCCCGAATGCCGGGTCGGTCCCCGCTTTTCGCTTGCGAGCTTATGGCCGGGGGCCTACCATTTGGGGGCATGTGGTTCATGTGTGAACGGATTCGGATTGCTGTTCTGTTGACCGCTGACTGTTCCTGTTGAAGCTGGCCCGCCGCCGGGCGGGCGGAAAGACGCTGGTCTTGACCCATGGCTCTGAAGCCGGACTCTTCGTTTGCGTCCGAGGAGCGCACGTTTTCGGAGGAGACGCTCGATCTCCTGCGCGAAATCCTCGGCATCCTGATCGGTCTCGTCGCGCTGCTGATCTTTCTGTCGCTCCTCTCCGAGCGCCAGGACGCCCGCTGGATCGGCCCGATCGGCGAGTGGATCGCCGTCAGCCTCGATTTTGCCTTCGGCCACTACGTATCGTTCGTTCTGCCGGCGATGCTGGCGATCTGCGCCTGGCACGCCCTGCGCGGCCTCTCCATTGCGCCCTGGCGGGGGCGGGGATGGCTGCGCGGCCTGGGCGGGCTGCTGATTATCATTTCGACGTGCGCGCTGCTGACGCTCAGCACGCTGGCACGAGGCGAAGCCGAACCCACCCGCGCCTTCGCGATGGGGGGCGTCGTCGGCAACCTGCTGATCGACGCCGAAGGGGCCAATCTGGCGGCGCTGCTCGGCCACGTGGGGACGGCGGTCCTGTTCGGGGCGCTGGCGTTGATCGGTCTGGTACTGTTCACCGAGACGATGCTGCGCGACCTGGCGACGCTGGGCTGGGGAGGCGTGCGGCGAGTCGGCCGCGGCGGCGCCGGGCCTTTGCGCCGGCTCGCGGCCTGGCACGTTCTGTTGCCGGGCTGGTGGGGCCGGCGGCTGCTGGGCCCGATCGCCGACGCGGGGGGCCGGCTCGCCGGTTTCCATCCTCTGGAGCGTCTGACCGGTGGGCTGCGGCTGATTTCGTTCCGGCGACCGGAACGGGCGCGCATCGCGGGGCCGGGCCCGATCATAGAGCTGGTGCGCGCCGAGGATGCGCGGCGGGAAACGGCGCACGGCGCGGAGGCGGAGCCGGAAGATCCGATCGAGGCGGCGGCGATTGCGTCGCGGCGGCGCGGACTGTCGGTCTTTCCGCGCGCGGCCGCCGGTCGTGGCGCGAACGACGCCGGGGGCGGCGAACCGCGCCCGATTTCCGCGCTGACTCCACCCACGGAGGACGAGGAGGCATCGGTCGCGCCGGAACCGCGCTCCTCCGGCGTGCTGGCGCGGCGCGCCGCCCAGCGCGAGAGCGTCGCCGTCGAACAGCATCATGGGCCGGATCATGACCTGGAGCGTCTGGCGCGAGCGCGCGTCAAGGCCGAGCAGCCCGAGATGGACCTCTTCCCCTCGGAGTATCAGCTTCCGTCGTTGGACCTGCTGACCGATCCGCCGGCGGTCGAATACGAGATGTCGGAAGAAGAGCAGACGCGGCTTTCGCAGCGGATCGAACAGACGCTGGCCCAGTTCAAGGTGGAAGTCAATGTGGTGGAAGTGATCCAGGGGCCGGTGATCACGCGGTTCGCGCTGAAGGTGGCGCCCGGCGTGCGGGTCAGCAAGATCATCTCGCTGGAGAGCGAGCTGGCGATGGCGCTCAAGGCGCCGCACGTGCGGATCCTGGCGCCGATCCCCGGCCAGGCGGCCGTCGGCATCGAAGTGCCCAACCGTAAATCCAACCCGGTGATGCTCAAGGAACTGCTGGCGTCCGAGGCGTTCAAGACGTCCAAGTCGCCGCTGTCGTTCGCGCTGGGGAAGAACATCGCCGGCGAGCCGATCGTCTGCGACCTGGCGAAGATGCCGCACCTGCTGATCGCCGGGGCGACCGGCTCGGGCAAATCAGTCTGCCTCAACGCGATCATCGCCTCGCTGCTCTACCGCAACAAGCCGGACCAGGTGAAGTTCGTGATGGTCGACCCGAAGCGGGTCGAGCTGTCGATCTATCAGGCGATCCCGCACCTGATCGCGCCGGTCGTGAGCGAAACGAAAAAGGCGGCGGCGGCGCTGGCCTGGTGCGTCGAGCAGATGGAAAAGCGCTACAAGCTGCTGGCGGAACTGGGGCTGCGCAACATCGACGGCTATAACGCGCTGGTGCGCGACCCGACCACCAACAAGCGCGCCTATGGCCGCAGCGACCTGCACTACATGCCCCACGTGGTCATCATCATCGATGAGCTGGCCGACCTGATGGTGGTGGCCAAGAACGAGGTGGAGGAATACATCATCCGGCTGGCGCAGATGGCGCGGGCGGTGGGGATGCACCTGGTGCTGGCGACGCAGCGCCCGTCGGTTAACGTCATCACGGGGATCATCAAGGCCAACTTCCCCAGCCGGATCGCGTTCCAGGTCAGCTCGAAGGTGGACTCGCGCACGATTCTGGACATGAACGGGGCCGAGGCGCTGCTGGGCCGCGGCGACATGCTCTACTCGCCGGGCGGGGCCAAGCCGTTCCGCATCCAGGGCTGTTTCGTGGCCGACGCGGAGGTCGAACGGCTGGCCGACTTCATCCGCGAGCAGGAGAAGGCGCGCTACGAGAAGGAAGACTTCGAGGCGCGGCCGACGCCGGCCGAGCGGGCCAAGGCGCAACTGCGCGTGGAGGAGGCCGACGAGGCGCCGGAGATGGAAGAAGCCGGCGGCGAACTGGACGAACTGGCCGTGGCGGGCCGGGCGGGCGCCGCGCCGCTGACCCCGGCCGACATGGAGCAGTTGAGCGACGAGGAGCTTTACGACATGGCGCTGCGCCTCATCCTGGAGTCGCGCAAGGCGTCGGTCAGCTACATCCAGCGGCGGATGAAGATCGGTTATGCGCGGGCCGGGCGCATCATGGACATTCTCGAAGAACAGGGAATCGTGGGACCCTACCAGGGCTCCAAGCCGCGCGATCTGTTGATCGATCCGGTCGAGTATCTGCAGCGGCTGCGCGAGGCCGGCGCCGAGGATTGATCAACTGGACCAAATCACGAAATCGCCATCCAGCGGCCCTAGGTCCCTCCGCCGCCGGCGGCTTGACGATTGCCATGTCCGATGGGGTGATATATAACAGGTTGGACAAGGGCAGGAAGGGCGTGTGTGCGCGCTGACGCGCCGGGCTGACGCCGCCATCCTGATCGCCGGCTCGAGGAAGAACCGTGGGCGTTCGCGGGGCGGCCGGCGGCGCCTTCGACCCCTTAACAGTAGCCATATCAGACCTCCCGGACGGGATGGGTGCACTTTTTTTGTTTTAAAACAGCGGCCGATGCGCGACTCTAGCGCAACGGCTTGAACTGGGGGGCCGATTTTCGGCTTGAGCCCCGCGGAATCGGCCTACGTTGGGCCGCATGGACCGAAAGGATACGGAAGTCACGATGGAAACAGGCCGGATCAGATGGAAAGGGTTGCTGCTGGCGGCCGGGGCGAGCCTGCTGGTGGTCTCAGTCTTCGGCTGGAGTTTGCGGCCCGCTGGCGTCGCAGCCGAAACCGACCAGACCCGCGGGGCCAGTTCGGGCACGGAGCGTGAAACGGCCCAACCCGCCGCCTCGGCCAGCGAGGCCGTTGCAACCGGCGCGGTAACGACCCCGACCCGCGCCCCCCGGCGAGGTCAGGGCAAGGTGGTGGTGCTGAACGACCGTCCGCTGGCGAAATACCAGGAACAGAAGGGAGCGCGTGCGGGCGGCGCCGGGTTCATCGCGGTTCTGGATCATGACGGGCGACCGACGGTCCCCACCGCCGGCACGCCCATTCCGGGCGCGGGGTTAATCCCGCCGCCGCCGGCCCAGATCGAGGTCCTGGCCTCGCCTCACGGCGGTTCGATGGCCAAGGGCGGCCCCTGGGTGGCGACGTTCATCACGGCGGAAAAGAACGAGCAGGGGGAATTCGTCGTCCGTTGTCGGAATGCGGCGTGCATGGATGCCGAGCACCACCATGAGGGGGAGGTCCGGGCGACCGATGCAGAGTAAGTTGTTTCGCCAGGCAACCGTCGCCTGCGGCTGGTTGTTGACAGGACTGTTTGCGACATTCGCGCCGGCCGCGACCTTCGAGGTGATTTACGCCGACGGCGAAAACGAAGGCTTCTTTGACTCCACGCTGGGCGATGAACGACGCGCCGCGTTCGAATTCGCGCTCAATCTGATTGCGGATCTGCTGGATTCAGATGTGCCGATCAAAGTCCAGGCATCGTTCGATCCAATGGGCAGCGAGGAGACCGGCGCGGCGCTGGGCTCGACCTTTCCCAACTCCTTCCATTGGAATTTCCCGGGCGCACCCCTCCCGAATACGGTCTATGTTCAGGCCCTGGCGAATGCGCTCTCCGGCACCGACCTGTGGGACGCCACGGATGAAGAACCGGAGTTCGATCCTGATATTGTGTGCATGTTCAACAGCGATGTGGATTCCGAGGAGGAGTTCGGCCTGGCCGACTGGTACTACGGTCTGGACGGCAATGCCGGCAACGATTACGACTTTGTCACCGTCGTGCGTCACGAAGTCTGCCACGGACTGGGCTTCCTTGCGCTAATCGATTCGACCGATGGAAGCTGGCTGCTCGATTTCCCGGACGCCTACAGCGTCCATTTGACGCGCCAGGGTGTCGGCGATCTGATCTTGATGAATAATGCCCAGCGGCGTCAGGCGATCGTCAGCAATCAGCTCTATTGGAAAGGCCCGGCGGTTGTCGCGGAAAAGCTCGGTCAGGTTCGAATCTACGCTCCGAGCCCGTACTCGGGTGGGGCGAGCATTGCGCATTGGGACCCCGTCAACTTCCCCGACCTGCTGATGGAACCCTTCTATACCGTGCCGATCATCAATACGATCGACCTGACTCTTCCGGCGTTCCAGGACATCGGCTGGCCCCTGATCGCTCCGCCCGAACCCACGCCGACGCCGACGCCCACGGCCACGCCGACCCCCACTCCCACGCCGACGCCGACCCCGTCGGGCATTCCGGATTTTGTCGTGGATCTGATCGAGCCGGAGGAGACGAACATCAACGTCGCCGTCCCGCTGCGGGTCGAGCTGATCTTCCGCAACGCGGGCGAGGGTTACTGCCCGATCACGCGCAACGAGATCTGGCTCAGCCCCGATCCCATCCTGACCGGAACCGGCAACGACATTTACGTCAAGGATCAGTGGGTTGACGAACTGCTGGCCGGCGAAACGGCGGAATTCACCGAGGCCAACGGCCTGTGGGTGACGCTCAACCTGAACGCCGTCGGCCGCGCGCAGAACGTGGAACTGCCGCCGGGAACCTACTACCTGGGCGTGCTGGCCGATGTGGATGACCGCGTCCCCAACGAAAGCGACGAGAACAACATCTTCCGCTATCACACGCCGCTGACGGTGTCGGTCGACGTCCCGGCGACGCCGTCGAATCCCAAACCGGCGAACGGCGACGAGAAGGTTGCGATCCACCGCAGCGAGCAGAACTTTACGACCGACGTGAGCTTTGAATGGGATCGCCCGGCGAATGCCTCGCGGTTCGACGTGTTCCTGTCGACCTACGGCGAGGCGAACCTCGAGTTCAACAAGACGGACATCGCGACGGATGCCCTGGGCGTGGAGGACGTCGAGATCGTCGATCTGAACGACGACGGCCGGCTCGATCTGATCTCGACCTGGACCGATGCCGGCGTCGTCGCGGTTCATCTCAACCGCGGCGGCAATCCGACCCAGTTTGAGACCAAGACCTTCCCCCAGGGCGGCCGTCCTGTCGGGCTGGCCTTGGGCGACATCAACGGGGACGGCATCATCGATTTCGTCAACGCGAACAATCTGACCGAAATCTACTACTACCTGAATGACGGGGAAGAGAACTTCGAACAGCACAAGGTGAGTTTGGAGTATGTCCTCGATCCCGTGAGCTTCCTGCCGATCGCCGGTTCGATCGCCAACGCGCCGCGCGACGTCTGCGTGGCGGACTTCGATCTCGATGGCGACATGGATATTTTCGTCTCGGGCGACGGTGGGTCCTCGCTGTTGGAGAGCGACCTGGCGTTTCGTCCCGAGCCCGGGATGGATGAACCGCCGCCGCCGCCGTATCCGCTGTGGTACGGCTGGATTCTCTTCGACGTCCCCGGATTCTACGACATCGAAAGCGCGCAGCTCAATTTCCTCCCGCCGGGCGGGACACCCGATCTGCCTTGGCAGTTTAACGATATCTTCCCGGATGTCGCCGCGGTCTCGATACAGAATGACAAGCTTTCCGTGCTGATCAACATCGGCCGGACCGATCGCAACGATAACCCGTTCGATGGACCGCCGGTCAACTTCCGGGAGTATGTCATCGCCGACGATCTGGACGGCGCGATCTCGCTGGACATTCCCGATCAGCGCAACTGGGCGGATCCCGAGATCTATGTGGCCGCGTATTTCGATCAGGCGGTCTACCGGTTCGTTCAGAACGGCCTGATTCCGGACCCGAACGGCAGTGGACCCAATGACGAACCGACCCGCGTGCCGTTGTTTTCGCGCCAGCTCGTTGGCGGCAACCTGCCCGACGTCACGGACGTGCTGGCCGTCGACCTGACGGGCGACGGCATCCTGGATGTCGTGGCGGCGTCGGCGGCCGAGGACCGCATCGTCCTGTTCGAGAGCGACGGCGATAGCGTGCCCAACTACACGGCGCGCGACCTGGTCCACGGCGAGGTGCCGTCGGACCGCGTGCAGGAATTCAAGGCGGGCGATCTGGACGGCGACGGACTGCTGGACCTGGCCAGCGCGTCGAACTTCAAAGGGGCGGTTTCGGTGTTCCATGCGCGGCCGACGTTGCCGCCCGAATCGATCGTGGCCTCGAACATTCTGCGCAACGGCTACGAACAGTTCCAGGACCTGCTGTACAACCAGATTTACGTCTGGCAGGTGCGGGCGAAGGCCGGCGTCTTCCGGACCGACGGCCCGGTGTGGGTCTTCCGCACGCAGCCGGTGCAGTTCATGCCGTCGATCGAAACGACGCCCAATGCGCCGCTTCTGGTCGAACCCACCGGCGTGCTGGATATTACGATGACGGCTACGAATACCGGGCTGTCGCCGCTTGAAACCCGGACGATGCCGACCGACAGCGTGTTCTATCAGATGCTGCTGGCGAGCAAGGATCAGTCGGTGTCGCTGGACGACACGGTCCTGTTCCTGGCCTCCTACTTCAGCTATCAGGAACGGCTAAGCTACACGCCGACCGAAATCACGCAGGCCGACCGGCAAATCCCGAGCACCGTGCGGGCCGATGGGAGCGTCATCCTGCCCGGGTCGAGCCGCGACCAGAGCACCACGCTATTCCTGGACCTGACCGGCGAACCGCTGGAGGAGGGGATCTATCATCTGCTGACGGTTGTCGACTCCGACGATGACCTGAAGGAGTTCTTCGACGCCGAGAAGCATATCGCCAATCACCGGTTCATGGATGACGTCTACCTGCATCATGAACCGCTGATCGTCGCGCGAATCCCCGACATTCCCCAGGGCCCTTTCCCACCCCACGAATCCGAGGGCAACGATACGCAGATCACGTTCCGCTGGGACCCGACCGGACATGCCAACGAGTACGACTTCTCGCTCTCGAAGGCGAGCGGCGTCATGTATGACTTCGACGGGCGGGATATCGCGATCACCCGCGACCTGCGCAGCGTCGGCGCCGCCGACATCGACGGCGACGGCGATCTGGACCTCTACAGCGCCCTGACCGGGGTGGCGGGCGACCAGCAGAGCCGCATCGAGTGGTATCGGAATCTGGGCGGCAACCCGCCGCTCTTCCTGACCTTGATGGCCTCGACCGCGATCAACGGCGCGATGGAAGCCGCCGCCGCCGACATGAATCACGACGGCCTGATGGATCTGCTCAGCGCCTCGTTCTTTGACAACAAGATTGCCTGGTACGAGAACAACGGCATCGTGCCCCCCGATTTCACGCAGCACGTCATCGCGGACAACGTCCGCGGCGCGATCGCCGTGTTCCCCGTGGACATGGACCGCGACGGCGACATAGACGTGCTGAGCGCCTCGGCCCTGGGCGACGGCATCTTCTGGCACGAACGGATCAATCTGGTCGAGCCCGCGGGCTTCTACACCCGCAATGTGGACAACACCTCGGGCGCCGCCAGCGACGTGATCGCCGCCGACCTGACCGGCAACTCCTATCCCGACATCATCGCGACCTACTCCAGCTCGGACTCGGTCGTGTGGTACGAACACAGCGGGCTGGTGCCCTCCTCGCTGGTCGCCCGTCACGTCATCACGACGACGGCGGAAGGCGCCAGTTCGGTGGCGGCGGCCGACATCGACGGCGACGGCGACATGGATCTGGTGGTTTCGTCCGAAGTGGACCGGACCATCGCCTGGTATGAATCGGACGGGCAGCCGGTGCCGACGTTCACGGAACATGTCATCAGCAACTCGGCCAACGGCGTGCGGAATGTGGCGATCGGCGACGTCGACGGCGATGGCCGGCTGGACGTGCTGGCCGCGATCAATGCGCTCGATCGGGTGGTGTACTACCGACAGGTCGACGCCGATGAGGTGACCTTCGAAACCCATCCGGTCTCGGAGGATATCCAGCGTGCGTGGGACGTGACGGTCGCTCCGCTGACCAGCTCCGTTTCGGCCGACGTCATCACCGCCTCGGCGGGCAACGGCAAGATCCAGCACTTCGACTTCAAGCGGCGCCATGTGTTTGAGGACAAGCTGGAAACCGAGGCGGAAGACCTGAAGACCAACCAGTACTTCCACCCCGAGTTGCTCGACCCCGATTCGGGCTATGCGTGGCGGATCACGGCGAAGAATCGGCTAACGACCGAGACGGTGATCACGACTTCCGGACCGATCTGGGTCTTCAGCACGGGCGTTCCCGACCTGGCCATCGAGGCGGGCAGTCTGGTCGCCGAACCGGCGTTCGTCGAACAGGGCAGCCCGTTCCTGGTGCGCTGGACCGAAACGAACCCCGGCAGCAGCACCGGCGACGGGCACTGGTCGCGGGTTGTGGCGAGCCCCGACGCCGAGATCACCGGTTCGGGTAACGACATCGTCCTGGGCGAAGCTTGGACCAATCCGATCGGCCCGGGCACCTCGGTGCCGCAGCAGATCCAGGCCGATTCCAGCGGATTGGACCTGGGCAGCTACACGCTGGCCGTGCTCGTGGACTTCTACGATCACGAGAAGGATGAATCCAACGAGAACAACATCTTTACCGCGGACAAGCCGCTTGTGATCATCGAACAGAACGCCGTGGGCAACTGGCACTTGTTCCAGTAACGACGTTGGAAGATCATTCGGGATACAGGCCGGCGTCGCGCGACGCCGGCCTTTTTGTGACCTTGCCCGACGCCGGGCACCCAGGAACGCAGCCGACACATTGCGTGGAGACCCGACGTGCCGGAGCCGATCCGCAGCATCTGCCTGACCTTGCCGGCCTACAATGAGGAAGCGGCGATCGAACCGTTGCTGATTCGCGCCGAGCAGGCCCTGCGGCCCGAGCCGCTGGAATGGTCGGTGATCGTCGTCGATGACGGCTCGCGCGACGCCACGGCGGCGATTGTCGAACGGCTGGCGGCCGCGCGCCCCTGGCTGCGGCTGGTGCGCCACGATCGGAATCGCGGCCTGGGGCCGGCGATCCTGACGGGCATCCAATCCGCGCTGGAGGGCCCGTGGGCGGCGGACCGGCTGATCGTCTGCATGGACGCCGACCTGACGCACCCGCCCGAGACGATCCCGCTGATGCGGGCCCGCGCCGACGCGACGGGGGCCGACGTCGTGATCGCGTCGCGCTACCAGCCCGGCAGCCGGCAGCACGGCGTGCCGCTCTTCCGCCGCACGCTCAGCTTTGGGGCGCGGCTCCTGTTCCGGCACTATCTGGCGCTGCCGGGCGTGCGCGACTACACCTGCGGCTTCCGGGCGATGCGCGCCAGCCTGCTCCGGCGCGCGCTGGCGCGGTTCGGTCCCGGGGGCCTGATCACGCGCACCGGGTTTGCCTGCACCGATGAACTGCTCGTGCATCTGGCGATGGTGGGCGCCCGGATCGAGGAGGTGCCGTTCATCCTGCGCTACGACCTGAAGCAGGGTGCCAGCAAGATGAACCTGGGCCTGACGATCCGCGAGACGCTCAAGTTACTGCGGTCGCATCGCGCGCAGTTGCGCGCCGGCCGCGACGGTGAATAGCTGCGGCGGCGGTCCGGCCGCGCGCCGGCAACGGCTCGCGGCCTCCGCGATGCCACCGATTCGGAGGCTTCGCTTCCACCCGCGCGGTCTGGTATGATCGGATTCGCGTGCGCGATAGCGCGACCGATCGATGCGCGAGAGGGGCGGCATGTCGTTTACCACCGATAGCGGTCAGGAGCTGGCGCCGGGAGCCCTGGCGCGGACCAACCCGACGCAGCTTTACCTGATCCGCCACGGCGAGCCCGAAGCCTGCTACCTGAATTGCTATTACGGTCAGGATGACGTGCCGCTGAGCGAGCGCGGACGCGACCAGTCGCGCCGGCTGGCCGAGCGGCTCGCGGCGGTGCCCTTCGACGCGGTTTATTCCAGCGATCTGCGCCGGGCGGGCTATCTGGCCGAGCTGATCGCGGAGGGGCGCGGCCTGCCGGTCCGCCGGCTGGCGGTCTTTCGCGAGCGGCATATGGGCATCCTGCAGGGGCTGGATGTGAAGCTCCTCGAGACGGCGCACGAACACACCGAGATTTACCGGCAATGGCGGTTGGATCGGGTCAATTTCCGGGTGCCCGAAGCAGAAAATTTTGTCGATCTGCGCGACCGCGTGCTGCCGGCGATCGAGGAACTGACCCAGTCGTTCAAGGGGATGCGCATCGCGCTGGTCTGCCACGCGGGGCCGATCCGCGTCGCGCTGGCCGACGCACTCGGCATGCCGCTCGACAACTGTTTCCGCTTCTCGTTGAATCATTGTTCGGTCAGCGTCATCGAATACCCGCATGAGGGGACTCCACGCGTCACGTTGATCAATGGCTGACCCGTCCCACGCAAATTCGCCACCCGATCCGGCCGGCCCGGCGCCGGCGGCCGGTCCGCAGAAGCACCGCCTTCCCGCGCGGTATCGCGCGCGGGCGCGCGGCGCCGGGTGCTCCCCGCCATGGTGGATCGGCTTGCTGCTGGGCGCCGCCCTGGCGGCCGTTACGGTGCTGGCCATCGTGATCAGCGCCGTAGGTTTGGCGGGGGGGATCGTCGGGGGTTGTCTGGCGGCGGCGGCGTATTGGGCCGCGTTCGACCGCGCCAGTCCGCCGCTGGTGGGCCTGGTGCTGATCGGCGTCGTCCTCGCTACCTATTATGTTCTGCCGGAGCTGGCCGTTCTTTGGGTGATGGCCTCGGCCCTGGCGGGGGCGACGGGCGTCTGGCTGAACCGGGCCGGTGGGCGCGAAGACGACTACTTTTTCCTGCCGGCGGCCGCAACGCTGGCGGCGTTCGCCATCCTGGTCTGGCTCGGCCAGGGCGGCCGGCTGGATGGGCCGCTGGAGGCGTTGCGCGAGAGCCCGACACAGCTGTTGAACCTGATCGAGCAGGAGAACGCGCGGCTGATCGAGCAGCGCCAGGCGCCGCTGTTCAACCCAACCCAGCTGGAGCAGTTGCGCGAATATCTGCCGCGGGCCTGGGTGCCGACGCTCGTGGCGCTGTGGGTTCTGGCGCTCTGGTTGACGGGCCGGGTTGTGCGGCGGGCCATCGGGCGGTTCCAGCCGTCGCGCTCGCTGCTGGTGCTGTTCCGGTTGAGCCAGCGCTATATTTTTGTCTTGATCGCCGGGCTGTTTTTCGCGATCTTGGGTAGCTTGTACGCATGGCCGACAGCGTGGCGGATTGCTCTGCCCCTGCTCGCGGTCATGTATGTCGCGGCGCTGGTGCAGGGGATTGCGGTGTTGTTGTTTACCGCCGCTCTGCGCCGCAAGATGGGGCAGCCGGGTCTGGCCGCCGCCATGACGTGGGGCGGACTGATCCTGTTCATCGGCTTTATCCGGGTGCCGATCGGCGCCCTGCTGGGGCTGATGGATGTCTGGTTGGATTTTCGCCGGCTGGAACGGCGCGGGGCCTCCTGAGCGTCCCCGGGCGCCAGGAGCCGTCAATCAGGCCCGCGGTTTGCGCGCGGCCATGTCAACAGCGAGTGAGGCAGATGCAGGTAATTCTTTTTCGGAGCATTGACAAGCTGGGGATGCAGGGCGACGTGGTGAATGTCGCCAACGGCTACTTCCGCAATTACCTTGGTCCGCGGGGGCTGGCCGTCGAAGCCAGCGAGGCGACGCTGCGCCGGCTTGAGGCCAAGCGCAAGAAGTTGCAGCTCGAGGCGGAGAAGGATCGGACCGACGCCGAATCGGTCGCCGAACGGCTCGCCGGCGTGCGCCTGCACTTCACGATGAAGACGATCGACGGCAAGAAGCTGTTCGGCTCGGTCACGGCCCAGAACATCCTGGAGCAGCTCAACGAGCAGGGCTATGCCTTCGAGCGGCGCCAGATCACGCTGCACGAACCGCTGAAGACGACCGGCGAGCATGACGTGCGGATCAAGCTCGTGGGTCACATCGAGGGCCATATCAAGGTGCAGATCGACGCCGAGACGACGGTGAGCGAAAGCGAGCAGACCGATATGGACCTGGCGGCGGCGGCGCAGGCCGCGTCGGACCGCCGGCGCGCGCTGCGCGAGCAGCAGGAAGCGCAGGAATCGGGTGAAGTCGCGGCGCCGGCGGTGGCCGAGGAAAATGCGGCCGAAGCCGAGGACGGAAATTCCTGATCCAGCTGCGCGGCGAGGGCTGAATCGACTGGATTTTCATCTGCAGCGGGCGTTCCCGGGAGGGGGCGCCCGCGCCTTTGTTTTCGACTAAGTCAAATAAAATCAAGTTAATACAAATCCTTGCAAGGGGCTGGGCGCTGGGCGATATTAGGGGCCTCCTCCCGCCCTCGAGGCGGAACTACCCCTTACCCAAGTCGGCCCCGTCGCCATGTCGGATGACCTCCTGCAGGACTCTCCCACGCTCTCGCTCCCGCATAACCTGCAGGTTGAGCGCGCCCTGCTGGGCAGTCTGATCCTGGACAATCGCCAGATCGATCTGGTCCTGGAGATCTTCCATCCCGAGGCGGTCAGCATGGCGCGCCAGGGGAACGCCGCGCGCCGCCGCGGGCAAAACCACATCGAGCCGCTCTTTTTCAGCCAGGCGCATCAGCGCGTGTTCGGATCAATCTGCCGGCTCTATGACGCCGGTACGGGGATCGATCTGACGACCCTGGCCGAGGAATTGAACCGCCAGGGTGACCTGGAACTGGTCGGCGGCGCGCCGTATCTGGCCAGCCTGGAGGACGACGTCTTCTCGCTGACCCAGGTTCCCGAGTATGCCCGGATCATCATGGAGAAGTGGAAACTGCGCTCGCTGATCCGGGCGACGCAATTGATTTCGGAAGTCGCCGCGAGCTCCGACGCCCGCGCCGACGAGGTGATCGAGCAGGCCGAGAAGCGGATCTTCGAAATCGCACTGGATCGGGTGCAGCGCGACTTCGTCCAGATCGGCGAGCCGCTGGCCGAGCAGTTGATCGAAATTGAAAACCGCAAGAAAGGCGTGGCGGAACTGCCGGGGCTGCCGACCGGCTTCCGCGTGCTGGACCGGATGACGACCGGGCTGCGGCCATCGCAATTGATCATCCTGGCGGCGCGGCCATCGATGGGCAAGACGGCGCTGGCATTGAACATCGCGGCGCATGTGGCCTTCCGGCGCGGCCAGACGGTGGGGATCTTCTCCCTGGAGATGTCGGCCAGCGAGCTGATCACGCGCCTGATGTGCACCGAGGCGCGCGTTTCGATGGGGCGCGTGCGCGGGAATTTCGGCCTGCGGCGCGATGAACTGGACGCGATCCACGAAGCGGCCGAGCGGATCGAAAAGGCGCCGCTTTACATCGACGACGCCTCGAGCCTGAGTGCGATGGAGCTGCGCGCCAAGGCGCGCCGGCTCAAGTCGCGCTGTCCGGAGCTGGCGCTGATTATCGTCGACTACCTGCAACTGATGACCGGCGGCGGGGCGCGCTACGACAACCGCCAGCAGGAGGTCAGCGAGATTTCGCGGTCGCTCAAGCAGATCGCGCGGGAACTGAACGTCCCGGTGATCGCGCTCAGCCAGCTCAGCCGCCAGAGCGAGCAGCGCCAGGGGCGCGGCGTCAAGGACAAGCTGCCGCGACTGAGCGACCTGCGCGAATCGGGCGCGATCGAACAGGATGCCGACATCGTCCTGTTTATCCATCGCGAACGCAACATGGCGACCGATGAGGACGGCTCGCACGAGCCCGAACTGGCGACGCTGCGCATCGGCAAGCAACGCAACGGCCCGATCGGCGACACCCAGCTGCTGTTTCGCGGGGAATTCACCGAGTTCGTCGATCTGGCGCTGGACAGCGATTGATTGTCGGAGCCCCCGAGCGCCAGACGAAGGACAGGAAGCTTTTCAGAACGGTTTGCCGGCGGCATCGGCCACGCCAGACGCGGTTTGCCGCTTGATCTTTTCCGGCGCGAACCGTAGCATACCAACTTTGCGCCTGTCCGATGAAGCCGGCGCAGATGGGATCGCCGGTCCTCCTTGCCGGGCCGCCCGCCCAATCCTGAGATCAGCGAGGCACGCATGGGTAGCGTTGTCAAGAAACGCCGCAAAAAGATTCGCAAACACAAGTACCGCAAGCTGCGCAAGAGGATGCGGCATAAGCGCTGAGTGAACGGCGGGCAGGCCGCCCGTTCGGCCGCGCAGCATCCATCACGGCAGGCATCTTGCCGGGCGGCTGGTCGACACCCTTTCCTGAACGTCGCCGGCCGCCCGCCGCTTCCGTCTCTCGCCACAATCCGACGCAATCCCGCCCTCTCGGAGCCCGCTCCATGTCCGAGGCTGACTCGTCTGCCGGTTCCCGGCCGGCGCCTCATATCAGTCGCTACCGCGTCACGTATCGGATGACCGATCAAATGGGGGTGGTGTATTACGGGCACTATCTGGAGCTGTTTGAGATCGGCCGGACGGAGATGCTGCGCGACGCCGGTTTCGAATACCGCTTGCTGGAGCGCGACGGCTACTATCTGCCGGTCGTGCATGTGAGCGCCGACTACCTGTCGCCGGCGCGATACGACGACCTTTTATTGATCCACACCTGGCTGGAGCACCTGGGCAAGGTGCGCTTCGATTTCCGCTACGAACTGTGCCGCGAGGGAGACGATCGCGCGCTTTGCCGCGGCCGGACGCGCCATGTTCTGGTCGGAGCCGACGGCCGCCCGCGGCGTCTGGAGGGGACATGGCTCGAGCGCCTCAAACCGTTCGCCGCCCAAAGCGAAGATTCCGGCGATTCGTCTCCCGCTTAAGAATCCGTCCCTCGTCCTCGTGATTCCCCATAGGTCCGCCCCAATCTAACTTTCCCTCGTTCTGAAGCTCCGGCTCACGAGCATCTCGTCATCCGCGGCAATCTTCGGCGGCAAATTTCGGTGCTTTCCCGCCCGCCGATGTGG
>Ga0116159_1002368_pt1 | contig 18366 bp, 15 predicted proteins | sample AD_JPNAS1_MetaG_FD_89878 | JGI IMG/M metagenome (GOLD analysis project Ga0116159, IMG submission 89878) | Active sludge microbial communities of municipal wastewater-treating anaerobic digesters from Japan - AD_JPNAS1_MetaG | ecosystem: Engineered > Bioreactor > Anaerobic > Digestate | place...
CACCACCATGGTCGTGACCCTGTTAGGTGCCGCAGCCAGTGATGCATTGGAGTCCGGCCAGGTGGTCAGCGGGGTTGGCGGTCAATACAACTTTGTTGCCATGTCTCATGCACTCGCTGATGCGCGGCTGATCATGATGCTGCGTGCCACCCACGACAACAAGGACGGTCTGAAAAGCAGCATTGTCTGGAACTATGGTCACGTAACCATTCCACGCCACCTGCGGGACGTGGTGATTACCGAATACGGCATTGCCGAGTTGCGCGGTCGGTCCGACGGTGAAGTGGTCAAACGGCTGATTGCCATTGCCGATTCGCGCTTTCAGGGCGAACTGGTGAAACAGGCTCAGGCGCACGGCAAGCTTGAAGCGGACTACGAAGTGCCCGAATGTTATCGGCATAACCTGCCTGAGGTGCTGGCAGCCAAGCTCAAACCCTGGGCCGAAGCTGGACTGCTACCCGACTTTCCGTTTGGAACCGATCTGACCGACGATGAGTTGCACATGGTGCGCGCCATGAAAAAGATGAAACATGCCAGTCAGCATCCGTCCGAACTGCTGACAATGGCCGTCAAAAGCCTCTGGCAAGGCAAGGAAGCGCCGCCTGCGTACCTAGAGCGCCTGGGGCTGGCCGATGTGCACAGTTTCAAAGACCGTGTCATGCGTCGCCTTTTCGCTGGCAACCTGTGAGCCTGAAAAAGGTTTGAACCATGAATCAGTTGACCGCTTGTTGTCATCTGTAAGTCCGTTTGAGCAGTGACGTCGAAAGCTCAGATGGGACTCATCTATTGGGTGCATCGAACTGGAGGAATCCAGGTTGAACCGTATTACTTGATGCAGACTGATCTGACCATCTTCAGATCAGTCAACCCCATCATGACTTTTTCCATACCGTCCATTTTCAGGGTACGCATTCCACCTTCGACCGCAGCGGCGAAAATCTCGGCTACGCGGGCGCGCTCCTGAATCAGTTTTTTGATACCGTCGTCGGCAATCAACAACTCGTGCAGGCCAACGCGGCCCTTGTAGCCAGTCTGGGTGCACTTGTCGCACCCGACATGGCGATAGAGCTTGATTTTTCCGCCCTCGCCATAGAGCTCTTGCCAACCGGCGATCAACTCGGTCATCTGGCCAGCGTAGTCAGTCTTCCAGACCGCCGAGTGCCGCAATTCTTCAACATACTCAGTCGCAAACAGGTGCAATTCTTCCGGGGATGGAAAGTATGACTCTTTACAGGAACACAGGCGTTTGGCAAGTCGTTGTGCCAGGATGCCCAGCAATGCATCGGCAAAATTGAAGGGGTCCATGCCCATGTCAAGCAGACGCGTGATGGACTCAGGTGCCGAATTGGTGTGCAAGGTGGAAAAAACCAGGTGACCTGTCAGCGAGGCCTCGACACCCATCGACACGGTTTCCTTGTCACGCGACTCGCCGACCATGATGATGTCCGGGTCGGCTCGCAGAAAAGCCCGCATCACGAGCGCGAAGTCAATGCCAGCCTTCTTGTTGATTTGCACCTGGCGCAAGCCCTTTTGGGTGATTTCAACCGGGTCTTCAGCCGTCCAGATCTTGGTATCAGGCTTGTTGAGATGCTTCAAGATGGAATGCAGCGTGGTTGTTTTGCCCGAGCCGGTAGGGCCACAAACATAAAACAAGCCATATGGTTTTTCAACCGTCTGGATCACCCGCGCCTTGTTGTGCGGTGTCAAGCCCAGCTTGTCCAGCGGAATCGGTTCGCCGGCAGCCAGGATCCGCATCACCACATCTTCAACCCCGCCTGCTGATGGAATGGTTGCGACGCGCAACTCAATGTCAACCGGACCGTATTTCTTGAACTTGATCTTGCCGTCCTGAGGCTTGCGACGTTCGGAAATGTCGAGGTCGCACATGATCTTCAGGCGTGTCACCATGGCTTGTCGAAAGTGCGCCGGTACTTCAGCGTAAGGTTGTAGCGAGCCGTCAATGCGAAATCGGATGCCGGTCTTGAGCTTGCCGGGCATCGGCTCAATGTGGATGTCCGACACGCCATGGTGGTAGGCATCGAGAATGACCTTATTGACAAACTTGACCAGTTCATTGTCCGCGGCAGCCGACTCCAGTGAGTCGTCGTTGCTGCCGTCGTCAATCGGTGCGCTGTCCATGTCAGCGAGCATTTCGTCAATACTGCCGCCGCTCGCTTCCAGACCAAATATTTGACCCAGGGTTTCGTGAAATTCCGCGTGCGTGGTGACCCGGTAATCGAATTTGGTGACGCGCTGAAACACCTGCTGCACAATGCGCGAACTGCGCACCGCCTCCGGGTCCAGACACATGATGACCAGTCCGTTGGGCGACTCTTCCAGCGGAATCCAGCCTTGCTCCTCGATGAACTCACGCTTGAGCGCGCCGTGCAGCATTTCCGAGCGGATTCGCCCGCTGCCCAAGGGTTCATAAGGCACACCAAAAAACTTGGACAGCGACGGCCCGATTTGAGCCGGACGAACCTGGTAAGTGTCAAGCAACACGCGCTCGACTGTGAGTCCTTGCTCACGCGCTTCTTGCAAACAATGCTGCAACTCGGCCGCTGTCATGACACCATCGGACACCAGTCCGTCATATTTGGTCACCATGCGCCGCAACGACTCTTCTGCTTCGTGGATGCGGTGTCGAATGGCAGTGGCCAGTGTCTTGCACAACTGCGATACACCTTCCACCTCCAAGTCACCAAACGAGGTGTCGTTCTTGTTGTTGATCACCTGCAAGACACCGTAAAGGGTGTTTCCCTCCAAAATCGGCGCCACCAGCATTTGCCGTGTCCGGTAACCTGAGCGCTTATCAACCTCTTTCAGGAAAGTCAGCGCCGGATGGATCTTCTTGAGTGCCGCATCGTCATAAACATCGGGCAAATTGACCAGCATGTGGCTGAACGCAACATAGCCAGCAATGCTTTGTGGCGTGATCGGCAACTTCAGATCACGGCTACTGTTCAAACCGGTTTTGACTTTGGAGACAATTGCAGTTTGGTTTTCGTTTGTGACATACAGGGTCAGTCTGTCGGCATTGAAGAGCTTGCAGATATCCTGGCTTGCTTCGAGCATGATTTGCTCAATGTTGTCAGTTTCATGGATGCGTGCTGTGACCTGCTGCAATTGTTTGTAAAAAAGCGCCTCGAAGGTCATTCCAGCACGCTCGGCGGCATGGGATCTCACAACAGAGCTCATGATGGCAAAGTTGTATGGAAGACGCTTGCCATTGGCTTGTCTGTTAACTGCACTCAGCGCTGCAGAAACTGCATTTGTGTGCCGGTCAGCGCGATCTGATCGCCGTGCCTCAGTGGCGAAGGATCCTCGCCAACCGGCAGGCCGTTAAGCAACAACCGATCATTGCCCTCGACATGATGTACAAAGAAACCGTGCCGACGCTGCGTGATGGCGGCGACTGAAATACCGGGTTTGCCGACCGTAGTGACCACTTTGGTCAAGGCCATTTCACGTCCGGCGGCAGCGCCTGACAACACCTTGATCCAGCCATGCAACTCAGGTGTCGGGGCCGGGGCTGGCACGGGCGGTATCGGCTGGACTGCAGCCGATGGCTTGAAAATCATGGTTTTCTCGAAATTGTCACGGTCTTGTCCGGAGTCAAACCTGATCTTGTATTTGCCAACTTCCAGCATGTCACCGTCGCGCAACGCATGCAACTTAATGGCGTTGCCGTCAATGTATGTGCCATTGGTGCTGTTCAGATCTTCCGCTGTAACTTGATCAGACTGCATGTTCAGGGCCAAATGCTCCCCGCTAACTGTCAGGTTCTCAATCACGATGTCGTTGTAGGGCCGCCGTCCGAGCGTCGTCCGCTGTTTGGTCAACTCGACTTCCTTGATAACGAGACCGTCAAATACTACCGATACCTTAGGCATGGTCACCTCCTGTTGTGCAAGTATATGGGTTTGACAACGATCAAGCCAAGCCGCTGTGTCATTGCGCACCAAAAAAACGCGACATCAAGCCTGGTTTGGTGGGGCCATCCGATGCTTGTGCCAGCAAAACCGTGATATTGTCCCGGCCGCCGCTGTCCTTGGCTTGATTCACCAGTTGTGAGGCCATTGTCGAAAGCGGCTCAGCACCAGCCAGAATGGCAGAAATAGCACGTGAATCGAGCATATCGCTTAGTCCATCCGAGCACATCAGGTAGAGGTCGCCATCATGAACCGCGTAATTATGAATCTCGACCCTGACGGTCTCTTCAACCCCTAGCGCACGAGTCAGCAGATTTTTTCCGGGAGCCACTGCCGCCTGTTCAGCAGTCAACACCCCTGCATCGACTTGCTCTTGCAGCATGGAATGGTCTTTTGTTACCTGCGACAGCTCACCATCTCGCCAAAGATAGCAGCGCGAATCTCCCACATGCGCCAGCACCAGCGTGGATGCCAAAAACACCCCAACTACCAGTGTGGTGCCCATTCCAGCATAGTTGGGGTTGGTTTGAGCGGCATTCAGGATGGAAAAATTACTCTTCTTGACGCAAATTTCGATAGCCCGGGAAACCAGCGCAGCATCAACTTGCTGTGGGCCTTTGGAAAACCACCGTACCAGTTCCGATTTGATGAAAGTCGTCGCCATGCCGCTCGCAACCTCACCCGCGTTGTAACCACCCATGCCGTCCGCCAGCACAGCCACATGAAAGGTCTCGTCAAAGGTGACTGAGTCTTCGTTGTTTGAGCGGACCAAACCTGGATCGGTTTGCGCAAAGAGTGTGTAGTTCATAAGTGAAATCATTCAATTTCAGAATCAAGTGCCTTTGCTTCGGGTCTCACCATACCTGGTCTCAGAAGTAACGATGATATGCCAGCCATTTCAAAAACGTCTCGGAATATTCTGATTATGAATGCGAGTGACGCGACATTTCGAGCGCACGGGCGCAGGGAAAATCAGGCCTTCAACGCCAATGCCCGCCGGACACCGCCAAGCCGGGATGTCAAAGTTCGGTAACAAGTAAATGCCCGGAAGAGCTTTTCCATGGGTTACCGGCCTTTGGGGGAGCCTGAACGCAAAAAAACCGGATAGTCCATCAGGAAATCCGGCTTTGAGCTGCCTGCCATGGGGTCAGGCTTGGCGGTTTGCCTGCGGCTGCTGTTTACAACAGAGCCTTGAGCAGCTTGGCCATTTCAGACGGGTTGCGCGTAACCTTAAAACCACATTCCTCCATGACAGCCAGCTTAGCTTCGGCCGTGTCGGCTCCACCTGAAATCAAGGCACCTGCGTGGCCCATGCGCTTGCCCGCAGGCGCAGTCACACCTGCGATGAAACCAACAATTGGCTTTTTCATGTTGAGCTTGCACCAGCGAGCTGCTTCCGCTTCATCAGGGCCACCAATTTCACCGATCATGATGACCGCATCGGTATCCGGATCTTCATTGAAGGCGCGCATGATGTCGATGTGCTTGATGCCATTGATCGGGTCGCCGCCAATGCCAACGGCACTGGACTGGCCGAGGCCGATTTCGGTCAACTGGGCAACTGCTTCATAGGTCAGCGTGCCCGAGCGGCTAACCACACCAATGCGACCCTTGCGGTGAATATGGCCAGGCATGATGCCGATCTTGATCTCTTCAGGAGTGATCAAACCCGGGCAGTTGGGGCCGAGCAGCCAAGTCTTTTTACCGCCCGCAGCCTCTTTAGCGCGCATCTTGTTGCGCACTTCCAGCATGTCTCGCACCGGAATGCCTTCGGTGATGCAGATCGCCAGATCCAGGTCGGCTTCAACTGCTTCCCAGATGGCAGCCGCGGCACCGGGTGGCGGCACGTAAATCACTGACACGGTAGCACCGGTCTGTGCTGCGGCCTCTTTGACTGACGCAAAAATTGGAATACCCAAAATGGATTCACCCGCTTTTTTGGGGTTCACGCCGGCTACGAAGCAGTTCTTGCCGTTGGCGTATTCCTGGCATTTTTCAGTGTGGAACTGACCGGTCTTGCCGGTAATGCCCTGGGTGATGACCTTGGAGTCTTTATTGATGAGGATGGACATGATTTTTCCTATTCAGTCTCAAACGGCGGCCTTGACCGCAGCAACCACTTTTTCAGCCGCATCGGCCATGGTGTCGGCACTGATGATCGGCAAGCCGGATTCTGCAAGCATCTTTTTGCCAATATCTTCATTGGTGCCCTTCATGCGCACCACCAGCGGCACAGACAGGTTGACTGCCTTGCAGGCGGTGATGACACCGGCGGCAATCGTGTCGCACTTCATGATGCCGCCAAAGATGTTGACCAGAATTGCCTTGACCTTGTCGTTTTTCAACATGATCTTGAAGGCTTCGGTAACTTTTTCCGGGGTGGCACCGCCGCCTACATCAAGGAAGTTGGCCGGCTCTGCGCCAAACAGCTTGATGGTGTCCATGGTGGCCATGGCCAGACCGGCACCGTTGACCAGGCAACCAATGTTGCCGTCCAGGCTGATGTAGGCCAGGTCAAACTTGCTGGCTTCAACCTCGGCTGCGTCTTCTTCGTCGAGATCGCGGTAAGCCACGATTTCGGGATGACGGTACAGCGCATTGGCATCAAAGTTGAACTTGGCATCAATTGCCTTGATGTTGCCGTTGCCTTCGAGGATCATCGGATTGATCTCGACCAGCGAGGCATCGGTGTCCATGTAAACCTTGTAAACCTTTTGCAGCACGTCCACAGCCTGGGCGGTAGAACCGGCTGGCACGCCGATGGCATTGGACAGTTTGGTGGCCTGGGCCAGAGTCAGCCCGACGGCTGGATCAACCAGCTCTGTGATGATTTTCTCGGGGGTGTCGTGTGCCACCTCTTCAATTGACATGCCGCCTTCAGAGGAGACGATCATCGCCACGCGCTGGCTGGCGCGATCAGTGACCGCGGATACGTAATATTCTTTTTTGATGTCGGCACCGTCTTCAATCAGGAGTCGGCGGACTTTTTGCCCCATCGGGCCGGTCTGATGCGTGACCAGTTGCATGCCCAGAATCTCACCAGCAAGTTTCTTGACATCGTCAATAGAGCGTGCCAACTTGACTCCGCCCCCCTTGCCACGCCCACCTGCATGAATCTGCGCTTTGACAACCCAAACCGGGCCGCCGAGTTTTTGGGCGGCTTCGACCGCCTCTTGAACGGTGAATGCAGCAATGCCGCGAGGCACTGGCACACCAAACTGACGCAAGATTTCCTTGCCTTGGTACTCGTGAATCTTCATGAGGTCTCTCTCAGGAATGGTTGGTTGGATGGCCATTTGACTGGTCTGGAAAAGATCGGTCAACGCCACTAAGGATGCAGCTTGGAAATGTATCATGTTGCGCTGCGTCAATCTTTTATCAGACTTACAGCAACGTCACTTTTCCGAGTTTCAATCCAACATGCAAAAAATATTCATCGACGGCGAAGCAGGTACCACCGGTTTGCAAATCCGTGAGCGGCTTCAGACAATGCCTGGCATCGAGCTGCTCAGCATTGCGCCTGAGCATCGCAAGGATGCCAGCGCCAAACGCGCACTGATGAGTCAGGCTGACCTGGTGGTGTTGTGCCTGCATGATGAAGCAGCTATTGAATCAGTAGCTGTCATCGAAGACCTGGAAAGGGCTACAGGCCGAAATGGCCCCAAAATTATTGACGCATCGACAGCTCACCGTACCGCTCCAGGCTGGGTCTATGGCTTTCCAGAACTGGTGCCAGGGCAGCGCGAGGCGATTCAGGCGGCGCGCCGGGTCGCCAATCCGGGTTGCTACGCGACTGGCGCAATCGCGCTGATTCGCCCCTTGGTCGATGCCGGGCTGATGCCGCGCGACTTTGCCTTGTGCCTGCCTTCGGTCAGTGGCTACTCGGGCGGTGGCCGACCCATGATCGAAGCCTATGAGCAGGCCATGGCACCAGCCTTCGAGCTTTATGGGCTGGGCCTCAAGCACAAACACATTCCGGAAATTCTGGCTTACACCGGCCTGACGCGTCGCCCCCTGTTCGTGCCTTCGGTGGGCAACTTCAGGCAAGGCATGCTGGTGCAACTGCCGTTGCACCTTGAACTGCTGCCTGGGCAGCCCAGCATTGCCGATTTGCACGCGGTATTGGCCAGACACTATGCTGGCAGCGAATGGGTCAGCGTGCCGCCAGCCACGCCAGATAACAAGCTTGATGCGGTGCAACTCGCAGACAGCAACTTCATGGAACTGCGCGTGTTTGGCAACCGGGATACTGATGACAACTTCAGGCACGCCTTGCTGGTGGCGCGTTTGGACAACCTGGGCAAAGGTGCGAGCGGGGCGGCCGTGCAAAACCTCAAGCTAATGCTTGGAATGTGAGCAAAAGCCGGTCGGACTGATCGGGCATCGGCTGCGCACTGACCGCAAAAAAAACCAGTTTGCGCCGACCTCTTGACCCATGGCCTGGCCGTGAGTCAGAAGCTGGCACAAACTGCCCTCGCTGGAGCCGATCTTTGGTTTGCTTTCATCGGTCCGACTGGTTCCTTGTAACGCTATCAATAAAGGTGCTGGCAGCGCATGCTGCATAAGGGCTCAAAGCCAATTTGGCTCAGATTCATCGGTGTCTGACTGAGCTGACGGTGGGTGGCCCGCCTGCGACAGCAGTCGGCTCACCAGCTCGCTACTGAAGCCCCGTGCCGCCAGAAAGCGCGCCTGTTTGGCATAGGCACTGGCATCTGCAGGTGCGCCATGAAACTTCTTGCGCCACACCGCCTGCGCACGCTCAAGTTCAGTGGCACGCAACGCTGCCAGGGCATCGGCTACGGCCTGCGGTGCCAGCCCCTTTTTCTGCAGTTCCTGCTGGATGCGGGCTGCGCCAAGTTTGGCTGCGCTGCGGTTCAGCACCGACGCCAGTACCCGTTGTTCGTCGATAAACCCCTTGGCCTGGAGTTCATCAAGTGCGGCAGCCAGAGTGCCAACCGCGTCTTCAAATGGCGCCAGCTTGCGTTGCAGCTCGGCGCGCGAATACTCGCGGGTAGCCAGCAGCCGCAACGCACGGCTTTTGAGCGATGGTTGGTCAAAGGCCATGTGGTTACAACCCGCTGTTGGTGTGCTTTGGCAAGACCGCCCTGAGGTCTCTAATAGCTATTATTAAAGTAGCTTCCAGCGCAAGCCAGCTATGGGCTAGACGGCTTTTTTGGTTGCAACTTTGGCGACCGCCTCGGGCAGCTCGGCGGCGGCCAGCAGCGGAATGCCGAGTGACACCCGGACCTTGTTTTCAATCTCGCGCGAAAGGCTTGGGTTTTCTTTCAGGAACTCACGGGCGTTGTCACGGCCCTGGCCAATTTTTTCACCGTTGTAGGCGTACCAGGCACCCGACTTGTCGAGGATGTTGGCGTTGACACCCATGTCGATGATTTCGCCTTCGCGGCTGATGCCCTGGCCAAACAGAATGTCAAATTCAGCGGTTTTGAAAGGGGGTGCCACCTTGTTTTTGACCACCTTGACCTTGGTTTCGTTGCCAATCGCTTCATCACCTTTCTTGATGGTGCCGGTGCGACGGATGTCGAGCCGCACCGAGGCGTAGAACTTCAGCGCATTGCCGCCAGTGGTGGTCTCGGGCGAACCAAACATCACCCCGATCTTCATGCGGATCTGGTTGATGAAGACCACCATGCAGTTGGTTTTCTTGATGTGGGCAGTCAGCTTGCGCAGCGCCTGGCTCATCAGGCGGGCTTGCAGGCCTGGCAGGCTGTCGCCCATTTCGCCTTCAAGTTCGGCCTTGGGGGTCAGGGCCGCCACCGAATCGACGACGATCAGATCGACCGCACCGGAGCGCACCAGGCTATCGACAATCTCAAGCGCCTGTTCGCCGGTGTCGGGCTGGCTGATCAGCAGGTCTTGCAGGTTGACACCGAGGTTTTGCGCATACTGGATGTCGAGTGCGTGCTCGGCATCGATGAAGGCACATTGACCGCCGGTTTTTTGCATCTCGGCAATCACCTGCAATGTCAGGGTGGTCTTGCCGGACGACTCCGGGCCGTAAATCTCCACCACTCGCCCGCGCGGCAGGCCACCAACGCCCAGCGCAATGTCCAGGCCCAGCGAGCCGGTGGACACCACCTGGATGTCTTCAATCACTTCGCCTTCACCCAGGCGCATGATGGTGCCTTTGCCAAACTGCTTTTCAATCTGCGCCAGCGCAACTTGCAGCGCTTTGGCTTTTTCGGCATTCGCAGGGCTGAGGGTTTTGACGGTTGTGTCCATGGCATTTCTCCTGAGGGTTCAACAAGTTTGAGGTGATTGGCATCGTCTGGTTGTAACGACAGGCTGGATGCTTAAACAGTAGTTTAGTTCAAACTTGAAATCTAAAAGAGCTTTTTTTGGTCAATTTGGTTTACTATGCGGTCATGACTGAAACCCCGTCGCCTAGCTCGCCCGATAGCGGTTGGCGGCAAGCCCATCTGGGCCGCTGGCTGGCCTTGGCATCGCAGCGTTTTGATGCGCGAGTGCTGGCTTTGATGGCCAATAACGACCAGATGCCGCTGGCACTGAGCAATCTGGCCGCGCGGGGTCACCTGACCGCCTCGCACATTCACATCACCCGGCATCTGGCGCTAAGCGGCTCGCGCCTGACCGAGCTGGCCAGACTGGCTGGCATCAGCAAACAAGGCATGGGCAAACTTGTCGATCAGTGCGCTGCCTGGGGCTTGGTGCAGCGCCAATGTGATCCGCACGACGCACGGGCGCGCCTGGTGGTGTTCACCGCCACCGGGCTGGCCTGGCTGGCAGCGTTCGAGCAAGCCGTCAAACAGGCAGAAGCAGAATTGCGTGCCGAACTTGGCTTGCAAGTGGCCACCGTCATCGCAATCGGACTTGAAGCTTACGCCGCATAAAATGGTTTTGATCACATTCACGGCCCACCGCCATAACCCCAGGGCCAAGCCGCCCCATTTAGGAAACAGCCATGCGAATTTTGATAGTCGAGGACGACCAGGTACTGGCCGACGGTTTGCTGCGGAGCTTGCGCAGTTCAGGCGCAGCGGTCGACCATGTGGCCAACGGAACCGAGGCCGATGCCGCATTGATGACCAACACCGAGTTTGATTTGCTGATTCTGGACCTTGGTCTGCCAAAAATGCATGGTCTGGAGGTGTTGAAAAAATTGCGGGCGCGTGGCTCGTCGGTGCCAGTGCTGATTCTGACCGCCGCCGACAGCGTCGAAGAACGTGTCAAAGGCCTGGACCTTGGTGCTGATGACTACATGGCCAAACCCTTCAGTCTGCAAGAACTCGAAGCGCGGGTGCGCGCCCTGAGTCGTCGTGGCATGGGTGCCGCCAGCAGCACCATCAAGCACGGTCCGCTGATTTATGACCAGGGAGGCCGCGTGGCAACCATCGATGGGGTCATGGTGGAGTTGTCAGCGCGCGAACTCGGTCTGCTCGAAGTGCTGTTGCAGCGCGCAGGCCGTCTGGTCAGCAAGGATCAACTGGTGGAGCGGCTGTGCGAATGGGGCGAAGAGGTCAGCAACAACGCCATTGAGGTGTATATCCACCGGTTGCGCAAGAAAATCGAAAAAGGCCCGATCCGCATTGCCACCGTGCGAGGTCTGGGCTACTGCCTGGAAAAAATACCCGGGTGAACATATTTCATCGCGAACAGCGCTCGCTGTTTGGCGAAATCCTGGACTGGATGCTGACACCGCTGCTGCTGCTGTGGCCGGTCAGTCTGGTGCTCACCTGGCTGGTGGCACAGGGTATTGCCGGCAAACCTTTTGACCGGGCGCTTGAGTACAACGCCCGGGCCATGGCGCAACTCATCAGCATCAAGCGCGGACGGGCCGAGTTTGCCTTGCCGCGACCGGCGCGCGAACTGTTGCGCGCCGACGATTCCGATACCGTCTATTACCAGGTACTGGGGGCGCGCGGCGAATTTTTGAGTGGCGAGCGCGACCTGCCGCCACCTCCGGCCGACGAAAAGGTGACTCCAGACGAGGTGCGCATACGCGATGACGTGGTCAAGGGCTTTGATGTCAAGGTCGCCTATATCTGGGTTAGCCTGCCGCTTGGCAACGGCAAACCAGCGCTGGTGCAAGTGGCCGAAACGCTGGAAAAACGCTCGGTGTTGGCCACCGAGATCGTCAAGGGCGTGATGCTGCCGCAGTTTGTCATTCTGCCGATGGCGGTGCTGCTGGTCTGGCTGGCACTGGTGCAGGCGATCAAGCCGCTAAGCCAGCTTGAAGAGCGCATTCGCGCCCGCAAGCCTGACGATCTGAGCCCGATTGACGCACAAGCGGTGCCGCTTGAAGTCACGCCGCTGGTGGAATCGGTCAACGACCTGTTGCTGCGCCTGATGGATTCAATTGCCACGCAAAAGCGCTTTCTGGCTGATGCCGCGCACCAGCTCAAAACACCGCTGGCCGGCTTGCGCATGCAGGCCGACCTGGCGCAGCGCGAGGGTGCCAGTGCCGAAGACCTGAAGCACTCGCTACGCCAGATTGGTCGTGCCAGCATCCGTGCCACCCACAGCGTGAACCAGTTGCTGGCATTGGCGCGCGCCGAAAGCAGCGGCTCGGCGATGCCACGCATGCGCTGCGATCTGGCCGACTTGTGCATGTCAGTGGTGCGCGACTGTGTGCCGTTTGCACTTGAAAAACACATTGACCTGGGCTATGAAGGCACGCAGGCCGGTACCCCCGGCTGCACCATTCTGGCCAACCCCACCTTGATCAAGGAAATGGTGCGCAATCTGGTTGACAACGCCATCAACTACACCCCGTCAAGCCTGGAAAATCCGGGCATCATCACGGCTCGTGTGTTGACCGACCCGTTTGGGCGCGCCCTGGTGCTGCAGGTAGAAGACTCCGGGCCAGGTGTTCCGGAGGCGGAACGCGAACTGATCTTCCAGCCGTTTTACCGTGCGCTGGGCACCGAGGCCGACGGCTCAGGATTGGGCCTGCCGATCGTGCTGGAGATTGCCAACCAGCACAATGCCAGCGTCAGCCTGGAGGATTGTCATCCGGGTCAAAACCCACCAGGTACGCGTTTTGTGGTGCGGTTCATGGCCAGCCCGGCAGATGACACCGAGGCTTGAGCCGGTGTTTTGCCAGTGCCTATGGCTGGGCGCCAACCTGGCAGGGCACCAGAGGGCTATCGGCCAGCGCACTTTTGACCGGCTCCAACTGTTTTTGCAGTGCCCCATCGATGGCGGGCAAGCGCAGCCGAAACTGCTGCGGGGCTGGCGTGTTCAGCAACACCTTGGCGGTACGCACGCCGCGCTGGGCCAGTAATTCCAGCGCCGCCCGAGCCTCAGGCTCGGAGGTAAACACCCCCAGCGACAGACCGGGCTCCAGTGCCGCATTGGCCAAAGGATGAAGAGTCAGCCGCATGCCTTCCAACTGGGCGCGCTTCTTTTCCAGTTCTGCCGCGCTGTCGTATCTGCCCATGTAGATGATCCACTGCGCGGGTAGCGCCACGCCGTCGAGTGTCCAGGATCCGCTGGGCCAGGAGCCGTCAACCAATACCTTGCGAACGGCGCTGGCCTGCGCCTCGTTGAGCACACCACTTTGCAGGCACAGGCCGACCCCGGTCGCAGCCTCAGAGGCGCGCTTTTGTGCCATGGCGCTGTCGCCAATCACGACCAGCGCTTGCGGCCTGATTTGCTGCTTGAGCCGTTGCGGCTCGCTGGTGACGGTCGGCCCCACCCCAAGCGTTTGCAGCCAGCCCTGACCCCAGGCGAAATAAACCGCGTTCAGCAGCACCAGCATCAGCACGATCAGCCGCAACATGGCAATAAAACCTTAACCAACACCTGGACTGGGACCACGCAACGGTCGCACGCTGACTTCCGAGCTGATCACCCGCTGCACCCGCTGTGCCGTCTGTACCAGCAAGGCCCCCGCGCCATCTACGCCCTGTGCCACGCCCTGCAATCCATCGCTGAGCGTGACCGCCATTTGCGCCAATGCATCACGGGCGTTGAAATCTGCCTGAAAAGGTGCAAAACCCTGCCCTTCAAAGCGCTTGATGGTCTGCACCAACGGTTGGGCCAGGCGAAGCAGCGCCTGCCCGGCATCGATGCCGGGCAGCAACTCGACCAGCCCGGCAGGATCGGTGGCAAGCCCGTCGACGGCTGGTGCCACAATGTTCAGGCCAACACCGATCACGACATAACGGCTGGCCCCCAAACCGCTCCAGGTCACGGTTTCAATCAAGATACCCGCGAGCTTGCGCTGGCGCCACCACAAATCATTGGGCCACTTGATCCGGATCTCCGGGTGCAGGCTTTGCGCCAGACTCAAGCCCACCGCCAGCGACAAACCTGACCAGTCCTTTGGGGCCAGTGGCATACCCAGCGAAAACGTCAGACTGTCGGACCAGGACGTGCCCGCATGCCAGGGTCGCCCGAGTCGACCGCGACCGGCGCTCTGGCGCTCGGCCAGCAGCAAACACGATTCACAGCGCCCGGCCTGGGCACGACGCATCAGCTCGGCATTGGTTGAATCCACTTCTGGCAACAGTTCCAGGGCAAAACCAGGCAGCAGTGGCGTGATCGCTTGCGAAATCGCCTCTACCGGCCAGGTCATCACGGCGGCTTGGCTCATCTGCCGGACGCCTTGGTGTCCGACCGCGCCCGGGTGCTGCGCCTGCGCTTGGGTGCCAGCAGCGTGCCCCGGCAGTTGCTGGCACCACACCAGCAGGGGTACTCGGCCTTGAGCTTGGGCGTGTAGCGTTCATCAATGACCAGCCCGTAGTCGTAGTGCAGTTCTTCCCCGGCGGCAATGTCGCGCAGCGCCTTGATGAAGATACGCCCGGCCCGCTGCTCGGCCTCGCAATTGCCGTCGCACGAATGGTTGATCCAGCGCGATGCATTGCCACCGGCCAGCGCGTCAATCACCCGGGCCTCGTCAACATGAAAGTAAAACGTGTGGTTGGGGTCAGCCGGGTTGTGCGGGTGACGCGCCTGCGCCTGCGCCCAGGTGATGATTTCGCCCACGTATTCGATGATGTCAAGACCCGCTGCAATCGGCAACACCGCAAACACCCCTCGGCCATGGATGCCGGAGCGGCGAACCTGGATCGGACGGGAGCTTGCAGATGGTTTTTTCGACACGGTTGAAAATTTGGTATCGTGAACTCGTATGGGTGCGCATGTGCGTACCTGCCTGTGTGTGCGTGCGCTTAGGCGCCCGCGAGAAAAATGGATTGTAGTCAGATGAAAACCCTGGTCATAGCCGAAAAACCTTCCGTCGCCCAAGACATCGTGCGGGCGTTGACACCCCTGTCGGGCAAGTTTGACAAGCACGACGAGCATTTCGAGAACGACAACTATGTGGTCTCAAGCGCCGTCGGCCACCTGCTGGAAATCCAGGCTCCCGAAGCCTATGACGTGAAACGCGGCAAATGGAGCTTTGCCCACCTGCCGGTGATTCCTCCGCACTTTGAGCTTAAACCGGTTGACAAGACCAAAACCAGGCTCAACGCGGTTGTCAGGCTGGCCAAACGCAAGGACGTGGACCAGCTCATCAATGCCTGCGATGCCGGGCGCGAAGGCGAACTGATCTTTCGCCTGATCGAACAATATGCCGGTGGTGCCAAGCCACTGGGCAAACCGGTCCACCGGCTGTGGCTGCAGTCGATGACACCGCAGGCGATTCGCGACGGCTTTGGCACGCTGCGCAGCAATGTCCAGATGCAGCCGCTGGCCGATGCCGCGCGCTGCCGCAGTGAGGCCGACTGGCTGGTCGGCATCAACGGCACCCGTGCCATGACGGCATTCAACTCGCGCGACGGCGGCTTTTTTCTGACCACCGTCGGCCGGGTGCAAACACCGACCTTGAGCGTGGTGGTCGAGCGCGAAGAGCTGATCCGCAAATTTGTCAGCCGTGACTATTGGGAAATTCACGCCAGCTTTGCCGCGCAGGCGGGTGAGTACCCCGGCAAATGGTTTGACCCCAAGTTCAAGCGTGCGCTGGCTGACGCAGCCCCAGGCCATGAAGAGGTTGATGCCGAACTCAAACCTGATCGGCTGTGGAATCAACGCGAAGCCCAGGCGATTGCTGATGCGGTGCGTGGCCAGCCGGCCAGCGTGACTGAAGAAAGCAAGCCCACCACCCAGGCATCACCGCTGCTGTTCGATTTGACCAGCCTGCAGCGCGAAGCCAATGGGAAATTCGGCTTCAGCGCCAAAACCACGCTGTCCATTGCGCAAAGCCTGTACGAGCGCCACAAGGCCCTGACCTACCCGCGCACCGACTCGCGCGCCTTGCCGGAAGACTATCTGCCAGTGGTGAAAAAAACCTTCGAGATGCTGGCCGGCTCCGGCATGAAGCACCTGGCACCGCACGCCCTGACGGCGCTCAACAACAGTTACATCACACCGACCCGGCGGGTCTTTGACAACACCAAGGTGAGTGACCACTTTGCCATCATCCCGACGCTGCAAGCGCCCAGTGCGCTATCGGAAGCCGAGCAGAAAATTTACGACCTGGTGGTGCGCCGTTTCATGGCGGTGTTTTTTCCGGCTGCCCAATACCAGGTCACGACGCGCATCAGCACGGTCGCAGTGGCGAGCTTGGGCGCACTGTCCGGTAGCCACAACTTCAAGACCGAAGGCAAGGTGCTGGTCAAGCCGGGCTGGCTGGCCATTTACGGCAAAGAGGCGGCCGCTGAAGTCGCTGATGCCAAAGACGGTGACAAGGGCCAGAGCCTGGTGCCGGTCGCGCCCGGTGAAATCGTCAAAACCGAGTCTGCGCAGGCCAAAGGTCTGAAAACCCGCCCACCGGCCCGCTATTCCGAAGCCACCTTGCTCGGGGCCATGGAAGGCGCTGGCAAAACCGTCGAAGACGACGAATTGCGTGAAGCCATGCAGGAAAAAGGCCTGGGCACCCCGGCCACCCGGGCATCCATCATCGAAGGTCTGATTGCCGAAAAATACATGCTGCGCGAAGGCCGCGAGCTGATTCCAACCGCCAAGGCGTTCCAGTTGATGACCCTGCTGCGCGGTATCGGCGTGGAGGAGCTGTCCAAAGCCGAGCTCACTGGCGAGTGGGAATACAAACTCAACCAGATGGAGCAGGGCAAACTCAGGCGTGACACTTTCATGGCCGAAATTGCCGCCATGACCGAACGCATCGTGAAAAAGGCCAAGGAATACGACCGCGACAGCGTGCCCGGCGACTACGCCACACTGGCCACGCCCTGTCCGAACTGCGGCGGCATTGTCAAGGAAAACTACCGCCGCTACACCTGCACCGGAGCCGATGGCACCAGCGACGGCTGTGGCTTTTCGTTTGGCAAGACACCGGCCGGGCGCACCTTTGAGCCAACCGAGGTCGAGCAATTCCTGCGGGACCGCAAAATTGGCCCACTGGATGGTTTTCGCTCCAAGGCGGGCTGGCCGTTCACCGCCGAAATGGTCATCAAGTTTGACGAGGAAAGCAACAACTACAAGCTTGAATTCGACTTCGGCGACGACAAGAAGGGTGAGGAATCCGGCGAACTTGTTGATTTTTCAGATCAGCAGCAACTCGGGCCTTGCCCCAAGTGCGGCGCAGGCGTTTTTGAGCACGGCAAGAATTACCTGTGTCAGAAATCGGTGCCGACCGAAGGCCAGCCCACGCCAAATTGCGACTTCAAGAGTGGTCAGGTCATCCTGCAGCAGCCGATTGCCCGCGAGCAGATGCACAAGCTGCTGGCCACCGGCAAAACCGATCTGCTTGACAAGTTCGTCAGCATGCGCACCCGGCGCGCTTTCAAGGCCATGTTGGTCTGGGACGCGGCTGCTGGCAAGGTCAATTTTGAGTTTGCACCGAGCAAGTTCCCGCCACGCAAAACCGCCGCTGTACCACTGGTCAGCGCTCAGACTGCTTCTAATACTATAGCTGGTAGCGCAGATGGGACAAGGGCTGGAGGGATAAAACTCTTAAAGACAGCGACAAAGACCGCGACTCGGCCCAGCGTCAAAAAAGTCGCTGCCAAGGTGGCCGCACCGCGCAAGGCGGCGGTGGCCGGCGTTGGCTCCACGCCCAGTGCCGCGCTGGCTGCGGTCATTGGGCCGGCACCGGTGGCGCGAGCCCAGGTCATCAAACAACTGTGGGACTACATCAAGGCCAACAATCTGCAGGACGCTGCCAACAAGCGCGCCATCAATGCCGATGCCAAGCTGCTGGCGGTATTTGGCAAACCGCAGGTCAGCATGTTTGAACTGGCAGGCATTGTCGGCAAGCATCTGGGCTGAACGTTAGCGCCTGGGAGTCTGTCGGGCTGCTGGAACGTCGGCTGTGATCCGGTCGCGCTGGCGCATTTCGCACCGGTTTCTCGACCCATGACTTGGGCTTAGGATGTGGTCAGAAATAACTTCCCCTATTTGCACCGGCGGATTTGGGCGCACAGCGTCGTTGCAAGACGCTTGTTTAGCCAGCTAAACGGCGCGTCTTGCGCCTAGCCGTGCATCCCAA
>Ga0116159_1002388_pt1 | contig 18279 bp, 14 predicted proteins | sample AD_JPNAS1_MetaG_FD_89878 | JGI IMG/M metagenome (GOLD analysis project Ga0116159, IMG submission 89878) | Active sludge microbial communities of municipal wastewater-treating anaerobic digesters from Japan - AD_JPNAS1_MetaG | ecosystem: Engineered > Bioreactor > Anaerobic > Digestate | place...
CGAGTAACAACAGTAACAGAAGACGGTCTTCCTCCTTCTGTTTATAATCAGAAAGCAACAACTGCAAAGTCAGTTGCTTAAATAAATTTGGGGTGTTTGGGGACTGTACTAATATTGACTATTCCAGTTCTTAAGTTCATAATTAATATATTAAGGCTAGTTCAAGTAAAAGTCAAGCAAAAAAAATGTAAAGCTTGAAAAAAAGTTATTCGAAAGAGATAGATAAGGGAAGATATCGTAGTAATGAGCTTGATAATTTATAATACTGTGATATACTGAGTAAGAGTATTTTAATACACTATATTAGAGCATCTTAAGGAGATTTATTATGGTAAAACCTGTAAAGCAAAACGAACCTCTCGTATCACACATTTATACGGCTGATCCATCTGCCCATGTATTTGAAGGAAAAATTTATATTTATCCTTCTCATGATCCAGATAAGGATATCCCTTCCAATGATGATGGGGATCAATACATGATGGAAGACTACCATGTTCTCTCAATAGATGATTTAGATTCTCCTTGTGTAGATCATGGTCAAGCTATCCATATGAAAGATATTCCTTGGGTTAAACAGCAAATGTGGGCACCAGATGCAGCCTATAAAAATAACACCTATTATTTTTATTTTCCTGCAAAAGATAAAGATGAAATCTTTAGAATTGGTGTTGCAACGAGTTCTTCACCTTCTGGCCCTTTTAAAGCCGAACCAAGCTATATACCAGGAAGCTTTAGCATGGACCCTGCAGTTTTAGTTGATGATGATGAAAGAGCCTATATGTATTTTGGTGGCCTTTGGGGTGGACAATTAGAAAAATGGCAAACTGGTAGCTACGTTCCTGATGCAAAAGGACCTTCTGGAGATGAGCCAGCTCTTGGACCCATGTTTGCAGAACTAAACGATGATATGCTCACCTTCAAAACAGAGCCAAAAGAACTGGTTATTCTCGATGAAGATGGCAATCCTTTAAAAGCAGGAGATGAAGATCGAAGATTTTTTGAAGGACCTTGGGTACATAAGTATAATGGCAATTATTATCTTTCATATTCAACTGGGACAACTCACTTTTTATGCTATGCAATGAGTAAAAATCCAGATGGCCCATATACTTACAAAGGAAGAATTTTAAATCCTGTACAAGGCTGGACAACTCACCATTCAATCGTTGAATTCAAAGGTAAATGGTATTTATTTTATCATGATGCATCATTATCTGGTGGTGTTGACAATAAACGCAGCGTAAAGTTTAGAGAATTATTTTACAATCCTGATGGAACAATTCAAGAAATGTTCCCTTACGAAGACTAAGAAGCGTACAAGGATAAACACAGATAAAAAAGGGACTGCCTAAAATCTGGACAGCCCCTTTTTTTTACTTTTTGTAAAATCTCCCTTATTTGATCGTTTTATTTACTACAATAAAACTTAGAAAATCTACGTTACTTATAAAACCACTGTTTTTGCACAAGTGAGCGTTTTTTGGTAGGGCCTTTTGCCCAAAAGAGTAGTACTTCGTGTATCGGGCTGACTCATTCCAACAAAAATTTCATATTCAGCTGCATTTAGCACAAAGTTTCCTTCTGTATCAAATAACGCAAAGGCATCATCTTTTAAGATAATGGTTTCTTTCTTTTTTTCACCTGGCTTTAAAAAGACTTTTTTTAAACCTTTTAACTGCCAATTCGGAGCGCTATCTTTTTTTACCTTCACATAGACTTGAATTGTTTCAGCTCCAGCCATAGAACCTGTGTTTTCTATTTCCACTGCACAAGCTATATTTTTCCCTGCTTCAATTGTGTCAGATGCAACCTCAGCTTTGAGATCAAAGTTTGTATAACTAAGCCCAAAGCCAAAAGGATATAAGGCTTCGTTTGGCATATAACGATAGGTTCGATTTTTCATAGCATAGTCAGTAAACTCAGGAAGCTCTTCGTTTGTTCGATAAAAAGTTACTGGAAGCTTACCTTCTGGAGAAAAATCACCAAAAAGCATTTGTGCTATTGCATTTCCACCCTGTGCTCCTGGATACCATCCATGTACAATTGCAGGAATATGCTCGTCAGCCCATGGAATACTCAATGCAGACCCAGAAAGTAACACAAGAATAACAGGTTTACCGCTCTTATACATTTCTTTGAGAATTTCTTCTTGAAGGCCTGGAAGATTACAATTTGGCTTATCTCCACTTGCAAATTCGTTACCTTGATCTCCTTCTTCACCTTCAAGGCCTGGATCAAGTCCCATACATGCGATAAGCACATCGCTCATTTCACAAACGGTTCGCACTTCAGAAATTCTATCATTTGCTATACCCAAGGCTCCAACTCTATCCTCGAATAAATGACAGCCCTCAGAATAATAGACTCTTGTACTATCACCGAGATAGCCTTTTATTCCTTCCAAAACTGTTACAAACTCTGAAGCAGTACCTTCATAATTTCCCACAAGTGCTCTACGATTATTTGCATTTGGTCCTATAACTCCAATAGTCTTAATTTTTTCTTTGTTTAATGGGAGGATATTCTCTTTATTTTTCAATAAAACAATCGTTTTCTTTGAAACTTCTTGATTAAATGCCTTGTTTTCAGAACTATCGACTTGGTCATAATTGATTGCGTTAAAAGGAATATTTTCTTGATTATCAAAAAGACCGAGTTTCATACGAGTCATAACAAGCCGAGTTACAGCTTTTGTAATAGTTTCTTCAGTTACAAGTCCTTCTTCTACTGCTTCAATAAGGTTTCCATAGATATTTCCACAATTCAAGTCACAACCACTATTCATTGCCAAAGCAACAGATTCTACTGCATTTGCAGTTACTTTATGATGCTCGTGAAAATCTTTTATTGCCCAGCAATCGGAAACAACATGACCTTTGAAACCCCAAGCATCTCGTAAAATATCTTGAAGCAAGGTTTTACTTCCACAACAGGGCTCGCCATTTGTTCTATTATACGCACCCATCACAGATTCAACTTCGCCTTCTTGCACGCAGGCTTTGAATGCAGGAAGATAGGTTTCATATAAATCTTGCGTCGATACAACAGCATCAAAACTATGTCGTACATCTTCAGGGCCTGAGTGTACTGCATAATGCTTTGCACAAGCTGCAGCCTTCATATATTTAGGATCATCGCCTTGAATCCCCTTAATAAAACGAACTCCCAACCTTGAACTTAAAAATGGATCTTCGCCATAGGTTTCATGGCCTCGTCCCCATCGAGGATCTCGAAAAATATTTACATTTGGAGACCAAAAGGTAAGCCCCTTATAAATATCTGTATCACCAAATTTTTGTTGCATTTTGAATTTTGCTCTACCTTCAGTAGAAATAACATCGGCAACCTTTTCTAAAAGCTCTTCATCAAAGCTTGCAGCAAGTCCAATTGCTTGAGGAAAAACAGTAGCAACACCTGCGCGAGCTACTCCATGCAAAGCTTCATTCCACCAGTTATATGCACTTAAACCCAAACGTTCAATTGCTGGAGCCCAGTTTAAAGTTTGATACACCTTTTCTTCCAAGGTCATTTGAGAAACCAAATCTTCTGCTCTCTCTTCAAAACTTATACTGTCATCTCTAAATCCTTTTTTTTCCACTAAATCTACCTCCTGATGTAGCATAATTTTTAGAATGACACCATTCTATCATGATGCAAACGACTTCGCAACTCTTCGCTCGTTTATTCTCATTTTGAGGTATTGCTTTTTTTATTTGCTTTATATGTCTTATTATACTATTATTACCTAAGAATATTATTGTACCGTAATAAGGAGTTGCTATGAATATTAAAAAGGAGCAATTTGGGCTCCTCTCTGATGGCACAAAAATTTATTTATATACAGTTTCAAACAAAACGATGTCTTTTTCAGTAACAGATTATGGGTGCACGCTCACCAGCCTCATGGTTCCAGATAAAAATGGACAAGGTGACGATATTGTTCTCGGTTTTTCGACCCTAGATGGGTATATTATGCAAAACAATGCGTTTTTTGGCGTTTTGGTCGGGCGGTTTGCAAACCGTATTGCCAATGCTTCTTTCACATTGAACGGAAAAACCTATACACTTGATGCAAATGATAATGGTAACTGCCTCCACTCTGGCAACAGGCAATTTTCAAACCTTGTCTGGGATGCAAAAGAAGTTAAAACTGAACACGGAGAGGGGATTTGTTTTTCAAGAAGAATTCCAGACGGCTTTCAAGGTTTTCCAGGAAACTTAGATATAGAAGTATACTATCTTTTGAATGAAGAAAATGATCTAACGATGCTGTATCGAGCAAAAACCGATGCTGATACACCTATTAGTTTAACAAACCACAGCTATTTCAATTTACGTGGAGAAGGTAATGGCAGTATCCTTGAGCACGAACTCAAGCTCAATTCACATTCTTTTCTCGAAGTTGATAAAAACCTTATTCCGACAGGGTCTTTTACACAAAGCGATGGTACTGCCTACGATTTTTCTAAGCCTAAAAAAATTGGAACTGAAATAGATAAAACACCTTTTGGTTATGATCATTGCTATGTTTTAAATGGAACAGAAGGAGAGCTGAAAGATTGTGCGGAAGTATGGGAGCCAATAAGTGGAAGATATATGAAAGTAACAACGAATCTAAGTGGAGTACAATTATATACTGCAAATACTCTGTCTAAACAAGGAAAAAACAATGTGTTCTATGGAAATCATTCTGCCTTTTGCCTAGAAACACAGGCCTTTCCCGATGCACCAAACCAAAACACCTTTCCATCATGTATTTTGAAGCCACACGAGAACTATGAAGCAATAACGGTACATTCTTTTTTAATTAAGGAAAGTACACTCAAAATTTAAAAAAATGAATATTTAACTTTACATATTTAAAATTCAATGGTATTATTAGTTATTGGAAGCAAGCAATCAACTTAGGTTATTAATTACATTAGTTGGGTGCTTGCATATTTCATTACTCTTAAAGGGGGAAAAAATGAGACTTTCTAAGAAAGTATTACTAGTGAATTTAGCATTCGTACTAGTCGCAGGAATGGTTTTTGTTGGTTGTACAAAGAAATCAACAGCAAAAGGTGGAGATGCTCCTCTCGAAGTTTGGTCATTTACTGATGAGCTTGAAGGCATGATTAATGATTACTACCTTAAAGATTTTCCAAACAAGAAAATTAATTATTCTTTAACACCTACAGAACAATTTCCTAACAAATTGGATCCTGTTTTGGCAAGTGGAAGTGGAGCTCCAGACGTGTTTGCTCTTGAAGATGCATTTGTTCGAAAATATATCGAATCAGGTCTTCTTCTTGATTTAACAGACGTTTACAATGAAGTAAAAGACAAGGTACAACAATATCCAGTACAAGTTGGAACATACAATGGAAAAGTATACGGTCTTTCATGGCAAGTAACTCCTGGTGCAATGTTCTATCGCAGAAGCTTAGCAAAAAAATATCTGGGAACTGATGATCCAGCAGTAGTACAAAAATATTTTACTGACTTGAACAAATTCCTTGATACAGCAGAACTTCTCAAAACTAAATCCGATGGTAAATGTGTTGTAGTTTCAGCAATTGCTGACCTTCAATTCCCATACTTGTATGGTAGAAAAGATCCATGGGTTGTTAATGACAAACTCGTTGTAGATCCAAAAATGGTCGAATACATGCAAATGGCAAAAACTCTTAAAGATAAGGGTTATGAAGGACGAGCATCACAATGGGGTGAAGGTTGGTTCGCTGGTATGCAAGGAACACTCAAAGACGAAAGAGGAAATGCAGTTGAAGTTTTCTCATATTTCCTTCCTACTTGGGGACTCCACTACGTTCTAAAAACAAATGCTCCTGAAACTTCTGGTGACTGGGCAATGATTGCTGGACCTATACCATATCGATGGGGCGGAACTTGGATTGGCGCATATAAAGGTACCAAAAACCCAGAAGCTGCAAAAGAATTGATCAAATACATTGCTACAGATGATGACTTCCTCACAAGATATGCTTTAGACACAGGTGACGTTGTTTCTAACATCAATGTTACAAATAAGGTAAAAGACACCTTCTCAGAACCATTCTTGGGCGGACAAAATCACTATGCACAATTTGTTGAAATGGCAAAAAATGTTGATGGTAGATTGAACCAAGCTACAGACGATGTTATCCAAGGTATCTTTGGTGAAGCGGTAACAGCTTATGTTAATGGTGAAAAATCATTAGATGCAGCTCTTGCAGATTTCAAACAACAAGTTAATAGTCAACTTGGTTTCTAAATTCATTAAAAGCTGATAATTAAAAATAGCTTTTAGTAATTAATTCAGCTTTAAAAACTACTAAGCTGAAAGAATAAAAAGAGCGGTTAAAAATTTTTTCCGCTCTTTTTTTTAAAATCAAAATTTATTGGAGAAAATATATGAAGCGTAAAGTTAAACTCTCCGAACAGCGGCTCAATCGCTGGGGTTATTTTTTTGTACTTCCTTTTGTACTTGTATATTTTATTTTTCACTTTTATCCAACAATATATACCTTTCTTTTGGCTTTTACAGATTTAAAAGGGCTACAAACAAGTTTTAGTTTTATTGGCTTACAAAATTTCAATAAACTTGTGCATGACCCTTATTTTTGGGGTGCATTAAGAAATACGTTTATTATATGGGGTTATAATTTTGTCCCACAGTTGGGTATTGCCCTGATTCTTGCTGTTTGGTTTACAGATTTGCGATTAAATCTTAAAGGCCGAAACCTTTTTAGAGCAGTTGTATATATGCCAAACTTATTGACGGCAGCGTCCGTAGCTTTGTTATTTCGCAGTTTGTTTGGCTACCCAGTTGGACCTGTGAATCAATTTTTACAAGGTGTTTTAGGTTTATATCAAAAAGTTGAACGCGACGGAAAGATAATAGAAGAAGCTTTTAACTTTTTTAGAAATGTAACTGTAACTCGGTCAATCGTCGCTTTTATTCAATGGTGGATGTGGTATGGTCATACGTTAATTATGCTTATGGCTGGTATTACAAGTATTTCCCCCACTTTGTTTGAATCTGCTTTGGTTGATGGTGCAAATAATCGACAAACAACGTGGAATATAACACTTCCTCTTTTAAGACCTATGATGTTATATATTCTGATCACTTCCATGATTGGTGGTATGCAAATGCTTGACATACCATTCCTCTTGACTGATATGAGAGGAGCTCCTGATAATAAAATACGAACAACGACCGTCTATTTGTTTAATGTAGGCTTCCAAGGACGAAACGATTATGCTTATACTGCAGCAATTTCTATTGGAGTCTTTATTATTACTGTTATTCTTGCTCTTTTAATCTTCTTCTTTATACAAGATCGAAGTGAACTTAAACAAACTAGTTTGGAAAAAAGAGCTTTAAAACTAGCAAAAAAAGGAGGAATTAATGGCTGAATCAATTAATATCTACCGATTAAGTAAACTTTTTATATACATTTTTATGGTTTTTTTATTTTTAATAGCTATTGTTCCCATCTATGTTTTGCTTATAAATGCAACTCGCTCTACAGAGCAAATCAATCTGGGTCTTAGTCTTTTGCCTAGTAAATACGCAGCTTATAACTGGAATGCTTTAACGAGCAGAGGCTTTAAAATACACCAAGGTTTTTATAATAGTGCTTTTATTTCTACTTTTACAACCTTATTGAGCGTATATTTTTCAGCTATGACTGCCTATGGACTTCATATGTACAAATTTAAAGGACGCAATTTTATAATTGGTTTAATTCTTTTGATTATGATGCTTCCAGCAACACTTTCCTTTATTGGGTTTTATCAATTTATGGCACGCATACGGTTAACAGATAACTACCTTGCCTTGATTATTCCGTCTATTGCAGCAGCAGGGACAGTCTTTTTCTTACGGCAATATCTAATGTCTATTTTATCAAATGAATTAATAGACGCCGCAAGAATTGATGGTGCTGGAGAATTTGGTATCTTTAATATCATTGTTCTACCTATTATGCTTCCTGCTTTGGCAGCACAATCTATTTTTACCTTTGTTGGTTCATGGAATAACTTCTTTACGCCATTTGTTTTGATTTCTTCTGAATCAAAGGCAACCTTGCCTATGCTCGTACAAAAACTTAGAGGTGATATTTACCGAACTGAATACGGTGGAATATATTTAGGAATTGCTATATCAATTATTCCTATTTTGATATTCTACTCATTTATGTCTAGATATATTATTTCTGGAATTACAATGGGTGGTGTAAAAGAATAAATAGGGTTATAAGGACTTACATGTTCCTTATAACAGAAAAAAGGCTTAACCAATGCGTTAAGCCTTTTTTTATGCTTGTTTAGAAGCTTTGATTAACCGATTCTTCGATTATTCGAATGATCGAACGATTGATTGATTCAATTTATTATTCTTAGAGTTTTATTTTTTCATTTCTAAGTACAGCTCTCATAAAAATACCACTTGGCGACAATTCTTTTTCAGTCCACCCGCCTTCTGCATTTCGGTCTGCATTAAATTTAAGAATTCCTGATGCTTCGCCCTTATTATTGACTGACCAGTTTGCCCAAGAAATTTTATGTTTTTGCATAAAGGCTATCCATTCTAAGCTTTCTTTTGGATAATAATCGCCACCACCAGTATTCAGAGATGTTCCCCATTCTGTAACAAAAAGTGGAGTGCCGTCTTTGAGTGCTTGCTCTGCTTTATTACGCAATTCATCTCCATGGCTTCCCGCATAGAAATGCAATGTATACATAATGTTTGAAAAGTCCGTGATCGGATCTGCTGCTACATGGTCTACATCTTGGCTCCACGTTGGAGTTCCTACAATAATTACATTGTTTTTATCATATTGTCTAATAGCAGCAATTACTGCTTCTGCATAGGGCTTAATATTTTCGCTCCATGTTACATCTTCGCCATTAGGTTCATTGCAGATTTCATATATAATATTGGGATATTGTCCATAGTTTTGTGCCATTTCAGTGAAAAACTCAATTGCTTGTTTTTGATAATATTGAGGATTTCTATCTAAATGCACATGCCAGTCAATAATGACATAAACCCCAACTTCGATAGCGGCTTCAACTGAAGAAATAACGGATTGTTTTAAGTTAGGGCTTTGAATATAACCACCTTCATTTAAATACATTGCAGCTCGCCAAAGCTGAGAATTCCAGTCATCTCGAAGCCATTGTAGTACTTTTGGATTTCCGTATTTCCCGTGCCATTGCAAACCATGAGAACTCATACCACGTAATTGTACTGGTGTTCCATCAGATTTACATAGATTTGTACCAATAACGGAAAGCTGTCCAAAGCGTTCGACAACCGTTCGTCCTTGGCTATCAACTGCAAGGTAATCATCGCTTTCGCATGAAAATAACATAAACATAAACACCAAGAGAGTTAAAAAAATATATTTTTCACCCTTTTTCACCATGTTCTACTCCTTATTCTAAGTTTTTAAATTCTTTTTATGATTCCATTATATAGATTTTATCATAGATTTATTTTTTTTACAGCTTAAAAATATAGATGTAGCTGTTTCATTAAGAAAAATCAAAAGTTTGCAAATACGTTTTCCTATATTCTATAGGAGACATACCGGTACATTTACGGAATACTTTTGAAAAATGGAATTGATTTTCAAAGCCAAACCAATCTGATATTTCTCCAATATTTTTATTTGATGACATAAGAAGTCCGGAAGCACCTTCGATTTTTAAGCGCGTAAAATATTGTCCTGGTGTCATGTGAACATAGTTTTTAAATATACGAATAAAATGCTCGCTTGATAAATCTACTTTTTTTGCAATACTCTCGACTTTTACATTTTCTCTTACCTGTTTTTGCATATACAAAAGTGCCTTTTCTACATGTACTTTATCTATATGACCATTTCGAGTCTGTTTTTTGAGATTTCGTTCATTTTCTGAACTTAAGAGTTCTTCTGTTTGACCAAACCAACGCCATAAAAAACTCATCAAAAGAGAGAGGGCAGCATCTTTGAAAGATTGTTTTGGGGAACGGGAGAGTTGATATAAATCCTCAAATTGAAAGCGAAAGTTTGTGTCAACCGTTTGGAAGGTGTTTTTGCTTGCCAAAGCATAATTCAAGCTTGCTTTAAGTTTTTGATCTGCTTCTTTTGTTTCGTCGAGTGAAAATAAAAACGCATACCAAGAAATTTCTGTAGGATGTGGTTCGGGTATAATTGAGTGAAATTCCAACGGTCCTGTCAAAAATAATTTTCCTTTGGAAATAGGGTAGCGAGTTTTATTACATAAAAAATGGCCAGAACCTTCTATAAAATAATGAATTTCATATTCATTTTGCTTATGCGCATGATAGCGACCATGACGCAAAAGGTGGTCACCTTCTGAGAGTCGGTAAACAAAAACGGAATCTTCTATTGTCATAACATAAGTATACTATAAATTTTGAAAAATATCAATTTTAGATATAAAAAATCAAAATCAGCTATACACTTCTCGTGAAGATGAGATATACTATAATAGTAGAAAAGAATAAAAGGAGGATACGAGATGAATACAGTTGCTGGAATAGACTTGGGAACACAAAGCATAAAAGTTATTCTGTATAATCCTAAGACAAAAACTGTTGTCGCTCAAGCACAAAAAGAACTTGATATTATTGCAGAAAATGATGGCACAAGAGAACAAAAAACCCAATGGTATGATGAAGCGCTGAGCTATTGTTTTGCTCAATTTTCTACAGAAGAGTGCAAATCAATACAAGCTCTTGGAGTTTCTGGTCAACAACATGGCTTTGTGCCACTCGATGCAAACAAAAAAGCGCTCTACAATATAAAACTGTGGAACGATACTTCTACTGTAGATGAATGTGCTCTTATTACCGAAAAGGCTGGAGGAGATGCTATTGTTATCGAAGAAGTATGCAATCTCATGCTTCCAGGTTTTACTGCACCAAAAATCCTTTGGCTTAAACGTCATAAACCGGACATATTTGCACAATTACACTATATTCTTCTTCCACATGATTATATAAACTTTATTCTCACTGATGCCTATACAATGGAAGCAGGAGATGCTTCTGGAACTGCCTTATTCAATGGAAAAACTCGTAGCTGGTCAAAACGTATTTGCAATATAATTGACGAAAAGCTCCTCAGTCTTTTACCAGAAGTAATTTCATCAGAAAAACCAGCAGGCTTTGTTACAGAAGAAGCTGCAAAACGCTTTGGTATTCCGCAAGGTATTCCTGTTTCATCAGGTGGTGGTGATAATATGATGGGCGCAATAGGTACTGGTACTGTGCAAGAAGGTTTTTTGACAATGAGTCTCGGCACTTCTGGCACCTTGTACGGCTATTCAAATAAAGCTATTGCAGATCCTGTCAAAGGGCTTTCAGGTTTCAATTCTTCAACTGGTGGTTATTTACCACTTTTATGCACAATGAACTGTACAGTTGCAACGGAACAAACGAGAGCTTTGTTTGATTTGGGAGTAAAAGAATTTGATGCTCTTGCAGCAAAGGCTCCAGTTGGCTCAGATGGCGTAGTGTATTTACCCTATTTTAATGGCGAGCGAACACCAAACTTACCTAATGGAAGAGCAAGTATTATGGGTTTAACTAGCGTTAATTGCTCGAAAGAAAATATTGCACGCTCTGCAATGGAAGCTGCTATTTTTGGTATGAGAATTGGGCTTGAAGTGTTTCAAGACTTGGGCTTCCAAGCTCGAGAAATTCGCCTTATTGGTGGAGGAGCTAAATCTGCTTTATGGCGAGAAATTGCAGCAAATGTAATGAATCTTCCAATAAAATTGCCTGAAAATAAAGAAGCTGCGGCTTTGGGAGCAGCAATTCAAGCGCTTTGGTGCTTATCTCATGTTGAAGGAAATCCTATAGACATTGCAAAACTGACAGATGAGCATATAAAAATACAAGAAGAAAAAACGGTACTGCCTAATCCAGAATCAGTTGAAAAATATACTCTCGCGTATAAAGAATACACAAAGTATGTTGATGCAGTAAGTTATTTATATCAATAACTATATATTAATCTTTTTATAAGGAGCAAACGATGAAAAGACAACTTTCTATGCCTTATTGGTGCGTACGAAACACTGTTGCTGACCCTTTTGGTGGGCCAGTTATGGACTCTATTACAGCTTTAGAAGCATGTGACCTTCTCTGTGATGCAAAAGAAAAAGGTTTAATCGATTTTACCGCAACCCATGATGATGATATTGTTGACTGGGTACCAGAACAACCAATGGACGATCAAGATCCTTCAAGTGAATGCTATAAAACTATCCATGAACTCAAAGCAAGAATGGATAAGGTTGGACTCAAAATGAAAATGATGACCTGTAGTCTTCATGGTGACAAAGTATTTAGAAATGGTGGTTTAACAAACCCAGATCCAGAAATTCGAGCACTTGCAGCACAAAAAGTTATGAGAGCATTGCGCATTGGACATTTCTTTGGTGCTGAATTTTTCACCTATTGGGTTGCACGAGACGGATATGAATGCCAATTTGCAGTTCCATGGGATCGAAGTTATGGATACTTAGAAGCAGGACTCAACCTTGCAACACGCTATATTAAAGAAAACAATCTTTCCATTAAATATTGCACTATTGAGCCTAAACCAAACGAACCACGAGGAGAAATGTTTTTGGCAACTACTGGTCATGCTCTCGCTCTTATTTCTCGACTCGAAGATCCATCAATGTGGGGAGTAAATCCAGAACTTCTCCAACACGAAGGTATGACAAACCTTTCTGCAACAAACGCAGCAGGTATTGCAATTCATGCTGGAAAAATGCCTTTCTTACATGTTGGAAACCAAAAACCTGGTCAATTTGACAATGACTCACCTATTCTTACTGGAATGGATGGCTTAAAAGAAATGATTAGTGTGCTTTGGATGCTCGATATCCTTGATTGGAAGGGTCATATTGAATTTGATAATCACGTATTGCGTTCTGATGCTGGTCCTGGTGAAAAAAATGCAATGCAAGTTCGAAAAGATTTTATTAAATTCAATGTTGATAGCTATCGACTTGCAGAAAAAAAAGCTCAAGAGCTTGCAGAAAACAAACATTTACAAAAACTCAGAAGCGCATTGCTTGATAAAACAAGTTCTGTTGATAAAGCTTTGGCATCTTATGATCTTAAAGCACTCAATGAAACAATCATTGATTATAAACGAGTGAATGAAACTGTTATTTCAAATGCAACTATTGACTACGAATTTAACAAAGCACTTTTGGGCATGTAATGAGACTTTGGGATTTTAAGGAATCCTTGAGACATTAAAAAAGGCTGCTAAAAACACTCTGTTTTTGGCAGCCCTTTTTTTTGAACCATTTTTTTATGCTAAGCTCTTATTCACTGAGCCTTTTTAGTTCATTTTTATTTAGCTTTAATCATGTCCATAAGCGTATAGTACAATGGCTTTGGTTGAAATTTATCATCGAATAAGTGAGCACTTCCATAGCCACCGAAGGTTGCAGGAATCCAGCTTTGCAAATCAGTATAGCCCCAAAGGATAAAGCTTTTTACATTTGGCTCTTCCATTGCAATACGCAATAGCGTTTTGTAAGCAGCTTCTTGTTCTGCTTCTTTTTCAGGAGTTACTGGCATTTGAATACGCACATCAACTTCAGTAAAAGAAACAGTTAAGCCTAAGTCATTGAACCTACGAATATTTGCAATCAAAGCAGCTTCTTTGATAGGATCTTTTGCTATCATGTGCATTTGAAAGCCAACACCGTCGATAGGAATACCACGTTCTACCATAGATTTTACTAGATTATAAAAAGCATCTGCTTTTGCAGTTCCCGCATATTCGTTGTTATAATCATTTAATAGTAACTTTACTGAAGGATCAGCTTCTCGAGCAGTTTGAAACGCAATATCAACATATTCTGGTCCAATAGTTCGCATCCATACCGAATCTCTCAAAGTACCATTTTCTTCAAAAATTTCATTACATATATCATATTCAGCTATTCTACCCTTGTATCGAGTAAGCGTTTCTGTAATTGTTTCTCTTAAAACCTTCAAAGCATCTTCTCGTGTATTAAGACTCGATACAAAGCCTGAGTTTTGTGAATGCCAAATAAAAGTATGTCCTTTTATTTTCATTTTATGTTCTTCTGCAAAATTAATGAGTTGATCAATATCGCTCCAATTCCAAAATGTGGGGTTTGGTCGTAAATATTGCATTTTCATTGTATTTTCTGCAACAAGAATATTAAAATGGTCTGCAAGCAATTCTGCTCGCTCGGGATAGAGCATATCACTTGGTCGCACTGCAACACCAAAGTCCAATTTTTTTGCATCAGCGTAACGACGAATGTTTTTTTCTACACAACCGAAAATACTGAGTGCGAATACGATGGCGAGCGCCGTACTAAAAAGAATTTTTGTTATGCGTAGTATTGATTTTTTTGCTTTCAATGAATTCCCCTTTATAAAGCCAAGCGATAGATTTGTGCAACATCGCTTGCGGTTAATGAAACCAAACCGCCCATGGTTCCTGTGTCGCCGAGTCCAATATTTTTCACCATAAAGCCTATATCTTCTTCTTTTGCACCAAGCGCTTCAAAGGTTATAGGCATATCAATGGAAAGAAGGAAATTTTTAAGGCGCTTTATTCCTTCTTTTGCAGTATTTTCAGGATTTTCGAAATCCATTTCACAGCCCCATACACGTACCGCAAATTGTGCAAATTTTTGAATATTATGCTTCATAACATAGCTCATCCATGCAGGAAAAATGACAGCCAAGCCGGCTCCATGAGGAACATCATACAAGGCTGATAATTCATGCTCGATCCCATGGCTTGCCCAATCTTGCTCTCTACCTACTCCTATTATATTATTATGCGCAACCATTCCTGCCCACATAATATTTGCTCGCGCATTATAGTCCTTTGGATTTTCCAAAACTTTGGGAACCTCTTTTATCATTGCCAAAAGAACAGCTTCACAGAGTCTATCAGTTGTTTCAACATCTTTTGTATTTGTAAAATAGCGCTCCATAACATGAGCCATAATATCAGTTGCACCACAAGAAGTTTGATATGGAGGTAAAGACATAGTAAGCTCTGGATTTAATATTGAAAAAGCTGGTCGAATAGCTTCTCCTCCTGCGCCTCTTTTGAGCATTCCTTCTTCTTTTGTAATAACAGAGTCACCAGAACCTTCGCTTCCTGCAGCAGCAATAGTCAAAATAGTACCAACTGGAAGTGCTTTTTCTATTACCTTTCCTTCGTAAAAATCCCAAAAGTCTCCATCATAAACAACTCCAGCGGCTATTGCTTTCGCTGAATCAATAGTGCTACCGCCACCAACTGCCAAAATAAAATCAACGCCCTCTGCCTTGCATTTATCAATCCCTTCATAAACTAAGCCACTTCGAGGATTGGGTAAGACTCCACCAAGTTCAATATATGAAAGGCCTTCTTTTTCTAAAGAAGTTTTTACTCTGTCAATAAGACCAGATTTGATTGCTGAACCACCACCATAGTGAATGAGAACCTTTGTTCCTCCAAAACGTTTTACATAATGCCCTGCATCATTTTCAGTCCCTTTGCCAAATGCAAAATATGTTGGACTGTAAAATGTAAAATTATTCATTAATACTTCCTTATAAATAAATTTTATAATTAATTATACCATATATTATTAAAAAAAAATAGAATAATATTTTTCTTGTTACTAGAAATTCTAAAAATATAAATTTATAATATGTAACTAATAATTTTCAATTAAAAGGTTTGGCTGTATCTTTTCAATTTCTTTTGTCAATTCAATTGCTTTATTATATCGCAAGTAAAAAATATAAGAGCGTACAGATGTGCTGGGAATTTGTTTCATTTTGATAACTGCTTCTTTATAAAAATATAGTTGTGTAAGATGTTTGATCGGCTGTATAGTACTGTCAGTTTTGAAATCTATTATAAAATACTGTTCGCTTTCCTTGTCTTTAAAAACTAAGTCGATACTTCCTTTTATCAATCGGTGTTCTTTTGTTTGAGGATTTTCAACTAAGTGAATGTATGCGAGTTCACTTTCTACCCACGTGGCTGTTTTCAGCTTTTCACCCAATGCTGTTTCAAAAAAATTCTCGCTCATTTTTTTCGCTATTTCTTTTAATGTGTTTTCATCTTTGGGGCCTATGCGAGATAAAATATTTTTTGGTATTTGTGGAGAAGTTTTTTTGATTCATTATAAGAATCAAGAACGGTTTGTGTATCCATTAGACCCATAAGATCAAAGCGGAAGCCATCAACCTTGTATTCTTTTACCCAATGTACGACAGAATCAACGATAAGTTTTCGAGCCATAATTCGCTCAGTTGCAACGTCGTTACCACAGCCTGAATTACTTGTTGGCTTTCCTTGTGCATTTGTTCTAAAGAAATACCCTGGAACAATGTCATCTAAAAAGCTAGTGTCAGCCATATGGTTATAGACAACGTCTAAAAGAACACCTATACCCGCTTTGTGTAGCTCATTTATGAGTGTTCGCAATTCTGCAACTCTCGCATAGGGATCTCTTGCGTCAGAGGCATACCAACCTTCAGGGGTAAAATAGTTATGTGGGTCATAACCCCAGTTATAATTATTGTCGTTTGTAGTACCAGTTGCCTCGTAGCTTCTATCGGTTTCATCAGTAAAGTAGAAATTTACGACAGGCATCAATTGGACGTGTGTAATACCTAGGTTCTTGAGATAGGGAATTTTTTCAATAAATGAAAGATAGGTCCCTGGTGCTTCTTTTACTTTTGCATCAGAAGAGATAGTAAAGTCGCGCACAGACATTTCATAGATTATAGCATCTTCTCTTTGCTTTAATGAAACGTATGAAGCATTCATGCCGCCACGTGGAAGTGCTTTTGCAGAAGCCATGTTGATAACTGCAGCACGACCTGAGCCACCGGTATTTCTATAAGCTGCCATTGACTGTGCATATGGGTCGAGTACTTTTACAGTGCCCTTTGCATTTGTCAAGCTTATGTCATAAAACAAGCCATCGGGATCTACTTCGTTAAAAAGAACAGACCAAATACCTGTTTTTGCATCAAGTTTCATACTTGCGGTATAATCTGGGTTTTCTGCTTCGTCGTTTTTGTAGAGATTTAAAACAGCTTTTGATGAAGTAGGAGCCCAAAGAGAGAATGTTGCTGACTTTGTTTTAGCATCGTAGGCAGCACCAAGAGTTGCATTTTTTGCAGGAAGTGATTTTTCAGCCATTTCTATAGCAAGTTTAGAAGAGTCTATTTGTTTGTCTCCTTCGAAAATAGGATTTTTTAAGATAAGTGCATCAGAAGCTTGTACAGCTTCACCCAAGGTGATTATAGCCCGTCGAGCATAGTTTTTTGACAAGTCGTCTGGACTTTCTGCGTTTACTATTTTTTTAATAGGATATGTTTTTCCCTCACGGGTTTCAACAGTAAAACCGGAGTCTCCACCATCTAGGTCAAGACCGTAACGGCCACTAAAAGTAACTTGAATTTCTGTTGTTGTTGAAAGCACTGCTGTCATCGCCTTTGGCTTGTATTCTTTTGCAGCGTAGGTATTGTTGTCTCCTGAGAAAATAACAACTGCGTTAGAAACATTGCTATCCCAAACACGGTCATCGTCGCCGTCTTTTGTCCAACCAGCTACCTGCCGTGGGATCATGCCAAATTGACCATCTGGACCAACTGGTTTTAGACCAAGATCTGATCCGTCCATTTTGAAACGCATATAACCCATACCGTCTTCAACTTTCCATTCCTGTGTTTTATCCCAGGCAGCAGCGCCATCGCCACCAGGAAATGCCCAAAGCCAAAGCGCCCACGGAGCATAATTTTTGTCCTTACGAACATATACGATAAGAAGCTCGTCATCTTTTGGATCAAGCTTTTCAACTAATGCAATAACCTTATCAAGCCCTTCTGAAGCAGCATTTTCAAACGTTCGTGGTTTGCCTGAAACAGCCCTACTTGATGTAGTGCTTGCCTTGGGACTCGATGAACAAGAAAAAACAAAAAATATAAAAATGCTTAGCAGTATTAATCCTGTTTGCCATTTTTTTTGTAACACAATGTTCCTCCAAACTAAACATTTTTTAAGAATACTATGTACTCTTAAAGTATAAGCTAAACTTTCAGCCCTGTCAAAGAAAATTAAACCTTATTTAAGTAAAACAACAGCAAAAGAGCGAGCATCAAAATTTGAAAGCTGCATTTCTCCATAATCAAAGGAAAAGTCCACTTCATCATTTGAAACATACAGTATTTGACCCTTCTCCCCTTGA
>Ga0116159_1002407_pt1 | contig 18114 bp, 16 predicted proteins | sample AD_JPNAS1_MetaG_FD_89878 | JGI IMG/M metagenome (GOLD analysis project Ga0116159, IMG submission 89878) | Active sludge microbial communities of municipal wastewater-treating anaerobic digesters from Japan - AD_JPNAS1_MetaG | ecosystem: Engineered > Bioreactor > Anaerobic > Digestate | place...
CCGGGCGCGGCCCCGTGCTCAAGCTGGCGGGCACGGAGGATCAGCGCTTCATCCTCGCGGGCCTGACGCTGCGCCGGGGCTACGCCGTTCAGCATTCCGGCATCGACGGGCGGGGCGCCTCGCCCGTGCTGCGCAACCTCGCCGTCCGCGACTGCCGAACCACGGGAGGCGCCACCGTCGCCCAGTGCACCGGGCCGATCGTCGACTGCGAATTCAGCGGCAATCAGGCCGTGATCGGCGCCGCACTGTGGCAGTGCCACGGCGAAATTCGCGGCAATCAATTCATCGGCAATCGCGCCGTCGATGGGGGCGCCCTGGCCAACTGCAACGGCCCGATCGAGGACAACCTGTTCGACGACAATCACGCGATCGACGAAGGGGGCGCGCTCTATGTCTGCAACGGCCCGGTCGTTCGCGGAAACCGGTTCATCCGCAACCAGGCTCTTTTCGGCGGCGCGATTTACCGCGGCTCCAGCCGCGTCATTGAAAATGAATTCATTGCCAATATCGGGCGCCGCGGCGGCGGCGCGATCCAGTTCGTCTCCGGCGTGATCAGCGATAATTATTGCGAGGATAATTTCGCCAATTTCGGCGCGGCGTTCTCCACCTGCAACGGCGAAATCCGCCGCAACACCTTCATCAACAACCGCGCCCACGTGCAGGGTGGTGCGCTCTATTCCTGTTCCGGCGAGATCAAGCAGAACCAGATGGACGGCAATTCCGCGTATCAGGGGGGCGCACTCTATTCCTGTTCCGGCGAGATCGCCTTCAACAGCCTGCGCCGCAATGAGGCCGTCCGCGAAGGGGGCGCCCTCTATGACTGCTCGGGAAGGATCCGCGGCAATCGCATCGAGGACAACCTGGCGCAATACGGCGGCGCGATCTGGTTCTCCTCCGCCATCTTCGAAAACAATGACGTGATAGGCAATGTGGCGACCCGCCAGGCCGGCGGCATCGGCGACTCGACCGGCGTGTTCCGCCGTAACGTCGTCATGAACAACAGCTCGGAAGAAGCTGGCGCGTTCCTCCGCTTCGACGGCGATATCCTGCACAATGTGATTCGCGGCAATTCAGCCGTGCGCGAGGGGGGCGCCCTGCGCGACTGCCGCGGCCGGGTAATGAACAATCTGATCGAGGGGAACCGGGCCTGGCGCGGCGGCGCCATGCAGGGCTGCTCCGCCGATGTCATTAATAATACCTTCATTGGCAATCAGGCGATCCCCGGCCCGGCGGGCGAGCCGGTGCAGGGAGGCGCCCTGCACAACGCCTCCGGCCGGATCATTAACAATATTTTTCAGGCGAACGGCCACATCGCGCTCTACAGCGGCGATCCCGATCCCCCGCGCCCCGGCGAGCAGACGCCTGCTCCCGTTGTGCCGCGCGAGCTGCGCCGCAATCTCTTCTTCGCCCACTACGAAGCGATCTATGGCACGCTCGCCGGACTCCGCGTGACCTCCGCCTCCGGCCTCGACGACGTGCTCCCCCACAGCCGGGAGAACTGGGAGGGCGACCCGCTGCTGGAGGACGCCGACGGACCCGACGGCGATCCCGCCACGTTCGCCGACAACCGGCCGTGGCTCGCGCCGGGGTCGCCCGCGATCGACGCCGGCGACGACGGCGTCAATCCGGCCGGCGCCGATCTCGCCGGCGGACCCCGCTATCACGCCGCGCTGGCCGCGGAGAGCGTGATCGACCTTGGCGCCTATGAATTCTTCGGCGTCGTGATCTCGGCCCACGGCTCGTTCGCGGATCTCCGCCCCGGGTCCAGCTTCACCGTCGAATGGCTCTGCAGTCCCGCGGCCGGCAGCGCCGTGCGCTTCGAACTGCTGCGCTTCGGCGCCGTCGTCGCCGATCTCGGAACGGACTGGAGTCCGCTCGGACGCCATGCGGTCACGCTCCGGATCCCCAAGGATCTGCCCGCCGGCGAAGGCTACCAGCTTCGCGTGTCAAGCCTGTGGAATCCGGTGTATGAGGACACCGTGCCGCGCGATGGATTCGCGCTCAAGGCCGAGCGCAACGCGGCCGCCGACTGGAGGCAATATTATTAATTTTCGGCGCGCGCTTCGTCCCCCGGCGCTTGCGCCTTGTCCCCGCGCGCGGCGGCCGGCTCGCCGCTGTGGCTGCGCAGGCGGATGATGTCGTCATCAAGCTGGCGGATCAACCAGCCCAGCATATCCCGCACAGCCGGCGTCTGGATATCCGCCAGCTCGCGCCGATACCGCTCGCGCTGGGCGGTCAATTCATCGATCAGGCTGTTCAAGATGAAATCCAATGCGAGATAGTTCCATTCGGCAATCCGCGGCGGAATCGGCTGCGTCTGTGCGATGCCGCCGTGTTCCGCGATCCATTCCGCCAGGCGGTCGGCGGCGCGGCGGTCCGCCTCGGCGATCCGCCGCAGATCCTCCAGCGCCCACGCCATCTTTTCCGGCACGTAGGGCTGGGCATCGAGCGCATAGCGCGCGAGCGACATGAACCGGTCGTTGAACGCGCGATTCAGTGCCGCCAGTTCATGGGCCTTGAGCTCCGGCGCCGTCATGGCTCGATCCATTCCTCTCGCCCGCCTTACAGAATATCAACCAGCCGCAGGACCGGCGTGAAAAACAGCAGCGCGACCGTCGGGACGGCGAACAGCAGCGCGTAGAGCCGGTCGGCGGCGCTCAGATCGATCGGCTCCCGGCTCGCGGGCCGCTCGAGCGCCATCGCGCGCATGATTTTCATGTAATAATAAAGCGAGACCGCGCTGTTGAGGACGCCGAAAATCGCCAGCGCGAGATAAGCATAGCCGGCCGCCGCGGCGCCCCCCTCCAGCCCGGCCATGCCGGCGCTCAGCACGACTTCGAACAGCCGCAGCTTCGCCACGAACCCCGCCGTCGGCGGCAGGCCCGTGAGCGAAATCAGAAAAATAAACATCACGCCGCCCAGAAACGGCGAGCGCCACGCCGCGCCACGGAACGAATCGAGCTCCGCGCTCCCCGTCCGTTCGATCAGCACGATCGCGCACCAGAACGCGCCCAGGTTCATGAACAGGTAGATCACGAAGTAGAACAGAATCGTCTCCGCCGCATCCGGCGAAAAAACCGTAAAGCCCATCAGCAGATAGCCCGCATGGGCAATCGACGAATAGGCCAGCAGGCGCTTGATGTCGGTCTGACGCAGGGCAATGAAATTACCGACGAGCATCGTAACCGCAGCCAGAATTCCAAACAGCAGCGCCAGCTGCCCGGAGCCGGTCAGCGTCGCGAATGCCGCGGGCGCTTCGAACACCGGCAGCAGCACCCGCATCAGCGCCGCGAAGCCCGCCGCCTTCGAAACGACGGCCAGATACGCGGTCACCGGCGTCGGCGCGCCCTGATAAACGTCGGGGCACCAGAAATGAAACGGAACCATTGCCATTTTGAATCCGAAGCCGACCAGCACGAGCAGCAGGGCCAGCGTGAAGGCCAGCCTGTTCGGCGGCCCGGCCGCCAGCGCGGCGGCTGCTGTGGAAATCGAGGTCGTCCCGGACATGCCGTAAAGATAACCGAATCCGAACAGCATGATGCCGGAAGCGACGGCCCCGTAGAGGAGATATTTGAGCGCGGCTTCGGCCGACCGCCGTTCGTGCTTGACGTATCCGGCCAGCACATAGGACGAGATCGACAGCGTTTCCAGCGCGAGAACCAGCAGAATAATGTTATCGGCGGCAGCGAGCAGGCAGGCCCCGAGCGTTGCGCCGAGCACCAGCGCATGGAATTCCCCCTGCCGGTAGCCAATCGTTTCGCGGCTGCGCAGCGAGAACAGGATCGTCGACGCCGCCCCGGTAAGGAACAACAACTTGAAGACGCGCGCCAGCCCGTCCCGCGCCAGCATGCCGCCGAAATCGCCCCCCGTGCCCGCCGGCATCGCCGCCGTCAGCGTCAAGCCCCACACCACCGCCAGCAGGGCCAGCGCCGCCGTCACCTGCCGACCGCGCGCCGCCGGCGTCAGCATGTCGGCCAGAATGACCGCGCAGATGCCAACGCCGAGGATCAGCTCGGGCAGCGTGGCCATTAGATTGTGCAACAGTTCATTGACCGTCATCGCCGCGCCTATCGGAACAGCGTCATGAAGACCGCCGTCGAAGTGTGATAAATGTTAATGGCAATCGAGGGGAGCACCCCAAGCAGGATCGCGACCGCGGCCAGGGGAACGAGCGAAATCGCCTCCCAGCGGTTGACATCCGCGAAGCCGGCGTGCTCCTCCTTTTTCGGGCCGAGATAAACGCGCTGCATCGTCCACAGAATGTAGCCGGCGGTCAGCAGCATGCCGATCGTCGCGATGCCGGCGATCCATGGGCTGTAGGTGAACGCGCCCAGGAACACCATCACCTCGCCGATGAAGCCGACCATCGACGGCAGACCGAGCGAGGCGAAGAACCCGACGACCGCGAGCGCGAAATAAACCGGCATCTGCAGCGCGATTCCGCCGAAGCGTTCGATGTCGCGGTGATGCGCGCGCTCGTAAAGGACACCCACCAGCGTGAACATCATCGCCGACGTGATCCCGTGCGCGAACATCTGGAAGATCGCGCCGTTGACCGCCGCCTCCTTCAGCACGGCGATCCCCAGCAGAACGAATCCCATGTGGCTGACCGAGGAATAGGCGACGAGCCGCTTGAAATCCTTCTGTCCCAGCGCGCAGAACGCGCCGTAGATGATATTCACGACCCCCAGCACCGCGAGGAAGAACATCACGGCCTCGTGCGCGCCGACCTCGGGCAGCAGCGGGTAGTTCAGCCGCAGAATGCCGTAGCCGCCCATCTTGAGCAGCACGCCCGCCAGAATGACGGAAATCGCGGTGGGCGCCTCGACGTGGGCATCGGGCAGCCATGTGTGGAACGGGAAAATCGGAACCTTGATCGCAAATCCAATGAACAGGCCCCAGAACAGCAGATGCTGGAAGAGCGTGGGGCCACCGGGCACGCTGAACGGACGCCGCGCGATCAACTCCGGAATATTGAACGCCAGCGCCTCCAATCCAATCGACTTCATCTTGAAATAGTACGCCAGCATGACCAGCAGGATCAGCACCGAGCCAAGCAGTGTGTAGATAAAGAACTTGATGGCCGCGTATTCCTTGCGCGGCCCGCCCCATATTCCAATGAGAAAATACATCGGCAGCAGCATGACTTCCCAGAAGACGTAAAACAGGAAGAAATCGAGTGCCATGAAGACTCCGAACATGCCGGTGACCAGCAGCAGATAAAGCGCGAAAAAGCCCTTGACCTGTTTCTCGATCGGAAAAGCGACGAACGTGGCGAGGAAGGACAACAGGCCGGTCATGACAATCAGCAGGACGGAGAGACCGTCAACGCCGAACCGGTAATAGATGTGATACGGCTTGATCCACGGGATCTCGATCAGCGTGCGGGCGTCGTAGCCCGAATAGGCCGTGCCCGCCTGGATCGAGCCGGGATCGAAAATGTGCCACAGATAAAGCGTCAGCGCGAAGACTACCCCCGTGAAGCCGACCGCGGTCCAGCGGATCAGGCCGTGGCGTTCACCCGGCAGCGCCAGCACAATGACCATGCCGACCAGCGGCAGGAAGGTGATCAAACTGAGCAGCATCTGATCCATATCGTCAGTCCCTCGTCCTCGTCCTTTTATTCATCCTCAAAGCCCGTCCCATCACATCCACCAGACAACAAATCCCCCGAGCACAACCAGGCCCACGGCCGAATAAACCATGTATTGCCGCACGCGTCCGGTGTGCGCATACGACATCCGGTCGCCCGCGAAGCTGACGGCGCGCGCCGAGCCCATCACCAGGAACCAGTCCACGGCGACGCGATCGACGATTTCGATCAACCAGCCGCCAAGCCAGCCCAGCCGGCCGACGAGATTGACCACGGCATCGATCGCGCGGCGGTCGAACAACGCGCTGAACCAGCCGGCCACGACCGTCGTACGCACGAAAAGCCAATGGTATAGCTCATCAATAAAATATTTGTTCAACAGCAGCGTGTGGAGCGGCCGGAGACGCGCGGCGAATACGGCCGGCTGCAGCACGGTCGCGCCGCCCCGCCGCTCGTAATACATCAGCATGCCCAGGAGAATCCCCAGCAGCCCCAAACCAGTCGAAAGAATCATCGCCCTCCGGTGCGCCTGGTGGTGAACGTGGGCGGCGTGATCGTCGCCGTGCATCGCGGCGGCGCCGTCCGCCGCATGCTCCGCCGCGTGAGAATCCGGCACGGCCGCCAGCGCCGCTGCGACCCACGGCGAACGGTGGCCCGCCTCATGGAACGCCGCCACCTGCGCCACGCCGCTCCGGCTCGGGTTCATCGCGCCGAACCACTTGCCGGTGAGTCCGCCGCCCACCACCGCCAGAATCCCCAGGATGACCAGCGGCGCGCGCATCGACCAGCCCACTTCATGCGCGTGATCGTAGGCGTGACGGTCGCGCGGCGCGCCGGTGAACGTCAGGAAATACTGCCGGAACATGTAGAACGCGGTCATGAAGACGGTGGCGAACCCGGCGGCGGGCAGGAACCAGTGTCCCTCGCTCAGGATCGAAAATGCCAATGCATCGCTGAGGATGGCGTCCTTGCTCCAGAAACCGGAAAACATCGGAAAGCCGACGAGCGCAAGCGTCGCGAGCAGGTAACAGACCGCCGTCCACGGCATCTTGCGCGCGAGGCCGCCATAGCGGCTCATCGATTGCTCGTGATGCATCGCGTGGATCACGGCGCCGGACCCGAGGAACAAACCGGCCTTAAACAGCGCGTGCGTCGTCAAGTGAAACAGGCCGGAAACATACCCGCCGACGCCGAGCGCGAGGATCATGTAGCCGAGCTGGCTGACGGTGGAGTAGGCCAGCACCTTCTTGATGTCGTCCTGCACCAGTGCAATGCTCGCCGCGAAGAGCGCCGTAAACGCCCCAATGTAGGCAATGCCCAGGAGCGTTTGCGGGTCAAACAGCGGCAGCAGCCGGCCGGTCAAATACACGCCGGCGGCGACCATCGTGGCGGCGTGGATCAGGGCGCTGACAGGCGTCGGGCCTTCCATCGCGTCGGGCAGCCAGACGTGCAGCGGAAACTGCGCGCTCTTGCCCATCGCGCCGATGAAAATGCCGAGCCCGGCGATCGTCCGCCAGGCGCCGGCGAGCGTGCCCGTTTCGACCGCCGCGAACAGGTCGGCATACTGCAGCGAGCCGACCTCCAGGTAACAAATCATAATGCCAATGAACATGCCGACGTCGCCCAGCCGCGTCGTAATGAACGCCTTGATCGCCGCATTGCTCGCCGATTTCTTCTCGAACCAGTGGCCGATCAGCAGATACGAGGAAAGCCCGACCAGTTCCCAGAAAATGTAAAGGAAAAGCAGGTTATTGGCGAGGACGAGCCCGAGCATCGACAGCGTGAAAAGCTGCAGGCAGGTGAAATAGCGCCCGTAGCGCGCGTCGCCCCGCATGTAGCCGGTCGAAAACAGGTGCACCAGAAAGCTGACCAGCGTGACGACGAGCAGCATCACGGCGGTCAGCCGGTCGACCATCAGACCACCGTCCAGCCCCGCCGCCGTCGTCATCGGCAGCCATGTGAATGTCAGGTTCAACAGCAGCGGCGACGGTGAACGCAACGCCCGCGCGAACAAGGCGACGGCAAGCAGCAACGGGAGCGCGATCAGCGCCGTGGCGAGCCAGTCGCCGTTGCGCGGCAGACGCCGGTTCAGGAAGGCAAGCAGGATGAACCCCGCCAGCGGCGAAAGAAAAATGCCCAATGCCAGAAATAGTGTAACGCCGTCGCTCATGTCTGTCCGTGGTTTCCTCGTGTCGGCCTGACTGCTTCCGGCGGAATCAGCGCCTCAACTGGGCGATATCGTCGACCTCGACCGTGCCAAAGTTGAAATACAGATTGAGCAGCACCGCCAGCGCGACCGCGGCCTCGCACGCGGCGAGAATGATCATGAAAATGCCGAACATCGGCCCGCTCACATCGTCGCCCGAAGCGCCGAAGCGCCAAAACGCCATGAAATTCAGAATCGCCGCGTTTAATATCAGCTCAATGCCAATCAGAATCCCGATCGCATTGCGCCGCGCCAGGCAGGCCGTTAAACCAAATGCAAAGAGCAGCGCGGCCACCAGCAGGTAGGCATGCAGCCCCACCGGCGCCCCGCCGTCCAACGCCAGAAATGCCGACAGGCCGCTCATGTCTCCCGCCTCCGCACCAGATACGCCGCGCCGATCAGCCCGAGCAGCAGCAGCATGCCGGCCAGCTCAAAGGGCAATAAATATTCGGTCAGCAACAGCCGGCCGATCGGCCGCGTCCCCCCCACCGGTTCCACCGCGGCCGACCCGGTCATCCACTCGGTCGTGAAGACGATCCGCAGCAGCACCATGGCCAGCGCCAGCGCCGCGACGACCGCGCCGACGACGTAGAGCCGACCCTGGCCGCGCCGGGCGCGCTCGAGCGGCCGGTTGGTCAGCAGCACGCCGAACATCAGCAGCACCAGAATGCCGCCGACATAAATAATGACCTGCGTAATGGCCAGAAACGGCGAACCCAATAGAATATAGAGCCCGGCCATGCCGACCAGCGTGAAGAACAGCGAATAGGCGGCCTGCACGATGTTGCGCGTAAACGCCGCGAACCCACCGGAAATCAGCACCAGCGCGGCAATCAGCCAGAAACTGAGGTTGGCGCCTTGCCAAGGGGCGGCGGCGAGCGTCTCGGGCATCAGGCTGCTCCATTCCGCGTCGGGGCGTCGCCGGCCTGGGGAGCGGAGGCCTCGGCCGCGGCCTTGGTCTCGGTTTCCTTTTTCGCCTTGGCGGCCGCCGCCGCCGCGGCCTTGGCCTTCTTTTCCTCTTCCTTCTTCCGTAGCAATTTCTCGTGTGCCGCGATTTCCTCAGGCGATTTCGGCCGCGCGAAATCAATCCGGCATTCCTCGCGCGTGTAGCCCGCCAGGTCGTAGCGCTCCGACAGCCAGATGCACTGCGTCGGGCACGGGATCGTGCACAGATCGCAGAACAGGCAGCGGCTGTAATCCACCTCGAACCGCATCACCATCGCGTCCTTGCCGCGGCCAAGCTGTTCAATTGTAATGCAATCGACCGGGCAGGCCGCCGCGCACGACTTGCAAACGGAGCATTTCTCCTCACCATAGCCATGGATGCCGCGATAGCCCGCCGGAATCACCGGCCGTTCTTCCGGATAGCGGAGCGTGACGGATGGCTTGATCAGGTAGCGCAGCGTCAGGCGCATCCCGACCCACGTGGTGACGATCCCCGCCCACAGGTTGCGGAAGTAGTCCTTCATGGGATGTGCCGTTGAAGACATCAACATAAGTCAATCAATCCTCGATCGACCCTCGCCCTAAATTCGCCTCTCGTCTCTCGTCTCTCGTTTTCGGCTCTCGAACAACCATCGTCCTTCTCTCTCATATTCACCACGAGCTCCCCCATCACCCCAGTATTACCACCTGAATCAGCGCCCACACCACGCAGGCCACCGAAAACGGCAGAAAAACCTTCAGACAGAGATACATCACCTGGTCGATCCGCAGTCGCGGCAGCGTCCAACGGACCCAGATCATCACGAAGTAGAGGAGGAACGTCTTGAGCAGCAGATTGACGACGCCGAAAGTCTGATGCAGCAGGATCTTGAGCGCGCCGGGGTCGGTCAGCAGCGCGATCAGGCTGCCGCCGAAGGCGCCGAATTTGCCCGCCACCCCCGTGCCGGCCGCCCCGTGCGCCGCCGCCAGCCGCGACCAGATCTCCATCAGCGATGCATCGGCCGCCAGCTCCGGCCGCGGGATCGGCGCATGCCAGCCGCCCAGGAACAGGATCGTCGCCAGCGCGCAGATCACATACATCGAGGCGTATTCCGCCATGAAGAAAAAGGCGAAACGCATTCCCGAGTATTCCGTGTGGTAGCCGGCGACCAGTTCGCTTTCGGCTTCGGGCAGGTCGAACGGCGCCCGTTTGGTGGCGGCCAGCCCGCCGACGTAGAACATGACGAACGCCAGCAATGCCGCCGGCGAACGGAAAATCGCCCAGCCGAAGATCCACGGGTGCTCCATGAACCACGCGTCGCGCGATTGCCACGCGACGATTTCACCCAGGTTCACGCTCCTCGTCAGAATAATGATCACCAGCGCGCACAGACCCATTGGAATTTCGTAGGAGAGCATCTGCGCCGCCAGCCGCATCCCGCCGTAAAGCGACCATTTGCTGCCCGGCGCCCAGCCCGCCATCAGCACGCCGATCACTTCAATCGCCTCAAAAGCCAATACAAAATAAAGCCCCAGTTCAATATTGCTGATCACGAGCCGCTCGCTGAACGGCAGTACGATGAACGGCAGCAACGCGCCGACAAACACGATCAGCGGCGCCAGCGTATAGATGAAGCGATACGCCACCGCGGGGACGACGTCTTCCTTGACGAGCAGCTTGATCCCGTCGGCCAGCGGTTGCAAGATGCCCTGCGGCCCTACCCGGTTGGGTCCGAGCCGCACCTGGATCAACCCCGCGATCCGCCGCTCGCCATACGTCCAGGCCAGCGCCAGCAGACTCATCCAGCCGATGATCAGCGCCGCGCCGAGCAGCAACAGCACGCTGTAGCCGAGCCAGGCCGGCATCGTTTGCGCGCCGGGCCAGATCGCCCCCAGCACCCGCTGCAGAAAAATGTCCGCGGCCGTCGCTTCCATCAGCGGTCCACCTCGCCCAGCACGATGTCGATCGAGCCAACGATCGCGACGACATCGGCGATCAGCACGTCGCGCACGAGCGCGTGCGTGATGCTCAGATTATTGAACGACGGCCCGCGCGCCTTCACGCGCAGCGGCGAGGTCTTTCCGTCCGAAATCAGGTAGTAGCCCAACTCGCCACGCGGATTTTCGCAGGGCACGTACACTTCGCCCGCCGGCAGCTTCAGTGTCCGGCTCACCTTGGTCTGGATCTCCCCCTCGGGCAGGCCGTCGAGCGCCTGCTCAATGATCCGCAGGCTTTCGATGATTTCCCGCATCCGCACCCAGTAGCGATCCCAGCAGTCGCCGACCTCGCCCTTGAGGCCCTCGCCCACCGGGATGTCGAAGTCGAATCGTTCGTAAAGCGAATAGGGTTTTGCCCGGCGCAGGTCGAATTTCACGCCGCTGCCGCGCAGGCACGGGCCGGTCAGCCCGTAGGCCACCGCCATTGCCGCCGGAATGACGCCGACGTTCGCCGTCCGCTTGATGAAAATCTGATTCTCGCTCAGCAGCTCGTTGTATTCGGGCCACGCCCGGCGCATCTGCGCAATGAATGCGCGAATTTCCCCTGCCAATTCCGGCGTCAGGTCGCGCGCCACACCCCCCAGCCGCGGATAATGGTAGAGCAGCCGCCCGCCGCTGATTTTCTCGAAGATCGACAGGATCAGCTCGCGCTCGCGGAACCCGTACAGAAACGGCGTGAACGCGCCCAGATCGAGCGCATAGGTGCCGAACGCCAGCAGGTGCGACGCGATCCGGTTCAGCTCGGCCATCATCACGCGCAGATACGCCGCCCGCTCCGGCACCTCGATCCCGCCGAGCCGCTCCACCGCCAGGCACCACGCCAACCCGTTGTTCATCGACGCCAGGTAATCCATCCGGTCGCAGTAGGGCGTCACCTGCGCGTAGGTCACCGACTCGGCGACCTTCTCGAAGCAGCGGTGCAGGAAGCCGATCTGCGGCCACGCCTCGCGCACGATCTCGCCGTCGGTCCGCACGACCAGCCGCAGCACGCCGTGCGTCGACGGATGCTGCGGGCCCATGTTGACCAGCAGTTCCTCCGTCCGCAGCGTGTCGGGCCGTGGGGCGGTCAGCAGCGTCATGCGACGGCCCCCCGCTTTTTATTCAATGGCAAACAACGCCGCTGCCGGCCGCGCGCGTTCATGCGTTCGTCACCCCGTGATACGCCGCCGGCGCCGCGTAGTCCTTGCGCAGCGGGTGGCCCTCCCAGTCCTCGGGCAGCAGGATCCGCCGCAGCCCCGGATGCCCCTCGTAGACGATCCCCAGCAGGTCCCAGGCTTCCCGCTCGTGCCAGTCGGCGGTCGGCCACAGGTCCGCCACCGACGCGACCCGCGGGTTCCCCCGCTCCAGGTCCACCCGCAGCACGACGCCGTGGCCGCGGCTCAGCGACATCAGGTGATAAACCGACGACAGCCGGTCGGTCCAATCCACGCCGGAGATGAGCTGCAGATAATCGAATTGCAGTTCCGGATCGTCGCGCAGAAACGCGCAGACCGCGTGCAGGCTGCCCGGCGCGACCGCAATGTGCGGGTCCCCACGCTCGGGCTCGGTCCACGGGCCGATCGCGTCGCCAAAGCGTTCGGTCAACCGGGCATGGATTTCCTGCGGCGTCATGGCCTTGCAGATCCTGTTGGCTTATTTACGGCGCGTTTCGACCACCGCGCGGCCAGCGGACGGTCGCTCCCGATCCGCGCCTGCAATTTGAACAGCGCATCGAGCAGCGCCTCGGGCCGCGGCGGACAGCCCGGCACGTAGATGTCCACCGGCACGATCCGGTCGATCCCCTTGACGACATGGTAGCCGTGCTTGACATACGGCCCGCCGCCGATCGTGCAGGCCCCCATCGCCATCACGAATTTCGGCTCCGGAATCTGCTCGTAGAGCCGCATCACCCGCGGCGCCATCTTGTGCGTCACCGTCCCCGCCACGATCATCAGGTCCGCCTGGCGCGGCGTCGGCCGGAACGCCCCCGCGCCGAACCGGTCCAGATCGAATCGCGAGGCCCCGACGGCCATCATCTCGATCGCGCAGCACGCCAGGCCGAACGTCAGCGGCCACAGCGAGTTGGCCCGCGCCCAGTTGATCGCCGCCTCCAGCGGCGCCACCATCACCGACGTCCCCATCCCCTCCGACTTGATCCGGTCCAGATAGCTCAGGTAGCGCGTCAGTTCGCGCGGATCGGTGATCGCCTCGCGCAGCATCTGCTCCGCCGTGCGCGGCGGGCTGGCCGGTGGGTTCGCACTCATGCGCGCGCTCCCTCGACCGGCGCGGCCAGTTCCGCCGCCGCCGGCTCGCCCCCCGGTTCCTCATCGGTGCGCCGGATCCAGTCCAGGTTGCCGTAGTGCCACTCATAGGCCAGCCCCAGCACCAGGAGCCCCAGAAACGCCAGCAGCCCGATCAGCGCGACGGCGCCCCCCGGACCGCCCGCCACTTCCCGGAAGACCATCATCGCCGGGATCAGCACAACGACTTCGACATCGAACAGCAGGTAGACCAGCGCCACCGTATAGAACCGGCTGTTGAAGCGAATCCAGGCCGACCCGATCGTCGGCTCGCCGCATTCGTAAATCGTCTCCTTCTCGGCCGACGGCTGGCGCGGCCGGGCCAGCCAGCCCAGCAGCAGGTTGCCGAAAACAAAGACGATCCCCACCAGCGTGAAAACCAGAACGGCGGCAAACTGTGTCAGCATGGGGGGCCCTTTCAGGCGGCGCGGCGGCGACAGGCTCGGGCGCACAGATGGTCATAGCGGAACCGGGGGAGGAAATCAAGCCCAAAATGAGATTTGCATATCTTCATATCATCATGTCCTGTCAATCCCCAGAACTTGCCCCTCGACCGCCCCCGATCACCAAAGCCTGAGGCGAGCACGCCTCCCCGAATCGGGACACAATCCACTCCGCACTCATGGTGGGTGGGCCCGGATTCGAACCGGGGGCCTCCGCCTTGTAAGGGCGGCGTTCTAACCAACTGAACTACCCACCCACCTGCCATGGACCCCACCATTAGACCTTCGCCCGACGGCTCACGGTCAAGCCTTTTCGCCCCCGATCCCGGCTTCATCGGCAATCGCTGCCTGGGGACCGGCAACAGCCAACGGTCGTCTCCGGCGCTTCTACCCCTCCGCCTCGGCCGGATACGTGATCCGCCCGCCGCGCACCCGGGCGAACGGCGTTAGCGTGTGCGGCGCGGCTTTGGTCGGGCTGTGGAGGTGCCGCACCGCCGCGCCGCGCACGATCAGCGCATCGGCCACCAGCGATCGGTGGCAGCGCCACGGGACCGCTTCGGCGCACATGATCGCCGTCGGCTCCTCCTCCGCCAGCTCCATCAGTTGCCCCAGCGCCGCCTCAAACTCCTCGGTCTGCATGTAATCGGCGAAGCCGCGAAACGACGCGTTCCGCCAGCCGGCGTTGGGCGACCCCGCGCGCGCATGGCGCAAGCCGCCCAATCCCTTCAGATGCCGGTAGTGCAGCCGCCGGTTGTTCAGCGCCCGGCGCAGCGTTTCGCGGTTGAACTGCGGATTATGCCGCGAGCGCGGAACGGTCCGGATGTCGACGACGCGCCGGACCCCATGCGCGCGCAGGAGCCGGACAAACTCCTCCAGGCTCTGCGTCGAATGCCCGACGGTGTAGACCGTCGTTCCGACCATGTCTTTCCTGGCTCCCGCGAGTTTCGACACCTCAATACTCTCCGTTTTGATGCCCTCCCCCACGATCGCGTCTCTCGTCCTCGCATTCCCCCAAACGGCCCTGTAAGAACTCGGCTCTCGGCTCCCGCAAAATCCGTCCTCGCTCACCGTACACCCTCTCCCCCCACTATACCCGCCAACCCGCCCCCGAGCATCCCTGGAGCAACAGGACATTGTTGCTCTGCGTTGTCACCGCCGACTTTTGGATTTGACCATCCCACCGCGTCGGGGGACCATGGCAAGGGGCGCCGAGGCGCGCAAACCGCCCGCTGCACCCCCGGATCAGCCTCTTTGGCGGGGAAAAGAGATGTTGTCACGCGCTTTCGCCATCGCCGCCCTCGCCGGCGCCGCGCTGCTGGCCGCGGCGTGCGTCCGCAGCCCGGCGCCCGTGGCCAATGTCCCGATCCAGGAATCGGCGGCGGCCCAGTTCAAATACGCCGAGAATTATCGCGCCTCGCTCAATCTCGCGCTGACCGATGCCGAGAAGGACCGCGCCCGCTTCAACCGCAACCGCGAAGTCATCCGCCAGACTTACCAGAAAGTGGAAGAATACTTCCCGGCCGACCGCGTCTACACGCCGCTGGCGATTCTCAACGTCATCGAAATGGATGCCGGGCTGGACGACGTGCGCGTCAAGGTCGGCGCCGATCAACTCGAACGCGTCATGCGCCAGCTCGACGATCTGGCCGCCGAATACCCCGAGCATGAATTCATCCAGGCCAAGACGCTCTACGACAAGGGCTTGATCCAGATCATGCGGGAAAACTACGCCCGCGCGCAGGAATACTTCCTCGAGCTGCGCGACACCTACCGGGAAAGTTCCAACGAGGCAATCCGCACCCTCGCCCAGCGGGCGGCCTACTACTACAACCGCACCTACGTCAACCAATAGGGCCGCCGGCCGCCTCCCATGCCCGAACCGTTTTCCGTCTACACGCCGCCCCGGGAATCGCCCCCGTCGGCGGCCGACCCCGCCGCGACGCCCCCCGCCGAGTCCGAGCAGGGGGTGCTGGCGATCCTGCGCGAGTGGGGCGACGCCCTCGTGGTCGCCTTCGTCCTGGCGATGTTCATCCGCGTCTTCATGCTCGAGCTGTTCAAGATCCCCACCGGCTCGATGACCCCCACGCTCATCGGCGGCAGCGTCGCGATGCTCGACTACAACCGCGACGGCCTGAACGATCTGGTCGTCATTCGCGAGATCCAGCGCCCACTCCTCTTCCTTCATGACGGGCGGCGGTTGGTCGCCCAGGGCGAGGTGCACGTTTCGCCCGCCGACCTGCGCCAGTGGGAGGCCGAGGGCTACATCCGCCAGCAGCACGACCGGATCCTCGTCAACAAGCTGGCCTACTGGTTTCGCAATCCCCGGCGTGGCGAGATCGCCGTCTTCAAGGTCCCCCGGTCGATCTGGACCCCCGACAAGCCGATCTACATCAAACGGGTCGCCGGCCTGCCCGGCGAACGGCTCACGTTCGATCGCGAGGGTCACCTGATGAAGAACGGCTCGGTCATCGAAGACCCCCCGTTCTTCAAATCCCACGGCTATCAGACCCGCCTGCCTGATGACCCCGATTTCGCGCAGCAGAAGAACATCACCTACCGCGAGTCGGGACCGGGCGCCGTCGAAATCGAACAGATTCGGGTTCCACTGGGAGAATGCTTCGTTTTGGGCGATAATACCAACAGCAGCCGCGACAGCCGCTACTGGGGCGGCGTCCCGCTGGCCAACCTCAAGGGGCGGGCTTTCTTCCGCTATTGGCCGCTCGGCCAGATGAAATTCCTCTAGGAGGCGACTCCCGCCCGCGATGAGCCGACGTTCGCCAGCCCCCGCCCCCCCTCAACCAGCCGCCGCTCCCCCCGCCCCCCGCGAGCCGCTCACCCGGCGGCTGCGCGACCTCGCCGATGAGCTCGTCTTCGTTTTCGTCATCGTCATGTTCGTCAAGCTGTTCCTCGTCGAACTGTACAAGATTCCCACCGGCTCGATGACCCCCACGCTCCTGGGCGGCCACATCGCCCACGTCGATCTGAACGAAGACGGCCGGCGCGACATCATCTACTTCGATCAGGATCAGAGCTACGCCCTGGCCTTCGTCTGGAACGGCGAGCGCTATGTCGCCCGCCCCGATCTGAACCCCGACGGCCCGTTCCTCGATCGGTTGATCCGCGCGGGGCGGACCGGCAAGCAGTTCGACCGGATTCTGGTCAACAAACTGGCCTACTGGTTCCGCGGCCCCCGACGCGGCGAAATCGTCATCTTCAAGGTTCCCCGCTCGATCTACCGCCGCGAGGCGCCGATTTACATCAAGCGGCTCGTCGGCGAGCCCAACGACCTGCTGACGTTCGACCCCGCCGGCCGCCTGATCGTCAACGGCCGACTCCAGGAAGAACCCGATTTCTTCAAGACACAGCGCTACAACCCGGTCATCCGCGTCACGACCAACCATTTCGAGCGGATCCCCGACATCCACTACCTGCCCGAGGACCGCCATTCGGTGCGGCTCGAATCGATCGCGATCCCCGAAGGCCACTACTACGTCTTCGGCGACAACACCGCCGGCAGCCTGGACAGCCGCTACTGGGGCGGCGTCGAGCAGGATCATTTCAAAGGCCGCGCCTTCCTGCGCGTCTGGCCGCTGACGCAGTTCAATTACCTGAAATAGTCGCCTTCGAGTCGTCAGCGCCTCCTGGAGTGCGGCGCCAGAGCCCGCGCAGCGGTCGTCGACGCCGCTTTGGATCGGTCCGGCTCGGCACGGTCATCCGCGTCAGACCGGCGCCGCCGCATGGCCTTCCCCCATCCGCCAAGCGCGGCGCGCGGCGGTGGCATCGCCCGCGTCCCTCGCCTATAATGCACCCCCACTCAAACCGGAAAGCACGCTGATGTCGCGCGGTTTTCTCGTGTTTCCCCTGATGTTGCTCCTGCTCAACGCCGCCGGCGCGCGGGCGCCGTTCGTTCCCGATGAATTCGACCAGGGACGCCTGGGCCCGGCATGGCGGCGCGCCCCCGCCGCCCGCGGCGACGTCGCCGTCCAGGGCGGAGCCCTTGTCCTCCGGCCGGCCGGCGGCACCGAGCGCTCCTATTCGCGCCACGACACCCTCTGGATCGAGCAGCCCGCTCCGGCCGGCGCCGATTGGGAACTCATCACCCGCATCGATGCCTTCGATCCCGTTCTCAACCACGACGGGCTGGCGCCCCCCTGGAGCGAATGCGGCTTGCAGCTCCATCAGGATGAGCGCCACTGGTTCGGCATCTGGCTCAACACAAACCAGACCGGTCACCGGCTCGACGTGACCTGCGGGTTTCAGATGGAACCGGGCGAGATCCAGGGCAAGCCGTTTGACCCGTTCTTCTGCGGCGACATGGCCGTCTGGGACATCCGGCGGCTGCCGGTCTGGCTGCGCCTGCGCAAGACCGCGCACGGCTACTTCGGGGCCTATCGCGTCGAGGGCGAGCCGTGGCGCAACCTCGGGCCGTTCGCGCGCAACCCCGACTCGCCCGCCGACGGCTTTCTGCGCGGCGAAACGGTCCGGCTCTATGCCGCCGCTCCCGCCGCCGACGTCCCCCCGCCCGTCTGCCGGATCGGCTTCATCCGGTTCCGCGAGCTGGAGCCCCTGCCGCGCGCGGGCGGAAGCGACGGCTTCGATGACGAACGCCTCGACCGCGCCCGCTGGGGCGTCTATGAAGGCGCTCCAAGCGCCGCGACCCTCGCCGAATCC
>Ga0116159_1002416_pt1 | contig 18056 bp, 15 predicted proteins | sample AD_JPNAS1_MetaG_FD_89878 | JGI IMG/M metagenome (GOLD analysis project Ga0116159, IMG submission 89878) | Active sludge microbial communities of municipal wastewater-treating anaerobic digesters from Japan - AD_JPNAS1_MetaG | ecosystem: Engineered > Bioreactor > Anaerobic > Digestate | place...
AGAAGAAAAAGGAGTACTCGTGGAGCAGGCTTACAGAGGCGCTCCACAGCCTCGTGAGAGAGGTTCAGCGCGCGAGGTAATAATCAGCCGGCAGTTAGCCGGCAGACGGCAGTCAGCAACCCGCAGTAGCAGGCAGTTGGGAATCAGCAGCCCGCAGCCGGCAGTCAGCAGGTAGCAGCGGGGGGATTAGCATCAGGCAGAAGCTGCCAGCAGCAGCCGGCAATCAGACGTCAGCTACAAAATGCTTGGTATACAGCAAATTAGCGACTTATCTCAGTTGCAGAGTGACTGCTAACTGATATTCAGTTTTTCCTTTACAAGGTACTGGTTGCGGTCAGGTGACCGGCGGTTAAGCAGCTCGGCAAGAAACCCGGTGACAAAGAATACAGAACCGATTATCATCACTGCCAGCGCAATGTAAAAGTAAGGACTGTCAGTAACGAGCGGCGCCCTCAGGCCCTGATGAACAAACGAGAGCTTTCTGATGCCAAGGCAGGCGGCCATGATGAACCCGGCAATGAACATCAGCGTTCCCAGAGAGCCGAAGAAGTGCATGGGGCTCTTGCCAAACCTCGTTATAAAGCTTATTGTCAGCATGTCAAGATAACCCTTCAGGAATCTGTCAAGACCGTACTTGGTGGTTCCATACTTACGGGCCTGGTGCTGTACCACCTTCTCGCCTATATTCCTGAAGCCTGCCTCACGCGCCAGCATCGGGATATACCTGTGCATCTCACCGTAAACCTCAATACTCTTAACCACCTCACCAGCATAAGCCTTCAGCCCGCAGTTGAAGTCGTGCAGCTTTATTCCGGAGAATCTCCTTGCAGTGTAGTTGTATAGTTTGGAAGTGATTCGCTTGACAAAAGGGTCATACCTCTTCTTTTTCCATCCGGAGACCACATGGTAACCCTCTTCGCGGATCATCTTCACCAATCCGGGAATCTCATCAGGACTATCCTGAAGATCAGCATCCATGGTAATCACCACGTTGCCTGAGGCAGCCTCAAAGCCGGTCTGGAGGGCTGCTGCCTTGCCGTAATTGCGGCGGAAACGGACTCCCTTTACCCGGCTGTTGGCGGCTGAGATGCGCTTAACCGCATCCCAGGTCCCATCCGAGCTGCCGTCGTCAATAATGATTAACTCGTAACCGATTGATGACCCGGTACAAACCCTCTCAATCCACTCAGCCAGTTCCGGCAGCGACTCCGCTTCGTTATAAGCGGGAACTACAATGGTCAGATCCATACTACTGCTGTGGTTCTTCATCCAGCTCGTCGAGGAGTGGATTGCCTTTCTTCATAATAAACAGTGACACAATCAGCGACAGAATGAAACCGTAAAAGATATTGGTGACCATGCTCATGAGAGAGGTGAACCAGGGTGTCATCATTTTTGCCTGCACCGCCAATCCCTGTTCTATGGCTGCTTCGGGGATACCTCTCTCAGCCAACTTCGCCTCAGCCAGGGCCAGCGACTTGTCAATCAGGCCCGGATCAATAAAGGCATAGAGCACATATATATATATTGCTGTGATGATAGCTGCATAAACAGTGATTACAACTCCAGCTCCCAATGACTTGCCATATGAGATGTAGCCGCTGTTGTAGTGGTCACGGTACGAGCGAAGAAGGAAAAAGAGGACAATGATGCTCAGAAGCAGGCTTGGCCAGATAATCCACGTCTTCAGGGTTAAATCAAACATGTAGGTTAAGACCGAGAAGACTACCATGATGAGACCGTAGATGATACCGTAGTTTAGGGTTTCTTTCCAGACTGACCTTTTCTTTTCCATTTTATTGCGTTTTTCAGATTACAGAAGCAAATATACTTTATTTGCGTGAATGGGAAATCACCGGATTGTGGATCAACATTTGGTGCTTGCCGCAGAAAGTACTATTTTTGTGCGGGGTAAGTCTCATACGACCAGCTCCCTTTGAACTCCCCCAGGGTCGGAAGGCAGCAAGGGTAGAAGGTTGTAGCGGTGCGATATGAGCAGCTTACCCTTCTTTTTTTTATCCCTCTCATCAGAAGTTTATATATTTGCCGTCACTTTACCAAAGCGATGCTGATAAAGATATACCCGGAAAATCCGAACCCTGCTTATGTGCGAAGGGTGACGTTCGTCCTGGAACAGGGCGGCGTGGTCATTTACCCTACCGACACCATTTATGCCATTGGATGTGACATCAGGGCATCAAAGGCAATTGACAGGATTGCAAGGTTCAAGGGGCTTAATCCGGGAAATCCCGACATGTCAATGATTTTTGAGTCGATGAGCCAGCTCTCTGAATACACAGTCATTCATGACAATAACCTTTTCAGACTGCTCAAGCGCAACCTGCCGGGCCCGTTTACCTTCATCGTGAAGGCAAACAACCAGATCCCTGCAATGTTCAGACACAAAAAGAAGACGCTGGGCATCCGCATACCTGACAACAGCATCACCATGGCAATAGTGCGTGACCTGGGACGGCCCCTGATGACCACATCAATACATGATGATGAGATAATAGAGAATATTACTGACCCTGAGTTGATTCACGAAAATTATGATGACTTTGCCGACCTGGTTGTTGATGGCGGCATTGGAAGCAATGAACCCTCAACAGTAGTCGATTGCACAGGTCCTGAGCCTGTTATACTGAGACAGGGGAAGGGTATACTCGAATACTGAATCACCGGCAGTGGAGGTATTGTAACTGCCGGGCTGTTTCTGTCACGGATCGGTAACCTCAAGAACTTCGCATGTTTCGGGGTAATTGTAACTGTCGGGCTGAATGTGTCGCAAGCCGGTTACCACAATGACTTCGCATATTTCTGGATAATTGTAACTGCCGGGCTGTTTCTGGCACAAACCGGTTGCCAACAACCCGCCACTGGTTCTAGTGCCGGTCTCCTGTGAAGAACCTGTTCAGCTTTTCGAAGGCTGACACCAGTGTAAAGACCACCACCTTGTCATTGGCCTCTATCACGGTATCACCCGTTGCAATATATGGTTTATAGTTGCGTATCCCTCCGCCAACGATGGCATCCTTGGGGAAATCGATCAGCTTGAGCGGGCCCCCGGTGATTCGTGCATTCTCAGGCACATTGTATTCTATCACTTCGGCATCTGTCCCTGTCATCATCCTTACCTGTGTGACGTTGGGGTTCATGGTGTGCCTGAAGATACGGCTGGCAGTGGCAATCTTCTTGTTGATGATGGTGTCAATGCCTGAGTTCTCGGCCAGGTTGATATATTCCATATTCTCCACCTCGGCGATGGTCTTCATTACACCAATTTTTTTAGCCAGCAGGCAGGCAAGGATATTTGTCTCGGAATTACCGGTCACCGCCACGAAGGCATCCATATTCCGGAGGCCCTCTTCGGCTAACAGGTCACCGTTCCTGCCGTCACCATTGATGACGAGGGTCTCCTCGAGCGCCTCGGCGAGGTCACGGCATTTATCCATGTCTATGTCAATCAGCTTCACCTGGCAGTCATACTGCAGCTTCAGTGCAATATGCCTGCCTATCCGGCTGCCGCCGAGGATCATGATGCTCTTTGCCTGAATGTTCTTCTTCCCGGAAAACTTCATCAGGTCAGAGATACCGTCACGGGTCGAGATCACGAATGCCAGGTCACCCTCCTTAAACTCCTCCCTCCCGTGGGGGATGATAGTCTTCTCATCTCTCTTGATTGCCACGGCACGGTACTTTATCGATCCCAGGGAGTTGGTCACCTCCTCAAGGGTGCGGTTAAGCACCGGTGCGTTCTTCTCCAGCTTCTGAACATAGAGTGAGAGCAGACCACCGGCAAAGTCAATGAATTCAGTGGTACCTGTCTCTTTCAAAAGGCTGATAACCTCCTTGGCGGCGATGAGCTCAGGGTATATCAGGTGGTCAATTCCCATCTCACGGAAGAACTCCTTGTTGTTCCGCTCAAGGTATTCCATATTGTCTATGCGGGCTATCACCTTACGCGCGCCAAGCTTCTTGGCAAGGATGGCGGAAGTAATGTTGGTGTCTTCGTAATGGGCAACCGCAATAAAGAGATCGGTGTTCTTCTTGATTGCCTCCTTGAGTATGTTTATGGATGTGGCTGATCCCTCATAGGTCAGCACGTCAATTGCTGCGTCAACGGGTTTGAGACGCTCCACGGCCGGATCAATGAGTATGATCTCATGTTCACTCTGCGAGAGCATCTTGGCAAGGTGTGTTCCCACCTCTCCTGCACCGGCGATAACTATTCTCATATCTGGAACAATAAAACAGGGCAAAGTTATACAAAAGAAATGTTACCCCGGTTCAATGACCCTGATCTTTAGTCCCCGGGTACAGGCATGCTTCTGCACCTCAGCCGGAGTGCCGCCGGCAGATGACGGCACCAGCAGCACTCTGCCGTGTTGCCGTACCTTTAGCCTCTCTCCCCTTATATTGTAGGTGATCAGCCTTTCGCGATGCATCTCCTGTGCTGTCTTGATGGTGTTGCATGTCAGCAGAAGCATCATGGCAACCAGGAACGGCCTGAGGGTTACCCGGGCTGTGCGCAGGAGTGCGGCAAGGAGAAGGGCTAACGTCAGGGTCATCATGATGGTCTCGGCAGCTGACATGCCAATACCTGTTATCACACCATGTTCAGCCGAGCTTACCATTCCGGTGAAGCTGAGGGTGAAACGAGCCAGATGGTCAAGCAGCATGGCAAAGAATGATGCCAGCGCCGGAACGGGAGAGGATACAAGCAGGAGCATTGCCAGTATCAGCACCACGAACGAGACCGGGATTACCACTATGTTGGTAAGAAGAAACATCAGGGGGAAGATGTTGAAGAGCCTGACTGACAGTGCCATTGTCCCTGCCTGGGCTACCAGTGACACTGCTGTCATCTGCCACAGGTAATCGGCAACACGATTCCTGAGTTTCACCAGCCTGTAAAGCGGAGCGTAGAATGCAATGATGAAGATCACGGCGAGGTAGGAGAGCTGGAATCCCGCCTCGAAAATGACTGAAGGGTGGGCGGCGATGATTATAAAGGCCGAAGCCAGCAGGTTGTTCATCCCCGCGGCCGGCCGGTTGAGAATATTGCCTGCCTGAAGGAAGGTAAACATAATGGTTGCCCTGAGAACTGAGGGGGTGAGGCCCGTTATGAACGCAAAGCCCCACAGCGCGGGGATGATGATCAGCGCTCTCACCTTCTTCAGCCGTCGGCGCAGGAAGAAGAGGAGCCAGGAGAGGGCCATGCTTATCATGCCCACATGGAGACCTGACACTGCCATTATATGCATTGCACCTGTCCTTGAGAAGCTTGTCAGCCGTTCCTTGTCAAGGAGCTCCTTGTCGCCTATTGTAAGGGCAGTGATAAGACCAAGTGTCTCACCCTCCAGGCCGGCCCGGCGAAAAAGATCAATCATGCCATGTGCAGCGATGAGCGATCTTTCCCGGACTGTCCGGCTGGCGCCGGGAACGAAAGCCCTGATGTCATCTGCCCTGAAGAACGCCATGTATCTGACCCCCTGTCCTTCGAGGTAACGCCGATAGTTGAATTCGCATGGATTGCCGTTGTTCTTCACCGGCAACGGCCTGACATACACTGTTGCCAGGTCACCGGGCTTCCAGGCGGAAGGAACGGTGTCACCCATGAACCATAGAAGAATTGAGCCCCGTGGCGCGGTTACCGTATCACCTGACCTGATGCTGACAATGCGTGCTTTCAGGGACCAGCCGCTGTTGCCCGGGTCAGGATAGCCCGACAGACGTACTGTCACCTCCTGCCGGTAACTGCCAAGGTCGCTCAGCCTGCTGTATTCCCAGGTGCGTAGCAGGTAGCCGGCGGTCATCATAAAAAGGATCAGGCATACGCCGAAGAGGATGTCAGAACGGTACCCGGCATACAACAGCCTTACAGTCATCAGGATGAGCGCAATGACGGCTACGATTGCCACAATCAGGGCAATACCATGCAGGTATTCTGCCATGATTACTCCGGCACACAGCGGCATGGTTAGCCTCAGGAACGGTATATCCCTGAAATACACGGGTCAGCAGCATTAAGACCCATGTAAGTTAAGAAATATGTCAATACGGATCAATGGCAGGATATTTACCTGCTGTTTGGGAGCACAGTGCGGTACGTGGCTTCAAATTTTCCCCTGCTGATGTCATTCAGTTTGCCTTTCATCAGGCGTCGCCGAAGAGGACTCAGCCTGTCAGGAAAGAGAATTCCGTCAAGATGATCATACTCATGAAGCACGATCCTGGCCTTGTAGCCGGTGTAGACCTCGTCATGATAGTTCCACTGCTGGTCATAGTACTGTATACGTATCTCTGACTCACGGTCTACCTCCTCATGAAGACCCGGCAGGCTCAGGCACCCCTCGTTCACAGGCACTATGGCGCCTTTGCGTTCAACCACCTGCGGGTTGATGAAGGCCTTTTTGAATTCCTTCATCTCAGGGTGATCTTTGGCAAGAGGTTCACCGTCAATGACGAAAAGCCTGACTGACTTACCAATCTGTGGGGCAGCAAGGCCAAGACCGTCAGACTCGTACATGGTTTCAAACATATCTTCAATGAACCTGTCAAGGTCAGGGTAACCTCTCTCTATTTCCTGTGCCACCTTTCTCAGGACGGGATGTCCGTATACATAGATAGGGTAAGTCATCTCTGTTTCAGTTCCTGTTTTTGTTTTCCCGGCCTGTCAGCCATGACTGGAGGATAATGGAAGCGCTGATACGGTCAGCCATGCCCTTGTCACGCCTTCCGCTTTTGCTTACTCCTCCTTCAATCATTGTCTGCAATGCCATCTGTGAGGTGAATCGTTCATCGGCCAGGTGCAGGGGTATTTCCGGAAAGATTTTCCTGAACCGGGCAATGAACGGATCAATGTATTTAACGCTTTCGCTTGGCAGATTGTTCATGGTCACCGGGTAACCGATAATGACGTCCGTTACGTTTTCCTGCGGGATATATTCGCGCAGAAAAGCCTCCAGCTCTCCTGACGGAACGGTCAGCAGGGGAGAGGCTATGATCCTTGCCGGATCAGTGACTGCCACTCCGCATCTCTTCCTTCCGTAGTCTATTGCCAGCGCTCTGCCCATTTTACCCATTCTGTTCCGGCTTTATGCCGCTCTGTTCAGCCGGTATTATGCCAGGTGCAAAGATACCGGTTTTCCTTTATTAACAGGAGAGAGCCGGCGCTGGCCGGCTCTCTCTTCGTTATATAACAGCTTTATTCTGTTTTGGTTTCAGTTTCTGCGGATGTGTTGCCATACTCCAGCAAAGAGAGACGCTTGTAGTTGTTGTATCTCCATTTTGCGTTCTCCTCTGCCTGTCTGAACAGCACCTTTGCCTCGCCGGGGAAGTCCTTGATAAGCGATGTGTAGCGCACCTCTGACTTGAGGAACTCCTGGAATTTGCTCCAGTCGGGCTCCTTTGAGTCGAGCTGGAAGGGGTTCTTGCCCTCAGCTTCAAGGCGCGGATCGAACCTGTAAAGGTGCCAGTATCCTGCTTCAACTGCGTCCCTGGCCTGCTGCTGTGTCTTGCCCATGCCTTTGCGGAGGCCGTGGTTGATACAGGGTGAGTAGGCGATTATGAGTGACGGACCGGGGTACTCCTCAGCTTCACGTATAGCCTTGAGGTACTGGCTCTGGCTCGAGCCCATTGCAACCTGTGCCACATATACATATCCATAGGTCATGGCCATATGCCCGAGGTCCTTCTTGCGAATCTTCTTGCCGGAAGCGGCAAACTTGGCAACAGCGCCTGCAGGTGTCGACTTCGAAGCCTGGCCTCCGGTATTGGAGTAGACTTCAGTGTCAAGCACGAGAACGTTGATGTTTTCGCCTGAGGCGAGTACGTGGTCAAGGCCGCCATAACCTATGTCATAAGCCCATCCGTCACCGCCGAACACCCAGAACGACTTCTTGACCAGGTAGCTCTTCAGTCCCAGGATCTCCCTGCAAACAGGAGCCTTATCCTTTTCGCAAGCTGCGATAACCTTTTCCGAAACAGCCCTGGTGGCCTTTGTGTTATCCTTTTCGGCAATCCACTCATTGAATGCTGCCACGGTCTCCGGTGCAAGTCCGTTACCGAGGCTCTCCTTCATCAGGCGCTCAATCCGGTCTCTGATCTTCGTTGCTCCCAGCCTGATGCCAAGGCCATACTCAGCGTTGTCTTCGAACAGTGAATTGGCCCATGCCGGACCGTGACCGTTCTTATTCACGGTATAAGGCATTGAAGGAACTGAACCGCCATAAATTGATGAACAACCTGTGGCGTTGGCGATGACCATGCGGTCACCGAAAAGCTGGGTGATAGCCTTGATATAAGGTGTCTCACCGCATCCGGCACATGCTCCGGAGAACTCGAAGAGCGGCTGTGCAAACTGAGAGTTCTTGACATTGGCGTACTTGTCAACCACGGTATCTTTATAACCGACCTTTTCATGCATGTAGGTCCACCTGTCAGCTTCTGCAAGCTGTGTTTCCAGAGGCTTCATGATAAGTGCCTTTTCCTTTGAGGGGCATACATCGGCACAGTTGCCGCAGCCGGTACAGTCATAGACACTTACCTGTATTTTGAACTTATAGCCCTTGGTGTTGCCAATACCCTGTTTTGCGACCGTACCTTCAGGCGCTGCTGCAAGCTCCTCGTCAGTCAGGAGGAAGGGACGTATTGCAGCGTGCGGACAGACATAGGAGCACTGGTTGCACTGTATACAGTTGTCTACCTGCCACTCAGGCACGTTGACAGCAATTCCGCGCTTTTCATATGCTGCTGTTCCTGAGGGGAATGTGCCATCTTCTCGTCCGACAAACGCGCTGACCGGGAGATCATCACCCCTCTGGCCGTTGATGACATCAACAACATCACGTATGAATGCAGGCTTGCCGGTCTCTTCCTTCACTTCAGCCACCTTTATGCCGGCCCACTCTGCAGGTATTTCAACCCTGGTAACGTCACCACCGCGATCGATGGCGTCATTGTTCATCTTCACAACGTTCTCGCCCTTTCTGCCATAAGCAGTAATGACAGCATTCTTCATCTCGTCAACAGCAAGTTTGTAGGGAATTACTTCCGATACCTTGAAGAAGGCGCTCTGCATGATGGTGTTTGTCCTTGTGCCCAGGCCCAGTTCTTCAGCAATTCTGGTTGCATTGATGATGTAGAAATTGATATTGTTTTCTGCGAGATACTTCTTCATGTGATCAGGCAGCTTGCTCTTTGTCTCTTCAACATCCCAGATGGAGTTCAGGAGGAAGGTGCCTCCCTTCTTGAGACCCTTAAGCATGTCATACTTGTCAAGGTAAACCGGTACGTGGCACGCCACGAAATCGGGAGTGTTGACAAGATAGGGCGAACGGATGGGATGATCACCGAAACGGAGATGTGATGTTGTCACACCTCCCGATTTCTTTGAGTCATATGCGAAGTAAGCCTGGCAATACTTATCGGTTGTGTCACCTATGATCTTGATAGAGTTCTTGTTGGCGCCCACTGTACCGTCAGAGCCAATACCGTAGAACTTGGCCGAATAGGTACCCTTGTGGCTCACGTTGATCTCGGGAAGCTGCGGCAGCGACCTGAAGGTCACGTCGTCAACGATTCCCACAGTGAACTGGTTCATGGGCTTCTCCTTCTTCATGTTCTCAAAAACCGAGATCATCTGTGCAGGAGTGGTATCCTTCGAGCTGAGACCGTAGCGTCCGCCGATGATTTCCGGCTGATTCTTCTTGCCGTAGAATACATCCTTGACGTCGAGATAGAGCGGATCACCGTTGGCTCCGGGCTCCTTCGTACGGTCAAGAACAGTAATGCGCCTGACACTCTCCGGCAGGACATTGAAGAGGTATTTTGCTGAGAAGGGCCTGTAGAGGTGGACACTGATAAGCCCGAGTTTCTCGCCCTTTGTTTCTGCAAGATAATCAATGACTTCCTTGATAGTCTCCGTGACAGACCCCATGGCAATGATAATGTTTTCTGCATCAGGTGCACCGTAATAGGTAAACGGCTTGTAGGTACGCCCGGTGATCTGGGTGATCTTCTGCATGTACTCATTGACTGTATCGTCAAGGTTGGTGTAGAAGCGGTTTGATGCCTCCTTAGCCTGGAAGAAGATGTCAGGGTTCTGAGCTGTTCCCCTGATAACCGGTTTGCAGGGATTGAGGGCTCTCTGACGGAATGCTGCGAGAGCATCCTTGTCAACAAGCTTTTTCATATCCTCAATGCTTATCTCCTCAATCTTCTGGATCTCGTGTGATGAACGGAATCCGTCGAAGAAATGGAGGAAGGGAACTCTTGCCCTGATGGCTGCAAGGTGTGCGACGCCTGCCAGGTCCATTATCTCCTGAATGCTGCCGGTAGCCAGCATTGCGAAACCTGTCTGGCGGGTGGCATAGATGTCACTATGGTCACCGAAGATTGAGAGTGCATGTGCAGCAACCGTACGTGCGCTGACATGAAACACTGCCGGAAGGAGTTCGCCTGACATTTTATACATGTTGGGAATCATGAGGAGAAGCCCCTGTGATGCGGTGAAGGTAGATGTCAGTGCTCCTGACTGAAGCGAACCGTGTACTGCTCCTGCGGCACCGGCTTCGCTCTGCATCTCAACAACCTTTACCTCTTCACCGAACATGTTCTTCAGTCCGTGTGCTGCCCACTCATCTATGTATTCTGCCATGGTGGAGGAGGGAGTAATAGGATAGATGCAGGCTACCTCGCTGAACATATAGGCTATGTGCGATGCGGCCTGGTTGCCGTCACAAGTGATAAATTTTTTCTTTGCCATTTCTGATTATAAGTAATAATTGATCAATTAACCTTTCGAAAAATAAAGTGCAAATGTACTCATTTTTTACGAGAATCTTACTCGCTGTTCATTGAAATGAGGAACTCTTCGTTTGAGCGTGTCTGCGAGATGCGGTCACGCAGGAACTCCATGGCTTCCACTGAGTTCATGTCAGTGAGGTAGTTGCGGAGTATCCATATTTTGTTAAGCATGTTCTTGTCCAGAAGAAGGTCCTCACGTCTGGTACTTGAAGCCGGTATGTCAATTGACGGGAATATCCTCCTGTTGGAGAGCTTGCGGTCAAGCTGGAGCTCCATGTTGCCTGTTCCCTTGAACTCTTCAAAGATGACATCGTCCATCTTCGATCCTGTGTCAGTGAGTGCCGTGGCGATGATGGTCAGTGAGCCGCCGTTTTCAATGTTGCGGGCTGCGCCGAAGAAGCGTTTCGGTTTGTGGAGGGCGTTGGAGTCGACACCGCCTGAGAGCACCTTGCCCGATGCCGGGGCGATGGTGTTGAATGCCCTTGCCAGACGGGTGATGGAGTCAAGCAGAATGACCACGTCATGACCACACTCCACCAGCCTCTTGGCCTTCTCCTGAACGATGGTTGCTATGCGCACATGCCTCTCTGCCGGCTCATCGAAGGTGGATGCAATAACCTCTGCATTCACATTGCGGGCCATCTCGGTGACCTCCTCGGGACGCTCGTCTATCAGAAGGATCATGAGATAGACCTCCGGGTGGAATTTGGCAATGGCATTGGCAATATCCTGCAGGAGTATGGTTTTGCCGGTCTTTGGCTGCGCCACGATAAGACCGCGCTGTCCCTTGCCTATGGGGCAGAACATGTCTACGATGCGTACTGACAGGTTTCCTTCGCCCGGCCTGCAGAGCGTAAATTTTTCATTGGGGAAGAGCGGAGTAAGGAAATCAAAGGGTACCCTGTCACGGATGAAATCCGGTGAACGGCCATTGATCTCTTCAACCTTGATGAGAGGGAAGTATTTTTCGCCCTCGCGTGGCGGACGGATGGTTCCCCTGATGGTGTCACCGGTCTTCAGGCCGAAGAGCTTTATCTGCGACTGTGATACGTATATGTCATCAGGTGAACTGAGATAGTTGTAGTCAGGCGAGCGGAGAAACCCGTAACCGTCGGGCATTATCTCCAGCACACCCGTATTTGATACTATTCCTTCGAAATCATAGATTTTTTCTTTCTTTTCCTCTTTGACCGGCTCATGCACCTCGGGCTGTGACAGAGTGGCTTCGGCTGTAGCCGGTGGAATGACCACAATGCCATCAGGCGCTGCTGCCTCCCCGATGATCCGGCTTTCACCTTCAGATTCAGGGAGCCTCAGGAGATAATGATCGTTGTCAGTGCCTGTTTCCGGGGTAAGGAGAAGCTTGTCGGAAGGTGGTACTCCATGTTCATTCTGGTAGCTTTGTTCACGGTTCTGTTGCTGTGACTGCCGGGATGGTGCCTGCACCATTTCGTCATGCCTGGCCTTCTGCTGCTGGCGGCTTTGGTCATGCCTGTGCTGTCCCTGCTGGTCATTCCTGAAAGTACGTGGACGCTTGTCGCGATTCTGCTGCCACTGCTGCTGCCTGTTCTGCTGTTGCTTATCCTGCTCCTTCTGAGCCTGCTCTTTCTGGTCCTGGGACTTCATTTGCTGCTGCTCATGCTGCGATTTAGGAGGCTGTTCCTGGTCTTGCTGCCTGGGCTGTTGCTGCTGCTGTTGCTGTTGCTGTTGCTGTTGCCCCTGCTGCTGCTCCTTCTGACCCTGCTGGCGGCGCTGATCAGCACTCTTCGTGGTTTTGTCAGGTTTTCTTTGCTTCTTTTGCTGACCGGATTGATCCTGTTTTTTGTCAGAAGGCTGCTTTTCAGCTTTGCCGGTCTTGCGTGTCTCAGCAGCATCAATAGCCTGCTGATCAAGAATTTTGTAGATAAGGTCCTGCTTCTTAAGTAGTTCCACCCTCTTAATTTTAAGCTGCCTGGCTATCTCCCTCAATTCGGGAACCAGCATCTCGCTCAGTTCAAGAATATCATGCATAATGTGATAATATGTAGAAGAATTATATTGATTGTTTTTGATGAAGCGGGGAATTTGAAAGATTCCCTTTGAATGAGTAAATGATCTGAGTCATTATTTCGGTGCAATTATAAGTAATAATTACTTAATATACAAATTGCAGCACAAAAAGTGAAACACGGTTCTTCCTGATCTTTTATCTTTTCCAACGACCAATGGTGAATGGTTGAAAAAATACCTTTACAGGGGACATTATTATTAAAATCTACACAACTCTTGTTTATCTGAGAATACTTTAGTAAAATTGTAAGCTTCAGGGAGAAAGAAACGGTAGTAAGTTCGCAAATTACTTGTAAATGCGTCAGTTAAAGATAACCAAACAGGTTACCAATCGTGATACCCCTTCTCTTGATAAGTACCTGCATGAGATAGGGAAGGTTGAGTTGATCTCACCCGATGAGGAGGTGATGCTGGCGCGTGCCATACGTGCAGGTGACCATGACGCCCTGGCAAGGCTTGTGAAAGCCAACCTGCGGTTTGTTGTCTCCGTTGCAAAACAGTACCAGAACCATGGTATGACTCTTCCTGACCTCATTAATGAAGGAAACCTCGGCCTCATCAAGGCTGCCCAGCGTTTTGACGAGACCAGGGGCTTCAAATTCATTTCATACGCTGTCTGGTGGATCAGGCAGGCCATCCTTCAGTCACTTGCCGAACAGTCCAGGATTGTAAGGCTGCCGGTCAACAAGATAGGCTCCATCAATCGCATCAACAAGGCCTACTCCAAGCTTGAACAGGAATTTGAACGGGAGCCTTCAGCGCAGGAGATTGCCGAGCTGCTTGAGATAGCTCCGGAGGATGTCAAGGAGACCATACGGACCAACGGACGCACACTGAGCATGGATGCCCCGTTAAGTGCTGAGGATGACAACAACATGTATGACATGATGCAGAATGAGGAGACGCCCAGCCCTGACCGCAACCTTATCAATGAATCGTTATCCTATGAAATAGAAAAAGCCCTCAGCACTCTGTCGCCCCGTGAGGCGAGGGTGCTGAAGCTTTATTTCGGCATCGGGATGAAACACCCATTCACCCTTGAAGAGATAGGTGAAGAACTGAAGCTCACCCGTGAGCGGGTAAGGCAGATAAAGGAAAAGGCAATAAAGCGCATTCAGTTCACCACCCGCAGCCGGATACTCAAGTCATACCTGGGCTGATCACAAAACTGATATTCTTAGACTTATGAGCCACCTTGTTGCACCGTCACTACTTGCCGCTGACTTTGCCAACCTTGCATCGGAGGTTGAAATGATTAATGACAGCGAAGCCGACTGGATTCATCTTGACATAATGGACGGTCTGTTTGTTCCCAACATTTCATTTGGTTTTCCGGTAGTGGAAGCGGTTAGCGACCTGGCATCAAAGCCGCTTGACGTACACCTGATGATAGTTGATCCTGACCGGTATCTTGAAAGGTTCAGGGATGCCGGCGCCTCATACCTGACTGTACAATTCGAGGCATGCAACCACCTTCACCGGACCGTTACCGAGATACGCAGGCTCGGGATGAAGGCAGGGGTGGCACTGAATCCTCATTCTCCGGTGATTCTCATAAAGGATATTCTTCCATATATTGATATGGTTCTGCTGATGACGGTCAACCCCGGCTACGGCGGGCAGACCTTCATTCCGGGCAGCTTCAACAAGATAGGGGAACTCAGAAGCATGATTGATGAGGGAGGCTACGAGGTTTTGATAGAGGTAGACGGCGGTGTGGATCTGCATAATGCCCCCATGCTTGTGCATGCCGGTGTGGATGTGCTTGTTGCAGGCAGTACAGTATTCTCTTCATCAGACCCTGCTGAGACAATCAGAAGGCTCAGGGAGCCGGTCTGATCCCGCAAGCTCAACCGCCACGTTATTATTAAGGAGGGCCACCGGGCCTGGTTACTCATCCAGGCTCTTTTCAATCCATGAGATGATCTTCTCACTCTCCGACGCATCGAACCAGTTTATCTGGCTGTCCCTGTTCCACCAGGTAAGCTGTTTTCGCGCATAGCGCCTTGTGTTTCTCCTGATGAGCATCACTGCCTCTTCACGTGAGACCTCTCCGTCAAACCATCTGAACATTTCGCGGTAGCCGACGGTGTTAAGGGCATTCAGCCCCCTGTACCGTATCAGTGAGGCAGCTTCCTGCTCAAGCCCCTCTTCCATCATGCGGTCAACCCTCATGTCAATCCTGCGGTACAGTTCGCTTCTCTCCCGTGTCAGTCCGGCTTTGATGATCCTGAAATCGCGCTGCCTCACCGGTGCCGTGAGGAACGAAGAGTATGGTCTGCCGGAGCTTTCGGTTATCTCCAGGGCACGGAGTATCCGGCGTGGATTGTGAAGGTCGATCCTTGAATAGGATACCGGATCAAGTAATTTAAGTGCAATGCGCAGGCCCTCAATGCCTTCATTATGGTACATTTCAAGATACTTCTGCCTGACGGCAGGATCAGTATCAGGGATGTCATCCATGCCCCTGCATACCGCATCCATATAGAGCATTGACCCTCCCGTCATGATTACCACCGGGTTCGACGGGAACAATGATGGCAGAAGGGCCAGCACATCCCTCTCGAACAGGCTGATGCTGTAATATTCGGTGACAGACAGGAATCCCACGAAGTGGTGTTTTGCCCGCGCAAGTTCCTCTTCGCCGGGGGCAGCCGTTCCGATCTTCATTTCGCGGTAGAACTGCCTTGAGTCACATGAAATAATATCACAGCCCAGCCTTTCGGCCAGCCCGGTGGCAAATGCCGTTTTGCCAACGCCGGTGGGACCGGGAAGAACAATCAGTGTATTTTTCATGGAGTAGGGGTGAAGGGGCAACTAATCCTCTTCATCATCCTCGTCACCGTGTCCAATATTGTCGAAATCAGACAGATCATCTTCATCGTCACCACTGAAGAAGATATCGTCATCCACAACCTCCTCATCAACCACATCGTCATCATCGTCATCATCGGTGACAACCAGGTTATTATATTTTTTGCGCAAAACGCTGCCAAAAGTCACCTGCTTGGGGGGCATGCCCTTGGAGGTGGTGCATACCGGATACTCTTTGTCATCCTCTTCCTCGAACTCACCCACGTATTCGATGTAGAGTGCCCTGTCATTGAAAAAGTCAAAAACATAGAGCAGTTTCTGGTTTTTGCGGAAGATGATCTCTTCAAGCACAGCGTTCTCCATTGTTGATGAGCCTCCGCCTATATCAAACAGTGTAAACTCTTCCTCCTTCTCCCAGCTCTCTGTAGCCATAAAAAAAGAAGCCATCTGGGAACGGTCAAACTCCAGCTCATCCTGCAGGATATTGTGAAAATCAAGCAGATTTTGACTGTCAAGGAATTCAAACTCCATTACAAATGTCTCATCCTCATCAGATAATACCACGAACCTGTAAACCATAACACTAACTTTTTCAACTGGTGCAATTTAATATTTTTTATAATAGATTCACTCTGACTTATTTTTTAAGCAGGAAACTGATTGTGTCAATATTGTCAGCGTAATCCCACACTTCCGGTTCCTGGGTTTTCCCGAAAGGCAGATGATCGTGCCCGACTATGCATTGCAGCATTTCTTCACTCATTTCCGGGGTTATGGCGGGGCCTGTTGAGCTGTCGTAGAACTCATAATGAATCACAGCCATCGGGGGAGTGAGTGATGACGACTCTTTAAGCAGAATGAAGCGGCCGTCAGTGAAACTTTCCCTGTTAACTATCATCACTGCCCTGTGATGGTCATAGTTTATCATATACCTGTAATGCGACAGCAGTGATTCATGGCGCTCCCAGCGGGTCAGGAGGGATGCCGGGTCATATCCGCGGGGGAGGTACAGTTTTGATACATTCCTGCAACCCAGTCCGAAGTATGAAAAGATATCATCGCCAAGCAGCTCCAGTTCGCTGTCACTCTCTGTCCCGTCAAGAATGGCTATACTGTTCCTGTTCTTTCTGATGATGGAGGGAACATTTCTGAAATAGTACTCGAAGTATCTTGAGGTATTGTTGCTTCCTGTTGCAATCACTTTCCCGAATCCCTTCAGCTGGCCGGTTGTGATCTCAGTAACATTTCCGAACGCCGGTTCAATTTCAGCCAGTGTGGCGGCCACGGCCCTCATCAGTATCTCATCTTTGGTGCTTACTCTGGCCAGCAGGCGGTTTCCTGATATCAGCACGCAGAGCAGGTCATGGAATCCTACCATAGGGATGTTGCCGGCCATAACCACCCCCACGGTTACCGGATCACGTTTATCATTCAGCTCCGGGTAGGCTGAGAGCCACCGGGTCAGTTTTTCTTTGGTCAGGGCGGCCCCGGTGGCATGGAGTGCACGCCTGACATTCCCGGGTGTGAACCACGGATTGGAGAGACAGAGTCTCCCGGAAAGTTCATGAAAGAGTTTTCCTGATCCCGTACCGGTGCCGGCCGCTCCTTCGCGCATCGCTCTTCCAAGCTCTGCAAAGGCTTCAATGCCACGTTCAACTGACAGATGGTCGTTCTTCACCCGGGCAAAGGTAAAAAATGAAGTGAATGTTTAAAGATAAAGAAATTCAGAAAAGATGTATCTTAGTTGCATCTTTATCTGCAAGAAGTAATTGAAGGGATTGACTTTATTCTGGGAGAATGTCAGGGTTGCATTCAAGGCAATCAGGTCAAACAGGGTCAGGGCTGCACTGACAATGGCTATAATTGCCTTCGGGATCATGGCCCTTGTGGGGATACTTACCGCCATTGACGGGTTGAAGAGCACTCTTACCGATCAATTCACCCTGATGGGGGCAAACTCCTTCTCAATCACCTCACGCTCAATGAGGGTTACCGTTGGTAATCAGCATCTACGCACCAGGAACCATTCCCATATCACCTTTAAGGAGGCCATGGCCTTCAAGGAGAGGTTCCAGGAACCGGCCTGGGTATCAATATCATTCAGTGCATCGGGTATGGCCGAATACCGCTTCGGCAACAATAAAACCAATCCCAACATTTCAATCCTGGGTACGGATGAAAACTACCTGACCTTTGCCGGACAGGAGCTTGAATCAGGGCGCAACTTCTCACAGGATGACCTGTCTGGCAGCAGGCACGTGGTCATTATCGGGAAGGATATAGTCCGCTTCCTCTTTCCCGGCGTTGACCCGCTCGGAAAGGAGATAAGCCTTCCCGGCCTGAAGCTTACGGTTATCGGGGTGATCAAGAGTTCAGGTGCA
>Ga0116159_1002418_pt1 | contig 18052 bp, 19 predicted proteins | sample AD_JPNAS1_MetaG_FD_89878 | JGI IMG/M metagenome (GOLD analysis project Ga0116159, IMG submission 89878) | Active sludge microbial communities of municipal wastewater-treating anaerobic digesters from Japan - AD_JPNAS1_MetaG | ecosystem: Engineered > Bioreactor > Anaerobic > Digestate | place...
AATATAAAGATATTTGTCTTTAATTTCTCCATAAACAGACCTAAGTTTAATTTCAGGCGAATCATAGATTGCCCTATCTTCTTCAGTCTTATAATAATCCGGATTTATTCCTTGAACAATAAGACTATAAATTAATTTATTCAATTCCTCTTCAGTAAGCGTTAGCTTAACTTTTTGATCTTCTTTCGTATTCATTAAGCTTTTTTGAAGTATATCTTCAAATGAAAATTCCTGGTTTTGCGCTACATACAGTTCTTCTGGTGGATTTGCTTTTCCAGCTGTTAGTAATAAGTAAAGTGTTAGAATTGAAAGTCCAACAAACAATACTATACCCATGATGGTAGCAAAAATAATTTTTATGACTTTTCTCATAAGCCAATCCTTTCTTTATATAAATTATATATTTTTTTAGCACTTTCAGAAATGCTATCTGTATAGTTAGTAATATAATAATCAATTCCTGGAATTTTTGAAGGAAAGTTTAGGTTATCATATTCTATCTTTTGATAGATTCTTTTAATAGTATCTCCTCTTTTAACCATCCTCATTTTTCTTTCCGCTAACGGAGTTTCGATATAAAAAGATATGATACTTTCTTTTAATATTTTCTTGATATTTAAAAATCCTACTTGATCTAAAATAATAATTTTATCATCTGCTATTTCTTTATAATAAGTACCATAATAATCATTATTATATTTAGTATATTCAATAAATAAATTGTCTTCTATTCCTGCTTTAAATTCGTCTTCTGTTAGAAAGTAATAGTCTCTGCCGTCTTTTTCATCCCAACGCATAGGTCTAGTAGTACAAGTAATTACTCTTTTTAAATTGTACTCTTTGATTAAAAAACGACTGATTTCGGTCTTTCCTGAAGCACTAGGACCTACAATAACAAGCATAATTCACCTACTAATTTTTTCTTTCTTTTAGTAATAATTCTTCTTTACAATCCCAAAGTTTTTGCGATAAGTCAACATAATAATTATGTGGTTTATCAAATCTCTTAACTTCTTCCCAAAGACTATCAATTTCTTTTTTTACATGTTCTCTTATCTCTAAAAGAGCAGGTAATTTATACACTAATTTACCTTTTTTAAAAATAGGTATTAATAATGGTTTAGCTTTAAAATCATGCAATGTCTTTCTTTTCCAAGTTGCGTATGGATCAAAAATCTCTAGTTGCTTACTATCATCTACTACCTCATCATGAATTGTAATATAGTCAGCTGATGCTTTACCATTTTCATATAATCGATACACTTGTTTAAAGTGTGGCGTTGTAACCTTATCGACACTTTCACTAATTTTAATTTTAGGAATAATTACACCATCTTTTTCGATTGCTGCAAGTTTATATACTCCACCAAAAACGGGCCATGATTTAGAAGTAATTAATCTTTCACCTACGCCAAAAATATCAATTTCCGCTCCTTGTTCTAAAAGAGCAGTAATCGTATATTCATCTAGTGAATTACTAACCGCAATCTTACAATCTGAATAACCTGCTTTATTCAAAATCTTTCTTAATTGTTTTGATTGATAAGCTAAGTCTCCTGAATCAATTCTCACACCTAAAGGTCTTTTTCCTAAAGGTTTCAAGACATTATCAAATGCTTTAATCGCATTATAAATACCTTGTTTTAAAGTATCATAAGTATCAATTAAAAGTAAACTATTATCGGGATATATCTTACAATAAGTCTCAAACGCTTCAAGTTCTGTATCAAACATTTGCACCCAAGAATGAGCCATCGTGCCTGATGCTGGGATTTTAAATAAAACATCTGCTAAAGTATTACTAGTACTATTGACTAAACCAATATATGCAGCTCTTGCACCTTTATATGCAGCTTCTGCTCCATGAGCTCTCCTTGCACCAAATTCTGCAACTACTCTTCCTTTAGCTGCTCTTACAACACGATTAGCTTTTGTAGCTATTAGTGATTGGTGATTAAAAACAGCTAAAACATAAGTCTCAATTAATTGTGCCTCAATTGCTTTTGCTCTTACTGTCATTACTGGTTCACTAGGGAAAAATACTGATCCTTCTGGCATAGCATAAATATCACCACTAAATTTAAAATCTTTTAAATATTTCAAAAACTCTTCAGAAAAAATATTTTTAGATCTTAAAAAGTTAATATCTTCTTCAGTAAATTTTAGATTTTGAATATACTCTACAATATCTTTTAAACCAGCGAAAATTGCAAAGCCACCATTATCAGGAACATCACGATAATATAAATCAAAATAAACAATTTCATCTTTTTTCCCTGATAAAAAATAACCATTAGCCATCGTTAGTTCATAAAAATCTGTCATCATTGTATAGTTCATAACTAACACCTCTTATCATATATTATACCATAAGTAAGAAAATAAAAAAAGTTTTTAAGAATAATCTTAAAAACTTATTTAATAAATTATTTTTTAGCTGCTTGTTCTTCTAATAATTTCTTAATATCAGCTAATAATTCATTTGTTGTTGGTGGAACTGGAGCAGGATTTGCTTGTGCTGCTAATCTTGCTTCTTCTTCAGCTAATAATTCTTCTTCATGATGTAGAAGATGTTTGCCTGCAGCCTTTTTCTTTTGGGCTCTCTTTAACGCTCTTACTTTACTCTTATCTTGTCCTTGCTTTAATTTCATTAATGCTTTTATAATTAAGAATAAAACAAAAGCAATAATTAAATAGTTAATAACTGCTTGAACAAAACTTCCCCATCTAAATAAGATAGCACCTTCAGATGCTACAAAAACATTAGCTGCTGCATCCCATTCATATGTTCCTCTTAAAGCTACAGCTCTGTCTGAGATATCTCCGGCACCAAAAGCTAAGCTAATTACTGGCATTAAAATGTCTGCAACAAAACTATTAACAATTTTACCAAAAGCACCACCGATAATTACACCGACAGCCATATCAACGATATTTCCGCGTTGAATGAATTCTTTAAAATCGCTAAAAAATTTTCTCATCTTTTTTCCTTTCTTCTTAATACCTCTATTATACCATAGATTAAGGAAAAAAGTTAATTTTTATGCTTTTCTAAATGTTTTTTAATAGCTTGAAAAGTTTCTTCAGAAATATCATGCTCAAATTTACAAGCATCTTCTTCAGCTTGTTCTTCACTAACACCTAAACTAACGAAAACTTTCGTAAGAGTAGTATGACGATCATAAATTTTAAAAGCTATCTTTTTACCTTTCTCAGTAAAGTCTAAATATCCATTATCATCAATAATTATAAATCCATCATCTTTTAAAGTATTTAATGCTTGTGATACGGAAGATTTAGCTTTCCCAGTGTAATTAACAATATCTACTGATCGAACTTCTTCTAGTTCTTGTTTTAAAACATATAATGTTTCTAAATACATTTCGCCTGCTTCAAAAATTGTCTTATTCATAAATACCTTTTCTTAGTTGTTCCTTAAGCTCATCTAAATCAGTTTTTCTTAAAGCACATTCTTTAGTACAACTAGAACAACTACTGCATTCTCCTTTTTTCTTTTTTCTAAATGAATGAATTATAACTAAAGCTACAAAGATAACAGCAACTACAATTACTAAAATTTCAATAAATCTCATACAGCAACCGCCTTATTTTTCTTATACTTTCGATAGTTAATTTCTATTATTACTATTACAGCTGCTAAAATTGCTAGAACAATAAATATTGTCCACCACCAAGTACCAACTGAATAAACAATTGTACTTACTAAATAACTAGTTACAAACCAAAAGAGAATAGTCAAATTAAAGTCCTTTCTTGTTAACTCCCCTTTAGCTGATGCTACAGCTGCAAAACATGGAATCGTAAGCATATTAAAAGCTATAAACGAAATTAATGCAGGAACAGTAACACCTGTTGCTTCAATAATCGCAATAACTGGCGGATTGATTGTACTACTAAGTGGATTAGTAACAATTAATGATAAAACTCCAAGTGTTGCAATAACATTCTCTTTAGCTATTAATCCTGAAATAATCGCAACAGCAAAAACCCAACCAAAATTACCTAGCTGCAATCCAAATCCTAATGGCGTAAATAATGGTTGCATTAATTGTCCTACCTTAGCTAAGATACTTTCATTTAATTCGAAAGATTCTAAAAACTTCCAACCAAATGAGAAATGGCTAATTGCCCAAATTACGATTGTAGAAGCAAGAATCACAGTGAATGCCTTTTTAATAAAATGTTTCATCTTATCCCATAAGTGAATCATTAAAGAAGAAAACTTAATTGAACGATATGGTGGAAGTTCCATTATAAATGGAGAATCCATACCTTTCAAAGTAGTCTTGCTCATAATAACAATTGCAACAAATGCAGTTACTATTCCTAAAATATACATTCCAAAAGTAATTAGATCAGCATTTCCAATGTCAAAATGCATAACAATTGCCCCAGCAATCGCCGTTAGAATTGGCAGTTTTGCTCCACAACTAAAAAACGGAATAACTCTAATTGTAGCTAATTTTTCTTCACGAGAGTTTAAAGTCCTTGTATTCATAATTGCCGGAATACTACAACCAAAACCCATAACCATTGGAATTAATGCTCTTCCTGATAACCCCATTTTCTTAAATAATCGATCAAGTAAGAAAACAATTCTTGCCATATATCCTGTATCTTCTAAAATTGATAGGAAGAAATAAAGAATTAAGATTTGAGGTAGAAATGATAGAACTGCAAATAAACCTGCAAATACACCATCAATTAAAAATCCAATAAGCCAGCTTGCTGCACCAGCGCTTTCTAAAACGCCATACAACCAACTCGTAAACAACTCCCCGGATGTTTCAATTAAGGTTAGAAGCATTGCCCCAGGAGAGTTAATCCCCCCTTCACCAAACAATCCTTCAAAGCTAGTTCCACTTAAAGTAACAAAATCATCCCCAAACAATCCACCTAAAAACAAAAAGTTCTCTGAGAAAGTTACATGGAATACCAAAAACATAATAATTAAGAAAATCGGTATACCAAAAATAGGATGAGTAAAAATCTTATCTCTTCTACTACTTTGTTTAATAATGTCTAACTTTTCTTTCTTTTGAATAAAGATATCTTTACTTATCTTTTCTATAGCTTGGTATCTTGCATCTGCAATCATTCCTTCATTATCGTCTTTGAATGCTACGCTTTGATATTCTTTACTTTTTTCTTGAATCTCTTCATATAATTTTGGATGGTCGTTTACTTCGATTTCATCACCTTCAATTAACTTAATCGCATGAAACAATGGAGAAGAAATCCCTATTTCTTCCAACTTAGATTCTACTAAATCAATTAATACTTTTAGTTTAGTTAATTTAAGTAAAGACCTCGGTTTTCTTTGCTTACCTGCTTCTTCAATTGCAACTTCCATTAATTCTTTGGTCCCGCTTCCCTTTAAAGCACAAATTTCCACCGCCCTAATTCCTAAGGCTTTTTCTAAATTAGGAACTGAAATTTTAATGTTTTCCCTTTCAGCTAAATCCATCATATTGACAGCTAAAACCATAGGTACACCAAGTTCCATAATTTGTGTTGTAAGATATAAATTTCTTTCTAAATTAGTAACATCTACGATATTAATAATACAATCTGGTTTACTATGAAGAATAAAGTTTCTTGTAATTACTTCTTCATCAGTATAAGGTGATAAAGAATAGTTTCCTGGTAAGTCCGTTACTAAGATCTTTTCTTTACCTCTTTTATAAATACCTTCTTTTTTATCAACTGTTACACCTGGCCAATTACCTACATGAGCAGTCGATCCTGTAATGTTATTAAATAGTGTCGTTTTACCAATATTAGGGTTACCAACAATTCCTATATTAAGCATCCCTACCCTCCTCATCTAACATCTTCATTTCTACCAAACTAGCTTCTGACTTTCTTAGAGTTAAAACATAACCTCTTAAAAACACCTCTAACGGATCTCCAAATGGTGCTTTCTTAATAAGGCTTATCTTAACATCATTAGTTATTCCCATATCTAAGAGTCTTCGTCTAATTTGTCCCTTTCCTAAAACTGCCGTCACAATACCTGTTTCATTAATCTTAAAGTCTGATAATTTCTTATTGTGTTTCTTCATAAAGCCTCCAAGTTCGTATTACCGAACAAGATTATTCTATACCTTTTTAAAACAAATGTCAAGCATATTTATATAAAAAAGTTACTTGAAATTCAAGTAACTTAATTTTTTCTATTATAGTAATCAATTAAAGCCTGTGTACCACATTCATCATATCCTAATTTAGATAATTCTTCAAACATATCTCTAACTGTAGTTAACATCTTTAGATCTAAATTATTTTCTTTAGCTTCATCAATTGCTAAGTTCATATCTTTAATAAAGTGTTTGATATAAAATCCTGGCCTAAAATCATTGGCTAATGCTTTAGGTCCTAAGTTTTGCATCTGCCATGATCCTGCACTACCCTTAGACCAAACTTCAATTAATGGAGCAACGTCTAACCCTGCTTTTTTGGCATACGAAATAGTTTCTGCCATTCCTGAAATTGCTCCAGCAATTGAAATTTGATTAGCAAGTTTACTATGCTGGCCACTACCAGCTTCTCCTGTATAAAGAATAGTCGCCCCCATTCCTTTAAATACTGGTAAACACTTCTCATAAGCCTTTTTATCACCACCTACAAAAATAACTAACGTTCCTTCATTGGCTCCTTTATCTCCCCCAGTTACTGGAGCATCTAAAGCAAATCCACTTTTCTTCTTAACATCTTGATAAATTCTCTTTGCAAGTTTTGGGCTTGATGTAGTCATATCAATAACTATTTTATTCTTTTCTAAATTATCAATAATATTATCTTTATTATAATATACTTCTTCAACATCACTAGGATAACCTACTATTGTAATAATAACATCATTAGCTATCGTAAGATCTTTAATACTTGGATAATATTTAACCCCTTGTAACTTATCTTTTGTTTTCTCATAATTTCTTGCATAATAAGATACTTCAAATCCTTTTTTCTTTAAGTTTAAAAGCATTGCACTTCCCATTACGCCAACACCAATAAATCCAACTTTCATTTATATCACCTCATACTGTTATTCTATCATAAATTACTATTTAAATAAATAAAAAAAGGAAGCATAAAGCTTCCTATTTTTGTTTACTAATTAATTGTAATTTGTTTTGGTTGATTTTCTGGTTTAGCTTCAGCATCTGGAACTGTTACAGTTAAAATACCATCTTCATATGTAGCATTGATTTCCTTGTCTGTGATCCCCTCTCCAACATAAAATCTACGTGCATATGAACCATAGAATCTTTCTCTTCTTAAGTAATGACTATCTGTATCATCGTTTTTAGTTTCAGTTACTTTAGCTTCAATAGTCAAATAACCCTCATGTAAAGTTAGTTCTAAATTCTCCTTTTTAACCCCTGGAAGTTCTACCTCAAATAAATAATTTCCATTTTCTTTCTTAATATCTGTTTTCATCGTAACACTTGGTACCTCATTTCTTCCAAAAAAATCATCAAACCAATCATTACTTAGTAAACCTCTGTTTCTTAATTTCAACATATTATCACCCTTTCTTTCTAGTAATAGGCTCAATCACCTTTACTATCTCTATTATATCATATAAATTAGCAATGTCAAGCGGAGAGTGCTAATTTATTAAAAGAAAACGTTTTTATTTTATTTGCATATAAAAAGCTTGTTTTAAATAAACAAGCTTTTCTTTTATCCTTCTTTGCATTCAGAACAAATACCATAAATAAGTAAATTGTTATGGCTAATATCCATTTCTTTTAAGGCATCTTTTAAGTCATTTGTGTTTTCTAAATCAACAATCTTATTGCATTTTTCGCAAACAAAATGAATATGGTCATCTAAAACATAATCATAATGGGATACATTATTAAATGTATTAATTCTTCTAAGTTTATCTTCTTGAACTAAATTGTTTAAGATTCTGTAAACTGTAGTTTTTCCTATTCTTTCACCCCCATTTTTAAGTTCTTCATAAATTTCTAAACTTGTACGATGATCTTTATGTTCTAAAAGAGCTTCATAAACAATTTGTTTTTGTTTGGTTTCGCGTTTATTCAAAATCTATTTCTTATCTTTTTTAAAACACAAATACCAATCTAAACAACGCATGTCTTCAGCCTTATCTTGTACTCTTTCTTTTGCAGCTCCGCAAGTTCCTGGCGGCGGAACGATCAAATCATCACCTGGTCTCCAGTCAGCTGGTGTTGCAACACGTTCTTGTTCAGCTTTTTGCATCGCAACAATTACACGTTTAATTTCGTCAAAGTTTCTTCCCGTAGATGACGGATAATACATAATTAATCTTACAATACCTTTTGGATCAATAATAAATACCGCTCTAACAGCTTGTGTGTCAGAAAACCCAGGTTGAAGCATTCCATACTTTTTAGAAACTTCCATCTTCACATCATCAATTAATGGGAATTTAATCTCTACATTTTTATAGTTTTTCCACTCTAATTTTTGAATAGCACGAAGCCAAGCAATATGTGAGTGAAGAGAGTCAATTGATACCCCAATTAATTCTGTATTAAGTTTTTTAAATTCTTCTTGCATATAGCCAAACGTCATAAACTCTGTTGTACAAACAGGTGTAAAGTCAGCAGGGTGCGAAAATAAAATAACCCATTTTCCTTTATAATCTTCTGGAAAGTTAATTTCCCCTTGTGTTGTAGCAGCCTTGAAACTAGGCGCCTTATCACCAATTAATGGTAATCTGTTTTCTAATCTTTCTTCCATTTAAAACCTCCTCTATTCCTTAATGGAATTCATTTTCAATAGTATTATAACAATTTTTACAACTTCTCGCAACTTTAATGCTCAAGTAAAATAAAAATAGATGTATTTAATACATCTATTTTATTTCCTTTTTATATATTAAGTTAAATCTTGCATTTTCATATTGATTACCAGCCAATAATTGTTTTTCCTCAAAAGTCATTAACTCTTGGTGATTAACTGCAAGTTCATAACTTGTTAGATTAGCATCTAAAGCAGCTTCTTCTAATATTTCAAAAGTAACTACAGTGCTTTCAGAAAACCTCAAAACAAAATGTTCTTCAATTGCCTCAAATTTTCTTGTAAAAGTAGTGCCATCAATTTCATAAAAATATCCTGTTATATTTTTATTATTTGAAACGATTATCTCTACATATGTAGTTTCACTACTTTTAGTTATTTGAAGTTGATTACCAACAAGTTTCACATTAGCTAAGATAGTAAAGTCTTCGTCGTTTAGTTCTTTTTTATAAACACCATCTTTATATCTAAATCCATCTAGTTCTTTATTTAAACTTTGATAAGCATCAAGATCTCTAACTTCAGCTCTTAGGCCTTCATCAGTCTTCACATAAACAACTGCATCATCATACGGATACATTACATATTTTTGACTAGAACTAACATTATCAGATAAATGTACCGGAATTGCAAGGGTAATTACTAACACAATTACGACTTTCATAATCGTGCAATAAACTCCTCTAGTCCTGTCTAATACTAAACTCTTATTTCTTCTTCTATGCATAAAATAAAATGTATCTAAATATTTGAATTTGTCTAAGTTGGAAACAATAAATACTAAAGCATAAATTGAAATAATAACTGCAACTAAATAAGCACTCTTAATTCCAAGAGCAGAAACAGCTAAGAAAATAACCGGAACTACTAATGGAATAGTTAATGTTAGAATAGTTAAACTAAAGCGAATATTAAACGAATCTAGTTTAGGGAATATTTCTTCGAAAAGCTCCCTAATAATCAAAAACATTGCAAGATAAGCAAACAAGTAACTAACCATCGGTAAAAAGATATTAACTAACATCGCAATAAATGTAATTACATAAGTCAATCCTTTTCTTAAAGACTTTCTTTCTAACTTAAACCATGTCGCTCCCTTAGCTACAGCTACAGCTGCAAATAATGAAGCCATTAAAATTAATAAAATAGCAATTAGGTTATTGTTATATGTAATATCAGAAAGCCTATGGAAGTTAACAGTTCCAAACAAAGCAGCAATAAAAGCACTAACATAATATAAAACAAACACTACCAAAGCTACAAAGAATAAACTACCTATAATAACAGCAACACTTTTAATTGTATCTTTATAATTTGTTTGTTTACGATAAACCGTAATAATAATCAAAGCAATAAACAAAAATAAAAGTAAACTATTCAAAACATAAGCAAAACCTTTGGAATAAGAAACTGTCCCTAAGTTTAAATAACTAAAATAAACAGCATCATCATCTGTTAAGTAAAGTTCATTTAAATTATAATCTTTAGTAGCCTCAACCGTTGATGTAACTATGTTAGCTGCTTGACTAATATATGATTTAGGCAGATTATCTCTACTATCATTGTTTGTATGGTAATGGTGACCACCACCAATATTAGCAACATTATAACCTTTAATCTCGCCGGCAAATGAAGTGAAATCTGTAAAGTTATTCATCATTTGGTAAACCATATTTGAAATTGAAGAAACAAAAGACGTTTGGTCTAAATCTTTATATAGTTTAATCAACTCACTATTTTGTTTGCTTGTTTCAAACATAACAGCAGTTCCACTACTACCACGAGATTCTAAGTTAATCCCTAATTTAGTTCTTTGAACTAAATTATCAAAACCTGTAAAATCCTTTACATATTTGGCGGATCCCAAACAACCATATTCTTCACCATCAGTAAACACAAAGACTAAATCATTATTGATGACTATTTCATTTGTATCTAACTTAATTTTATAATATCTAATAGCCTCTAACATTACCGCAACCATTGAGCCATCATCAGCAATTCCCGGTCCCATTGGTACAGAATCATAATGAGCCATAAACATTACCGCATCATCAGTTCTTTCAGCACCATTAGCAGGCAAATAAACAACAATGTTTTCTAAAACAAAGTCATGATAGGCAACACTGTTTTGAGGGTCTAATCCTTCAACTATTGTTTCTAAAGTTTCTCTGTTTTTATCTACTTTTTCACTTGATGTTTTTTGGATTAAATATGAATAATCTAAAATATTTTGATTGATAAAACCATAACCTTCAATTGTATTTACGATATAGTCACGAGCAGCTTCTTTCGCCTCTTTATCGATAACTGGTCTAGATTCTAAGTTATCCAAATGAGTATAGATATTATCTTTATTTAATTCAGTTTTGTATTCAACTTCATTAACATCAATTATCGAAAAAACAAGAACAGCAATAAATAAAATCGAGATAATTATATTATATATTTTAGCAAATTTCTCCATAACTTTCTCCTTGTCTAAAGGTAATTACTCTTCTCTTTTCTTACCCAAGAAAAATAAAGCGATATTGCCAGGTCCACCATGAATACCAATAATAGGACCAAAAGACGTTAGAATAGTATTTTTAACTCCCAATTCTTTTTCAAGAGCATCTTTCATTTCTTTTGCTCCTTTTTCATCATCACCATGGCCTATACCAATGATTTGATTAATTGGATTTATTATCTTTTCTTTTACAATCTCAATAATTCTTGCTAAAGCTTTCTTTCTTCCACGATGGCGTTCAACAACCGTAACTTCCCCTTTTAGATTAGCTGTACAAACAGGTTTAACTTTTAATAAAGACGCAACAAATGCTTTAGTACCAGAAAGTCTTCCCCCTCTTCTAATATACCATAAATCATCAATCACAAAGAAATGATGCATATGAACAGCCATTTCATTCATCTTCTCTTCAACTAAATCCCAGTCCATACCTTCATCTAACATTTCTTTAGCATAGATAGCAAGTAAACCTTCAGCTAATGATCCAGAAAGCGAATCTACAATTTTAATTGTTCTTTCGGGATACATATCTTCTAACTCTAATTTAGCCATTCTAGCAGCATTAAACGTTCCTGATAATCCACTAGAAATAGCCATATAGAAAATATCATATCCTTGTTCTAAATAAGGACTAAAGCCTTCGATAAACTCACTTACGTTTACAAGTGATGTTTTCAAATTCTTTTTATCTCTAATTGCATCCCACATTTTTCTTTTTTTAGCTTCATCAAAGTATTCTGTAATTACTTCTTCTTCAATAGTTACCGTTAAAGCAACAGTTTTAAAATCATATTTTTCAATATATTTTACGGGTAGATCACAACCTGAATCTACAAACATTACAAATTTTCTCATATTCTTGTCTCCTTTTAATTTTAAGTAATGGAGCAGATAACGAGGATCGAACTCGCATATTCAGCTTGGGAAGCTGACATTCTACCATTGAACTATATCTGCAATATTAAGTATTATATCATTTTATAAAGTCTTTGTAAAGAAATGTAAATCTTCTTTCCTTATCTAAACTTTAAAATATTATATACTACAATTCTTAATATTACATTAAAAAATAAGTAATACTTAAATTTAAAAATCAATAATAAAACCCCCACTTATTATCCAAATAATAAGTAGGGGTTAATTTATAATTAATCTTTAAAATAAATATTAATTATTTTGGACGTGGTTTACCATCTGGTCCATATTCCCAATTAGGTAAATAATAAACATTAGTTACTTCTGCACTTTCATACCAGTTAGCATCCCATCCTGGCTTTGGACCAGTCCCATCAACATAAACTTTTACATTTGGTGTGTCATATAATATCTGACTGCCGATTGTTGTAACGGTTGAAGGAATAACTATATATTGTAATTGCGTGTTTCTAAATGCTTGTTGACCAATAGTATGTACTTTGCTTGTAATCTTAAATTCTGTAATGCCAGTATCACAGAATGCAAACTCACCTATGATTTCTAAATTGCTTTCATCAGGAATAATTATATCTTGCAAACTATGTGAATTTACAAATGCATAAGCTTTAATCTCTTTAAGACTTGCTGGAAGTGTTACTGATGCTAAACGGGCATATCCAAACACAACACTGGCAATAGTTTCCACAGTATTTGGAACAATATATGATGTATCAGTTTTACCATTAGGATAAGCAACTAATGTTTTTCCATCTTTTGAAAATAACACTCCATCAGTTCCTAATGAGTACAACAAACTTCCCTCTATAATTTCAATATTTACAAGTTTATCAGCACCAACGAAAGCTCCAATATCTATAATATTTACATCATTAACCAATTTAAATGATGTAATTGCAGTACCTGCAATTATAGCATATCCTAAAGAAGATAAGTTACTTCCTACTTCAAAAACAATATTTTCCAAATTTGAAGAATTTAGAAAAACCCGATTTTCAATAGTCGTAACCGACTTAGGGATAGTAATTTCTTTTAGCTTTCTAACATATGAAATAGTATCTAATGTGTTACGGGCAAATCTTGATATTGATTTAGTGATAATTAAGTTTATCTTTCCATCTAGCGCATCTTTAATCATTTTATTAAAGCTGACTCTCCTCTTAGTGTTTGTTCCAGTTATACTGAATTGATACCATTTTCTTGTACTTTATGTTCTTTGTAGTTATTATATCATTTGTTGATTCATTAACCTATATTGAATAGGTGAATAGCCACCTAGCGTTAGTTTAATTCGTTCATGATTATACCAATAGATATACTCATCAATTGTTCTAATCAAATCTGCTAATGATTTAACTTTTTGTAAATAGATGGTTTCGCATTTAAGTGTTCCGAAGAAGCTTTCAACCACTGACATTTAATAGGCATTACCTTTAGCACTCATGGATTGAGTAAATGATGATTTCTTAAGGTAATTACGATATTTAGGTGATTGATATAGAATACCTTGATCAGAGTGTATGAGAAGCTTAGATAAGTCTTCATTTGGATTAATCGCTTTCTTAAGAGTTTTTAGAATCAAGTCTTGGTTTTGACTCCTAGAGATTTGATAACCCTTGACTTCACCATTATAAAGATCTTGTATCACAGATAGATATAAACGTTTACGATTGAATCTAAACTCTGATACATCTGTGACCCATGCAATATTAGGTTCATCTTTTTTAAAGTCTCTTTTAAGTAGATTGGGTGTAATTTTGTTTGATATTTGAGAGATGTAGCGATATCTCTTTTTTCTTACCTTACAAACGATATGTAACTCTTTCATGAGCTTTACAACGGTTTTATAGGCTATTTTGACTTGATAAAAGTTTTGAAGGGCGAGTTTAATACGTCTATAGCCATATGTTTTGTTACTGGCTTCAAAGATTTCTGAAATAAGTATCTTTATATCGTGATACTTATCAGTTTCTTTACGTTTCTCATAGTAATAATTGGTATTTTTTTTGTATGTTCCTGTTTCTTAAACTTTGGCGATGAGTAATTTTCTAGTATTCAAGTTCCATTTCTAAGTGTTTAACTTTAAGTTCAAGACTTTGTTCTACCTCTTTGGATGGTTTATGGAACTTTCTAACTGGATTCTTACGATAGTCTTTCCGTGTTTGAAAGAATCGTTCTTTACCATAGAGCCTATACTGATAAACCCATCTTGCAGGTAGTGTATCATTTAGACTCCCTGATGATAAATACATATCATATTTACGCGTTGCTTGACTATAAGAAAGTTCATTTTCAATGATATCTAAAACCACTTTAAGTTTGAAATCTCCACTCCATAGTCTATTATTTTTCTTTTTATCTTTCATATGATCCCTCCTGCATATATATTAGTTTACACTAAGTACAGGTTTTTGGTATCAGTTCAAGGCATAGGTTCGTGTCTTATCTACTCAAAGTTTAGTTGACAGGCGACTGCCCTACATCATTGTTGATACTCAAATAACGCAAAACAGGGCTGAGAAAGCCCTGTTTTACTTACTTGATTTATCAGTATAATTATAATCGAGAAATTAAGTTTTCTGCCCCGAAAAGGTAGCAACTGAATTGCCATTATGGTCTAACTGTGTAGCAAAAAAGGAGCTCCCGTCAGCTGAGAATATAAATTCACTCCCTGCTATATTTGCGATTCCCGTTGCCCAACGGACATAGTAAATACCATCATAGTACTTAGTGTTGGCATCGTTGTTTGTACAAACGATTTTGTAGTAAGTGCCGTCGTCGGTATCACTCACAAAGGTAACAACAGTAGTTATATCGTATTCATTGCCATTTGATAAAGTTGCACACGTACCAATATACGTTCCCGACCAGTCTATTTTTTGAGTTTTTGCTTTTATAGTATAACTTTTTTGCGTAGACTTGAAGGGGCTTAGTGTTTTAGTTGCCGTAGGTCTGTTGTCTTCCAAATCGGCTTTGGTTTTAAAAAACTCAAGTTTCATGGGAAAGCCAGCCATTTGATGTCCTATCAAAGTGAATTCAATTTTACCGACAGCTTTATCGCTTAGCTTAATTGTCCAGTCGCTTATTTTTGCGTTTTCTGTAAGAGGTGACAGTCTGACGTAACTGTTAGCCCACACGGGTGTTGTGTTATCAATCAGTTCTTCGCTGATATTTATAGAATACTTGCGGTTCAACATCGCCGCAAGTGCGTTAAACTCAGCTTCTCTTGCTTCCAGACTGTCCAAGTACAAATTAAGAGCTATTTTCCGGAAAACACCTTGCAGATAGTCATAAAGCTCCGCCTTATAATTTGCGGATATATTCGATCGGTCAGCATCGCTTGGCCAAGGATACTTGCTTAACTTTCCATTACTGTCATAAGAATCTATCCAGGACTCCCAGTCGGTAGCGGCAACAATCCAAAACTTATTAACATATTTGTCGATTTCTTGTGTGATTTTGTCTAGTACCACCTGCGGAGAGTTTTTATTGTCTTTGTAAATTTTATCGAAGACCGCATACCAATCGCTTATTTTACGTACATTTTCAGAACGTTTATAGTATGCTTCATACATTTTTTTGGTGCTTTTGTACTTTGTTTGCACCCCAAAGGTGCTTATTTCCGTCAGAGCAATATCTATTACGCCGACACCCACATAAGCCAACTGTACGGGATGCGAAGCAAAATTCAATGACAGGCTTAATACCGATTTCATACCGCTTATTGACGCTTCTTGGCTTGTCAAACCATTGCTGTATGCATCGTAGGCAAACTGCGCACAGGCAGTAGCAACACCTAAACTTGTCATTCCGTTACTAAACGGAGTACTGAACATCTCATCATACGCGCCTCCTAAGGTGAGAAGGGTTTGAATGTTTGTCGCCGCAAAGGCGCTCAATGTGCCGCTTGCGGAAAGAAGCGAACTTGTAGCGTCCTCTTTCCACCCATTGGTTTGATTGCCATATGCCCTGAGTACCGCTTCCGCATCAGAGTTTTTCATATAGGCGGCATAAATATTTACATCGTAAATATAAGCACTGCGCTTGTTTGGATTATTAATCTTGAATACGCTGTAAGTGGAAAGATGGTCGGTGATAATATGCACCTCATTTTGTTTCGTATCTACAGTGTAATGCACGTTCTCCCAATCGCCCGTTTCCTCATTCAGATACTTTCCGCATACCGCAAGAACTTCTTCTTCTTCACTGAGTCCCTTGTCGTTGTAGGGAATAATAATTTCAATAGCACCCTGAGGTTGACCCGTAGAAAGAGAAAAATTATAGGCAAAAATTTCCACCTCTTCATCTACGGCAGGTGGATCAACTTTTTCTATTACCAACTCTCCTTCTCCGTCAAAAAGCCCTAAAACTGTTGCTTGTTTCTTTTGAAAAGAAAGATTAGTCATTAAAAGCGCGCTTAACCCTATTATACCTATAGTGACCGCAACAAGTACAATAGCGATAATTTGCTGTTTTACATCTGTTTTAAACATCGTTTTTGGGCTGTTCGATATTATTCATAGACTCTGCAGAAGTCTTGTCTTTTTTTATTAACTCTAATACTACAAAAGTGGCAAAAACACCGATTTTTGCGATATTGATTATTTTAGTCATTATGCTGTAAATATCTTGAGCAAAAGAACCATAATAATCTCCCGACATAGAAGCGAAATTGTAAAACAACTCCATTATTGCAGTTGCCCCCAAAAATAGTAACACAATAATAAAGACCTTTTTTATCGTGAGTTTCTGGTTGTCGTTGCCCTTGACAATTATATAGCCGCCGAGTAATGCGAAAGCTATAAAATTTACATATCCGCCTACCCATAGCAGAACGTTGGTTAGCTTTTCCGTCCATTTACCTTTAAACATAGAATAACCTCCTATAAGCCTGCTCGTATTATTTGCAGTGTTTAATATATCATTATCATAGCATTCTTTACTCATTATGTCAATTTGTTTTTAAACTAAAGTCATTAAATTAAAATGTAATCGTGTAAATTAAAATGTAATCGTGTAAACAAAACTTTACTTTTTCCTAAAAACACTGGTTTTAACTATATTTTTACTTCTTTATTATTTTTTATATTTAGTTCTGGCAAGTGAATATAGGAGAAAACTCCCTATCTGCCAACAAAAAAAGGCTTGACACTAATTGTATCAAACCTATTTATCTAACTTGGTAAGTGAATATAGGAGAAAATCACCTATTTGCCAACAAAAAAAGGCTATAACTTATTTTATTTCGTTACAGTCTCCCTTGTAATTTATCGTGTTTTTTAACACTAACTATATATTTAGGGGGTGGCTCTCTTAAGGCGTCGCTTTGTGCCTTCTTTTCAAACCTGCTTTGTTTTCCTTTTTTGTTTTGTTACTGAACCACTGATTAAGTTTTATCACCACAAATGTAATAAAAGATAAGAGAGACAAAACTTAAATTTGTATATAAGATTATTAATAACCACTTTCAAAACTCGAAATCCAACGACTTAAAAAGTTGTTGATGAGTATTGAATATTTCTCTATTTTGTCATGTTCCTTACTTCGAAGCAAGTCAATAATAAAATCAATTATACCAAAAGCCACAATTTTCAATTTAATCATATTTACTTGGTTTTGCATATCTAATAACCACAAAAGTATATTGTTTTCCTATCTGTAAATGTTATAAATGATACTATAAGATGTATATAAATGAGGTGCGGACTATTTATTGGACTTTTATTTGCCTAGATTTACTCAACTTTGATTCTACAATTCTACATTATCAAAATTATACACCAATCCTAA
>Ga0116159_1002420_pt1 | contig 18048 bp, 10 predicted proteins | sample AD_JPNAS1_MetaG_FD_89878 | JGI IMG/M metagenome (GOLD analysis project Ga0116159, IMG submission 89878) | Active sludge microbial communities of municipal wastewater-treating anaerobic digesters from Japan - AD_JPNAS1_MetaG | ecosystem: Engineered > Bioreactor > Anaerobic > Digestate | place...
ACAGACGTTACAAAGGTGGTTACAAATCGTATCGCTTTTTATATAAGGACGAAAAAACAGCATCAAAAATGTCCATTAGGACGAAACGTCTAAAAAATAGCATCAATTTTGTCCATTACTCCGAGTTTTGCATATTGATGCGGCAGCAGAAATGCATTTTCCCATTGGTAATAATCAGATAGCCGGCTTGTAATTGGAGATTGTATCGGGCTGCTTGCCCGATGGTGGCTTGCGTAAGCTTAACGTCTGGCGCTTTGCATTCTGCCACAAGGATTGGCTTCCCATTCCTGTTATATGCAACAATGTCAACCCTTTGTGGCATCCCGTTGATTGTCACTTTCTGCTCCACGGCCATGAGCCCCTTTGGAAATCCTTTATATGTTATGAGAAAGTTGATAAAATGCTGCCTTACCCATTCTTCGGGCGTTAACGCAACGTATTTCCTGCGTATTGTGTCGAATATTACGTTTTGCCCCTCTTGCTCTTTTATCAACGCTTCGAACGGGGGTAGATTCAGTTCCGTATCCATTCAACCATTCTTTGAAAATTTCCTGTCCATTGTAGATTCTCAAAAATCCAAGGCGAAACAGTGTCGTAAAGGTCAGAAAAAATCTTTACTTTTGCTACCAAAATGCTCCCCTCCGCTCGAGAGCGATATGATGATTTTCCATATTGGATGACAAACTACTAACAAGCCCTGAAATGAAGACAAAAGAAGATATTGTATCGAATTGGCTTACAAGATATACGGGTCAAAAATTGGAGGATTTCGGATCATATATACTGTTGACTAATTTCAGGAATTACCTGGATTACTTCACCAAGTATAATGATACAAGAATTGCCGATCCCAATGCTAACATGCCCTGTGCCACTGCCGATGGCATCACCATGATAGATTTTGGCATGGGAAGCCCCAATGCAGCAACGGTAATGGATTTGCTCACGGCCATAAAACCCGAGGCTGTTCTGTTTTTGGGGAAATGCGGTGGCCTTAAGAAGAAAAATGCTCTGGGCGATCTCATACTTCCCATTGCTGCTATCCGGCACGAGGGGACATCCAACGATTACCTGCCACCCGAGGTACCGGCATTGCCTGCATTTAATCTGCAAAGGGCTGTCTCCACCACCATCCGCGATTTTAAGCGCGACTACTGGACAGGAACAGTGTTAACCACCAATCGTAGGGTTTGGGAATACGATGCCCAATTCAAAGAATACCTCAGAAAGACAAGGGCAATGGCCATTGATATGGAAACCGCTACCATTTTTACCGTTGGCTTTGCCAATGAAATCCCGTCGGGGGCGCTGTTGCTGGTATCCGATCAACCCATGATTTCAACCGGAGTGAAAACTAAGGAAAGTGACAAGATGGTTACATCGTTGTACGTTGAGGATCACATTAAAATAGGGATAGAATCGCTCAAGGAACTTAAAAATCACGGACAATCAGTTAAACATCTTAGGTTTTAAGGGGAACCATGGCCAAACGGAAGAGCATAGAGGAGTCCTATTCGGAGATTATCGGTGAGCTGAATAAGAAGATTTATAAGCCCATCTACTACCTTGCCGGTGATGAGTACTACTACATTGATCTGATTACCGATTACATAGCAGAGAACGTGCTGTCGGAATCGGAAAAAGCTTTTAATCAGGTAGTACTGTACGGGAGGGATGTCACTATTCCTGCTCTTATCGATGTTGCCCGCCGTTTCCCAATGATGTCCAACTATCAGGTGGTTATTGTTAAGGAAGCTCAGGTAATTAAAAATATTGACGAACTTGAGATATACCTCAATGCGCCTCAAAAGACAACCATTCTCGTGCTGAATTATAAACTTGCCCCGGGGGCAAGCCTGACGGCTAAGGCTAAAAAGATTTTCGATTTATCGGTGAAAGCCGGGGCTGCACTGGAATTTAAGCGGTTATATGACAACCAGGTACCTGTGTGGATTACCACATACCTGAAAAGCAAGGGCATTGACATAGCGCCTGCACCGGCTGAGCTGCTAAGGGATTACCTTGGAAACGATTTGAGTAAAATTGTGAACGAACTGGAGAAACTTATTGTTACCCTCCCCACTGAAACCAAGCGCATTACGCCGGAGCATATTGAGAGGAATATTGGCATTAGCAAGGATTATAACCGTTTTGAACTAAATAAAGCCATTGCCCAACGCGATGTATTGAAAGCCAACAGGATTGTGAATTATTTTGCCAGCAATCCGGCAGCAAATCCCATTCAGGCAACGATTGTTTCGCTTTACCAATACTTTAGAAAGATATTCACCTACCACTTTATACAGGACAAGTCCGAAAGGAATGTTTCGCTACAGTTGGGTGTAAACCCGTTCTTCATTGCCGAATACCGGCAGGCAGCACGACTTTTCACGAAACAAAAGTGTATGCAGGTATTCGCTTTGCTCAGGGAATATGATATGCGCTCCAAAGGGTGGAATAACGAATCGGTTGATCAGGGCGAACTTCTCCGGGAATTGGTTTTTAAGATTATTCATTGATTTTAAACTTCTGCTCTTTTATACTATGGCAACGGTAGTATTAATCATATTTACGGCAGTTATATCCTTTATAGCCCTGAATAATAAGAGGCTAATGGAGAAATTGCTGCTGAGGCCATACTACATTGTACACAACAAGGAGTGGTACCGGGTACTCTCGCATGCCTTCATTCATGCCGATTTAATTCACCTGTTGGTCAACATGTTAGTGTTGCTATCGTTTGGCCTTTACCTTGAAGAAATTTTCGACCATTTAAAAGAAATTGGTGTTATTAAATTTCCCGTTCTACATTTTCTCACATTGTATTTTGGTGGCATCGTAATTTCGTGCCTGTCTACCATTCGAAAATATAAGGATACCATATACTACCGTGGGGTTGGAGCTTCAGGGGCTGTGTCGGCAGTGGTATTTATTAATATTTTTTTCAACCCGTTGGACAATCTCTATTTGTTTGGCGTAATACCAATCCCTGCCGTGGTGTTCGGTGCGGCCTACCTGATTTACTCGCGTTACATGAGCAAGAAAGCATCCGATGGCATTAACCACAGCGCCCATTTTGCCGGAGCCATTTTTGGGTTTATCTACCCGTTGTTAATTGATCCATCGCTGGTTTCGATTTTTATTAAAGGATTGATTGGATGATGATTCCCTGCATATAATTATTTAAACCTATTCTCCATGTCCAATCCCAAGATAAATTTTTTCAAGCTGGGCGCTGCGTGCAATCATTTCAATTTTGTTACGGTAGTCTCACGATACAGGGAGAAATGGGTATGGGTGAGGCTTCACGGCAGGGATACGTGGGAGTTACCCGGAGGTCATATAGAGGCTAACGAGTCGCCGGACGAGGCTGCCCAAAGGGAACTGAGAGAGGAGACTGGGGCTTTGAAATTTTCCCTTAGGGCAATTTGCGATTGTTTCATTGAGTATAACCATCGTACCAGCTGTAGCCGTTTATACTTTGCTCACATTGCCACTTTGGGCTCACTACCCGATTCGGAGATCGAGGAGATCGATTTTTTCGATGAAATACCGCTAAATTTGACCTATGGCGCAATCCAACCCATTGTGTTCAGGAAGGTAGTGGACGAAGTGGCGAATAGGCAGTGGGAGTGATAGAAGGTTTATGTGATGGAGAAAGACCGACGTAATTATATTTGGCTCAACGGCCAATTTTTTCTCTCCAATCAGCCTGTATTGGATGCCGATAATCGTTTTTTTCACTATGGCGATGGAGTGTTAGAAACAATCCATGCCTACGGCACGGAAGGACGACATCTTACTTTGCATTACGAAAGGCTGATTAGGGGCATGAAAATGCTGAATCTTGACATTCCTGCCTATTTTTCGGCCGATTTTTTGGCCAAAGAGATTAGCAGGTTGCTCAACAAGAACAGGCATTACCGGAGCACTGCCATTAGGCTATCGGTTTATAGAAATCCGTCGGGAGGCTTTATTCCTGCCAACAATACCGTTAGCATATTAATGCACTCCACGCCTTTGGACCACGATTTTTACCCATACAACACCAAGGGGCTCATTGTCGATATTTATACCGAGATAAAGAAACCGATTAATGTGCTTTCTGCTTTGGAAACGAGCAATTCGTTACTATATATAATGGCAGGAATTTTTAGGGATAAATTTGGAGTTGACGATTGTCTGTTGATCAACGAGCAGAATCGGTTGGTGGAAAGCATTTCATCGAACCTTTTTTTGGTTTTTGGAGATCAACTTTACACCCCTGGCCTCACCGAAGGTTGCAAAGATGGCATAGTAAGGCAATTGCTGGTTGGTAAGGCTGCGGAATGGGGCTATAAAATTTACCCGCGGGCGCAAATTGATACCGATATGCTGGTAAAAGCCGATGAAGTTTTCATTACCGATGCCATTTCGGGTATCCGGTGGATAGTGGGAGTACGGCACAAAAGGTATTTCAATAAAGTGAGCAGCGAGTTGAGTTTACTGCTGAATCGCCACACCTTTCCCAATCAATTCAAGGATGGGCTGATGGGGTAGATGGTCCAGGGCTTGTACTTTGGGCCAAGCTGTTTTACCGTTTTCGACCACAGGTCATCCTTCCCTGCCATCACTTGCACGATGTCCAGTTCGGAAACTACCCAGCTGTTCTCCTTCAGTTCTCCTTCAAGCTGATTGGACCCCCAGCCGGAATAGCCGACAAAGAAGCGGATTTGACGAGGCGTGATTTTTTTCTGCTTTATTAAAGCCTTAATGGCTTCGAAATCTCCTCCCCAGCCAATGCCATCGGCAATGATACAGGTGTCAGGAACAAGATTGCCCAGAGTGTGAATGAAATGGATACTGTTGGGGCTAACCGGTCCGCCTATGGATATCAAAGCGGGGAAGTCGGGGAAATCGGGTATCATTTCCGTTAGTTTGATATCAAGTATTCGGTTTAGAGTAAAGCCAACAGTTCCTTTTTCATTATGCTCAACCAGAAGGATAACCGACCGCTTGAAGTATTGATCCATCAAACCCGGCTCGGCTATGAGTATCCGTCCCTCGCGGGGCGAAACCCATTTATGCTTTATGTTGAAGAAATCAATATGCTTGTCCATTATTCAAATTATTTGGTCGTTTTGAACACGAAAACATACCATTCAAAATACATGCCATAATCAATCTTGCCTTGCTAACATCATTTAATGGGGGTATTTACAAATAGGGAAGATAAAAATTGTATATTGGCATGCCTTTTTTACAAGTTTGACCATACAAACCGAACAATGCCTGACAGAATTAAAACTCCCAGCCTATTACAGTCGTTTATCCCTATTTTTTTTCTGATAACCTTATTAGGGTTAAATGTTTACTTTTTTGGCGACAACACCCTTTCCGGGGCCAATCAGCTTGCTCTGATTCTGGCTGCCACAGTTGGAGGTATTATTGCCATATACCTTGGGTATAGCTGGGAGCATGTACTCGACAAGGTGGTGAACAGCATAAGCGCTGCCATGCCATCAATGCTAATTCTGCTGCTCATCGGCTCTCTGGCAGGCACCTGGCTTATTAGCGGAGTGGTTCCTTCGCTCATTTACTATGGTCTTAAAATACTGCACCCCAAAATATTCCTTTTTGCAACCGTCATTATCTGCTGCCTGGTCTCCTTGGCCACGGGCAGTTCATGGTCAACTGTGGCAACCATTGGCGTAGCGCTATTGGGCATTGGCAATGCTTTGGGATTCAGCCCGGGAATAGTGGCGGGGGCAATTGTGTCAGGTGCATATTTTGGCGACAAAATGTCGCCACTGTCAGACACTACCAATCTTGCACCGGCCATGGCAGGTACCGATCTTTTTACCCACATCCGTTACATGACCATCACCACCGGGCCTTCAATTCTAATTACGCTGGTAATTTTTTTTGTTTTAGGTTTTACCTACGATTTTAGCGGAGGGCAGGCCGATGTTAATTCCACGCTCATTGCCATTAAGTCCACATTTAACATTACGCCCTGGCTTTTCATTGTACCCATTGTGCTGATCACAGTTATTGTGATGAAAATGCCTCCGTTACCTGCCATTCTGTTAGGGGCACTGCTGGGCGGAGTGTTTGCAGTTATTTTCCAACCCCATATAGTGGAATATGTTTCAGGATGCAATGGCTTATACCTTAAATCGTCCTACTTGGCCATTATGAAAAGTATGTTTGGCGAAGTATCGGTGATGACTGATGACCTTAGTGTCAACGAACTTTTAAGGACAAAGGGTATGGCCGGCATGTTGAACACCATTTGGCTAATCCTTTCGGCCATGATTTTTGGTGGTGTTATGGATTCGGCGGGTATGCTTACGCGTATCACGCAAAGCGTAATACGTTTTGCCAAGAGTACGGGATCGCTTGTGGCCACCACTGTTGGCACCTGTTTTTTCTTCAATCTCACTGCTTCTGATCAGTATATTGCCATTGTTGTACCCGGGAGAATGTTTTCCAAAACGTATAGAGATAGAGGGTTAAAGCCCGAACTGCTCAGCCGCACCCTCGAAGATTCCGGTACGGTAACATCGGTGCTGGTACCTTGGAATACTTGTGGAGCTACACAGTCGGCAGTGTTGGGTGTACCCGTTCTGAGCTTTGCCCCATACGCATTTTTCAACATTATCAGCCCTTTAATGGCCATCTTCATCGCCTCCTTTAATATCAAAATCAGGAGGTATTCTGCTGAGGAACTGGAAAAGGAAAAGGGAATTAGCAATTAGCGATGAGTAATGAGTAATGTGTAATGTGCAATTAACAATTCAGCGTCTCAGCGTCTTAGCGGTTAAAAAACAAAGAGCAAACAGTATAGGTTTTAGTACCGCAGAGTTACGCAGAGATACCGCTAAGTTTCGCAGAGAATTTCCATAGCGGTTAAACGGGTTGCGGAGTACAGGTTACGGGGTAGGAGTTCATTGTTCCTAGTTCTTGGTTCTTGGTTCGTTAAGTTCAGCGTCTCTGAGTCTTTGCGGTTCTTTGCGGCACTTCTTTTTTAGTACCGCAGAGGTACGCGGAGATTTCGCAATCCCGATCCCGACCCCGACAGGTCGGGAATCGGGATTTGGGATCGCAGAGAATTTCCTTGGCGCTCCGAGCCTTCGGAGTTTTACGTCCCTTTACGGTATAATAAATGAGCAATGAGCAAATAAATCTATCCTCCTTATTTGATAATCTTTTAATAACATAAATTTTTACTCCCCTTCAACTTTATATAATATTTCCATGTGGCTTCGCCACTATGGAAAGTTTTTGATTTTACTTTCCAACGCCTCAGAACTGTGCGAACCCAAGCATTAGACAAGAAAAAATTTTTAATGGAATTGAAGTTCTTTAGCGTACCTGTTGGTTGTGTTTATATGGATATAGGACCAAAAAAGAAAAGCCCCGATTCCGGGGCTTTTCTAAATAGAGTACTTATGACGCTTACTGCTTAATCATCTTACGAATGGCGCGTTCTCCATTCTCGGCGATGAAGGTAATCATGTACACACCTTTACCAAGATCAGCGGTATTGATCGTCTCGCTGGTGAGCGGAATATCCATAACCACCTGACCAATGAGGTTGGTAATGACTACACGGTTTACACCCTCAGCATTCCTTACAGAAATCTGATGGTTGAATGGGTTGGGGTAAACCTCAAGCGATGCAAGTATATTCGGAGTTATTCCGACGGGATTCATTGGCACTGTAATGGCAAGATCTTCTCCTTCTACAGTGAACTCATCCGTATAGACATCATACAGTTCACCTGCGTTAGCAGTGAATTGATAAGTGCCATCGGGTAGTGAGATGGTGGCAATACCTTCAGCATCGGTTGTGATTGTACCGTTGCCAATGGTAATTTCAACGCCTTCAAGAACTGCTTCAGTTTCGGAATTAATCACAGTAAAGGTTACAGTGTAAACTGTAACGCCACCCTCAATGGTGAATGGAATGGTTACAATTGAACTTTCACCTGAAGTGAAAACCGACTGAACTCCGGCAATATAATCGCCGTCGGGCAGATTGGTAAACAGGAATTCCTCATCATCAATCGGCTCGTCAGTTACTAAGACATCGTTTAGGTAAACGTTGTAGCCAAGTAACGATTTGGCTTTGGACGGAGTACCTTGCATTACCCATGTAGATCCATCTTTCGAAATGGCATCGGCTATACCTGTGTTATTGCCTTGGGCTTTACCGCTGTAGCGATAGAAGTTGGCAAAATCCAGGGTGTTTTTCACACCTTCCATTCCTACGGATACATTGTCGATGAACCAGACATACCATAATCCATCATTGCTTGGCGGATCTTCGGCATGGAATGCAAAATGTACATTCTGTCCGGCGTATGCTGCCAGATCGATTACAATCGGGGTATCGTAGTAGTTCCATTCTCCGGATTGTGCAGATGCGTCCCAAATAGCGGTCCATGTGTTACCGCCATCGGTTGACACTTTCACATAGTAGTGATCACCATTGGTTGAACCAAAGTAAACAGCAGACCAGAACTCCAATTCAAAGTTTGCCCCAATGGCAATCTCGGGAGTAATGAGCCATTCATCCTGATAGTCATAGGACCACCATAGTCCGACATGGTACGTTCCAAAGGGTGCAAAGGTAGTAGATGAGTAATCGGTAACTGTCCATGTGCCGGGTGCTGGTCCGCTTGTATCGGTATTATTGATTGTTTGCGTCCAGCCGTCTGGCAATGTACCTTCTTCAAAGTTTTCAAAGAGTACAGGGCCAAAAACGTTATTCCAGCTGAACAGAGCCTGACCAGCCTCAAGTCCTTCTGTCTCAACAAGCAGACCGAACGGTTCAACTATAGTTTCAATCAGAAGTGCATCGAGTTCAAGGTCTTCATCAACATCAATGTCCTCTTGCAGATAAGCATTATAACCAGCCAAGTTAATCGATAGATTGTACATACCCACACATACCTCGTCGAATACTACAACTCCGTTTTCCGGTGCTGTTAGGGTATATACATAATCGGGATCACCCGACTGGTTGGTGAGAACAACGACAGCACCTTCAGGGCTTTCCTCCGTGTTGGTAGAAACGTTAACGGTAACACTGAAGTACTCAATTGCCAAGAAGTTAGCGGTCAGCGTTACATCTTCGGCAGGCATAGTGAAGTTGAAATTGGCATTGCTGTTCACTACATCTCCATCTTCGTTGGTCCAGTTCACAAACAGGAAGCCTGTGTTGGGTACTGCCGAAACGGGAACTGAAACGCCGTCGAAGTATTCGCCTCCACCGGTAACGGTTCCTCCCTCAGCAGGATCGGCAACCAGTGTCAGGGTGTATTTTACAGGAGCTTCGCCAATGTACAGGTCGTCAAAGTTCCAGTAGTTAACATCATACGAGTTACCTACATATACAAATGCAATCTGAATGATTTCACCTTTATAATCATTCAGGTCGAACTCCAACAATTGTGCAGGAATATCGGCCGTGGCGTTAACATTCCAAAGCACATCCCAGGTAGCACCGGCATCGGTGGTTATCTGAGCGCTGATGTTGAATGTATTGCTGTACCAGTCTAGCCTGTGCCTGAACGACATGTACAGGTCACCGTCAAAGTTGGTGGCATCAATGAAAGGAGTGGTCAGTCTAAAGGTTGCCGTTGTGGTGGGCGACCAGTAGAATCTCATCTCAGGAGATGTGCCACCTGCATTATTGGTAGCGACAACACCCCAATGACTGTGCGTCCTTGTCCAGTCTGTGGGGATAGCTCCGGTGGCAACTCCGGTGAAATCCTCAGCAAACGGCAGTTCGTACAGCGTTGGCGGAGCAACGGTAAACTCTACGGTGTAGGTCAACTCGGTTGTGCCATCCTCGGCGGTAACCAGTACCACGGTGATACCCGGAAGTGCAGCAGCCGGTGTTACTACTACTGTAGCGTTGGGATCGGTGGGTGTACCTACCACTGTAGGAACAACAATGGTTCCGTATGGCAACTCCATCTCATACTCCAGCACATCAGGAGCAAATCCGGCAATGGCTACACCATCGACAGTAAGATTTGCCAGTGTGGCATCGGTATTGGGCGGAGCAATGGTAAACTCTACCGAATAGGTCAGCGTGGCGATACCGTCCTCAGCAGTAACTGTGATAACGGTAGTGCCGGGCATTTCCTCTGCATCTTCCACTTCGTAGGTAGCATTGGGATCTGTAGTTGTAGCCAACACTGCGGGAGCTGTGGTTGTTCCGTACGGAACTTCAACAGTGTAATCGAATACCTCTGCTTCGAAGTCTTCTAAAGCTGTGCCACCAACAGTAATTGCTGATAGCGAAGCATCCCAATTGAGAGCATAGGCAGTCCAGGTCTTTTCAACTCCGCTCTGCGAGGTTACCAGGTACTCGAAGGGCTCCGAAAGGTCAACTTCCACTCCGCTTGCGGGCAGGATGGTGGCATTTTCGGAGATTTCGATGGTCGGGGTCAGCTTGGTACGGTCGGTACCAACAGCTACCCTAACCTCAACCGTAAGCTCATCGTTGTCAATTACAGCAGGAACAATCTCCTCAGCCAAAGTGAACGATTCGATTTCGGCAGCGGTGTTGGGCGACTCGTGGATGGTAACAACCCAGTCGGTAACGGTTACACCGTCGGCTGCGGTTACCGTGTAGGTTACCGGAACCTCAAAGTCGGTGAAATCGCCATATCCGGGTATGGGGTTGATACTTGCTCCGAAGGAGATGGTTACCGTGGGTGTTTGTTCGGCAATGTTGGTGCCAAATACCACGTAAACATCAATGGTTGACAAGTCGTAGTCAATCTCCACATCGTCAACAATAGCTGCATCCTCAAAGGTGAATGTAAGAATCCTGGTTGCCGTTTCATCAGCGATTGCTACAGTAACAGTCCATTCTTTAACCACCTCATCGGTACCGTCGAATCCGGTAACGGTATATACCACAGGATTGGTGAAGTCTTGAGCAACGCCGCTCTCGGGGTCAACAGTGGCACCCGGCGATAGCCCGATGGTTGGGGTAAGCGCTGCCAGGTTGGCCTCGAAGTTAACCATTACCTCAATGGTACCATTATCCCAATCAATATCAGCGGGGTAAACCTGCTCGGGGATGGTGAAGGTGAGAATCTCGGCAGCCGGGATAAGTTTAATGTTAACGTTCACGTTATTGTGCAGAACGATAACTTCATCCTCCACAGGAGCGTAGCCTGCGTACATAACCGAGTATTCGTACTCACCATTAAGACGTGTAAAGGTAACCTTTCCATTCTCGTCGAGTGCATACGGATTATCTTCAAATTCAAAGATTGCCTCGGACAGAGCAACTCCTGTGTAGTAGTCGGTTACCGTGAAGTTAATATTCCAGTATTTTTCCAGAACCACAGTTTCTTCCACAGCGGCTCCGGCCACTTCGAACTCAACCACGGCATTCGCATATCCTGCTGTACTTACAGCCCAGCTGTACTCGCCATCGGGCAGATCGAACATCACCTCACCCTCGGTGTTGGTGGTGTAGGTTTTGCCATCAATAGTAATACCAGCATTGGCAACGGGATTATTTTCCGGGGTATTGTCAACAAAGGTGAGCGTTACCGGATACACCTGTGTCAAGGTAAGGTTGGTAACAAACAGGTCGTTATCAGCATTGCTTTCCGTGCTCTCGGCATAGAATCCCAACTTCACATAACCCTCTCCCTCAAAGGCAATGCTATACCTGGCTCCGGTATGGGGAATTTCGTTGAGTACGTATTCCGACTCATCGTTATCCCACAATCTCAGCACGTTGGTGCTGGACCATGTCTGTCCACCGTCCCACGAAATAACCACGGCAAACTTGTCGTCATCACCGGTCATGTTGGGTGGATTAGTACTATTCCACGTTGTATAGGCTGCATCGAACTCCAGTACAAAGTTGCCCTCCACGTCACCAAGGTTAAGTGTCGGGGTAATCAGCCATTCTTTCCTTAATGTTCCATAAAGATTCAACCTTGCCGAGTTGTTAACAGTGCCTTGGTTCCCAAATCTTCCATGTACCCAGGCAGTAGATGAGGTTAACGGAGGCATGGTTTCCTGAAGCAGTCCATTTCCTCGTGTCCATTTTTGCGGTGGGTATGTAGTGCCGGTAAAGTTTTCGGCAAATGGTAGTGATGCTGCCCATCCGCTTCCGGTAATCCCGATAACGGTTTCAACATCCTCGGAGTCAATAATGGTCAGCGTTGCCGTGTGAATACCGTGAGCCTGCGGGTTAAACGCTACCGAAATGGTGGTTGTTTGGCTGGTGGCCAGATTGGCCTCAGCTGCCAGATTGTTCAGGGTAAACGCCGCATCACCCTCAAGGGTAATATCCTCGGGAGCAATGGTGAGCGTACCCATACCGATATTCTTGAGTGTGATAGTTTTGGTGGATGTTTCGTAAACCGTCACAACTTCAAAGTCCACCGTCATGGGATTAACCACCAGTGTTGGAGGAGCATCGTTCATGGTGATGTCCACCGTAAGATCGCCTGTTACCTCAAACTCATCGGTTACAGGTAGGTAGCCATCCTTCAACGCGGTGTACTCGTATTCGCCATTGGGTAGGATTACGGTGGCTACGCCGGAGGCGTTGGTTGTCAGCGAACCGCTCAGTTCCACATCACCATCATAACCAACTCCGGTACCGGTGTAGGCTATGGCCACCCCGCTAATGGGATCATCGGCATCATCCAACACGTTGAATGTGATGGTGTGCAAACTAATCATGGCCAGGTCGAAGTCAACATCGTCGCCATCCACCGTTAGAGTGCCGTTGTAGGTTAGGAATCCGGCAGCGGTAATCTGCAATGGATTTGTCCCGTTGGGCACTACCATGGATGCCTCACCCTGTGCATCGGTTGTTGCCGTCAAACCGCCAATTTTAATGGTGGCGTTTTCAATGGGATCGGTTCCGTCGGTAATGGTGAAGTTGCCGGTGTAGAAGCTACCAATCTTCACATCGTCGAATATCATATAGAAGTCACCGTTATACCTATTGGCTTCCATTCTTACAATGATGTGTTGACCGACATATCCCGTTATATCAATATCGACTAAAGCAAATTGGTCGGATACTATATGGTTGTCCTCGTCGATTACATACACCTCGTCAAATGTTACGCCCAAGTCATTGGAAATAAGGATGGTTATATCGAAGTTTTCGGCCGGTGTGGGTATTCCGCCAGAGTAGTTCACCACTTTGTACATAAAAGAGAGTTCAGGATCATCGCCTACTGCCACAATGGGTACTTGCCAGTATCCGGTAGAGGTACTTGCACTCCACATGTTGCGCCGCAATGCCCTAGAACCATCAACTCCCGCTGATGCTATATTGAGAAAGTCGGAAGTCCAATTAGCGGGAATACCCGTAATGGCATCGAAGTTCTCGTTGATGTAGTTGGCTGTATAAAGCACAATCACGTTGATTTCGGCCACAAGGTCATTGGGGTTAGCCGGTACGCCATCAACGAGTACAATCTCACCCTCCAGAGCATAGGTGCCGGGGGTATCCGGGGTGTAGGTACCTTCACTCCATACGACATCGAGCATGGTAGTTGTGCCATTGTTCAGCTCAACCTCAATCTCTTCGGGCAGGTCGAGATCCTCAAAGGGAACTCCCAAGATAACCCTCAGCGGATTGAAAGTAGCTATGCCTGTAATGGTCAGTATTTCGGGTGTAATGGTAAACTCAGCCTCGTCGCCCGTATCGAAGGTAATGGTGAGTACCAAATCATCCAAATTGCCCTCGGTGAACTTGGTGCTCAGGTAGCTCACAGGGAAGGTAATGGTTGAGTAGTATGTTCCATCATGCTCAATGGTATAGTCGGTATCCTCCACAAGGTCCATATCCCCATCGTTGATGGAGGTGATGGAAGAAGCTGACAGCCAATAAACATGGGTGGAAACATCCTCAGACAAATCGACGATGAAGTTAGCATCTTCAGGGAAGATAAAGGGTACATCTGTCCCGTAAACAGAGAAACTGGTGGATGCAGCATTGGCAATGCCAAAATCACTGAGGGTTGCCCAGTCGGAACCATCGCCGAAAACATTGGGTTGGTCTCGCAGGGAAGCCTCGTGCTCGGTCAGCCTATTCCAGGTAGTCCAGTTCCATCGCGTCGAAGTTAATACTGTACCCGTTGGGTAATGCCCTGCCACGGTGAGCCAGTAATGGCCATTCTCAAGAATCAGGGGCTCTGCAAAGGTCAGTACCGGAGAGGTAACACTGGTGACGGGTACTAATTCCTGATGAACTATATCTCCCGGAACACCTGCATTATCTTCGTAAATGATTACCATAAAGCGGGTAGGATCGATTGAGGTACTTGGAGATCTGAATCCTTTGGCATTTATGGCGCCAATTAACCACGTTCCATCCGGTATAATAAAGTCGTCGGCAGTCTCAATAAGGCCGGGGGTTATTCCACCCAGGTTGGTTGATACAATGCCGCTTGTGGAGTTGGTATAGTCAATGTTCTTACCCCATAATAGGTAGTCAACTACTGTAACGGTGGCTGTTACCTCGTCGTTCTCGGGAACCTCGTCGCCAGCCAGCAGGGTGGTCATGGTAACGGTGTAAGCGCCTGCTTCCACGGGTTGCCACTGGTCAAAGGTTACGGTTCCAACTTGGTCGGGATCAAGGGTAACGGATTTCACATCTGTGTAAACCTCAACGTCCTCAGCATTGGTAATGGATACCGATACATCGAAAGTATCGTTTTGTTTACCCCTATTCTTAACGGTTCCCATTACATCGGCCAAAATGCCCGTACCGGTGAAGGGATACATATCAACGGAAACTGCTGCAGCATCAACATCGGGTATTAGTACTGCAGTAATTTTTACCTCATCAACAGTCCAACTGTGTGCAAAATCTCCTTCGTAAACAAAGGCAATGTAAACCGTATTGCCGGCATAGGCCGAGATATCCAGCTCTTTGAGGGTGAATGTGGAAATTCCTGTGTTCGATTCGTAGATTTCCACAAAATCGGTACTTCCGGCCACACCGCTTCCGGTGGAGATAAGCACTCCCGAGTATCCGTAGTCAGCAGGAACGAATGCGTTCCTCTCATAGAAAGAGAGAGCACACTCGTACCCGGCGGTTAACAAAATGGGTGGCGATACTATCCAGGAATTGTGATTCCCGGAGGCATAGTTATGAAACATTGTCCCAGCTGTAGTGTTGGCCCCGGGGGTAGTTCTTGTCCAGTTGCCACCTCCTGTTCCCAGCTGCGTTCTGGTCCAGCCCAGGGGCGGGAATTCCACGTCGTCAAACCCTTGTAGGTAGGGTGGGATAATCGGAACCAAAGCACTGGTGGTGATGGAGAAGTTCTTAACCACCTTACCCCCTTCGGCTGAAGTAACCGTAAAGTTCTCGGTATCGGTATCACCCATGCTAACCCCGGTGGCAGGTACTGTTACCCTTACGATAAAGTCGTACGTGGCATCGGCGTTAACAGCCACTGCACCCGTCAGGGGCGTTGTGCCATCAGTCTCAAAGAGTGTGTAGGTCCAATCACCATCGCCATTAATGGCCGGGGTAAAGGTGTCGTCCTCGACTCCTGTGTTTTTAATGGTAACCGTGTAGTCGTGGCTTTGGCCTGCCGCAACACTAGCCCCATTGGGTACTACAAGATCGAAATCATAGGATGCAACGTAAATTGGCGGACCCTCGAAATCATCTACATATAAATAGTACATATCTGTACTGATAGCCTGCACAGCAACATATACCACTTGCCCAATGTATGCCGTGAGGTCATAGGTATATTGTTGTGCAGTAGTTCCCGGGCCAACATTGGATGCAAGAGTGATGGTGAAATCCGATTCATCGTTTCCCGTGGTGGATAGCTTCACATTAAATAATTCCATTAAACCTGCACTCTGATTTTTAGACCAAAATGAGATGGAACTATTACCTGCAGCAGGAGCAAGCGGTGGGGTTATTAACCAATCGTTATGTGCTGTGGAACCCCATTGAATACGGGCTGAAGCAGATCCTGAAATAGGTGTCACTGTGCTTCTGATCCAGGTATTGGCATCTCCGCCGTTGATAACCTTCCATCCTTCCGGCGGGAAAGTTACATCTTCAAACCCTTCATTAAGGTTTGCTTTTCCCTTTTGATTGGTCCTTGATGGTACAAATGTGTAAGGTTGAAATTCTTCAATCTTCTTTTCTTCTTTTGCTCTGAGGTCATCCTTGGCATCGAACTTAACATCGTGTGATTTTTGTTCCACTTTGTAAGCGGACTTTTTTATTGCACTTCCTTGATGTTGTTGTGCAAAGGCAAAGATGCCAATCAGCAGGAATGTAAGTAATGTTAATGTTTTTCTCATAATCGGTTTATTTTGGTTAGTAATTTTTTAAAAAAGAGAGAAAAAAACATCTTAGGAACCCGGTTCCTAAGAGTAAAAAAATAGAACAATCCTTTAGTTTACTTCATAGGCAAAGTGTATTTTTCGGGTTAATAATCTGATTAATTGACGGTATAGTCGTTTTTTGTGATTTTAGCAAATCGAAATATACGTCATTTTAGGTTTAAAAGAAAATTTTTTTACCATTTTTTTAACCATAAAAACCGGTTAATCTGCGTAAGGGATTGAGTGGTCGGGTTTTCAATGAGCAATGCGTTGATTCGTTGATTCGTGATCCCGACGAGTCGGGACGGTTATTTGTGAATTTGGTTATTCGCAAATTCGCAAATTCGTTAATTCGCAAATTCGTTTAACGATTAACGATTCACTTTTTTTACCGCAGAGCTACTCTAGTGTCTCTTAGTTTGGCAGAGAATTTCCTTTGCGGTTCTTTGCTTCCCGATACATCGGGATTGCGGCTCTTTGCGGCACTTCTTTTTTAGTACCGCAGAGTTACGCGGAGATTTCGCTAAGTTTCGCAGAGAATTTCCTTAGCGGTTCTTTGCTTCTTGGCGGTTCTTTGCGGTACTTCTTTTTTAGTACCGCAGAGGTACGCGGAGATTTCGCTAAGTTGCGCAGAGAATTTCCTTAGCGGTTAAGCGGGGTACGTGGTACGGGTTACGTGGTACGGGGTAAGAGTTCATTGTTCCTGGTTCCTAGTTTGTGGTTCGTTGATTTGCAGATTCGCTCCCAACTGAATTGTAGGGATTCGTTTTTACGCATTAACAAATTTACGCATCAGCGAATTCACGATTACCCTTTTTAGCTATCAATCCATTACCTTTGTACAAATAATGATAGGATATGGGAGGCATTTTTAACCGTTTGGCCGATAACGAGCGCAGGGGAAGCCTGGCCAACAGGCTTCGGAGGCGTCGCTTTGCCCTGTTTACACAGCTGCTAGGCGGGTTGCCCCGCCCCTTGAGAATTGTGGATGTGGGTGGCACTGAGAACTACTGGGAGCAAATGGGATTTGCCCATGAGGAAGGGGTGAGCATAGTCCTTGTTAATCTGCGTGAACACAAGGTGAGGCACGGAAATATGCAAAGCATTGCGGGCGATGCCCGTATCCTTCAAGGTATTGATGACAATTCGTTCCATATTGCCTTTTCCAACTCGGTGATTGAGCACGTGGGCGATTTTGCCGACCAGCAGCGCATGGTGAACGCCATGCGTAGGGTGGCCCCGCGTATCTACCTGCAAACGCCCAACCGTTACTTTCCCCTTGAGCCGCACTTCCTTTTTCCCTTCTTCCAGTTTTTGCCCCTCAGGGCAAGGGTGTGGCTGCTTATGCGTTTTAAGCTGGGCTGGTATCTACGGCAACGTAATCTGAAGGATGCCATAAAAACAGCTAAAAGCGTTCGGCTTCTATCATACAACGAGCTGCGCATACTATTTCCCATGGCGCGTATCTACCGCGAGAGGTTCTTGGGGCTCACCAAATCGTTTGTGGTGGTGGAGGGGGTTGGCAATTAGCTCCCGTTTGTAGATTCGTAAATTCGTAAATCAGCGTCTCAGTGTCTTAGCGGTTCTTTGCTTCTTCGCGACTCTTTGCGGCACTTCTTTTTTAGTACCGCAGAGTTACGCAGAGATTTCGCTAAGTTTCGCAGAGAATTTCCTTAGCGGTTCTTTGCTTCTTCGCGA
>Ga0116159_1002443_pt1 | contig 17912 bp, 18 predicted proteins | sample AD_JPNAS1_MetaG_FD_89878 | JGI IMG/M metagenome (GOLD analysis project Ga0116159, IMG submission 89878) | Active sludge microbial communities of municipal wastewater-treating anaerobic digesters from Japan - AD_JPNAS1_MetaG | ecosystem: Engineered > Bioreactor > Anaerobic > Digestate | place...
ACTGTCCTTTTGGAACCTGTATACCCTTTCACCTTGATTTCCCGATAGATCCGCTCCGCAGTCAACTCAGGCCATTCATCCAAACGATCTGTGATATACTCCTCGTAGGGATCGGTTAGTCTGGGGCGCCGTTGATACCTCGGCTTTTCAGGATCATCAGCCGGGCCTTCCCAGTACTTGGCGACAGTCTTACGGTCCAATCCTAGCCGTCTAGCCGTAGCTTTCTTAGTCAACCCTTTGTCACGATACTCACGGATTTTCACGATAGTCCCCACTTTCGTCACGTTTGCTCGCTCCCTCGAAGCCATATTGGCCGTAGTTACCAATTAACTTCGAGAGAGAGCGGGCTTTTACTTTTTTAGCTCGATGGCCATTTGTGGGGATTTTCCGTGGCCATTTAAGCCCATTTTAACTTGGCCATTAACACAAATGGAAGTCAGGGTTGTACTCATCAGAAGGCCTGCGGCGGGATCAAACGAGAACACTGAGCTGGAGAGGTTCGAGCTGGAAAACTTGAAGCACATCCCCCGTGTGGGCGACAAGCTATTCTGGGATGGCCGTGACTACACGGTTATCGAAGTCACATGGGATCTCCAGGGTGATAGCGTTACCATAGGGGCGGAATTCTAGATTGGCAAAGGTGCCGGCGCCGCTGCGCCTGCCAAGTAAGTTCAGGCAAACATTGTGACGCCACTCACCATTCGGGCTGAACAAGGAGTTATTGTTTACACTCCTCACCTCGATCACTTCTTAATGAGACGCATGTGCGCGCCTCAAGCTCTTTACGCAGCGATGCAGCTTCTGCCTTAAGGCGTTTGGATTCCATGGTCCGAATGGCCGATTCAAGTAGATTACGCAAATACAATATTTCGTCCCGGAGGACAATGCGCTCGTCTACCTCGTTCCAGGCGACTTCATGGCACCATTGCCTGATGAGCGCGTTCGCTTGCCTCTGTAACTCAAGCTCCTCCTTGTAGAATCGAACTCGACACGTATCAGACGATTGCGCAATCTGTTGGCAACAATCTTCTTCCTTCTCACGAACGTGAGAGAGGATCTGCACCGGAAAACGCCTGCAGAAATCTTGGGCAAGCCACACAGCTGTTGAGAACGGTGCAACATATTCCCCATGTCTATCTATAAAGGCACCAGGTTCAGCAAGTAGCTTGTCCCTGTCGAGGCTAAGCGCATGCACGGCTTCATCTAAATCCCTGATGCGCAAGAGGCCATTATACAAGCCGGTCCATCCGATAACTACATATTCTCTTCTGCTTACCTGGCAAACTCCGCTGAAAACCCAATCAACTGCATCCTTGAGAGTCGTCTGTTCCGTGCAGTAAGAGATGTCGGCTGCAGCCAGGGCACGCCTCTCATCCGCACATAATGCATCAGCTTCGCTCCACGGAACTAACAAGCGCTGCCTTGGGACCCATTCCTTCAGGCCGGAGTAATCCCCTTCAAGATGAATTACGCGGACCTTCCCCTTGATTCTGGGCTCTAGCTTTATGACCTCAACAGGCAAAACTGGATCCCCGTATTTCGTTCTGCTCTCTCGGTATGCGTATCGCTGACCAATCTCCAACGGACACAAATCGCTAGACTCCTTCCATCACCTGTCAGGCCTGCGCAAGGTACGCCCGCAGCATGGCCTTGAACAGAACAGAGTGGTTCTGGACTCGCAAGTGAAGAAGCTCCTCTACGATCACGCGCCGTCTAAACTCAGCGCTTTGGTAAAGTAGCTCGCTATTAAATGTCAGCCGTCCGTTAGTAGAGCAGCTTCCCCATTTGTTTTTCATGTTCCGAATCATAATCTGTTTCGGCTCAACCCCTATTCGTTCAGACCAGGCCCCAACCTCGGCGAGAAAGACATCCCTAGGTATGGCTTCTTCCAGAGACACCCACGTCTTTTCCGGTGCTGCTTTCATGTTGTCGCCCTCCTGATGAGATTCAACACCCTACTAGCTATTGCAGGGAACCTGTTGGGATGCACCCCCAAGCCACCAAGTGCTTTGTATATCTCAATACGCACAGAACGCTCCTGCTTTTCACTAATGTGCCAGTATGGATAGCGCTCGAATGCTACATCAATCTTCTCCGCAACTTCATATGGCTCGTCGAATCCCTCCTCTTGCTGGAGCATGAAATAGACGGCAAATGCCCTCTCCGACAAGCCCATAGTAGTCCTTTCTGCATCTGCTCGTTTGATCTTGTTACTAATAGCATCAAGCTCCTCAAGAGCTTGTTTGGTGGTCATCTGTCGGTCCTCAAAGGCCTCAGCAATCCTTTGCGCCCGCTCTCCAATGGAGATGAGGTATGGCTGAACAGCGCCCCGCTTGTCAATCATCTCTGTCAAAACCTTCAACAGGTTAAACACTTTCACTGTGTCAGGCCTATCACTTCCTGCAACTGCTTCCAGAAGATCTGGCGTAATGGGCTGTGCGTCCGTTGGGCTTTGTATTATTCCTGATTGAGTATGCTCTTGCACGAGCTCAGTAGTCTTACTCTTGAACTCCTTGTCTACAGGTGACCGGCGGTCATAGGCTGCCTTGAGCAAAAAGAACATGGCTGATAGCCTCTGATAATCCTTCAGAAACGGTCTGAGGAAAGCATCTGGAGACAGTATCTCGTATACATCCTGCAACTCACTGAAGAACTTATAGAACTCTTGTCGGCGCTCCTTGTCGCGGAAATGATCAAGGACCGCTTCAACTTCTTTGTCCCCTGTCTTTCCTTCGCCTATGGCCAGATAATTTTCCTTCGCGCTTTCCATGCGATGGGCAAAGTCCTCGCGAAGAACATCAATACCCTCGATGACACCTGATACATCCTGGGAATCAAAGGCTAAGGCCTTCTCGAGGTTATCGAATATGCCCACAAAATCCAATACAAATCCTGACGGCTTTCTCCGACCGTCCACATCCTCATATGGTCGGTTCACGCGCGCAATAGCCTGCAGGAGGACATGATCTCTCATCGGCTTGTCCAGATACATGCAATAGAGTATCGGGGCATCAAAGCCCGTCAGAAGTTTCTCCGTTACGATAAGTATCTTTGGAAGCTCGTCAGGCTTAGTAAAGGTTTGGCGAACAGCTTTCTCTTCATCAGCCGAGAGATAATGCCGCTGCATAAACATGGGATCCTTCTTGATGGATGGGCTTATAACCACCCTTGAGTATTCTGGTGGCAAGTGCCTATCAAGTGCCTGCTTGTAAAGGCAGCAGGCTTCTCTGTCTACAGCAACCAGGAAAGCCTTGTAACCCATAGGCTCTACGTTTTCGGTGTAATGTTGGGCAACAAAGGCGGCCACCTTATTTATCCTGTCAGGCTCCTTGAGCATATTTTTGAGGGATACGGCCTTGTCGAGGATAGCATTAAGCTCATCTATATCGCTCATGCCTTCAGCTTCAGCAAGAGCCAAGAACTCACGTTCCAGGGTATCGCGATCCACCTTAAGTTCATTTGGGGCAAGCGAGTAATGAAGTGGCACAGTTGCCCCATCTTGAATGGATTCCTTTATGGAGTACTTGTCAAGATACCCTTGACGGTCTTCCTTCCCAAAGATCTTGAATGTGCCTTTTCCCTTAGCAGTCTTATCTATCGGCGTGCCTGTAAAACCAATGAACGTCGCGTTCGGGAATGCACCCCAAAGGTAGTTTCCGAGATCCCCTCCGGTGGTGCGATGCGCCTCGTCGATCAAGACAAATATGTTAGATCGTGTGCTCACCTCCGCCGGCATCTCATCGAACTTATGTATCATCGACACTATCAGCCCTCGTCTATCCTCGGCCAACAGACTGCGAAGATTCTCTTTGCTGGATGCAACTTTCACATTGCCAAACCCCACAGATTCAAGGTTGCCAAACAACTGCGACTCGAGCTCATTGCGATCGACGATCATGATGACTGTTGGGTTCTCAAATGCAGGGTTCTCCAACAGCATCTTGGCCGTAACAATCATGGTGTAAGTTTTGCCGCTGCCTTGAGTGTGCCATACGAGACCAGAATGCTTGTCAGGATCTGCAGCCCTGCCAATGCAGCGCTCCACTGCACGCATCTGATGCGGGCGAAGAACAATCTTGGATAGCTCGTCATTCTTTCTTGTGAAAAGAACATAGTCTGTCAGCGCTCGCATCATCCTTCTTGGAGCAAAGAATGTCTTGCAGAGGGTCTCAAAGTCGCCCGCCTGCTCATCGCGCCAATTGTTGAGGTTCTTTGCAGACGGATTCCACGTTGCTCCATAGTAGAACTCTATGAGCTGGGTGATAACAAACACCTGATTCAAAGCAAGAAGTTCCGGCGCCTTGCCGTGGTAATATTGGATATCGCCCAGCGCCTCGCTGATGCCGTTCATGGCCGTAGCAGCTTTGGTTTCAGCAACGAGCACTGGAACGCCGTTTATGAAGAATACGACATCTGCGCGAACATCAGGTTTTACACCATTCGAGAAGGTGAATTCTGCCGTCACGTGAAATTTGTTAGCATCTATGTTGACCAGATCAAGCAGGCGCACGTTCCGTTCTCGCTTCTGCTCCTCTACGAACACCGTCTTTAGTCCCTTGAGATACTGCCAGGCATCGAGGTTTCCCTCAATGGAGGGGCGCACGCGCACAAGGCGTTTGGCGATGTCCTCAGCCCGGCGATAGTCGACCACTCCAGGGTTGAGCCTCTGGACCTGTTCGATGAAGACGGAATCCAGCAGAGGGCTTAGAATGCCGTTTGCCCTATAGCGCAAGGCCTCATCTGGAGCAAGCTCCGTCCAGCCCGCTTCCACCGCATATCTGACGAGAGCTCTCTGGACGGCTTCATGTTCATTGCCTAGAGCCACGTCAATCACCTCCAGCAAACTCTGGTAGACGAATCTTGCCCTCCATTAGATTGAGAAGTAGTGTATTGAACAGTGCGACGAAAGCCTGTTTCTTGTTCTCTTCGGCCTGGAGTTTGCTATCTACTAACTCAAGAATACTGGCAATGGTCTGCTGCTCATGAAGAGGTGGTAGAGGTAGTTTCTGCTCTCTCAGGACTCCGAAATGCCTATTATACCCCCTGTTAGGTATGTCTAAATTCAGGAGCGCGAAGAACAAGAAGGCGGGGTCGAAATTGTCTGTATTGGGGTGTAGCACTCTAGCGCCATCTCCCCCGCACACAAATGGCATGTCCACAAACTTGAATAATCGAGTATGATCTCCAAAGATGATGACAGGCAACGGCCCATGGTAGACATCCTTTACATCATCCCAATAACCAGCTACGGAAGATTGTCCCTGGTCAATGATGGGAAACCGTCCTTTAGACTTATAGTCACGTTTCTTGACTTTAGAAACTCTGATTTTTCGGTTCATGATAGACCCCTCGAACCCTACTACTGCCCAATGTTCTGGCACCGAGCCAATCCCGGTCTCTTTCAGCGGCACCTTACCCGCCTCACTGATCGGCACCGGACCATACGTGAAGAGATAGCGCATGAGGCTTTTCTTCAGCTCACGTGTGGCCTCTATAACCTGCTCAGTAGCCTCCTTCGCCTGCTGCACGGTACAGAGGGCATCGGCAATGGCATGCTGCTCTGGCAATGGTGGCAACACCACAGGGACCCGTTTGAAATCCCTTTTTGATAGGTTCCTTCTTCGGTGAACGCTGGTGGACGCAAACCTCTTATAAACTTCGACCATTGATGGAGTCCTTAACATGGCATCCATAAACATCATGTCAAAGTTGATTTTCGGCTTCCAGACATTATATGCTGGGCTAACCACACCTACCGGATATCTATGGAGCATAGCAATAACGCCCTCGTCTATCGGGAAGCCATAAACAAGCTGTCCACGACTAACCACTTTGTAGTTAGAGATATCGCTGCTCGCGACCCTGTTCTTGAACCTATCGCTCTGCAGCACTAACCCATCACGACTGGTCATAGATAGGACCGGAGGTTCTACGTCCGACAAATCCTTTACTCGGGTATTCACTTCAGCAAACACATCACCTAGGAACACTTCATCCCAGTTGGAAGGACGAAGGCCTAGGGCCGTCTCTTTGAACATGGATTCGGATCTCATCGTTATCACTCCAACCCAAGTACGCTCAAGATACTAAGCATGCGCTCATCTGCACTACTCCTAGCTTCTTCGGCCTCGCGCAGGAGTATGATGGCGTCATCCAAAGGAAGGGCTTCGTCTTTCACTCCATTAGACAAATACCTACTCGGTGAAAGATTGCAATCGTGTTCAATTGCGTCTGCTGTGTTTATAATGACGGATAATCCTTCTTGGCAACTCCAGTCGAGATAGGCGCCGGCAACAGTGGAAATGTGCTCCTCGCCCATATAGTTTTTCGGGCGTCCCTTGCTGAACTGGCTTGAACCATTGATGAGCAAGATCTCGCCAGGATGACGTTTCCGCTTGGTGATAACTATGATGATGCCGGGAGAATAGGCGTTATAGAACATATTCTCAGGCAACAAAAACACAGCTTCAATAAGGTCAGCCTCTACAAAGGCCCTTCGTATATCTCGTTCCTTGCTTGAACTCTGGCTTCCGCTGCCTCTGCTTACAGCTCCCGTACCCAGGACAACGGCCATCTTGCCGCCCTCATTGAGCGAGGCATACATATGCTGAATCCATCCCCAGTCCGCACTGGAGTTCGGCGGAACGCCTCGTGTGAACCTTCCGTATGGGTCGTTCTCATACATGTCTGCCGGAAACTTCTGATTCCACATGGGATTGGCCACAACAAGGTCAAACCGTCGAATTGAGCCATCTGCCTGTGTGAAAGCGGGGCGGTCCATCGTATCGCCCAGGGCAATCTCTGCCTCCATATCGTGTATGAACGTATTCATCTTTGCCATGGCAAATGTGCTATGGTTGATCTCTTGACCAAAGAGCGCAAGCGGTGCGACCTCTCGCGGCAATACCTTTCTGCCGTTCTTTTGAACTCCGTATCTCTCAATAAGCTGAAGGTGTGCCTTTATGAGCAAGCCGCCAGATCCACAGCAAGGGTCGTATACCGTCTGCCCTGGCTGCGGATCAAGAACATTCGCCATTAGCCTTGCAACCTCAGGAGGAGTGAAGAACTCGCCGGCGCTTGAACCTTGGCCTTCCGCAAACTTCCTGAGCAGGTACTCATAGGCCCGACCAAATAGATCCGGTTCCACGTCATCAAGGCCTAGCCGATATTCTGATAGAACTTGAATTAGCTCATGGAGTCTATCATCGTCGATAATCCGCTGTCCTGCATGCGTCGCATTGAAGTCGGTAATGTCCACTACCCCTGACAGTCGAGGGTTTTCTCGTGCAACAGCTCTGACAGCATCAGTCAGATACTCCCCCAGATTTGTGGTCCTGGTGGCAATAGCATGCCACCTTGCAATCTCGGGAATAAAGAAGCGAACAAGCGCATGATCTTCCTCCACAAGCGTAAGAGCTGTTTCTGTGCTTCCAAACTCTGCGGAAAGGTTTTCGATCTCATCATCAAATACGTCTGACAAGCGTTTGAGAAAGATAAGTGACAATATATAGTCCTTGAATTTCGGAGCATCTATTGGCCCGCGGATGACGCATGCCGCCTTCCAAAGCCACGCTTCCAATGCGGGAAGATCCAATTTCCTACTCATGTGATCACTCTCCAACCAGGCAATATTTGCATGCTTATCTACAGGACGCGACAGTAGTCAAGCCCTACCCTTACCACAATCTGTCGCATACCATCCATGAGACCCTTTAAACCGATTAAAGCCAGCGACGCACGGCGTCCTTTATGTTGTTCACAGGTTGCGCATATTTCCTGTATGTTGGCAGTTTACTGGCGCTGGCTCAGAAGCATTTCCTTCACCTTGCTATCAACAATGCTTTGTTTTATGGCTTCGATCTCGGTTTTTTGGTACACCCAATTATTCTTGCACTCTGCCTCAGCTTGCTCTCGCATCTTCTTCATGCCCGTAGGTCCGATTCTTGCCATCTCCGTAGCTAACCATTCCTCTTCTTCACGTTGGCGCTTTGCTTCTTCAGCTGCTTGCAACATTGCGGCTTCTGAACTGGCCGCTGCTTCGATGGCCGCTGGACTAACTTCACGTCTATTTTCGATGGTGTCAATAAGAGCACCTGTGGGATTGTTAGCCCAACCCTTTACATCAAGAACTGCCTCACGAATCCGCCTCAAAGTGATCCCATCAGATACCCAACTCAGAAGTCGTGACCGTGGGACAGATAATCCTTGTGTTTGCAAATAATCTTCAACAACAGCAACCTCGTCTCTGTTGTTGTTATCTATATCTACATGTACTTCTGTTATGGGTGTCATTTTGTCAGGTGTCATTTTGTCAGGTGTTTCCGAACTCCCTGCTCCCGGTTTTATAGGGCCAACATACGCCATGTTGACAGGTGTCAAAGTGGCACCTGTCTCGGACAAATTGACACCTGTCTTTTTGACAGGTCCTCGCTTGCCGCATACTGGTTGGAAAGTGTGTTCGACTTCGGGCACTCGAGCAATTTTCTCTGCAAGTCCAGGAATCTCGTGAGGAAGGTAGACTCGGTACAGGTTGCCAAGGCCAGGAGACTTTTGAATCCGATGCTCTATATATCGAAGTTCGACAAGCCGGTCAATGGCTCGTTGAACAGTGCGTGGGGACATGTTGCAGGCGCGGGACAAACTCTTTACAGTTACTTCGCAAGCGCATTCGCGGAAGCCCCAGGAGAGGCGGTACAACCTCATATAAACTGCCTGGGCCGATGCGTCGAGGGTAGGGAGAAGCGTATCGAGAACATTCATATCAACCTTGACGAAGTTAGACTTAATGTCCATCTTGGAGCGCGCCGAATCAACACTAGACAAATTGACATCTGTCGAAATGACACATGTCAATTCTACACCTGTCGAATTGTCAGGTGTCTCAGCCGCTTGTTCAGGTTGCTTCGAACCCGAGTCCCGTTCGGGACATAAGTCAACCCCGCCGATTTCTTCAACTCGCTCCGGTTCTTGAAGCTGTTGGGCCATTTCATCAAGAGCATCAGGACTCTGAGAAGGGGCCTTTGCTTCTTTGGCCGCAGCCTCTTGTTCCAAGGCAGCCTTGGCGGGTCCGAAGTATTGGTCGAACATTCGCTCGACTGCCTCGTCGATGTGCCTAGCCTTCGCCGCCATCGTCCTCGTTCTCCTCCTCGGACTCGCTTGCTATAGGGTCATTGCACTTCGTCATAACCTCCTTAGCAAGCTCGCGGAAGTATCGACAACCAGGAGCGCGCCGGTCATACTGAAATACTGTTTGCTGCATGGTGGATGCTGTTTCGAGAGCTGCATTTGTGCCGATGATAGTCTTCATAAGACGATCCCCGAGGCGGTTTTCCAGTGCGCTGTAAATTGCCATTGCGTTCGTCTTGCGCCTGTCCAAGTTGTTCACCAATACGCCAATTTCAGCCAGGTCTTCATTAACCTTGCGAGCAGACGCCACGTAGCGGTCTGTCATCTCAATTCCGCGCATGGAATGCCTATCGCAGAATACAGGAATCATGTAATGCGTCGCGGCCAGAAGGGCATTCATAGTGAGCAAGCTGATTTCCGGTCTGCAATCGAGGACAACATAGTCGTAAGTATCGAGTTCTCCGGTAATCCTGGATTGAAGCACAACCAATGCGTCGGGCTTGGAAAGTGGATTCAGGACTTGCTGAATATCGAAAAGGCGCAAGTCCGCTGGGATTATGTCCACATTGGGAATGACGGTTGGATAAACGCAATTTGGCGGAAGAACAGTGTCGTCCGTCATCAGATCGTAAACTGAATAGGTAATCCTCTCGGGCTGAGAAACCGCCATGTCCGTAAGGTTTGACTGCATGTCGAGGTCCACGAGCAGAACCGAACGATTATGTCGTTCTATCGCATGGGCCAGGTTGAATGCTATAGTGCTCTTTCCAACGCCGCCTTTGATGTTGAGGATAGCAACGGCTTTCATTTGCCTCGCCTCCTGTCATAGATACTTGCCATAAATGTCGCACATTAGGCCATGCTTACTTTTTCTCTATCTTCGTTCCAAGTCCTCCTTTGTGTTCCACACAAATGCGGAACTTGGGGCGTTGGAAGTGGACGAGTAGCTATTACCCCCTCCCCGAGACTGTCAGAGTAGCCGCCTTGCACGCCAAACGAACCAGTTTAGTATGGAGATGATCAACGATGAGCAAGACAGGACCGAAAACACCCGAAGGGATTAGGGCAGTTACAAGGAACCTGCCGGCCCCCGAAAAGTCAGGACCACGTACCGAAGAAGGCAAGCGCAAATCTTGCCTCAACTCACTCAAACATGGCCTGACCATAGACGGATTCTTGCCGTGCAAGAAGGAGGGCTGCTACTTCTATGAAGTGTGTGGCTTATGGCATAGCTATGAGGGCCGCAAGATTCTGGACGCAACAGCCTATGGGGATCCTTGCCCTGGCGAGGTAATAGCCTATTACGACATCAGGCATGGATTGGCCCGCGAGGGCATCTGTGATGAGACCTGGGCTCATATGTGGGCCATGAACGAGGTGCATATGGTTCGCAGAAGAATGTTATCCGCCGTTGATGTTGACATTGTCAGAGAGGTTCCCACGGGCTTTGAAGGGCATGTCCGTCCAGAGCTTGCCTTGGCCTTTAGATATCAGGATAAGCTGCGCAGTGATAGAGATGCTCTCCTACGCATGTTGGTTTGTCGGGACCAGTAAGGCAGCACGTGACGATATAATCACTGGTCGAGGCGTCGCCAGACACCTTCGAATTTGCGTTGTCTGTACGTTTGAGATATCGCTTTGACCTGCGCCAGCAATATCACAAGATACTCTTCGGGTATCGCTTCACATTCTCGTGCAATGTCCGAGATAATGGCACTCTTTGGGTCAACAATATTGGAGTTATCAGCTCTTTCAAAGCTGATATGCCCCATGGCATCCACAACGAATTCAGACATTGGAACGGCCAAAACGTAAGACAGCTGTGCTATAACTTCGATATCGGGTGGTCCCGCCACAGCCTTCTCAAGTTTTGAAATGTAGCTCCGATCCACACCGACACTGCTGGCCAGTTCCGTAACATTGTAACCCTTGGCGTTACGGACGTTCTTCAGTTTGGATCCAAATAGCAGTCTGTTGGCAACAGTATCTATATTCTGTAGGGTTTTATAAACGCTTACAAACTCATCCTGGGCAAGCTGGTTGCTGTCCATCATCTTCTTGAGAATCGTTGCCGCAGTGCGAAGCTGTCGTATGGCCTTGTCTACTGCATTGACATTGGCCACATTGATGTTGGGTGAACTGAGGATTATGTCCGATACTTTCTCAAGTTCAATTGCCTGGCCATAAGATATACTGCAGTAATGCTCAAGGCAATCACAGGTTATCTCCCATAATCGAGGGATCGACACAACACCACCTCCGTGAATAATAATATCCCTTATGGGGTTGACGAATTCAACGAACTATGCAATACTGGATGGGACTGGTATGGCATCACATGAGGTTGTCGGATTCATCATAACCCCCAGACGACCCATTTGTAAATACTTTGCTTCACCTATAGTCGCGACACCAATACGTATGAAGGGAGTAGGCATGTGCTCGACGGGATTAGTAATAGACACTGTTTGCATACAATCCTTACAAACATCATCAAAGAGCATCTTTTTATTGACAACATCCTTACTGGAGTTGGACCCATCCCCTATGATCTCATCAGGATCCATTATCGTGGCCCAATCTCATTACCCAGAGAATCTGAGATGCCACCTATAGATGGGGTTAATATAGTCAGAAGGTATTATCGCCGCACTGGTGTCCGCCGTCCGGTTGAGAAGAGCAAGAAGAAACATAGGAAGTGCGGTTCGTATAGGATCATGGAACAGCGAGGGCATATGACTCCATATGGGAATGGCAGCTTTACCTTGTGTTATGAGCCTGAGTTCAGCATTATGCCAAGCATGACGATGACCATTAATCCCTCGAAGCTCTTGCTTTCACCACAGGATCTTGGTGCCATAGTGGCCCAATACATGCCTATCGAGTCAGCTCGTATTGCATACATAGAATGTAAGCTCGATTTGGAGCACACAGACGCCAAGCACTTGGCTGATGCTATCAGCATTAAGTGGGCCAGACAAAGGCAAAGTCACAGCAGCACCTCCTTCAGCTTTGGTGGCAAGCGCTCCAGGGAGAGGATTACCATATACGACAAAGCTGTGCAACTCGACATCGACGTTATTGGGCTGACTCGCCTAGAGGTCAAGATAAGGCTTCCTACTAAAGGGAGGCCCACTGTTGCCGAATTTGTCTCGGGATGTTGGGAGCCGCGAAACCCTTTCGCAAAGATGAGGCTCATGGAGGCCAGTGGATTATGTGAGGTAGAGCAGGCCGCCCGAGATGCCATCGCAGACGATGGAGTGCATAATGGGCTCAAGACGTATGCCCAGATTACTAACAGGGGAAGGGCTGACAAAGCAAAAAAGATATTACTTTTTGAGGTGCCTGAGTTATGGGAAGCATGGCTTGACTTGCTCGAAATGTGGTATTGCCCGGTGGCCGACACAGTAGATGATGGGATCGTGGCAACTGGTGCGTAACTCCGCGCAACCATATTACCTCATATCAGTAGCCACATAAAACATGCATCACCCTAAGGTGCCCAGGGGCCTTCAGGCGGCACGAAACAAGTCATACCCTTACAACCATACTAATGCATGCATTTTAACGCGTTGTAAGGCATCCTGGAGAGCGAGGTTTTCGCAGAGTATAGTAACCGTCATCATGTGTAATCAAGTGCTTTTGAGTGGTATTTATATAGTAGGGGCGTAGATGTGCATTTACCCCAATACCCTCCACGTCTACCCCCGACTACTCCTGTAATGCATCACTGGAGGAAGTCCACATGAACCTCCTCCAGTCACATATGCTCAGGCTAACCTACAATCAACCGACGCGTGCCATATTGAGCTGCCTATTGAATGCGCTGATAGTCTCGGAGGCTTCCTTCTTAGTCATGGTGTTGAATCTAGTGCAATCCTCGTCCCTAAGCCCAAGCTGTTCAGCCTGCATGCGCAATACTCTGAGCTGTGGCTCGGTGACTTTGTCGGGCTGTGGTGCCTTAGCGGGAGAGCTGGCTGCAGAAGCCTCTGGAGCTGAACCATTGCCTATAGTCAGCTCCTCTACAGAGCAGATGGATATGTGGAGTGCGTCCCTCAAGGCCCTTGCCTTGGCCCTCGTGGCTGCTATCCTGATAGCATGTGGAACGAGCTTAGGATCGCCAATCGAGGCTGGGCTTGCATCCCCGATCTCGACGTAGACCTTCTCACGGCTCCTGGTCTTAATCACTGCTGTGGCCTCGCACACAGCGGTATAGCCGTTCTCCCTGCTTGGGGACTGAATCAACTTGACCTGCAAGTCCTTTAGCCCAGATCTGTGTGCGGTCTCCAGAAGGCCTCCATACTTGACATAGGGTTTACCGTCGATAGTGATTATGTGCTCGTCGTTGATCCTTGGCATTGCTTGTTTCTCCTTTCACAGTAAGCATAAATATGCAAGAACGCCAGCTCGTTCGGCCGGCGCTTGGGGTGCGCGCTATAGGACTCCCATCTGTTTGAGCGACATGTATGTTGGAGCCTCGCCGATAACGATGCTGTCCAAAACATCAATTCCGATTAAGGCTCCTGCCCGCTGCATGCGCTTTGATAGGGCTATATCCTCGGGAGAGGGACTTGGGGATCCACTTGGATGATTGTGAGCGATGATGACTGCGGCCGCGCTGTTCAGTATGGCAGTCTTGAAAACTTCACGGGGATGAGCAGGGCACATGTTGAGTGTCCCTATGGCTACGGTCTCAACTCCGATCACCTGGTTTCTCGTGTCGAGCATCACAACCTTGAAGTGTTCACGGTCATACTTGGACATCTCAGGTCCTAGAAGCTCTGCGATATCCGCAGCTCCGAATATTGCTTTCTTGGGCCTGGGCTCATTCGCCAGGCGCTTGCCAAGCTCTAAGGCTGCCTTGAGGGACTCAGCCTGCTCACGGGTCAGGCCTGCAGCCATGATGTCCTCAACAGGGGCATCTTCCATTTCCCTTAGACTGTTAAAGCGCGTGAATGCCTTGATGACGTCCTCATCTCTGAGCGCTATGGCGGCAAGACGCGGGGCGCTCAGTGCACAAAGGTCAGGATAATTGCAGTTCATATTCGAACGCTCCTTTCGTTCTGTGGCGTAGATACAAAAAGAGGGCGACTACCGCTCTGACCGCGGCGCCGCCCCCTGCCTGTACAACAAAACAGCCCCACACAGTGGAGCTGATGATGATTATGGATATCTCTTAGAAGCTACACGTTCTTCGCCTTGACCTGGATCTTTCCACGCCTGCCATAGATGACAAACTCACCGAGCCATGGGAAACTGACTCCTGCATGGCTCACGTGGCGATGGAATACAACCTTGTATGGGTATCCGCCTGCGGCTTGTTCCAAAGCTGTGACTAGATGGCACAGGCTGGCCTGCTGATGCTGGATGTTTCCCTGTGGCGTGAACCCAAGGCGCTGCACATACTTGATGGCCTCGTCAGAGTCTCTGACTGTCTTCATGCTGGCACCTCCTCCCTGTAGCTTGGTATCTCTGCCTCGATCGCCTCTATCAATGTTGAGGCCACATTGCGGATACGTTGAAAGGCCCCCATGATCTCCTCGGGCTCGGCTCTCCAAAGGGCGAGGTAGTTCGGAGCGGCGCTGTCGATACCAAAGTGCGTGCACACAACGTAGGCAGTCGCCTCTGCCTCTGTTTCCCTTTGAAGCCTGCTCAGCATCTGCCGATCGTCTCCTTTGTGCAAGAGCTCGTGAGCGAGTTCATGAACCCATACTGAGACCTTGCCGGCATCATCCAAACGTGCGTCGATTTCGATATGCCCGCCATAGCTAGTTCCGTGATGAGAGCCGTCCATGGTTTGATACCCATAGGTGATGCCATGGGATCTCGCAATGGATTCAAGTATAGGAACAAGCCCGTCCGCTTGGCCCCTGGCCGTGATAGGGGCTTCTGGAAGCGGCTCCCCTTCGGTCTGGCCCACATCGAACACATAGACGACCTTGAAGCCGATCACCCTCCGTGTCTTCTTCTCGTCATCCTCTTCCTCGCGTTTGGGAACTGCTTGCGTGCAAGGCGCGAATATGGGAATGCCCGACTCGCCCTTACGCACCTGTCTTCCGAGATTCTGCCATGCCTTGTAACCCGCAACGTGCGTTGCATTGGGGCAATGAATCCATATCGACATGGTGTTATGCAAGCTATACCTGTGGAACTTGGACAGAAACTGCAGATACTGCGTCACCTCTTCTGAAGCCTTAGCCTCCTCCGTCCGGGTCGCCAGTTCCTTGATCCTGGATTCAATTTGATCCATGAGCTCGTTGGTTTTCATTGTGGGGTCACTTCCTTTCACCGTTCTTGTACATGCCGACATACGCCCCCGGCTGATGCCCTGGGCGTTGGTCGTCTGATATGGGATACTGCTATAGGGTTAGCGTGAGGCTGCAACGTTGATTTGACAGGGGACACACAAGGGACGTTTGAAGAGCTTGGTAGAGAACTCATGGTTCCCTGGGGACAGCTCTGTGCCACATTCGGAACATGGCCCAGTAGGGAGAACCAGTGGCGCTGGCGCCCTGGAGGATTCGACCAGTGTCGCACCAGCCTTGAGTGACGGTTGCGGAGATGGTGCCGACGGGATAGTCTCAATCTCACACTTGATGCCCGTGAAACTCTCAAGAGCCTTCAATTTGGCCCTTTGGCATGCAAGCTCAAGGGCTTTGGCTTGCGCATCCCCCGAACTTGAAGCAGCAGCGACACAAGCCACTTCCTTGTAGGTAGCGCCATCTGCAGCCTCCAGCGTCGCTGAGCATGCGGCATAGTTCGAATTCACACTGGGGAATCGCAACACCGTCGTTTCCAGGCTTCTTAGGCCCTGTGTCTTCGCCACATTTATCAGTGCTTCATACTGCGGCGTTTCCGCCTGGCGAAAAGCAATTTGCATGGCTCACACCTCCTTTCTCATGACCTATTAACACAGCATGTGAGATGGGTGGGGCATTGAACTTACGGCTCGACAATAGGTATGCAACCATATGTAGAGAGGATATAGCAGACCGTGGGAAACACCATATGCCGTCGCATGGTAGGAATGTTGCCGGCGGCACAGTGTGCAGCACCCTGCAATCAATGGTCATGCAAGGGGTGGGCACGTTAAGAATTCCGGATTCAACTCATCATTGTAGGAACCCCCTCAGAAAATGTTCTCAATTCCCGCTCATATAGGGCTCTATCAGATACATTGAGGATCCACAACAGCCCGTAGGGCTTGTACTACGCAAGCAAGGATGACACGCCTGCCCTGGCAATAATACGCCAATTGTGGTATGATAAACTTGGTAATTATAAATTCTCAAGAGAATTAATAAATCACCCATAGGAGGCGGCTCACATGACGGGTAGCGATAGGGTCAAGCGGCTGCGACGTAACGCCAAGAGGCAGGCAGCAGTGCAGCTTTCGCTGTCACAGAAGGCTTTGGGATATGTCAGGGTATCCACCGATGAGCAGGCTGCTGCAGGCTATGGCCTTGAAGCTCAGGAGCATGCCATCAGGGCCTTCGCTGAGTCCCAGGGGTATGAACTCGTTGATGTGATACTAGATGCAGGGGTGTCGGGCAGCACAAGGCCTTCTGATCGGCCAGGGTTTGCACGCGTTATGGAGCTCGCCGATGAACAGGCCTTTTCCATCCTCCTTGTCTGGAAGTTCGATAGACTGGCCCGCAGCCTGGAGTACGCTGTAACCACGGTCAATGGCATGCAAGAGCACTATAATATTGTTCTTCGTTCCGTGACCGAACCCATAGACACAGCCACCCCTATGGGTCAAACCATCTTTGCCGTTCTCGCCGGCTTTGCTGCCCAGGAGCGTATGGCAATAACCCAGAGAACTCTAATTGGCAAGCGTGAGAAGGCCAAGAAGGGCGGCTTCGTAGGGGGAGCTGCTCCATTGGGATACAAGCGGGATCGAGATGGAGGCCTTATCGTCGATGAAGATGAAGCTGAAACTGTGAGGAAGATATATGAGCTCCGCGAGGATGGCCAGACCCTACAAGCCATAGCGGACGTGATGAATCGGGAGAGCATTCCTACTAAGCGCGGGCGCCGATGGTATCCCGGCACTGTCAGGTATGTTCTCGATAACCCCAAATACAAGGGCCTCGTTGAGTACTATTTTCGTTGGGATGGAGAGGAGCATATTCTCCAACAAGGTCAGCACGAGCCCATCTTATCTCAAGCACAATAGCAACGATGACGGACAGTGAACTATTGGATATGGGCACGACGAGGTGTGAAATCCCTCCTCTCGCACCAAATCAAACCTGATTGTGGGTTCGAATCCCCCCTTCGGCACCGCATTACAATGGCCATGTCAGCTCAATGCCGTCTGGGTACGGTAGACTGATGTATGAAGACTTGCTTTACATGTGTGTCAGGATGGCGGTAACCAACCTCTATGAAGCTCCGGATGGTGCTGAGTTGGCATTTGGCAAATGGTGTGTCGAAAGAGTCAAGCAGGTAAGCAGTCAGGAGGGGAACTCAAATTGTCAATGGCCATTTGAGAATCCCCTTTTTGGGCCATGAAAAATCCCCACGAAAAGGGCGACGGGTCTACGAGCAAGAGCTTTGCATCAGCTCCTGCCTCCTGTATGCATCTCTATCGTGGTGTATGTTACGTTATGTGCATTCCTCCTTCCATCCACGCAGGCTCAGGTGGCTGATGCCGTCATCGGTGGTACAAGGCGATGGCGTATTCGGTAACTATCACCTTTGAGTGAGATCACATGGGCATGGTGCAAGAGCCTGTCCAGGAACGCGGCTGCCGTTGCCGGCTTGTCAAATAGTTGTCCCCA
>Ga0116159_1002445_pt1 | contig 17902 bp, 9 predicted proteins | sample AD_JPNAS1_MetaG_FD_89878 | JGI IMG/M metagenome (GOLD analysis project Ga0116159, IMG submission 89878) | Active sludge microbial communities of municipal wastewater-treating anaerobic digesters from Japan - AD_JPNAS1_MetaG | ecosystem: Engineered > Bioreactor > Anaerobic > Digestate | place...
AACAACACGTTTCAGGCGGCGAGCCGCGGCGAGCACATGGCGGTCTTTTTCGTCAACAACGCGATTTACGGTATGACCGGCGGACAGATGGCGCCGACCACGCTGGAGGGGATGAAGACCGCCACCTCGCCGTTCGGGCGCGATCCGCTGACCGCCGGGTATCCGCTGCACGTCTGCGAAGTGCTCGATCAACTGAAGGCCCCGGTCTACATCGAGCGTGTATCGGTGGCGGACACCAAGCGGATCATGCAAGCCAAACGTGCCGTGCGTAAGGCGCTGGAGATCCAGCGCGACGGGAAGGGGTACGCGTTTGTCGAGTTCCTCTCGCCGTGCCCCACCAATCTGGGCATGGATGCGAACGCGGCCGCGCTTTTCTGTGTGGAGCAGATGGAGCGGGAATATCCGCTGGGATGCCTGCGCGACCTGCAGGCCACGGCGCAGCCCCGCCCAGCCGCGGGCGCCGCGCCCTCGGTCGAAGCCTATTTCGGCGCGTCCACGCAGCAGTCGGTGCCGGAGGCGGTGATCGACGAGACATTCGGCGAGTTACGCCTCAAGTTCACGGGCTACGGTGGTCAAGGCATTCTGAGCCTCGGTGTCTGTGTGGCTGAAGCCGCACGGCTCGAACGGCGTTTCACGACGTGGTTCCCCACGTACGGGCCGGAACAGCGCGGCGGTTCGGCCGCCTGTTCAGTGGTCCTCTCCGGACGGCCGATCGGGTCACCCGCAGTAGATCATCCGGATGTGCTGGTGTGCATGAATCAACCCTCTTTTGAACGGTTTGCGAAGGATGTGAAACCCGGCGGGACGGTGATCGTGGATGCGACGGTGCCGCAGCAGGTTCCGGTGCCGGAGGGGGTGCGTGTGGTCACCATGCCTGCGATCGATCTGGCAATCAAAATGGGTGTGCCCAAGGCCGCGAACACCATGATGCTCGCGGCTCTGGCCCGGACGGGCGTGACCCGTCTGCAAGACGCACATCTGTTGGCGGCGCTCGATGCGAGTTTCAAGAACAAGCCGGCGCTGGTCGAGAAGAACCGTCTGTTGATGCGTGAAGCCGAGGCCTGGCTGGATAAAAATGCGGCGTTGTAACGGTGCCGCAGAATGGGGGGGGTATGATAAACGAGGGGCATGAGATCGCGGTGCGGATCCGGGGGTTGAGGGAGGCATCGGGGCATTCGTGTCAGGAGGTCGCCACCGAAACGGGGGTCACGCTCGCAACCTATATGCGATATGAGACCGGGGCGGAAGACGCGCCCCTGAGCTACCTTTCGGTGCTGGCCGCATTTTACAAGGTCGAGGTCACAGCCCTGCTCACCGGCGGCGACGCGCACGCACGGATGTTCCATGTGACGCGCAAGGGCGGCGGTCCGGTGGTCGAGCGGCGGCACGTCTACCATTATGAGGCGTTGGGCGCACGGTTCGCGGGTAAAGCCATGGAGCCGTTTATCGTGACGGTGGGACCGGCGCTGGAGACCCTGCATCTCAACACCCATCCCGGTCAGGAGTTCAATTATGTGCTGAACGGCCGGTTACGGGTTTCGGTGGGCGGTCGTGAAACGGTGCTGGAACCGGGGGACAGCATCTATTTTGACGCTTCGGTGCCGCACGGCATGCGGGCTGAGGACGGTGTGGAGGCCACGTTTCTGGCGGTGATCACCGCATAAGCGGAGGGGAGACGTATGCGGGAAGCGTGGCTCAATCAGACAACGTTCAATTCGTATGAGGCGTTCTACCGGGAGTTTCACCTCAATGTGCCCGAATGTTTCAATTTCGCCTTTGATGTGGTGGATGCGATCGCGGCGGAGGATCCGGAACGACGCGCGATGGTCTGGTGCGATGATCAAGGGAGTGAGCGGGTCTTCACGATGAGCGACATCGCGCGCGCCAGCAACCAGGCGGCCCGTGCGTTCGCGACAGCGGGCATCCGCCGCGGGGATGCCGTGATGCTGATCCTGAAACGGCGGTATGAGTATTGGTTCGCGTTGATGGGACTGTGCCGCTTGGGGGCCGTGGCGATCCCGGCCACCAACCAACTGACCCAGAAGGATGTCGTGTACCGCATTCGCTCGGCCGGAGTCAGCATGATCCTATGCGTCAACGAACCCGCGATCCGCGCGGCGGTGGATGCGGCGGTCACAGAAGCGCCGGTACGCGTACGGGCATTGGTGAATGGTGGGGACGACGGCACGGGCTGGATGGATTTCAATGCCGCATGCGATCAGGCTTCGCCGGAGCCGCTGGAGGCGGCGCTCTGTGCGCGGGACACCGGGGCTTGTGATCCGATGCTGCTCTACTTTACCTCCGGCACGACCGGCATGCCGAAAATGGTGCAGCACGATTTCCTGTATCCCTTTGGACATGTTGTGACGGCCCGGTATTGGCAGGGTTGCACACCGGGCGGCTTGCACCTGACTCTGGCGGAAACCGGATGGGCCAAAGCCGCGTGGGGTAAGATCTACGGTCAGTGGATGTGCGGTTGCGCGGTCATGGTATATGACATGGACCGTTTTCATGCTGAGGCGGTATTGCGGATCGTCGAACGCTACCGGGTCACCACATTCTGTGCGCCGCCCACCATATACCGGTATCTCATCAAAGAGGATCTGAAACGCTGCGATTTGTCGGCGCTCACCCGGTGCGTGGTGGCCGGCGAGCCGCTTAACCCCGAAGTCTATCAACAGTTTTTGGATGCCACGGGGCTGAAACTGTATGAGGGGTACGGTCAGACAGAGGTGACCGTGGCGGCAGGCACCTTCCCGTGGATGAAGCCCAAGCCCGGGTCCATGGGCTGTGCCGCGCCGGGGTATGACTTGGACCTCATTCGTCATGACGGCCGACCGTGCGAAGTGGGCGAGGAAGGGCAACTGGTGATCCGCACGGAACGCTCCAAGCCGCTCGGTATGTTCAATGGCTACTATCGCGATCCTGAACTGACGCATCAGATGTGGCGGGACGGGGTCTATTACACCGGCGACATGGCTTGGCGCGATGAGGACGGGTACTTCTGGTTTGTAGGACGGGCGGATGATGTGATCAAGAGTTCCGGGTATCGCATCGGACCCTTTGAGGTGGAAAGCGCGCTGTTGGAGCATCCCGCTGTACTGGAATGCGCGGTGACGGGTGTGCCGGATCCGGACCGCGGTCAGGTGGTGAAGGCCACGGTCGTGCTTGCCAAAGGATTTGAGGCTTCCGACGCGCTGGCTAGCGCGTTGCAGGAGCATGTCAAACGCATCACGGCGCCATACAAATATCCGCGCCGCGTCGAGTTTGTTTCGGAGTTGCCGAAAACGATCAGCGGCAAGATCCGCCGCGTACAGATTCGGGAACAGGATCAACGCAACGCGGAATAGCCGACGCAAGCTTCCGCCAAGTTTATCGCCATTGCCGTCCGCTATGGCGCGGGCGATCCGTGGGAGATTATGGAAGGGCGCGCGGCGCTCACGGAGCGCATGGCCGAGGCAGTCCTCGATCTCGGCGCACAAGAGGTTGCCGGGATTATTCGGCTGGCGCGCTGACTTCGGGGTCGGGGGCGGCGTCGTCCCCGCTCTTCTTTTTGCGGCCGCGCCGCCGACTCCGCGGCGGCGGCTCTTCTACGGCCGAAACCGCGTTCGCCGCATCCTCGGGGACGCCCAGTTCCAGCGGTTTGATCCCGATCTCCTTGAGACGCATCGAGACGATCTTCGAGATGCCCTTCTCCTGCTGTGTCACGCCGTAAACGATATCCGAACTGGCGATGGTGTGCTGGTTGTGCGTGATGATCAGGAACTGCGAGTGTTTCAAGAAGTCTTTCAGGGTCTGAACGAAACGTCCGATGTTGCTGTCATCCAGCGCGGCGTCCAGTTCGTCGAGCATGCAGAACGGGGCCGGTTTGATCATGAAAATCGCGAAGAGCAGACTCACCGCGGTCATGGTGCGTTCGCCGCCCGAGAGCAGGGTGATCGACTGTGGTCGTTTGCCGGGCGGACGGGCGATGATGTCGATACCGCATTCAAGCGGGTCTTCGGCGTTTTCCAGCAACACGAGTTTTGCTTGGCCACCATTGAAGAGCCGAGTGAACATCGTGCTGAAATGGGCGTTGGCCTGATCGAAGGTGGATTGGAACATCTCGCTCGACTTCTTGTTGATCATGGCGATCAGTTCCAGAATCTGCTCTTTGGACTTGAGGAGATCCTCCTCCTGAGCCTTGAGGAAGGAGTAACGTTCCTCCAGTTCCTTGTGTTCCTCGATGGCCACCAGATTTACAGGGCCGAGCGCCTGAATGTCGGCATTGAGGGAAGTCGTGCGCGCCTCGATTTCGGAGATCGGCGGCGGTCCGCCCTCCTTCCAGGCGGGATCCGCATGGGCGATCAGTTCCTCGGGCGAGAGTCCGTATTCGTTGTAGACGTGGTCCAGATGGTTCTGGCGTCGTATCCGCGATTCGGCGAGATCAATCTCCGCGCGGCTGCGTTGTTCGCGCACAGTTTCAAGTTCGCGGCGGCGCTCGGTCAAGGTGGCGTCCGTCTTCTCCAGATCACTCTGGCGGGCGGCGCGTTCGCGGCGCGTCTCCTCGATCTTTTGATGAAGCGTTTCGGCCGTGATCCGCATGGGGTCGAGGTTCGCTTCCAGGGAGGCGATCTCCTGCGCGAGGCGCTCGATGCTTTCATCGTATGACATCACGCCGCGGTTCCGGCCCTGCACCGTGCGCTCCAACTCGTCCATCCGTGTCTGGATGGCTTCTCTCTGGCCCACCGCGTGCTCGATCTGCTGCGACACGCTGGAAACTCGGATCCGGCACTCGGTGAGGGTGTGGCTGAGTTCGCTAAAAACGCCCTCCCGTTCCTGCAGCAGGGTCGAGTTTTCGGTAATGCGTTCCAACAAGCTTGCGCGCATCACCGTGAGTTCGTCCAATTCGTTTGTGTGCGCGGCACGGATTTCCTCGTCCCCGGAAGTCTGCTCGTTGAGTGCGCCCAACTCACGGGATACGTGATCCAGACGGGCGCGGGCCCGTTCCGCGTCACGGGAAACGCTCTGATGCTCACCTTCCGCCTGCGCGGCGCGGCGCCGGTTTTCATCCAGCGTTTTCCGCATCTGCGTCAGGTTGAGGCTCAGTTCAGCCGAACGCGCCGCCAACTGCTCTTGGCGGGTCCGGGTGGTCCTGAACGTTGTTTCCAGCACAGCGAGCTGGTCGGCAGCTTCTGCGGCGAGCAGTTTGCGGGCGAGCGGACTGGAGACCGGGCTGTCCGGCATCCACAACTCCGCACATCCGTCGGCATGCGCGATCACGCCATCACGCGTGACGACACGGCACCCGGCGGGCAGAACCGCAGGTACGGCATCCAGCGACTCCGCCAAAAAGACGGTGCCCAACAGGCGGCGCGCCGCTTCGGAAAACGGTTCTTCAACGGTGACGCGATCCAGCAGTGGCGTGAGGCCCGGGCTGGGCGGAGACAACGGCGCATCCGGATCCACGCCGCCGGATAGGCCTTGGGACGAAGCCGCGATGACACGCGCGGCTGCGGGGGTACCGCGTGCGAGCAGCAGCGCGAAGATCTGGCGCGCGGACTCGGCGTCGCGCACGATCACGGCATCGAGCCAAGCGCGCAGGGCGGCTTCCAGCGCAAGGCGCAGGTCCGGCGGCGCGTTGAACATCTCTGCCAGCGGGCCGAGCACGGTTTGTGGTTCGAGGCCCAGCGGATTGGCGGGGTCCAGCAAGAGTTGCGAGCCTGGCGCATAGTCGTCGCGGGCCTCGCCCGCGTCTTTTAGCAACTCGATCTGCGCCCGCTTGGCCGCAGCCTCGGATTGGAGGCGCGCGGATTCGGCTTGCAGCGTGTTCAGTTCTTCGGCTACGGCCGCCTGTTCGGCGTTGCGTGCTTCAAACCGTTCGTCTGTTGCGGCGACCTCGGCCGTCAACGTGTCGAGACGAGCCTGGACTTCAGCGCAAGCTTGTTCCGTGGCCGCCAACGTCTCTTGCATCTGGCCGTGTTCGGCGGCAAGGCGGTCCCGCTTCATGAGCAGCTCGCGTTGCCGCGCCTCCATGTCCGCCAGTTCCTGCTGGATCTGGGCGGTGCGGCGTTCGCATTCTACCGACTTCTGCCGATCCTGCTGGAGCTGTGCGCGCGTTTGTTCGATCTGAAGCCGGTGCGCGTCGAATTGGGTTTGCGCCTCTTTTAGAGCTTTCTGTTCGACTTCCTCATTCTGCTGCAAGAGCAAGCGTTTTTGCGTGAGCGATTCCTGCTGCAAGCGGAGTTGTTCGATCTGCGTCCGGGTCTCGGAAATCTCGCGGTTGTCGCGTTCCGCCCAAGCGCGGTATTCGGCGATGCGCTGCTCGTTGACCTTGATGACTTCCTGGGCGCGGAGGTAACGGTTGTCGGCCTGTGTCGCTTGTTCCGTCAGGTTCGCGATCCGCTCTTCGGTCTCATGGATCAATCCGTGGATTCGGGAGGACTCCGCCTCGGCCTCCGCCACGAACTCCTGATGTGAACTCCACTGCTCGTGCAACGCATGGATCGTGGTGTCCAACTCACGGATGCGGATATCAAGCGCGGCGAGACGCCGACGCGTCAGGAAAATGTCGAGGCCGCGCAATTCATCGCGCAGCTCTTTGTATTTTTGGGCTTTACCGGCCTGGCGCTGAAGCGTGCCGATCTGGCGCTTCACCTCCCGGATTACATCGGCGAGCCGCAGCAGGTTGGCATCGGTCTGATCAATCTTGCGCATCGCCTCTTTGCGGTCAGCCTTGAATTTCGTGATGCCGGCCGCCTCCTCGAAAACGATGCGGCGGTCTTCCGGCCGCGAGGAGAGGATGATGTCGATTTGTCCCTGGGCCATCACCGAATAGGAGGTCGTGCCGATGCCCGTCCCCATGAAGAGCCGTTGAACGTCTTTCAGGCGGCAGGGGGTCTTGTTGATGAAGTACTGGCCTTCTCCGGACCGGAAGACGCGGCGTGTGACAGTCACCTCGTTGAATTCGGTTTCGAGGAACCCTTCGCAATCCGCGAAGGTGATGGAGACCTCCGCCATACCGAGCGGCTTGCGCGAATCCGTGCCGTTGAACACCACATCCGCCATTTTTGCGCAACGCAAGGCGGTGGGACGCTGTTCACCCAGCACCCAGCGGATCGCGTCCGAGATATTACTTTTGCCGCAGCCGTTGGGTCCAACGATCGCGATCATGCCGGGTTCGAACTGCAGACGGGTCTTTTCCGCAAAGCTCTTGAAACCAATCAGTTCAATCTGTTTTAGATACACGAAAAACCTCAGGGAGCCAGATTGACGGCGGGATGCCTGTCAGCCGTCACAGAAAGAGGTACTTATATCAAAACAGGGGGCCGGATTCAAAGCCTAAAGCAGTTTTTCACCTGCTTGTTGGGAGAGGTGTGTCCAACGCTTGCTTTTTCGGATTAAATTGCAATACTGTTCATTTTCTTGCTTAATTGATTGTCGAGGAAAATTGTGGACGTCAAGGTCCGTCTGTTTTAATAATAGAGGAAGGAGTGACGTGAATAGGTGTTGGGTACTGTTGGGTCTCATCGTTGTGCTTGGACATGCGGCGAACGGGGCGATTGAGATTGCGTGCGACTATCCCGGCGGGAACGTGCGCGTCATTGACATCGACGAGAAGTCCGGCGTGGTGAAGGTCGCTCCTGACTTGCGGGACACCGTGGGCAATTGGTTCCATTTCGATTTCACCGTGACGGGCGCGGATGGGAAGAAGCTGAGTTTTCGCTTTCCGGAAGGTGGCTTCCCGTACATCTCCTCACTGGGACCGGCGATCAGCGCTGATGGTGGACGCAGTTGGCGCTGGTTGAACCAAGACGGACGGCGACATGAGCCGGCAAACAGGTTCGATTACGTCTTCGACGAAAAAGAATCGTCGGTGCGTTTCGCGATGTCGATTCCGTATTCCCAGAAGGACTGGGATGACTTCATGAAGGCCTATCGCGAGAATCCGGACGTGAAGTTCGAGACGCTTTGCAAGTCGCAGAGTGGTCAACGGGATGTTGAATTGGTGCGGGTTCCCTGTCGCGGAAAGGCCCGCTATCTGATGGTGCTGACCGCGCGCCACCATGCCTGCGAGACCACGGGGAATCCGCCGATGGAGGGAGCGTTTGCCGAACTGATGTCCGGATCCAAAGACGGGAACTGGCTGCGCGATCATGCCGACTGCGTATTCGTGCCCTTCATGGACAAGGACGGTGTCGAGGCGGGCGACCAAGGCAAGAATCGCAAGCCGTGGGATTACAATCGGGACTATTTGAAGGGGCGCTACACGTCCGTGCGGGCGCTTAAGGATCTGATTGTCAGGGATTCTGTCGGCAAACGCATTGTCTTTCTCGATCTCCATTCGCCGTTCGTGCGGAGCTTCAAGGAGTGTCCCGAGCAGGATCAGGTATTCTCATTCGGCCTCACCCATGCGTTACAGAACGCCCGCTGGAACGACTTCCGGCGCAACTGGATCGAGACGCAGAAGGGCGGGGGACTGAGGTATACCGGCGCCTACGACATTCAGGCTGGCACCGGCCATGCGGCTATAACCGAGAAGGCCGTTCGCGAAGGGTTCGCCGGTTCGCATCATTGGGTCTCGATGCTTGAAAATTGCTGCCTCTCGACATGCGTCGAGTTTGGCTATTCGCTCTGCGGCGGCGTGAACTCGATCGCCGGTATGCGCGAACTCGGCATGAACATGATGAAGGCTGTGGCGCGGACGGTATCCATTGAACCCAAAAGGAGCAATTGAACGGGTAGAATTCTAGCAAATCTCCGTAAACATTGGGTTTTTCGGTGCGCCCGACGCTCTTTTTGAACTCTTCCCGTCAGACCTTATGTCAACCCGCGACCCGCGACGAGCGACCTGCGGTGTCGGAAACGCGGGCGTCCCTGTCGATCGTCGCGGGTCGAATGTCGCGGGTCGCGGGTCGACGTTCCCGTTCCCGATCCCGATAGCGACCCCGATCCCGATTTGGATGAAACCCTGAAACCCTGAAACCAGAAACCTTGAAACCCCGAAACCCCGAAACCCAGGAAAGTGTCCCGTGGTGAAACAGTCGATCCCGATCCCGATAGCGACCCCGATCCCGATTTGGATGAAACCATGAAACCATGAAACCCTGAAACCATGAAACCCCGAAACCCAGAAACCCCGGAAAGTGTTCTGTGGTGAAACAGTCGATCCCGATAGCGATCCCGACCCCGATCCCGATTTGGATGAAACCATGAAACCTTGAAACCCCGAAACCCTGAAACCAGAAACCCAGGAAAGTGTCCCGTGGTGAAACAGTCGATCCCGATCCCGATAGCGACCCCGATCCCGATTTGGATGAAACCATGAAACCTTGAAACCCTGAAACCATGAAACCCAGAAACCCCGAAACCATGAAACCAAAGAGAGTTGAAGGTTCAACTGCTCTTTTTAAGTTGAAAGAGCGGACTGAAGTGCAATGAAAAGAACGAATGACAGACTTTCCGTTTTCAGATATTCTTGACCGTGATTTTTTGATTGAACAGGGTTTGTTCTTCAGGCAAGGAGGCAGGGTATGGCTAACGTAAAGGGGTTCACCCGCAAAATCTGGAATTCAGTCCCGGAATTCGGACGGAAGATCATGGCGTTTGTTCTGATGGCGGGCTCGCTTTCGGCTGCGGACGGCGTGTGGATTGCGCCCGGGGACGGAGCGTGGGGCGACACGGCTAACTGGGAAGGCGGTGCCTATGCCTCGGGTGCCGGCTTTACGGCGTTTTTCACCAACGGGGTGCCTGCGTGGATCGACCAGAACATTACGGGGCTGACGCTTGGCGGGCTGTATGCCGCTGGCGCGGACACCTTGTTTACCAACAGCACCGTGACCCTCAACAACAACGGGAATCCCGCAACCGTGACGGTCGATGGACCTGACGTCACCGCCACGGTGGCGCTGACCCTCGATCCCGTTGCCGGTACCGCCATAACCAAAGCGGGGTCAGGCACGTTGCGGCTGGATCGATATTTGAAAGTGCCGGCGGGGCTGACGATCGAAGGCGGGATATTGGACCTCCGGTTCCCGGGGAGCAGCGACGGACTGAATGTGGGTAGCGGCACGATCACCGTGAAGGGGGGTGCCATACTGCGGTGCGGAGCCCATAACCAGATCAATAATTCCGCGGTCATCGACATTCAAGCTGGCGGTACGTTTGATCTGGCGGGTATGAGCGACAACATCGGTGCCGTGACGGGCAGCGGTGTGCTCACCAACCACTCCAGCACCATCCAGTTCTGGCTGGACGGGACCACACGCCTGTTTTCCGGAGACTGTTACGGTGGGGGAACGTTCTCGTTTAAGCAGCCCGGCACCTTTGTGGTCGGGGGTTCCAACACGCTCCAGAATGTGACTTTCGACGGGCGTTTCCCGGGGCTGAATCTTTCGCTCGCGCCGGGGATCGGCAGGTTCCGCATCGGCAATCTGCATCTCACCAACGATTTTGCCCTTGCGGACACCGAGGGTGGTCCTGTTGCGCTGGAGTTGGGATGGAAAAACGACTCGTTCACGCTGGCCAACGTGTTTACCGGGGTGGGCGGCCTGACGAAAACCGGAACCGGCACGATGACGGTTACGAACACGCAGACGTATGCCGGGCCCACGGTGGTGGCGGAGGGTAAGCTGACGGTCACGGATGAAACACTTGCAAACCGCTTGGCCAACACCTCGCAAATTCAGCTTGGAACCGGAACGGTTCTCGAACTCAACACAACGGAAAGCGAGACGAATAACACTCCGGTTTACGGGGCGGGCACGATCATCAAGGCAAAGGAATCGACGCTGGCCCTCGGCGCGCTGAACACCACCAACACGGCGGTCACGGTTTCGGCGGGCACGCTCGAAGTCGCGGGCGGGACGTTCTCTGGAGGCGGGTTCACGCAGAACGCGGGTGCCCGGCTGGTGTTCAACGGCGGCAGCAGTACGGGCGCGACCCTGACGGTCGCACCGGGTTATCCGGTCGAGATCCGAGGCGGGACTCACCTCTTTGACAGCGCGTTGGGCGGCACGGGACGTTATCTCCAGACCGACGGCACCACCTTCTTTAAAAATACGCTTGGAAATAATAACACCAACGACATTTTCGTCACGGTTAGCGGCGGCACCATGAACATCGGCTACATCCAACACTGTCAGGGACTTGGCCTGTTGGCATGTGGCACAGCGGTTGTGAACATTGCTGATAACCGCACGCGTATCGCCAGTGACGGCAAGACGCACTCGCTGGTGGTGACGAACGACGCGCAGGTCACTACCGACGGATTGTATCTGCTGTCACACGGAAACACGACCAGTACAGGAACCGTTGCTTTGGCAGGGGGCACCCTTACGATGAAGGGGGGCTTTACGGGTGTGGGATCGCAGGCGGGTGATTTGACTTATGTGAGTTTGGACGGTGGTCTGCTGCGGTTCATCGGTTCCTCGTCCTCTCTGGCGGGCATGTACCACCTTTACCAGATTCGGGAGGGCGGTGCGCGTATCGAGACAGCGACGGTGGATAGCACGACGACTTTCTATCAGGGCTTCACCAATGCAACCGGTGGCACGATTGACGGTGGCCTGATCAAGAGCGGCCCCGGGACGCTCCGATTCCTTACGGATAACAGGTACACCGGAGCCTCGATCCTTAACGCGGGTACCCTGACTTCGTGGGGAACGGGCGACACGCCGTTCGGGTGCGGTCCGGTGACGATCAACGGCGGCACACTGGAGATCGCTCCATCCGGAAGCGGTGCGAATCTGGCCCTGTCCCTGGCCCACGGTGATACGGCGAATACCGTGACGGTCGGTCCCGGCGTGTCGATGCTGCGTGCCGCGCGCGGCAACCATGTCAGTCTAAGCGTGACGCTCGGCGCTGCCGACGCGGCGGCGGACAGCGTGCTGACGCGCGACACGCACGGCGTACTGGCGATCTGGCCGGGAGCCGGCACGTCCACGCTGGGCGACACGGAGAAGGTCATCGTTAACGGCGGTGTGGCGACCGTCAACGGTGTGGTGCCGACGGTGTTCGGTATCCATAATGACGACCGCCGGTCGTGCGATTTCCTCGCCTATGACGCTGCGGACGGTTTCAAGCTGGCGGCGTACACGGCCGGGCTCGGTGGCGGCGACACCTCGATCGCCAATGTGACGGCCAACGCCTCGACGGACAGTGTCCATGTCCATGCGCTGCGTGTGCACAACGGCGCGGTACTGACCGTCAACAGCGGTCAGACGCTGACTGTCGGCGACGGCGTGAATCCCGCCGGGGTGATCCTCAATAACTCCAGCAGCGTCACCGCCGGGCTGAACGGCGGCACGCTTGATTTCGGGACATCGGAAGGCGTCATCATGTACAACTTGCAGCGGGCGAATCAGTACGGCCCCACGCTCGGGAGTGTGATTACGGGTTCGAACGGTCTGACACTGGTGGGCGGCGGACAGGCCGGGGGCTTGCAGCTTACCGCTGCCGCCAACACCTACACCGGGCCAACGCGCATCATGGCGGGCCGCGTGTCGCTCGCGAACAGCCGCGGCTTCAGCGACGGGGACGTGTACATCTACGGCAACGAGGCGTGGGGCGGTCAGTTCCGCGTCACGTTCACCGGAAACGTCACCAACACCCTGCATCTCGCGGGTGTGGGCGCCGGAACATCCCAGCAGTTGGGTGCGGTCGTATTCGAACGCGACAGTGAAATCTCGGGGCCGATCGAGCTGATGCGGGACACGCGGGTGAGCGTGTCGGTTCTGGCTGGCGCGATCGGGACGCTCAGCGGTCCGATCACCGGTCCCGGCGGCTTGGAGATCGGCTGTCCTGATGCGGTGATTGCGGGAACCGTCCGGTTGACCGGTGCCAACACCTATGGGGGAGGGACCCGTGTCAGCCGCGGTACGCTGGAGATCGCCGCGCAAGATTCCTTGGCGCCCGGACAGATAACGGTCAACAATGGGGTGCTGGCGTTTGCCCTTAACGGCGACGTTACGATCACCAATGCGATCCGCGGTGTCGGTCGTGTGGTGCAGAAGGGATCAGGCACCCTGACCCTCACCGACGCGGAATCCTTTGCAGGAACCTTCGAGATTCAGGCGGGCGCGCTGGTTGTGGAGGGTGCGGATACGGCGATGCAGACGGCCTTTATCAACGGGTTGCTCGACCTCGATGGCCAGACCGTGACGACCGGCATATTGGAGGGTGGGGGAGTGGTGAGCAACTCCACGGTGACCGACGCCGTGCTGACGGTTGGAACGGATGATGCGAGCAGCCGGTTCTGGGGATCGATCTTGGATGGTGAAGGTGCTGTCTCACTTGTGAAGAAGGGGAATGGTACGCTGACGTTGAGCGGTTTGAACGCGTATGGCGGTTCCACGACCATCGAGGCGGGAACCCTCCGCTTGCAGGGTACGCAGACCGAACTGCCGACCAACGGGCTCGCGTACTGGCTTGACGCGTCACGCGCTGACCTGCTGACGCTCGATGGATCAAATGTCACCATGTGGGCGGACGCTTCCGGGGCTGGCGTCCATTTCACGCAGGAAGAGTCGGTGCTACAGCCGCTGTTGGTGACGAACGCGGCGAGTGGTTTGCCCGCAGTCCGCTTTGGGGGCCGGACCAACTGCTTGATCGCTGCCAAGAGTGTGTTGTCACATTCGGTTTTCGTGGTCAACGAGGTGTTCGGATACCGGGACAACGGGGGGCTTTGGGGTGGCTATGGAAAGGATATCGGGATCCGGCAGTCCAGCCTGACTTCGTGGATCCATCCGGGCAACGGCAATGACTTTACGTGCAACGGACGCATGTTCGTCAACGGTATAGAAGACAGGGTGTTCTCATCCGGCGTGCCGCATGTGCTGGCCGCTTTAGCCGAAAAGCCGCAGAACTGGGTCGCCGCGATCGGAGATTACCGGCCCTACAGCGGATCGCTTTTCCGTTCGTATCGGGGCGATATCAACGAGGTGGCGGTCTACAGCACGGCGCTCGGCATGTCGGACATGCATTCGGTCTCCGAGTACTTGCGATACAAGTGGCTCGGGCTTGAAAGCGTCTTCCCCACCAATGTGTTGCCCGAAACCACGGTCTTGACCCTTGCCGCAGGCGGCATGCTGGACTTGAACGGATTGAATCAGGCGGTCGGCTCGCTGGAGGGCGCGGGTGAGGTGGGCAACCGTAGTGGCCGCGAGTCAACGTTTACCGTTGGTAACGACAACCGCAGCACGTTCTTCGCCGGTTTGATTTCGGGCTCCAACGCGCTGGTCAAAGTCGGCAGCGGCACATTGGCGCTGGGTGGCGCGAACACTTATCTGGGCGATACGCGCGTGAACGGCGGGACCCTGAAACTGGACGGCGGGAGCCTCGCTTCCGGCGGGACGGTCACGGTCGACGCGGGCGCGACCTTTGATGTGAACGGTCAGACGCAGACGCTGGCCGGGATCGGCGGCAGCGGAACCATCACCGGCTGTGACAAGCTGACCGTGACGGAAACGATCGCGCCGGGCGGTGTGGGCGAGGTGGGCACGCTGACGCTCGACGGGGCACCCGTATTCGACAGTTGCTCCCTGCTCATCGACACGCGCAAGAACGGTCAGGCGGACAACCTTTCCGTTGCGGGGGATTTGGATCTCTCGGCGCTCACGCTGGTGATCGGTGATGTCACGCAAATGGCGGGTTTCTCGTATGAGATCGTCGCCTGTTCGGGAAGCCTGACCGGCACCTTCGCCGCCACGCCTAACCTGCCCGGCGCGTGGGTGGTTCGCTACGACACCACACCGGGTGCGGGCAAGGTCACGCTTGTGCACGATATAGGGACAATTCTGCTGTTCCGGTAACCATCAAGAAACCGCTTGCATCAGGTGGGCGATAAGAGTACAAACATGCCCGCTGATGCGGAGAGGTGGTGGTTATGGTCACAATTTATCATTGGGAGGATGGCGGCCTCCGCGAGGTTGCCTCACCGACCGGAGCCTGCTGGATCAATCTGGCCGATCCTTCCACAGAAGAGATCGCGCGGATTCAGGAGCTGACCCAGGTTCCACGCGAGTTTCTCACGGATCCGCTGGACAAGGACGAGCGACCGCGTCTGGAAATCGAGGACGGGGCCACGCTCCTGATTGTGCATGTCCCGTATCATGAGCCGCACGAGAACCTGATCCCGTTTCATACGCTGCCGCTCGGTATTGTCCTCACCCAGTCCCATGTGATCACGATCTGCAACCGGCTGACGCCCGTTACCAGTACCTTTCTGGACCAGATCCGGCGTGTCTGCCCGCCCGAGGACCAGTTCCGTTTTACGTTCCAGCTTCTCTGGCATTCGGCCATCCTCTATCTGCGGTATCTGCGCGACATTCGGCAGCGCGCCGACATGGTCGAGCAGGACCTGCACGAATCCATCTCCAACGAGGCGCTGATGCGTCTGCTGAACATTGAGAAGAGTCTGGTTTACTTTACCACCTCCCTGAAAGCGAACGACATCTTGATCGGCCGGATCGAACATACCCGCCAGTTGGACATCCCCGACAAAGATCTCGATGTGCTGGAGGATGTGGCGGTCGAATACCGTCAGGCACTGGAGATGGCCACAATCCACAGCAACATCCTCACCGGCACGCTCGACACGTTCGCTTCGATTATTTCAAACAATCTCAACAACGTGATGAAGTATCTGACCTCCATCACGATCGTGCTTATGCTGCCCACGCTGGTGGCCAGCATCTACGGCATGAATGTGAAGCTGCCTCTGGACCAGTATGAATACGCTTTCCCCATCCTCATGGGCTTTTCGCTGCTGCTCTCGATCGTCGTGGTGATTGTGCTCGCCCGCCGCCGTTTCTTCTGAGTCAATACAGCAACACTGCGGCGCGCGCGGTCTGGAACGCGCGTTGCGTGGTGCGCCATTCCGCAGCGATTTCGCGGAACGGCCGCCCCCCGCGCAGGTCCCGACGCGTCGTTGCCGTTCCGTACAGCGTGTCGAACCAAGTCGGGCGCACGCCTTTGTGGTGCCAGACGCGACGCGGACCGTACTGTTCCGCCAGAGTCTGCAGCAATGCTAGCGAAACAGTGGCCGGAGCGAAACGTGCGGGATCGGTGACCGTCAGCAGGATGCCGTCGAGTTCTCGGCCGTCGTATGTGCCCCCGGCCGCCGTGTATCGGTAGGGGGTAAAGGCGACGCCTGCCAGACGCAGGGACTTCAGCCGCGCGCAGGTCTGTCCCGCGCGCAACCAGGGCGCACCCAGAACGCGGAACGCCAGATTGGTGTTGCGGCCGCAATCGATCCCGGATAGCGCCTCGCAGAAGACCGTGGCCGCATAGGTCATGGCGCTTTCCCAAGTCCGGATACCGGGGGAGGGCGGCAGGAAGGCGGGACGCTGACCGTCCCAGGCCGCATCCTCACGGGTCCAGCCCTCCATCGGAACCACATCGAGGCGCAGATCGGGAAACAGGGTGTGGCGCAGCCAGAGAGCACTCTCCGCCGGCGTCATGCCGTAAACCAGCGGAACCATGCAGGGCGTGACAAACCCGAGCGCGTCGGCATCCGGCATGGGGCCATCGACCGCTCGGGGCAACGGGATAGGACGGTCGGTGACCAGCACAGACAGACCCGCGTCTCGACACGCCTCCAGCATGTTGCGGAGGGTGGCGAGATAGGTGTAACACCGCACGCCGAGATCTTGCAGATCGCAGACCATGAGATCCAACCCCGAAAGCATCGCGGGCGTTGGTTTTCGCCGTTCCCCATAGAGGGAATGAACCGGGATCCCCCAGTCGGGATGCCGACGCGAAGTCGTGTGTACGCCCGCGCCCGCCTGACCGAAGAAACCGTGCTCCGGACCGTAGAGGGCCGCCAGCCGGTTGCCCAGTGCGGCGCGTAGACACTGCGCCGATGTCGTGCCGTTACGCGTCAGTGCGGCCTGATGGCTCAACAGCCCCACGCGTCTACCGTGCAGGGCGTCGAAGCGTCGCGCGGCCAGCACATCCATGCCCACAATCATGCGATGAAACCTCCTTGCCGCAATCGGTGGGAGAGCACCGCCAGTCCAGCGGCCAGATCTTCGTGTTTGACGATCACATCCGCAGGCACCGCGATCTGCACGGGCGTGAAATTCCAGATGCCCCGAATCCCGCCGGCCATCATGGCATCCGCCGCAACCTGCGCTTGGTCGGCCGGCACCGTGAGAATCCCGAGCGACACGCCCAGTGCGCGGGATTTGTTGGTGAGCTGATCGGCGGGAAAGACGGGTATCCCCGCAATCCGGCCGCGTTTCCGCGGATTCGCGTCAAAGGCGGCCACGATCTTGAATCCTTGGTTCTGAAACCCGGGGTATCCCAGCAAAGCGGAGCCTAGACGTCCCGCGCCGGCCAGCACCGCTTCGGTATGGGCGTTCCAGCCGAGAAAACGTTCGATGGCGGCGATCACCTCACGAAGCGGAAAGCCCAAGCGCGGCGTGCCGCGCACACCGGTCCGGGAGAAATCTTTGCGCACCACGATCGGATCCAGCGACAGCGCTTTGGCAACTACCGCTCCGGAAGCATAGGGTTTGTCCTGCTCCGCCATCTCCCGCAAAACCCGGAGATACAAGGGAAATCGTTTCACCATCCGGTCGCCGATCTCGGCCTTGCGCGCTCTGCCCATGTTGTGCCCGACCCTTTCCGCGGTTCGCCGCAAACGGCCACGTACCCACACCTTTAAGCGGTTTGCTGCTCCACATGGAGAAGAAATGCCTTAAGGCCCGCTTTACGCCCGATGGTGGCACGGAGTTTTTCGAAAACCCGCATCACATCCTGCGCGCGCTCATCCGGCACCACGAACAGCGACAGCGTGTTCGCACCCGGCCATACGCTGTTATCCAGCCGCGGCCCGGTAGCCTTGCCTTTTCCCACAACCCGCGGGATCTTGGTGAAGCAGGCGACCCCCTCCTGTTCCATCGCCGCCATGACCTCCTCA
>Ga0116159_1002448_pt1 | contig 17890 bp, 26 predicted proteins | sample AD_JPNAS1_MetaG_FD_89878 | JGI IMG/M metagenome (GOLD analysis project Ga0116159, IMG submission 89878) | Active sludge microbial communities of municipal wastewater-treating anaerobic digesters from Japan - AD_JPNAS1_MetaG | ecosystem: Engineered > Bioreactor > Anaerobic > Digestate | place...
CAGGCTATACAATCGTAGACATTATTGGACATAAATATGGCAAAAGCTATGGAGAAAACATAATAGCAAGGGGTGTTACTTATAACCAATTTTATCGAAAAGGAGGATAAAAAATGAGTAACCTATTCATAACCGCAGACACCCACTTTGGGCATGAAAATGTAATACGTTATGACAATAGACCATTCAAAAATATGGAACACATGGACTCTGAACTCATTCGTAGGTGGAATGAGAGAGTAAAGCCATTAGACCAGATTATTATCGCAGGAGATTTCATGTTCCATAATTCTCCTAATGGTAAAAAGGGTGAAGGTACTACTAAAACCCCTTATGACTATATTAAACAACTAAATGGTATAAAATATTTCCTAAGGGGCAACCATGAAAAATCTAATTTTAATGTAGTCCGTGTAAAAGGTTTGGAGTTATCCATATCCAATAAAGATATATGGGTAACTCACAGACCTCAGGATATGCGATTAGAATACGAAATCAATTTGGTGGGACACTCCCATACAGCATTTACATTTAGGAAGATAGTTACAGGTGAAAAGATTGTCTACATGGTGAATGTAGGTGTTAGCCAATGGGATTACTACCCACAAAGAGTTACTGATATTTTAGGGTTTATTGAAAGGGAGAAAAAGAAATGACTAAAATCCTACTTGTAGATTTATTTAATGTAGCTTTCAGTTGGTGGCGTGACTCAAAGGTGGGGATAATCCCCTTAAAATCATTGCAAGGCTTGGCAGTTAAATTAAACGGCACAGGTAACTCAATTTGGGAGAGGCTCTGTTTTGGTAAGGGTATCTATAGTGTCCCTGCTAATGATGAGTATGATGTGGGTTCAAATCCCATCCTGTGCCACAATAAAGGAGGTAAATTATGAAATGTCCTGATAATTGGAAACCACAGTGTACTTGTAGTATGATTGCCTTAGCACCTGATGATGACTGCTATATACACGGCACTCCAGATACAAGAGTATGTCCTTATTGCAAGGCATTTAAATCTTTTAATAAACCATGTAAAAGATGTGGATATATGGATGATTTGGAAGCGTTGGTGGCTAACCTTGAAGCTGAGGTGGATGCTCTTAAAGCTACCTATGAGCCTGAAGAAGAGGAGGTATAGTTATGTCATATATAGGTCAAAAACCTTCTGGTGTTACTGGAACAGGAAAAATTGTATATGATACTTCTCCTACAATCTCTGGCAATTTTAATCTTTCAACAACAACCATCACGTCTTCCGCTACGGCAGAAAATTACGCAACTTACATTATCAATATGAAAGGAAAGTAAAGAGGATAAAGAATCAACTATTGTTGGAGGAAATATTTATCTTGGTGCATCTATTCCAAAATTAGAAGTTAAAGATAGTGATATAGATAGCTGGGCTGAAGCTGTAAGTCCAGTTCTGCTTCATGTTAAATCTGATGAAATAGAAAAATTAAAAAAACGTGTACTAAAAATTGAAAAGGTAAGATAGAGTTTCTAATAAAAAAAGGAGGTAAAAAATGTATTTTTTTATAGGTTTTGTAATTGGTCTTTTAGTAGGATTTATGGCTGGAGTGTTTATTGTTTCATTACATTCATCAAATTTCATAGGAGGTAAAGATGTATAAATACCCTAAAGTATATGCCCTAGGACATAAATATATAAGTGATATATTTGATGATGCTGTCTTAGTAGAAGAAAAAATAGATGGAAGTCAAATAAATTTTACGTTAACATTTAGTGGAGACTTAAAAATATTTTCAAGAACTACACTTATAAATGACTTGAACCCTGATGCTCTTTTTAGTGAAGGGGTGAAAGCTATTTTCGCTATTAAAGATAAACTTCGTCCTGAATATAGTTATCATGGTGAATATTTAAAAAAGCCAAAACATAACACATTATCTTATGGGAGAATACCAACAAACCATATTATCATTTTTGATATTGAAAATGATTTTGGTGTACCACTAACATATGAACAAAAAAAATTAGAAGCACAAAGACTTGGATTTGAAACAGTGCCTCTATTAGCCCACAAAAAAATAGATGATATTAAAGAATTGTTTGATTTACTCGACACACCATCTATTTTAGGAAATGAGAAAATTGAAGGTGTAGTTGTTAAAAATTATAATAAATATACATCGTTTAATCATTACTATATTGGTAAATATGTATCAGAAAGATTTAAAGAACGAAACACTGTTGATTGGAAAGATAGAAATCCAACTAATAAATCTATAATAGACAAATTAATTAATGAATTAAAAACAGAAGCAAGATGGTACAAAGCAGTGCAACATTTAAAAGAATCTGGGAAATTTACAGGCGATACTAAAGATATTGGAGAAATTTTCAAATTAGTTGCTTTAGATATTGAAGAAGAAGAAAGAGAATATATAAAAGATGTTTTATACAATCACTTTATAAAAGATATTAAAAAGGAGGTATCTAAAGGCATACCTGAATGGTATAAGAAAAAATTGGCAGAAAATAGTTTATGAAAAAGATGATAATTTGTTTAATTATTGGCATGTTAATTTTGCCCACTTCCTTGCATAAAGCAAGGAATAATGATATAATAACGGCTAAGTTAATTAATGCCATAATAAAAGTTGAATCTAATTTTAACCCCAAAGCTATATCTAATAAAGGGGCTATAGGATTAATGCAGATAAGATATTCTGTTTGGAAGAATGAGTTAAAAAAACATAATATCATAAACACTAAGCAGGATTTATTTAATAAATCTAAGAATGTTAAGGCTGGTGTATTTATTTTAAGACACTATTTAAAGAAAAATAACAATGATTTGGAAAAGGCATTAGTTAAATACAGTAGTAATGCAACAAACTATTATAATAAAGTTATGGCTAATATGCCAAAGGAGTGATATGGAAAATATTGATAAATACATCCCTATGATAATTAAAATAGCATACACCTTAAATAGTGTATTAGCCGAAGATTTGATTGTTGTTGGTAAGTTGGCTGCTCTTAAAGCGTTACGTACCTATGATGGTACTAAGAAAACAAAATTATCTACCTACATCTATATGAAAGTACGCTATGCGATGAAGGATGAGTTAAGAAAATTAGGTAATAACAAAGGCATTGAGTTTGTGACATTAAAAGATGGAGAGATTGAAACATCTATTGATATTGAGGAACTAATTCTTAGTAGGGAAAAAACGACAAAATTGAAAGAATTAATGACAAACTTAACACCACGAGAAAAGCAAATAATAGAATTATTATATTGGAATGGTATGACACTTATGGAAGTAGCGTGTCATATAAACTTAAAGGAATCAAGAGTTGCACAAATACACAAAGAGGTGTTAAAAAAACTTAGGACAATGTTAAATGCAAAATAAGATATTATCTGTATTAGAGTATTTTAAAATACCATACGTCACTACTGGTAAAAATTTAGGCAGAAAAGCTATAGCTGGTCTAAATTGCCCATTTTGCGGTGATGATGACGGCTACCATTTAGGTATTTTGAACAGTGGTTACTATTCATGTTGGCGTAATAATAAACATAGGGGTAATATCTACTATCTTTTATCATATATAACAAAGCAACCAATTTCTATGATAGAAGATTTGTTACTCGATATTGATGTTAAACCAGTACAACAACAAAAGAAAATTTTAGGCGGTGTTAGTAGGCTTTCTTTTCCAGAAAGTTTCATAGATATTAAGAATGATTATAAAACAGCGTTATTTTATAATTATCTTAGGAATAGAGGTTTTGATGATGTTGACAGTTTATGTAGGAGATATAGTATAAAATGTGCTATTGGGGGTGAATGGGATAATAGAGTTATATTTCCGATATATCTATATAATGAACTTATGTCGTGGGTTGGTAGGAGTATAGCATCAAATCCTTATTTGAGGTATAAGGATTTATCTATTATGGATTCAGTAAGACACGTTAAATTCTGTCTTTGGAACTATGACAAATTGGTACGTGGTGGTAAATTAATAATTACTGAAGGTATATTCGATGCTATGAAGATTGATTTTTATACAAATATACCAGCAACGTGTGTGTTTACAACGTCTATAAGACAGGAGCAGATACAACTTTTAAAAGAATTAAAATTAAAGAAAATTAGAGTATTATTCGATAATAATGCAGAACTCCAATCAATGAATGTAGCCGATACATTATCGTTATATTGCCCAGATGTTAGGTATATATTCTTACCAGAAGGTATAAAAGATGCTGGAGAAATGTCAAAAAATAACATAATAAAATTTATAGGAGGATTAGATTTATGATTAAGTGGGATAGTGTTGAGAAATATGTTAAGTCATTTTGTCAGAGAAATATTGGTAAGGTACAAACACCATACTATAGTAAAGATGACTTATATCAGGACTGTTGGATTACATATGGTAAATGTTGTAAAAGTTTTACTGGTAAAACAGAACAAGATTTTATGACATTTTTCAAATCTGCGTTATTTAATCATATAAAGAATATGCGGAGAGATATAAGAAATGAAAAATCTGCTTTGGATAAATATACCCAAACAGAAACGGAGGATGGTTTGGATAGCTATGTAGGGCTTCGTATAAAACTAACAACTGCTCCAGAGTTAATAAAGAAGATTTTTAATTTGTTGGTTAACCAACCAGTGGACTATGACCAAGCTAAACATCACCAATCTTTTGAGAATAACATAACAGCAATATCTAAATATTTGGGGTATAAGTCAGCAAGACCTCAGCTTATAAAAAATTTTAAAGAGTTTATTCTGTCCTAGATTTCTGGGGTGTATATTATAGTATATAATCTATCGTTTAGGAGGTTTTATATGTTGGATTTATCTATTGTATACCTGAGTAGGTATACAGGCGAAACTACTGTATCTTTTGTTGTTCGCATCGGTGAGTATTTTACGAATATGTCTGATACTGAATGGAATAGTTTACCCCTTAATATAAAGGTATATTCAAATAATATCATTAAATATATAATGAATAATAGATTATTTTAAAGGAGAGTTTATGGAAACTAAAGCACTGGTTAATGCCTTGTCGAAAGTTAAATTTTGCACAAGTAGTAATCCTGTACTACCTATTTTTTCTTTTGTACACATGAAAAACGGTTTTATTGAAACTTGTAATGGTACTCAAGGAGTAAGACTTAGTTATGACATACCATTTGAAGGCTCTGTAAATTTAGAATTATTATTAAATACTCTAAACATTTACAATGTTGTTGATAGTATATCAAAAGTTGATGACAAACTTATTATATCAGCTAAAAACGCAACAAGCACCTTACAAGTATTTGAGGATTCTATATCATTATTTGATGATGTTGGTGAGCCTAAATTAGAAGTTGCTGTGGATGCAAACTTTATTAACGGGCTTGTTAAATGCTTGACTACAGTGGATAGAAATAATTTAGTAGAAAGTCAATCAGGTATAACATTAAAGGTATGCCCGACAAATCTATCTATGTTCTCTATAAGCGGGTTTAAAGGAACAAGACTATCTAAATATTCATATGACGTAGGTTATGATTCAGATGGACCTGTGTTAACAGAAATTATTTTCCCTGAATTATTCTGTCGGTATATAGCAAACCTCTATAAAGAGCCAACAACGCTGGTAATAGCGGATGCTACTGCTACTATCCAGTTAGGAGACATAACATTCATAACTAGGATTGAGGATATTACACCTATTGACTTTGATTCTATTATAACCAAAAATACAGTAGGTGGATATTCAGTTATAGACGTACCTGCTGAACTCATAAATGCTGTTGATAGGGCTGTTATAGCATTATCACCACTTAAGGATAACAAAGTTATAGATATGGTATTAGATAATAAAGTTTTAAGTATAACAGCCAAATCACATTTAGCTTCATATGAAGATTCAATACCGTTAGATATTGATAATAGTTTTAAATATACTGTGGATGCTATTCCATTTCAGGCTACTCTTAAAGAGATTAAAAAAATAGGCTTCCATAATGATTTGATACTTGGAGAAAATGACAACTATTTTATACTTATGGAAACTAATTAATGGCTGATAATCTACTCTTAGCAAAACGATTCGGGTGTGCGGTTTGCCCATTAAAACAGGTTAAAAATGAGCATCCAAACATGCAACCAACTGGTACAGATACACCTGTATTGTACTTCTTAGGTGAGGCACCTGGACTTGATGAGGATAAATACAACAAACAGTTTAGGGGTCAGGCTGGTCAAAGATTAAGAGCAGACCTTTACACGTTTATACAACCAGATGATGCTGATAAGTACATCAGATGGAACAACATAGTCAGGTGTAGACCTCATGACGGAAAGGCAAATCGCACACCAACTTCTATAGAAATAGAATGTTGCAAACAATCTGTCTATAATGATATAGAAAAGACTAAGCCATTAGTTGTTGTTGGTTTTGGTGGAGTACCTCTAAAAGCTATAACTGAGGGTATAAATATAGGAATATGGGTTAATCGATTTATACCAGTTAAGTTTGGAGAACACAAGTGTTGGTATTATAGTTGTTATCACCCATCATTCTTAATTAGACAGGGTAACTCGTATACTACTGAATATGATAGGTATTTTAAGATATGTCTTAAAAATGTTTTTGATTTTGTAACAAAGAATTATGAGGAACCAGAAATAATAGAAGATGGTCATACAGATAACATATCTATTTTGTATACATTTGATGATGTTATAAAGGCATTAGACTCATTAAAATCTGAGGAATTAGTTGCTTTTGATTTAGAAACGGACTCGTTAAGACCGTTTGAGGGTGGTAAAATATTAACAATAGCATTATCTACATATGACAGAACATATGCTTTTCCAATATATAATTATTGGAAAGATGAGGACTTTAAAAAAATAAAAGATAAATTATATGAACTGTTTTTATCTGGTGGTGGGTTTATAGCACATAATTTAAAATTTGAGCTTGAATGGTTATATGATATGTTTGATTTACGTTTGCTTATGGAAGGTAAATGGCATGATACAATGGTTCAAGCATACCTCATTGATGAGCGTACTACAAAAGTAAAAGCTAAAGCTGATGGTATGTTTAAATTAAATATTTTAACCTATCTAAATTTTGGTTTTAAGCTAAAAGAGTTGTCTAATATAAATATTAAAAATATAACATCATCTCGGATAGCGGATATATTACTGTATAACGGTATGGATGCAAAATATACATATTTACTTTTTAAAAAACAAAATAAAAGACTTGACAAATCTCTAAAAATATGCTATAATAATCTTATTGAAACAACAATAACATTGACGAAAGCACAATCTAAAGGAATTATTATAGATTTAGATTGTGTTAATAAGTATATTGAAAAATATACAGCAGAGTTACAGGATTTATCTGAAAAAATACACAATCTTGATGAGGTTAAAAAATTTGAAGATATGACTAAAAAAGTTTTTAATCCATTATCCCCTGAGCATATAGTCTATGTGTTTGAAAAAGTGTTAAACATACCACCAAAGGTATTGACAAAGAAGAAAAATTATAGCACAAATGACTTTGTGTTGGGAGAATTTGCTAAAGATGGCTATAAGATAGCCGAATATATTACAGCTTATAGAAAAACAAATAAATTAAAATCTACATATTTGGATAATGTTAAAGAATTGGCTGATGATGGTGTATTAAAACCTGTATATAATTTATTATACACACAAACAGGTAGATTAAGTAGTGGTAAAGACAGTAATGCTTGATAAATTAGCCGAGCTAATGAGAAAGATGCCTAACCAGCAACCCCACCTGCAAGGGGATTTAGCTGCCTTTGTCGACCACTGTGGTAGTGGGAGAACTAAAACTGTTCGCAATACAAAGGTGGGTCATACAGCACCCTTAAAATTGGTGCAGGGCTTGGCAATTTTAAAAGGAGGAGAAAATGTTTATTAAGGAGATTACGTTTAAAGCAGGAAATGATTTCAAGGCGGTTTTTTGTTGTGAGCATTGTGGATATACCCATGAAAAGTGGGGATATGATGATGCATATTTCCACAAAGTTGTCAGTCCACAAGAAAAGTGTCCAGAATGTGGTTTAGCAGGAAAAGATAAAGTTGCGGCGGAGGCTTTTGCAAATGATAGCATAAAAAAATTCGTTGAGACCTATAATCTTAATATTCCAGATGATAATTACAATATCTTTTTGGAACAGATTTCTAAAGTGTTAATGGGTATGTATAAGTATAGGAAAAAAGAAAAGGAGGCATGAAACGAGAGCGATATACAAATACCAATTAATTGTTACACAAGGCAAGTTTGTTGGTCATGTGTTTGTAAAGATATAGGAGAAATAAAACAAAAAATGTCAGATGATAAAAGCGTTAATGTTCAAAACTTCCCACGTGGTCATGAGATAAAAAAAATAGTTATAGCTCCTGAAGGTAGTTTGTTAGTATCATTTGACTATTCTGCTTTGGAAGCACGAGTTATAGCTATGGTGACACAAGATAAAGAATTTTGTGCTGATATATGGTTGAATATAGATACGCATATGAAGTGGGTTGATAGGATAGCTGAATTATATCCAAAAATACTTGAAGGCAATTCTAAAAAAGATATAAGAACGTTTACAAAATCAGCACTTGTATTTGGCTCATTTTACGGTTCTGTAAAAGAATCTGTAGTAAACAGATTTAAAAATGAGTATGGTGTTCCCGAACATATAATGGGTAAAATCTATGATGAGTTTTGGGATACATACAAGGAAGCTAAGAAAAAACAAAAGTTACTAATAGATTTCTACAACAATAATGGATATATTAGGAATATTGTTGGTAGGCGTAGACATGGTGTATTATCTGTTAATAAGATAACAAATACACCAATACAAAGTGTAGCATCCTATGATATTTGTTTGGTTGCTGGTGACAGATTATCAAGATTGGCTTATAAGTTAAATAAACCACAATATCAATATGTACTAAATGTACACGATGACTTAACATTTTATATACCTAAAAGCTCACTTGAGGAAGATGTGCTATTTATAGCTAAGGAAATGGTTAATCCTGTATATGACTGGATAATAGTTCCCCTCGAAGTTGAGTGCAAAATAGGAAGTAATTGGTATGAGCTTGAAAATGTTGGTAAATGGTCAACGCTTGACTGGTGGGCATATACAAAAAATAAATGGGTAAAAAAGGAGAATAAAAATGCCTAACTTAGAAGAACCCCATACTAATTATATCTCTGATTCAAAATTAAAGAAATCAACAAATGTGAGGTATGCTATCATAAAGCATATTATCGATTATAATTTAAAAGATGGGGATTCTATCTTAGAATTATTTGGTGGAGTTGGTATAACAACTGGTTATATATTAGATAGTATTTTACCTAAACATATACTAATTAATGATTGTTCACCAGCATGTGTTGATGAGCTTACAAAAAAATATGGATTCTTAAACAATGTAACAATAGTATGCAAGGATGCTTTGACAGAATACAGTACAGAGTCTATGAGGGGGTATGATTTTATTTTTATCGACCCTGCTGCATTTAAATTAGGTATAGCTTCTAAATTTGAATATCTTTTAAACCAAATAAAAGATTTGGACTGCAAAGTTATGTTTACTGAGAGTGGAATATTTAAGATGTTTTTTGTAAAATTAGCACAAAGAGATGAAGAACGTAAAAAACATTTTAATAACTATATTGAGTTTTTCAAAAAATATAACCTGTATACGGAGTATATAGGTTGGTCAAATAGTAGTAGCTATATACTATTAGGAAGGAATAAAGATGCAGTACCTGTTATTGAGGAATGGAAAACTGGGGATAATTCATGGGAAAGATATTTAAACATTTATAAGAAAAAATTATTAGTGTAGGAGTGTTATTTGGTCGAGGAATTAAGAAAAGCAACAAGCTCATTTAAAAGATTTTATGATGTAAAAAATCTTAATATTGATTATTCTAAGTTTTTTAAAAATAGGGTTTATCCAAGATTTTTTATGTCGTTACTTTACCTACATAGTAAACGTGAGTACTACTATGGTGTTGTTAATGATTGTTTTTGTATATTAAAAAAGAAAATGATAGGTATGCCTATAGTGTATTTAATAGTTCCACCAATTAATGGTGACATTACCAAAGAAAAGGAAACTATAGACTACTTTAATAGTCTAAAGATAAAGACAAGATTATCTGATGAGGATATAAACTTGTATGACTATACTAATGTTGTAGCTAATAGTAAATTAGACGAGTATATATATGATGTTAATGATGTAACTGGTTTAGTTGGTAACAAATATGCAGAATATAGAAAATATATTCGTAAATTTAACGAAACTGTTAGTAGGTCTATTAATTACATGGACTTCAAATCAGTTCAATCTGCTGTTAGTATAAATGCTAATTGGGAAAAATATAAAAAATCTAGAAAAAATAGTTGCCATGTTGTAGACAATACATTGAGAGTATTTGGTGCTAGTAAAAACTTTGTTATGACAACTTTAGAGCATGATAACACGATGTTTGGTTATGACTTATCCGAATCTTTAGATAAAAATAATGTTATCATAGTAACAAGATATTTGGATTATAATAATGAGTATTTAAAAAAACAAATGGCTATGAATTATAGTGCATCTTACATACTACATTATGAAACTTGTAAATACTGGTCTGGTGTAGGAGCAAGTAACGCTAACTTGGGTAGCTCCGTTGGAATAAAGCATTTAGCCCTGTCAAAACAAAGATTAAAACCTGTAAAATTACTAAAGATGTTTGAGTTCGATTACACATACAAATTTACAAAGGAGGAGTGGAACGCTATATGCTAACTCCCATTGATGAATATAACGGCATACTCTTTAAAAGAGATGATAAATTTGAGCCTTATACTGATTTACCTATTAATGGCGGCAAAGTTAGACAGGCTATAGCATTAATAGAAAATAATTTAGAAGCTATAAGGACTAAATACAATAATACTGTGTTGACTATAACATCTATAAACTCACCACAAGGTCTTATTATTTCTAGAGTTTGTAAAGAGTATGGTGTTAATGTTATAGTTGGTGTTGGTGCAACAAGCACACCTGAAAAACATCCCCTTATTAAGGGAGCAATAGCAAATGGTGCTGATGTTGTTGTGCTATCTAAGCTGGGCTTCAACACTGCATTATATGCAGAAGCTAAACGCAAATATAGTGGTTGTTTTTTAGTTTTATTTGGTATAAATGTTGCTAATAATAGGAATGCCATTTTAGACACTACTGCAAATCAGGTAGAAAATATACCTGATGTGCTTGATTATATGATAGTTCCCGTAGGGTCAGCATTAACATTGCTTGGTATTTTTGAAGGCATTACAAAATTTAAAAAAACTGTTGGTAAAATAATAGGAGTTCAGATAGCTGGTATAAACAGAAGTAAAGTATTCTTTCCTGCATGTAAATTACATAATTTTAACCAGGTATTGTATAAAAAATATCCATATTCTAAACATTTAGAGATTAAATTTAATGATACAGAGTATCTTGACCCAGTATATGAGGCTAAAGCATATGATTGGCTAATGACTAACTTAGATTCATTACCTGGGACAAAGTTATTCTGGATAGTAGGAAATACAACTAATATAAGGAGATTTTATGCCTAAAACAGCAGAAGAAATAGCCGAAAGTAGACGTAGAAGGGCTGAGATAGCTAACAAGTATGGTGGTGTACCAACTTCAATATGGGAAATTGATTATACTGTTGGTAAAGATATTAATGAACTACATTCTAAAAAACAGCACGTTGTTTCAGTTGATAGACACAAAAAGATGGATTATGATAAAAGGCTATACCGTCATGTAGCTATGTCAGTGCAGATGGTAAGGGGTAAAGGTGCTGGAGTATCAACATTCCCCCCAGAGCTTGTAAAACGTGTTGAAAGTTTCTATTCTGAACCTGGAGATACAGTATTAGACTTAAGTGCTGGGCATAACTCACGTATGGAATGTACATATCAACTTGGTCGTAACTATATAGGCTATGACCCAAGTATTCCATTTATGGAATTTAATGTGTCTGTAGCTGAAAAGTTGCTAAATAATAAATTATTAGCTAATGGGTGTACAATAACATTAAGGAGACAATCTGCTGAACAGTTGGAAGAACCAGATAACTCTGTTGATTTAGTATTTACAAGTCCACCGTATTGGTGTATTGAAGATTACGGTGATGAGCCTGAACAGTTGGGTAAAAATTGTACTTATGATGAATTTTTAGACCGTATGACAACGGTATTGAGTGAAGGACATAGAGTTCTTAAACCTGGTAAGTTTATGATTATAAATATAAATGACTTTATGTATGAGAAGGAATTTTATCCATATCATGCTGATATAATAAATATATATCGAAAAATTGGTTTACCAGTTCATGATATAATAATTATTAAATGGAAAAATAGTATTAGTCAGTGTTTTGCTACAAAGCTGGAGAGGTGGCGTAGAGTTGCAAAATTGCATGAGTATTTAATAGTAGGAAGGAAAAAATTATAAGGAGATAATGATTATGGATTTACCTTCAAAATATAGACCTAAAACATTTGATGATGTTATTGGGCAAGAAAGCACAATTAAATCATTAAAACAAATGTTAAAATTAAATACGCTACCTCATGCTATATTATTATGCAGCAAAAGTCCTGGTGTTGGTAAGACTACTTTAGGTAGGATAATAGCATCTGAATTAGGATGTGACGCACATAATCTTATTGAGATTGATGGTGCATCCAATAATGGTATAGATAATATGCGTAATCTACAGGATATTGTAAAGCATAAAGGTATTGGAACTAACCATATAAGAGTTGTTATAATTGATGAAGGTCATAGAGTGACTAAACCAGCATGGGATTCAGTTCTTAAAATAATTGAAGAACCACCACAATTCTTATATTGGATAATCTGTACTACTGATGCAGCAGCTTTACCTAAAACAATACTATCAAGATGTACAAAGTTCACATTAAAAGATATGTCTGTTTCTGATATAGTTGATTTACTGACAGTTGTTGCTGATAGTGAACAGATTATGTTAAAACCAGAAACATTGAGACTTATAGCTACGGAATCAAATGGTAGTTGTAGAGATGCTCTTGTGTATCTAAACCAAGTAAGAGGTTGTACAACAGATGATGAGATACGTGATATAATAGGTACTGTTAAGGATGAAATTGATGTTATAGACTTATGTAGAATGGTAGTAAATCAGAGGGCACCATTTTTAAATGTTCTGGCTGTTTTGAAAGATTTAAAAGATACAAACCCATATACTTTGAAAGCAATTATGTCAAACTATTTAGTGTCTTGTGTTTTAAATGCCAAATCTAATAAAGATGCTGTTAAATTTTTAAATATACTACAGACTATTGATAATGCTAAACCTGAATTTCCATCAATTTTATTAGCTGTTAGTGAATTATTTTTATCTTCTCAATAACGTCCTGCGTTTCTGGGGTGTAGTATATATTATATGGAGGACGTTATGATGAAAGATGTGTGGTTTCTATTTCTTGTCTTAGCTATTGAAAGTTTGTGCTTGTACTTCTTATGGAATATAATAATGCCTGTAGTATTTAATACTACCACAATTAATTTAGCACAGGCTTTTGGTATAAGAATATTGGCGTCAGTATTGTTCGGGAGGTATAATAATAATGGAACAACAGATTGAAAAATTAAAGGAACTATTGCTCATTGACGAGCATGATTTAGATACAGAATGTGTTAAACAACCAAGTATTTTTTTCTATGTGCAGGAAGAGTATGAGAAAGAAGTATCAATTAGGGATGAATTAAAAAAGGAGGTAACTAAAATATGGTCAGAGGAGTTTTTAAATGCCAAACGTAGTGGTAAGGTTTCAGACGTAGTAGCTAAAGCTATAGCAGATTCTTCCGAAAATTATGATAGGATATACCAGCAATATCTTGATTCCAAACATAGGGCTGCAATATGGGGAGCATTGAAGGAAGCATTTCAACAAAGAGTTCCGATGTTAAGAGATATATGTAATTTGTATATATCAGGTTATTATACTGATGTTTCTGTGAAAGAAAGTAGAAAAATTGTAGACTTTAAAACAATTAAAAAACAATTAATGGAGGATAATAATGGGTAGAAATTTTGTGTATAAAGAAACGGATGACGAAATATTTAATCAGAGATTACAAAATAGAGGAGGTTTTAGTAGGGAAGGTATATTTAAAAAAGGGGCTAGAATATTTTCACCAAAAGTTGGCGAACAGTACAGACTAAGGATATTACCCCCAACATGGGATGGCGGTAAGTATTACGGTTATGATGTGTGGGTACACTATGAAGTTGGTAGTGACAAATCTTCATATCTGTGTCTTAATAGGATGAAGGGCGAAGCATGTCCTATATGTGAGGCTGCTAATAAGCACGCAAATGACCCTGTTTATGCTAAAAAGTTAAGACCTAAATATAAAGTTGTTGTATACTTGATTGATAGACGTGACCCTGAAAATACACCTAAATTGTGGGCTATGCCACAGCAGTTAGAAATAAATATTGTTATACAGTCTAAAGATGAGGATAAGGGTGGTAATCTTAAAATAGATAATCCTGACTTCGGGTATGATATACTATTTAATACCGTAAAGGGTAAGACTAAAGATATTGCTTTTCAGTATGAAGGTGAGAAGGTCGCTAGAAAATCAACACCTATAGCTGATGATGAGGAAACTATTTGTAAGATTTTAGAACATATTGTTGATAACCCTATTCCTAGTATGCTTGAGTTTAAGACATATGACCATATCAAAAAAGTATTTGAGGGCTCTGCACCAATTTCTGATGATGATGACGACGATACTGATACTGATGGAGATAACTCAGATATGGAAGAACCAAATAAGTTTGATATGACAAGAAGTGATATGGAAGATTATGTTATAGATGAGCTTGGGTTAAAGAGAAAAGATATTAAAGGCAAAAGTGATGAGGAATTATATAAAATTATACAGGATGCAAAAGCAGCAGAAGCTACACAACCTAAGCCAGATGCTAATCCAGTTGATGATAGGATAGCTGCCCTAAGAAATTTGCGTAACAGGTCTTAATAAGGAGAAATATGGAAACTGATACTATAGGAAATTATTTTACAAGACCTAAAAACATTGAGTTTATTAAAAGCGGTTGTACTTTATTGGATTGTGTCCTAGGGGGTGGGTATCCCCTAGGACGTGTAGTAAATATTGTTGGTGATAGGTCAAGCGGTAAAACGCTGCTTGCTATAGAAGCATTTGCTAATTTCGCCAACCAATATCCTGATGGTAAGATGTTTTACCATGAAGCCGAAGCTGCTTTTGATATTGATTATGCAGAAGCATTAGGAATGCCTATTGATAAAGTCACATTCATAGAGGATGATACTGTAGAAAATTTCTTTACAAACTTAGAAAATATTATTAAGGAATTTGGTGATTCTAAAACCCATGTCTTATATGTTCTTGACTCTTTGGATGCATTAACTGATGAGGCTGAGAAAGAAAGAAAAATAAATGATGGTTCATACGCCATGACTAAACAAAAAAAGATGTCGGAAATATTTAGACGGTTAATAGGTGATATAAAACATACTAATATCTGCTTGTTTATTATATCCCAAGTAAGAGATAATATAGGTGTTGCTTTCGGTGAGAAGTTTAAAAGGTCTGGTGGGAAAGCTCTTGATTTTTATGCTTCACAGGTATTATGGCTTTCTGAAACACAAAAAATAAAGAAAACAGTTAAGGGTATCGAAAGACCATATGGTGTTAATATAAAAGCTAAATGTAAGAAAAATAAAATATCTCTTCCATATAGAGAATGTGAGTTTCCAATATTATTCGGATATGGTATAGATGATTACACTGCTAATATAAATTTCCTAAGTAAGGTTAAAGGTTCGTTTGACGAATTAGGTATAACAGATGTCAAGAAGATTGACAAGACGGCTATGCAAGATATAATCAGAGACCATGTTATAAAAGTATGGGCTGAAACTGAGGAGCCCTTTTTGCCTAAAGAGAGGAAATATTGAGACGAAAGAAACAACCTGAAATAATACCAGAAATAACTGATGATGTACTGGTAATAAAATCAGATGCTTTTTGTAGGGCTTGTAAAAACAATGATGTTAGGGTATTAAAAGATAATTTAAATATAACAATTTTCACGTTACAAGCTGTTGCTAAGAAATTCGACATCAAGTGGGACTCTTTAGATAAGGTTTGTTCAAAAATAAGAAAAATGTGTAGATAAGGAGATTATAAAATGCCATTAAGTCAAAATGCCATTTATTTATTAAATCAACGTTATTGTAAAAACGGTGAATCACCTGAAAATGTTTTTAAACGTACAGCAGAATTTTTAGCAAAAGGTAATACAAAACTTGAAGAAAGATTTTATGATGCTATGATTAATGGTGTATTTTTACCAAATTCTCCAGCACTCTTTAATGCTGGCTATAAAGATGCACAATTAATGGCTTGTTTTATTTTAAAAGTTGATGATGATACGACATCTATATTTAAGACAATATCTGATATGGCACGAGTGTTCAAAAGTGGTGGGGGTGTTGGTATAAATTTTTCACCTTTGAGAGAAAAAAATGCTATTGTTACTGGTGGAGGAACATCTTCGGGAACACTAAGTTTTATGGGTGTTTTTGATAATATAGTAGAGGTTGTGAAACAAGGGGGTATGAGGAGGGGTGCGTTAATGGGCATACTTGATTATACGCACCCTGAAATTTTTGATTTTATAAAAGTTAAACTTGAAAAAAAGTTACAAAATTTTAATTTATCGATTATGGTCGATGATAGTTTTATGAATAAGGTTATAAATGGTGGTGACATTGATATTACATCACCATTAGGCTATAAGATTAATACCGTAAAAGCTAAAGATGTTTTTGAGTTAATGGCATTTGCATCTTGGGTTAATGGCGACCCAGCATTATTATTTTTTGATAGGATAAATAAAGATAATCCATTTTATCCTGAGATAAAACTAAACACAACTAATCCATGTTCTGAAGTTAGTTTACCACCATATGGTGCATGTTGTCTTGGTAGTATAAATTTATCAAAATTTGTATGGAAAAATGAATTTAATTTTGAAAGATTTATGAATGTTGCTAAAATGGGTATGACTATCTTAACAAATATGAACGAATTGTCAACATTCCCACTCCAAGAAATAACAGACTGTATGAAAGAGTTTAACCCTGTTGGGCTAGGTGTTATGGGGTTTGCAGATTGCTTAATTAAATTAGGTATAAGATATGATAGCCAAGAATGCCTTGATTTTATAGACAAATTAGGTACTTGTTATAGGGAAGCTACATTAGCTTATAATCCAGATAAGTTCTATTTTTATAGACGCATAATAGCACCAACTGGAAGTTTATCTATTTTAGCTGATTGTAGTTCAGGTATAGAGCCTGTATATGATGTTGCATTTCAAAGAAGTCTTACTATTGGTAAAATAGAAGAAACTCGTGACTTGTACAAGTCGGAATATGTCAGAACTGCACATCAAGTTAGTCCAGAATGGCATATAAAAGTTTTAGCTAAATGGCAAGAATATATTGATGGTGGTTGTTCAAAAACAATAAATATGCCTTATACAGCATCAGTAGATGATATAAAAAATGCGTATATAACAGCTTGGAAAGCTGGTGTTAAAGGTGTTACCATTTATAGAGATGGTAGTAGAAATCAAGTATTAACCAGCACATCAAACACCAATAAATTTGTTCAAGAAAAAACATTTTTTGGTAAATGTAATGATGGAGAGTGTACATTATAATGTCTGA
>Ga0116159_1002457_pt1 | contig 17857 bp, 18 predicted proteins | sample AD_JPNAS1_MetaG_FD_89878 | JGI IMG/M metagenome (GOLD analysis project Ga0116159, IMG submission 89878) | Active sludge microbial communities of municipal wastewater-treating anaerobic digesters from Japan - AD_JPNAS1_MetaG | ecosystem: Engineered > Bioreactor > Anaerobic > Digestate | place...
TAAGCGTTTGAAAGCGAGAAAGAAGGAGCTACACCAACACTCATCCCAGCGCTTATTCCACGTCCAATACTTTGCCCCAAGCCAACACCATCTGTCTCAGATCGGGCTGTGCTTTTTGTATCTGCATGGCTCTGGGTGGTAGATGTGCTGGTCGTGTCGGCTACTGAATCCGTCTCAGCTCCAGAGGTTGTCCAAGCTTCCGATTGCGTCGTCGAATGACTTTGGGAGGTTGTATTCGATTGGCTCTGAGTAGTACTTTGCGAAACGGTGTCTGCCTGGCTGTGTGTGACCGAATGCATGCTTGAGTCGGATGATCCGCTGCTGACTACCACACCATCTGCTGAACCCCAGTTAGCGTTGCCACCCACGTTAGCCGACAAACCTACGCCGGCCGGAGCAACGCTCCCGCCTACGCCGCCGTTAACACCGTAGGAAGAGCTGTCGGTATGTGAGTTAGCCACGCCAGAAGAATCGGAGTGCGATGATCCGTCTGTTACAGCTGAGCCTTCTGTATGAGCTGTCCCTTGACTGACTGCAGTTCCAACCGTGGAAGATGAACCAACCGTGTCTGTCTCAGAGACTCCGACCGTGTGCGCCCAACCGCTCGTACTGGCATGCCCGACTGTATGGGCCTGGCCTTGACTGTCCGCCACGCCATCGGTAGCAGCTTCTCCGTGAGTAACGCCACTCGAATGGTTTGTGCCATAAGATTGGGAGGCGTTTTCTGCCAGGCCACCGGTCAAAATCGCTGGTAAGCTGATTCCAAACGAAGCAGCCCGGGTTCCCAACTGACGGGAAGCGTAAACGGATGTATCTTCCAACATGCCAGCCAACATGCGCGTAATATCTTCCAGACGAACATGATTGGTGAGCAGCATCAACAGGAATTCTTCTTCCAGGCTGCTCATCCCACGAAAGAGCAGTTCATTCTGTTGAATGGAATATTGCTGTGCACCCTGACTTCCAGACAATAATGGATCCCGCATCGAAGAATCGCCGCCACGAGTGTTTTCGCGTGGATCCGGATGCCCAACGGCCACAATGGCATAAGGCATCTGCTCCAGAGCACGCGCTAACCATTGGGCGACTTCGGGTGAAAGTGGTTCCAGGCGGATTTGACGGTAAGCACCCACCAATCCGGCTCGTAAAGCTGAAAGATCCCGTAAAGAGTACTGGATGGCTTCTTCTTTCTTTGGAGAAAACGCAGCTACCCCGTAACATTGAACGATCCCAATATTGGGATTCTTAAAAACACCGGCAGCCAGATATACCAGATCAACTTGAGCGCCATACAACCCACGTAAGACTGTGCGCATCTTCTGCAACAGCCCAGCATCCCGGCGAGCTTCCAGAGAGATGTAGCGTAATTGCAGTAACCTCACCGCCCGGTATCCCTGATATTCCCGCGTGCCTTCCCGCTCTGTGACACGAAAGACCAGGTAGTCAAGCTCATTCTGATCGTTGAAATGCAGCTCTGTGCTTTCCACTTCCAAGTCATTTGGAATGGAGAGAGAGTCCTTCGTTCTCAGCCAGGGTATTTTTTCGGTCAGTTTTCCAATAATCATCGTTCTCTCTTCTCCGTACTTGGCGTTCTGCCTCATCAATTCGCCAACTTAACCAGTTGGTGAATTCGTGAGGCTGCTTTTGCTTGCGCAAAAGAAGCCCTGGATTGCTATTGCTTCACTGTTTCCCACCAGACTGCATCAATCACCTCGTTCGTATTTGGCTCGACAACCACCACCTGTCCCCTGCGGGGATGTTCCGATGGTGAGCGTTGGCGACTTTGGGATGATGCCTGCTGGTTTTCACGAGCTGAGGAACGTTGCTCATAGGATTCTTGTGGGCACCCTTCTTTCCCTGTTTCACTTCTCTTTTCGGAAGTGTTCCAGGGCCGAAGCCGGAACAAGAGACTCATTTGAGCAATCAGCGCCGCAAATGCAGTGATGATGAGGACGCCTGCCATCAGGATGATCATAGAAATCACTCCTAAAGCAGGTCCACGCAGCAAATCCATCAATTGTGACATATTGACCTCCAATCGTTGAAATAAAATCTGACGTTTGAAAAACCAACCAACGTTCATAAAACTCTCACCTAAAAAGGTAGAGTGATACATCGAACAAGCTCACAATGATGTGTGCTGGTTTCATCTATCACCCTATCTTCTGGTTCGATATCGATTGATCAACTCACTGGCTCCTGCCAGTGGATTGACCAATGACATCGGGTTGATCAAGACTTGCTGTAGTAACATTGCGAAGTAACCCAATGGGATCACTAACCATAAAACCCATAAAATAATCGTGGTTACATTACCGCGAGTATTGGCAATTACAGCCGCTGCACTTTCTGAAGTACCAATCAGGGCAGCCCACTGATCTGCGGATAATTGAGCGGTGTATGCCAGGTAAAGCCGGCTGCCAATGACGGCCAAGGAATAAATCGCAATGCCTGATTTCATATTCCACAACAGGGTATGTTCCTGCATGTGCACTAGAAGAACAATGAGGGTACCGGTCAGCCACATCGCTGCACCTAGCCAGGGAACTGGTGCACCCATTCCCCATTGGCTGATTACCCACAGCACCAAGATGATTGCAGTGGTGATCTGTGCAGTGTATAAATCCGGAGTAGCTGCCTCGCGTCCACTACGGCCAGGTCGGAAAGCAGCCCTGGATTGCACGCGTTGATCAACAAAGCGAATGATCAACCCTGCGCAAAGAATACTTACCAGAGCGGCTCCAGATTCGCCAAGCCAGTAAACGGTCGCGAGGACACCGTTCAACAGGTAAGTAGGCAGAGCTGCGAGAAAATCCCCAAAGATGACAAAATAATCTGTCATGAACCAATGCCTCCTTACTTGTCATAATCGTTTCGTGGACACCACAACCCAATCACCAGTAGTAAATAGATAATGGCCATGAAACCCAGGACGACTGTCAGCAACAAACCGACCGCAATTGATAAAATCTGCACTTTGACCTTTTATGGCACCAACGCCGGAAGAGCTACAAAAACTTGCATCGTTCCATCAATCCCTACTCGCCTCGGTTGGGTGATTGGAACTCCGCGGAAGCGAGTGCCCGTGGTGACTACGTCCATTCGCAGGTTGAAGGTTCCTGGATCTGCAAATGGAACACGGAGTGCCTGGCCAGTAGCTGTACAGGTGCCACCGCCATCACATCCTCCTGTCCATGAACCAATTCCGGGAATCAGGGCGAAATTCGCCTGGTGAACGAAAGCTTCATAATGGGTTTGACCTAATCTGCCTGTGATCCAATCCTGGCTGGCGGCATCCAGCGCTGCAGTAGCTTGCAGCGAAGCGACTGCATCCGGTAGATGTTCAACGTGTGTCCGGCATTCCTTGAATACCATTTCTGTATCTGAGACACCATCATTGACAGCTGATCCAGATCCGGTATTGCAATTGGCGGTTTCTCCGGAATTGGCTGATCGGCAAACATCTCTTTCTTCATAAATCGGCTCATACCAGGTGAAGATCACTGGAGGAACTGTCACCCTGACCTGGATATCTGCGCCGCGGCGATTTTCAGTATCTTGTCCCACAACCAGGGGATTGTTCGGTGCGATTTTCTGAATGACGAGGACAGGTTGTTGCATAGAAACCGTTGGATCAGGACACTCCCTTGGGAGAGGAGGTGGGGTAACGATCCCTGAGCATCCTCCTGGAATGGCTGCACAATTTTGTGAACCATTCAAATACAACAGATACAACGAGCGGAGAGCACCATCATTCCACGTCATTTGAAGCAGGGTTGTGATGAATCCCCACCCGGAGAAATAGGTCCACACATCTTGGTGACCATTGAGAACCGCTCCCCAGAATTGATCCGGGCTGGTGTACTCAGGATGTTCCGCATGTACTCTGCTCCAATCCAGATTATCGCCGGCTGCCAGACCGAGAAAAGAGATCAGGCTACCATACCCGTTGCCCAGGGATCCATAAGAGCTGGTTAGGCCACTTTCTTGGGGATTCATGGCCATAAAGAACAAAGTCGAAGCGGAAGGCAAGACAACAATGTTCCCCCTGGGGGTCTGGTAGCGATGGTAATTAGCATCGAGTTCAAGCGATTGCCCAAAGGGTAGTTCAATCGACATCCAATCAGGATGATCGGTGGTTACTCCCAGATCAATCAAATCAGGATTCAGGTTGCCGTCTGGTTGAAAGACCTCAGACCAGGGATCGTTACCCTGAGCATAAACAGCTGATGGAATGAGCAAGGACAATACAACAATGATTAGGAAAATTCTTTTCACTACTTCTTTCCTTCTTCTACAGTTGTGGTGGGAGTTTTTTCGCGAGCGAGGATGGCATTGATTTCCGCCTCCATCAGGAAACGATCAAACTTCCAACCACTTTCTGTTTTCGCGAGAACAACATATGCTGTATCCTGGGTTTTATTACTGCCCGGTAATGGGGAAGATAGCGTGATGGTCATCCGCCAGACTTGCTCGGAACCATTGTCTGCTACTTTTTCTACTGTCTGAGAGGCAGCTGTGACCACAGATTTGGCTTCCACGTATTTTTCCCACATACGATCTGCGCCGGCTGAAAACAGATCACAACCAGCGGGCGTGCTTAGCTCGCAAATACGCTCAAGCCAGGCTTCTTTTCTTTCCTGATAGTTCACTTGGAAGACCTTCTCGATGGCATTGACAGCGGCAGCAGGAACCAGATTATCTTCATTGGTTGATACTGCTGTACCTTGCTCCGTACGATGTGGCCAGTTTTCGATAACCAGGATTCCTACAGCAATGACAACTGCCAGGATGACGGCAATGATCAGATTGCGTTTTGAGATTGGAATTTCTTTCAATTTTTTCTCCTTTTCCGGTTAACGGGTTCTAAAGTTGGTCAAAATAAAAGCGACCATTCAGATCTCAACGCCTATTTACACGTACTCAAGTTGTGTAAATAGGGAAGAAGCTGATGGTCGCTCCAAGGATTTTTAGAACAGCTGATGATAATCAACGACCGAACAGATATTGGGTTGTGTCTCTAATCATAGCAAGAAGAAACCCCTTATCCTAGGGGGACAAATTTGACGGAATTAGTGAAAAAGCGGATTTTAACTTGACAAAGCAATACTAGAGTATTACTTTATAAATAACCTAACCGATAAGGAAAATGAGCATGCCGAAAACAAATTCTGCGAGTAAACCAGTACGATCTTTTCGAATAAGCCCAGAAGGCGTGAGTCAATTAAGAGCGATGGCAAGCGTGATGGGACGGAGTGAAAGCGATGTGATTGAGGTTGCACTAGATCGAATGTATCGGGAGGAGATTCGTTTTAACAGGGTCCTACGTGAAGGTGCCCGACCAGAAGATCAGTATCAGATAGGTAAAGGAAATGAAGGAGAAAATGAAATTCAGCGGAATGTTTCTTAAGTTGATTGGGAGTGTTATTAAGACTGCGGTTATCCTTGCGATTTGCTCCAGCATCTTGTTTATTGCCTACAAGGGTAACCAACCCATGCAGGTTCCCCAGGCTCCAAAGGGGATGACCTATTTCGATTTTATTGCCGACCGGATTGATGCCGCAAAAACGGTTGAGCCCTCCCGGTGTGGTTGGGGAATGATGCTATCACTGGTCGCTCTGGGGCCCATCTATTCATTCGTTTATACCGATGTTGGGATTCATCCAGATGGGTTTCTTGCACGTGGTACTGCTGCTGATTCCGATATCCCCAAGGATGCAGCTGGAGCGAAATGGTTTGAAGTTCCAGGGATTTGGTGGAATACGGTTGAAAGGTTATCCTGGACGATGGTGGGTAAGCCGGCAACTTATGGGTGTAAGTTTAGGCCGGTTGAGTAAGTCAACCCCTAATCGAGTTGGTGTGGTAAGAATATTGGTTAAACACCAATACACTGATGTTTGGTGCTGAGCCAGCAGATGGTATCCACTCCAATTACCGAGACTAACAGAGAGGTTGTCGAGGATCAGAGGTGGGACATACTTAATTCTAGCATCAAGAAGGGGTTCTTGTTTGAATAATCGTTGGACAGGAGTGTCACGATTGATCCCCGAATGCTTTCTTACCGTGTTGTAGTAGTACAAGTAATTAAATGCTTCAGTAAACATTTCTTGCCGGTTGGTTATTTTGAGGATTCTGGGGATGTAAAACTCGTCGTCATCGGTACGAAAACAGTTTTGAGTTTGTCCAAATAAGAGGCGCTCGGGCAGAGGCGGCGGCAATAGCAAATTATAGGTCGCGACGATACCTTAAGAGAATTTATTCTCTTGGAATGAAATTCAGCGGAATCTCCTCCAGATGATTCGTCAACGACCTAGTGCGGACCAAGTCCTGCAGGTCGGAACTTATACCCGCACATCCGACTCGGTCCGCGGTGGTGAGTTAAAGGTGGTCGTATGATAATTTCTATGAGCTTTAAACGCATAATTGTGTTTACCCGAATTTATCAAATTGGAACTTGAATGGCTCGAAACCAGGAATACCAATTATTGCCTCACCAATCTTTAAATTGGAAATTTCCCAATCCTCAACGACATTAGCATCACGTACCTGCTCCACAATTCCCCTAGACTGCACTGATGCCATATATACTTCCTTCTTTCGATTTCGCCCGAATAATTGCTGAATGTAAATCCGTGTTGCGGAATCATTTACACGAAAAGCGACTGTGGTAAGGAAACCTGAAAGAATACTGCGTGCTTGAGATTCTCCATAGGAGTTAAAGACCTGCTCAATATTCTGGACTCCAATTATAAATTTCGCCCCCAAACTACGGCCAAAATTTACTCCATCATCGATATGTTGTAGGTTTGGGATTAATCGAAACTCGTCTATTACAAACCAAACGTTTCCTTCACTCTTCTTTCGGCTCAACGCCTCTTTGATTGCCATATCTAATAACAAGCGGTAGATTGGGGTGAGTGTCCCACCAATTCCGAGGTCATATTCCACAAAAATTATCCGCCCACCTTTGTTACGAACTGCATTTCGCATCGACAAAGATCCTTCTTTGCGAAAATTTCCAACGAAAATCTCACGAATAAGTTGTTGAAGTTCAGAGATAACACCTTGAGTTTGCGGTGAACGGTCGTCAGCAATATAACTTACCATTGCCTTCAAGTCATCATATTTCTGCAGCATACCGCGGATTTCCGCCGATGGGGATCGATCCAGAAAATCACGAAGGATCTGATTATTTCTCTCCTCACAACCCACGGAGCGGCAGTAGTGCAAGAGGATTCCTGTCAATAAGTCGCGTGCGGCGTTGGGGAAGAACGGCTGGCTGGAGCGCTGTGACTTTTCGTAAAACAGCGAGCGAGCCATTTCGATAATGTTTTCTTCCATAGAGGCATCTTGCTCGATCTCATTAAAAATGTTCCAGTAGTCTGGTCCTGCCGGCCCAGTGGCTTTCTCATCATTGCTGATAACGATATCGCCACTTCTGTAGAAAGAGTTGTAAAAGTCACCCTTTGTATCAAAGATCAGCATAACATCGTTAGGCGACATTTTTTCCCTCAATTGGGAAATAATCTGAAAGATCGCATTGGTCTTGCCCATTCCAATGCCGCCTAGAAACAGGATATGTTTACTAAGCGTGTCATCGCTTAAGGGAATTCGAATCTCCCGGCCTGCCGTGTCTACTCCGATAAGGTTGCACTTGGCCCCAGAAATATTGAAGGGCGGCGGGGTGGGGTGCAGTTCAATTCCATCGAACACGCTGGTTTTGTTTACAGGTGCACTGTTACTAGTAACCATAACCATACCCATAGCTCTCTTCTTCACCCCCATCGACATTAGCAGCTGGACCTTCGGATCCCGACGGCTGGCTGGCCGGCGGCTCCATCGATTGACCTGCTGCCTCGGAGGTCTCGGCTGAGGCTGTTTCTGCCACCTGGACGGCTTCTTTTGCCGCCCCATATTCTGGCGCAGCTGCCTCAGTCATGGTTTCAGCAGTGTTCAAGCCACTTTTGATGGGTTCGCCTTGCCCATTTCCTTGCGGGGTACCTGGTTCCTGAACGAGGTTTTTCATCCCTTCAGTCTGCTGCATATCTTGGATTGCTTGGTACTTGGCCTGCACTCCCTGCCAGGCCTGTTCCTGGTAGTCTGGACCCAGCTGGGCGATCGCTTTTTGTTCTCTATTTTCACTGGCTGCATCGGCATTTGCGCGGTATTGGGGGTAGCCTGCCTGATCCTGGAATTGACCCGCGTATAATTCTTCAGTCCGCTCCTGCCCGGTCTGGCGTGCATCCACTTCCATGGGCTGGCCATAATAATGCCCATATTGGTATTCTCCCAGCTCGATATCCTCGCGGCCAATGTATGCCTCTTCATTCATACGCCACTGGTCTGCCTGTTCCCTGCTGACTTCGGGATAAATTTCAGGGTAGTAGGCAGTCTGATATTGGTAGGCATGGCGCGCCTCGTGAAAATAAGTCTCCGCGGACTGGTAAGGTTCATCGTTTTGTATCAGTTGAGGATCAATAAAGATACCTCCATTTTCGCCGACTGCTGGATCGAAATATCCGCGTAGTGTTGGCTGTCCATCAGAACCAATCTCCCTTTTATCTGATGGAATTTCAGCCACTGGTAAGGCCGGTCTATTTTCTTGAGAAGCAAGCTGGTTTTCCATCTGTTGAAGTGCGCCCAGCCTCATATAAACGGGAGTCCTGGCCCACACATCCGCCCGCATACCATAAACATTTGGCAGCGCCATGGTCCACCCCCTTTCTATAAGAATACTGCCGGTGTCCGCAAGGCCTTTAGCAGTCGCATGCGCTCATCATCAGGGGTGGATTCATCCAGCAGGATGTTGAGGTTTTTGACCGCTACCAGAAAGTGGTAATGCTGGTCCTGCATGACCTGCTGGATTCCCAATCCCTCCACTTTCACCGGGGAAATGGTTCGATCGTCCAACCATTGCTTGACCGCGCTTGCTAGTGGTTCTCGGATAAGCGGGTAATCCGCCAGAAGGCGGTCCACCCTTTGTGGGGAGAAGCCTTGCTCCTCTATCAGGATCTTTCGCGCAGTGGATTTATCAATCTGGTACATAGACCTCCTGATACAGCCCTGGCGATCACCAGTCTCCATTGTCCGGAGAGCAAATGGCTGTATTACGTTTACTTTTTTATGAGCGGGCTTGCTCCCACTTCTGGATTCCAAGGTCGCCCATTAGTTGAATATCAGTAATTAATGCACCAAGTTCTTTTACAACAACTTCCGCGTCCTTGTCAGGTCCGGCACTCATCGATTGCGATGCAGCAGTATCACCACGAAAGATCCCTGCTAAGAAATTCCCTGGAATGTAAATACCTGTCCCCTTTGCAGTTCTTGAAGTGATCCGTAGACTAAACGATCGGATTCTTCCGAAAAACAAGATATAAATTAAAAAATAGGCCCCAAGGAGAATTATGTATCCCAATGTAGGTGCTTGATATAGCAGATCTGTTCGAAACGCCAGATTCCATGATAGAAATGCCAATCCTATATAGAATAGAATCTGGAATACACCCATATAAAATGCGCTATCTTTTTGTTTTATGGCACTGTTTATGGATGATTCTTCCAGTTTCTTAATTGCTTGCTCTCTGAGATCTTTATTGAGTATGTTTTTCTCAAATAGGAACCCGATGAAATAGGGCAAGACCAATAAAATACTTACAACCCAACCCGTGAGAAATCTCGGTAGAATTTCTTCAAGTAAGGATGACCCTAAAAACAAAACGATACTTACCAATAAGAAAATAATCCAATTAAAAGAGATTCCCAAGGATGTACTGATTCCAGCGACATCTTCTAAGGGCATTTCAGAGATTATTGAGCTGGAACCATTTATGGATTTACCCTCACTGTGATAAACAATGCGCTTATTCGTGATTGAAAGGTAACCAATCGTTGGCGAAGATAGAAACTTACGCAATTTTGTACATTGGTAAGTGCGAATAATCTGCTCGTTTTCAGATAAAGTGATAAATGGATTGCCTGTTAACATGTCGGATCTCCTTGTATTCAAAATCACAGGGTTTTCCACTTGTCGATACCAAAATCACCAAGTGTTTGAATATCCAAAATAATTGCTCCTAATTCCTTTAACATCGGTTCGGCTTCTTCTGCTGGCTCCGCATTTAGGGCTTTTCCAGCGGATACATCAAATATCCCAATACCACTTGCGCCTGAAATGCTAATCGGTGTACTTGACCCACCATTTGAACTGATTGCGAGAGAGAATGTTGGACGTCTTGCATACCAGAAAACGCAAACCAGAGCGTAAATTCCGACTATAGCTGCCAGAATAAACTCCCAACCCCCTGAACGGTTGTACCCTCCCAAAAAGCTGAAGCTATTTAATAAAGAGCCTCCACTGAGAGCAGTTAAAGCAGATACAGACGATCCTGCCAGGACAGAACGCCAAATTGATTTCCGTTGCGTTAAAAAAGAGCCGACCACTGTCCCAATAGCCGTTATCCATCCAATTGCCAGAAAGCCATCACTACTTCTACTCATGGCTCCTATGGCGCCAATGATAGCTGTTACTATTCCAGAGGCTATTGCAGTAAGCAGGAAAGCCCCGAGAAGATGACCAAGGCTAAAGTATGTTCCTTTGTAACTGCTTATGCCAGATACATCTGATATCGGGAGCTCACTTTGTATTACACTATTTCCTGCATTCGAGGTGCCATTTGCTTGGAAAATTACCCTCTTGTTAGTAACCCCTAGGAACCCTTTGGCTTCCAGCCCTAACAATTTGGATTGGTAATAAGTGCAATAATAGGTTCGGACAGAGTGTTCTCCCTCTGCGGGAGTGACATTATCCTTAATCAGATCAATGTTCATATTTGTCTCCGTATTAATTTTTGAATTGGGAATCTTTTCTAATTATATTCGAAATTCCACGTCAACAACAATTTTATACCATTTTCACCCAAACCTGGTGAACCTTTTGGCTGTTTCTTCTTTCTGTACACATAAACGTTTAAAGTGAACAAAATTATTAGCTGAAATTCACACAAAAACGGATAGTCTATCACTTTTAACAAGGGGTGTTTCAGTATTCTCATGTGATTTCACACTATATATTAAATAGAAAAACAAATTGGGATTATTGAGACCGATGATTAAGCCATGCATTTTTCATACACGTCTCTAAACGGGTATTTTGCCGGAAGTTTCATCACCACATATCTTGCCGTTCTAATAATTTTCCCTGCCAGAAAAACATACTTCAAACAAAAGGTTTTGATTTGCTGCCGAAATTCAGAAATGCCCAGAAAATCAAATTTGAACAGCAAGAACAGATTGTATGAAAGCATCATCATTTGGAATATGGCCTCATTCGCCCAAAACGATTTTAGTAAAAGACATCCAACCGCCATGTCATATTTGGCTTCCTTGATGTAATTTTCGGCATTGCCGCGTTTTTCGTAAGCAATGACCACTTTTTCTGAACCCACCTCAGTATTGGTCACAAAATAGAATTATTCGAAATCGTTGCCTTCCAGAAAAGATAATTGCGATCTGTCTTTTTCTGGTTTCAATACGCGAGATACAACCAATCTCCTGTCTTTGTCCCAGGTGTCCAGTTTTGTAACAAGCTCCGTTGTTTCCCTGCCTTCTTCACCTTTCATGAATGCAATGGTTGGCGCTGTTACTTGAGAGGCGAGCGTTGGATATTCTTTCCCCTTGATCAAATACTGGCAACCGGATGATTCGATGGTTGTAATGATATCGTCATCAAAGTGCCCACTGTCCATGCGGAACAGGATTTCCAAATCATCCGTTTTGATCTGAGCTACGATTGCTTTGATCGGTTCTGCAGCGCCGTTTGCGGTGTACGTGTTGCCGCTGCGCACAAAGCCAGTAATATAGGCCTTCAATTCATCACAGAAGGCAAACTGGAGATTGTAACAGTTGTTCCCAGGCCTTTTTGGATTGTATCCTTTCGCGTAGCACTCTTCGAGTGACAGCGCCTTCCTGATGGCCTTCTACGTTGACCACACTGCTGTCAATATCGATTGTGATGGATTTTAACCTGCTTTTGGCAAGCAACTTTTTGAAAACTTTGAAATTGATGTCTCGCATCATTTGTGTTGTTTTAAAGTTGAAGTTACCCAAAAACCGTGTTACCGTTTCAGGTTCTTTCACCGAAATCCCAAACGCTTCAACCAGCGGGTCTCCTTGCAGAAGTTTGATTCTTTCCAGTCTATCGATCCCAATAAAGTGGCCACAGAGCATCGTCTTGATGTGGTTCATCTTGATTTTGTTGGCCGATGGGTGATCAAACACAAGGCCGGTGTTAATCAGATCAAAAATCCCATTCGCCTTTGCGTTTTCCAGCAGTAGAAACAAGCCCGCGTTTGATGTCAGATTCCTGGCTGCAAAAACAATTTTATGGATCACCTCAACGTCCTTTACTACAAAAATACGCTTTATCTCAATTTTAACATGTGGTCTTTATTCGTGGTTTTTATTTCACCCAATGGGTGAAAGTACGAACCTGAAAATACCTGTTTGAACATCTTAAAAATAGGTCAAAAAGTGTCGATTTTTGGTTCAAAACGGATGAAAAATTGCCCAAAACGGCCCTTTTTTGGGGTAAAAAGGAGCTGTTTTCTAAAAGTGCCTTTCCTTCACTGATTCGGCGACGTAGAATCCGGGTATTATTTAATTAACGAGCAGTGATTATTTAATTCGAGTTTAGACAAAAAGTAGGGCGGCTTTACCCTTGAGCAAAGCCGCACCCTGGTAGAAACTTAGCGTGTGCAACAAAAAGCCTCTACCAAGGAGAACATTAACAGCCTAATCGAGTTTCGTCAAGCCATTTATGAGCAAGGGATGCTGGCTCGCCGGGATGCACTCTTTGACTTGTTGGACACACTCATTGTTGAAGGACGGGTCGCGTCATTCGCCTATTTGAGCCAGTCGGAGCGGTTTAGCCGGAAATGGCCAAGCCTATACAGTGCGGTGGAAGACGGGCAGTTGGACGGGGACTGGTTGCAGAGCTTTCTGGCACAGCAGGTGCCTGGTGAAGGGGTCAATATCTTTGCCTTGGACGGTTCACCCTGGCCAAGACCGCGGGATCGCGCACTGGAAGATCGGCAGTATGTCTACCAGGCCAGCAGCGATGTCAACGGCGGTACGGTCACCATCGGCCACCCCTATTCACTCTTGGAGTAGTCCGTGGAAGCGCATTCCAGTTGGTCCCTGCCAGTGGATGCGCGCCGGGTGAGCAGCGATCAGAGTGCCGTGACTGTTGGCGCAGAGCAGATCCGTCGGCTGTCACAGGCTCGCACCGCTTTTCAGGGAGCGCTGGACATCGTCGCATGTGACGGCAAGTATGGTCATGCTGGCTTTTTGCGTTTGGTCCAAGGGCTGCGGAGCGGAATTGTGACCCGGCTGCGCTGTGATCGGGTGCTCTATCAGGTGCAACCACCGCCGACCGGCAAACGGAGCCGACCCCAAAAGCATGGTTCACGCTTTGCCTTCAAAGAGCCGCATAGCTGGGGAGCGCCAGACGAGGTCATCGAATTGGAAGACCCTTACTGGGGACAAGTACACCTGGAGCGCTGGAGCCAACTGCATGAGAAAAAAGGTGCCGACGTTCCGTACGATGTCATCCGCGCCAGCGTTCACCAGGAACGGGAAAAACCACCGCCCGCCCTCTGGCTGGCCTGGCTTCCACCCCAGCAGCTCCCTGCTGGACTGTCCGTCACCGTACAAACCATCTGGCGCGCATACGACAGCCGCTGGCCGATTGAACCGGGACTGCACTTCCGCAAAGCCACCCTGGGCTGGACGCTGCCACGCTTTCAAAGCAAAGCGGCGGGGGATCGCTGGACCTGGCTCACGGCCCTGGCGACCTGGATGATCTTCCTGGCACAAGCCATTGTCGAAGATGCGCCCCTTCCCTGGCAGAAAGTCCAGCAGCACTTGACCCCGCAGCGGGTGCAGCAGAGCATTCGTCCGATTTTTGCGCTGATTGGCACTCCGGCTTGCCCGCCAAAACAGCGCGGAATTCCGCCTGGTTGGCCCAAAGGCAAGCGCAGAGCGCCCAAATCCCATTATCCGGTGGTCAAAAAGACACCTGTCGCGGTAAAAACGGCTTGAAACTCGGTTTCTAAGGTGCTGTTTCAGCCTGACCTCAAAGTCAGGTTACTGACGTTTGTCTAAACTCGAACTCGAAACTATAGATCAAAATCGTTGGCTATGGAAAGTTCCATTACCTCCCAAAATTCCGCAACGCACTCATCATAGTGTTCAGTACTTGGGAAAAGAGCTAATTGATACGCATAATTATCCCAATAGACATGGATCATATTTGGAACTCCAGTCGATTTGGGGATCTCCAGCTCTAATAAGAACTCTGTTTCAGCAAGGAAATGAGTATCAGATTCGTATGTCATAGGGGGAGGCCCATCTGGGCCGTAATCACGAAAGCCATTGGCACCGATATGGCAGCCAGTATAGCTTTTGGATTCAAGGCCACCATAATCCGTGGCTTCCCATTTTGCTTTGTCATAAGTCAAGTAAAAATCAGGTTCATTCCAGTTCCAAATCTTGATCTGACCATATTCAATGTGTGTCGATTGGTTGATGATGAGTTTATCATTTGAGTCCATATCTGCTAAAAGAAGCATTGCTCCTTCTTGTATGTAAAACTCAGATTTGAAGCTGATATTGATTATTTCTCCTGCATCTGGGAAGTCGGTAAATCTCTGCATATTCGCATTGATATCCTCAAGTGTGTCTACTTTTGCTGGAGCACCATGTATCATAGGATCACCAGTCCAGAGAAAGGCGACATCTGGCGCCTTGTCTCGGCTAAATCGATATTGGTGAACCTGATTAAGAACACTGCCATCAGGTGAGTAAACAGGGAAGGGACCCAGCGGTTCACTACTACTGAGGAGATAAACCAGAGAATGTATGGGTTGGCCGACGACACGTGTACGATCATAATCAAGAATGTCATGGTAAAAAACTACTTCTATAGCCTTATTTGAAGCAAGGGTCACAATTGTTTTAAGAATGACTTCTGTTTGTGCCTCATATAATTCTATTTGCTTCTTCTCAGCGAGGCGAGCAGGCCATTCAGGATCTAAGTTAATCTCGGTGACCCAAATCGGAATAGAATCGCCGGTTAAAGTAGCGATATCTCGAGCAGCTATGTCAATATATGCCTGCATATCAACACTTACTTGCTTACTGCCCCAGATCATATTACGGCTTTCATCGGGCAGGTAATCTCCCCACTCGATATATAATCCAACAATATCGAAACATCCGGTCTGACAGTTTGACAAAGTCTCCTTGAGGAACTCAAGCGGATCAAGGCCGAGGTATTCACTATCACCTAGATTATTGAGCCCACCAAATATGACAAGGTCATTCCGTTCGGTTACCTTTATGACCTCATAGGCGATTTTTAGCATTTCTGCATACAATGCTGGATCAACAAAGGTTGCATTCGGACGCACAGATTTCCAAAAGGCAACTGTGTTGACTTGACTGCCAATTTGCCAATAATCCACGGTATCAGACAATTCACTTACGATTTCATAGAGATAACTACGCCAGAATCTGAGAAACTCCTGATCAGATATGTTTGTATCCCAAGGGGCGCCAATAAGAGTTGCCATCACCTCGAGGTTGTTCTCTCTTATATATCCTTTCCAAAGGTCAATTGAATTCGCACCAAAATCTAGATTTATATCGCCATTAGGTCTTATCTGGATTTGATCCCATGGGAAGATTTCTTGGACAAGTTTGAAGCCAATGTTGGCAATGTCTTCATAGGCACGAAATGTATTACTAAGTTGTAAATTTGGTGACAATGCCCATCCGAACTGTAGTCCTTGTAAGTTGTCTATAGGGGTATTGTATTCATGAGCAGAATTTCCAATGCCTACAGCCGCAAAAGCATTTCGCACCTGATTACAGTAATTTTCTGAAAATTCAAGAGCGCTACAAGAGATTAACATTGCATTTCTGGCTTCAATAAATTTAGCATTGGTTTGGAGAAGTGGAAGAGAACGGAAAACGATCATAGCCGCATTTTCGATACCGATCCCAAAGACTTTGATTCCACTTTTCTCTCCTCCTTCAGAAAGCAGGTAAAGAGCATGAGAATAAATAGTGGCGTTGAGGTGGCCGTTACCATAGCTATCTTCACCTTCTTTATTAGGTTTAGGATAAATAAATTTTTCAAAATGATCCGGATAGGTTTCTTTAGTTCCATTTACTGGATCCTGCATATCTCTTATCGTTTTGCCGCTTACTTTAATTTGCCATCTTTCATTGCTAGGATCCGCAACTGCAGCAAAAAAATCCGATAACGCTTCATTAAGTGCTGAAGATTGAGGATGGTTAAAGTCAGTATCAAGCCTCACAAAATCCCTAGTAACTGCGTGTTGAAATTCGTGAGCGAAAACATCAACACCTTTTTCACTATTCTTGCTGGTATAACCAATCAAGTACTTAGGTTTGGGAAGAAGGGGTAAAGGTCCATAGAACGGACTGTCGTAATCCACGTTTACTAAAATTGTGAGTTCAGAATCAGCCGAGTTGAAAGACGAATATCCGAACCAAGTGTTATATATTTTTACTGTTTGCTCAAAGTAATCAACCAAGTGGCCTATCCTTCCAAAATTGGGGTTCTCTTCTGTTGAAGAGGATGCAAGCAGCGGTTTTGTAAGAAATACTTCAGCGTTAGAATCATCATTAGGCAGCGCATCTCCCTCGAAGTCTCGAATTTCGTAGGTGAAAGTTTTAATCTCTGAGCTTACTGAAACTAGCCAGCCGGTGGAGTCACGAATGACTACATTTCCAAACCCTCCATCCCATACAGCTTTTGCAAACCAAACTAAAAAGGGCTGACCATCTTTACCAACCATGGCCGGGCTGTAAATAGCCAATGTGGGAGTATGGTCCTCAAGCAGAACAAACCCAAGTGCTTGCATAGCGGCTTTAGCACTTGTAGGATTCATTTTCGGTTCCAAAGATTCTGGTAATAACGTATCTGGCATGTAGTTGGAATTTACCATTGCTATATTGCCCTGTGCGTCAAGCGTGACCCGAATATCCGCTTGATAGACGGGGATGTTGTCGATAATTTGTGTATATTGAAGTACTTGTTCACCGTTTGGTTGTTCGAATTGGTCAACTAGTTGGAAGGTTTGGCTAAAATTTGTGATTTGGTATAATGCCGCATTCTGTGTGAAGTAGGCAGACACACGGTCTTCTGCTGTTTCACCCTCTATATCTGGGGAGCCTGTAATGATAGAATTTATCACCCCTTTATTAGCATATACTTCGCCTTCTCCTGGAACCATATTAAAAAGATTAATTGCAGCTTCATATTGGATTTCGGAGAGTTCGCCTTCGATGATCCCACCGGGTTCCATTTGGGTTATCGAAGTACTTTCTTGGCTTATTTGGTCCTGTGTTTGACCACTGCTCGATGTTTTGCTCGGTTGTTGCTTATCCTGAGTAAGCCTTGATGAGAAAAGGTTACAGGAGGTTAGTGCAATCAGGCTAAACACGACCAGAGACTTAAGTAAAACACCCTTTATTGTTAGGATTTTCTGATTACTTGGTCTAAACATTGCTCTATCCTCCTTTTTGATCTCATGACTTGACTGCAAAAACAGTCTAATGATATCCGAATCCAACCTGATTAATTGTTATTGATGCCGCAAAACTACGAAAAGCGCTGTTCGATGCCGGCATCTTTTACGCCACCGAGCAGATTATGGACCTGATCGACCACGATGTGCGCGGCATTCACCTCTACACCATGAACAACGTGGAGACCGCCACACGCATCAGCGACGCCATTCAGAACGTGCTCGAGGCGGAAAATACCCCA
>Ga0116159_1002467_pt1 | contig 17811 bp, 11 predicted proteins | sample AD_JPNAS1_MetaG_FD_89878 | JGI IMG/M metagenome (GOLD analysis project Ga0116159, IMG submission 89878) | Active sludge microbial communities of municipal wastewater-treating anaerobic digesters from Japan - AD_JPNAS1_MetaG | ecosystem: Engineered > Bioreactor > Anaerobic > Digestate | place...
GCACCTTGACCCCGGTTGAGCGCAATTCACCACGCAGGCTCTCGCAGTAGCTGATCACCGCCGCCTTGCTGGCGCAGTAGCCGCCGTGGCCGGGCAAGCCCCGGATGCCCGCCACGCTGCCGATGCCTACCAAGGTGCCCGAGCCGCGCGCCACCATGGGGTCGATAAATGGGCCAAAAGTCGCTGCCATGCCAACGACATTGGTCGCCAGAATGCGAGCCATCACGTCGATGTCTTCGCGACGCGAGGAGTCCACCCCGATGCTGATGCCGGCGTTGGCGATCACCACATCGGGCACCCCCTGGCGCATCAGACAGTCCTGCGCGGCGCTGGCCATGCTGCTGGCATCAGATACATCAGCACTATAAATACAATAGCTGTCAGCGCTTATTGCATAAGGGCCAAGCCATGATTTGATCACATCCACACGGCGCGCCAGCAGCGCCAGACGGTAGCCTTCTCGGGCGTACTGCAAGGCCAGAGCCTGGCCGATGCCGCTGGATGCACCGGTGATCAGAACGAGTTTTTGCATGGTGTTCAGGGGCGCGCAGCGGGCAACAAAATGCCTTTCACCCGTCCTTTGAGCAGCATGACCCGCTGCAGGTTGTCAAAATCCATGTTGTCAGCGGTGAAACGGTCTTGGCCACGGGTCAGTTCGACCGGTTTGTTTGATATGACGCGCTCGGCGTGAATGAATGCATACAGGTACTCACCGGCAAATGTCAGGGCCGGTTCGGCCACCCCTGCGGGTCCTGCCACCGGTGCGCGCATCACTTGCGCTGTGCCAATCAACTGAACTTCAGAAGCATCTTCGTTGGTGATGGCCAGTCGCGCACTGGCAGTGGTCAGGCGGCCCTGGACATCAAACGAGCGAATCTGCACCGACTCGATTTCCAGCATGTTGGTATCCGGATAATGTCGCGCCTCGGTGCCTTTGACCTCGCTTTTGAGTTTGCCCGCCGCGTCAAACGTCTTGACCGCAAAGTTGCGCATGAAATAGTCGGGCTTGTGCTGTGCGGCAGCAACTGGTCGGGGCCGCGCGACGATCGGCGTGCTGCGCACCAGCCAATAAGTGGCCATGGCCAGCACACCCATCAAGAATACCGGCAAATACAGGGTGACTCGGTCCCAGACCCGGCGCAGCAGGTTGATCACTTCAGCGATTCCTGCAAAAGCTGCGCATAGCGCCCGCTGGCGACCAGCAACAGATCACACAATTCGCGCACCGCACCCGCACCCCCTTGTCGCTGTGTCACAAAGTGTGCCATGGCCAGCAGTTCCGCCTGTGCATTGGCTGGTGCGCAGGCCAAAGCGCAGCGCGTCATGACCGGCAAGTCCGGCCAGTCATCGCCCATGGCGGCGGCTTGTGACCAATCCAGCCCGAGTGCCTTGAGCGTGGTCTCGGCGGCCGGGCGCTTGTCTTCGGTGCCATAGTGAACATGTACCACACCCAGCGCAGCCAGCCGCAGCCGCAACGGTTTCGAGTCGCGCCCGGTGATCACAGCGGGCGTGATCCCAGCGCGCTGCAGCAGTTTGAGGCCGTGACCATCGAGCGTGCTAAAGCGTTTGAGCGTCTCGCCGTGCTCGGAAAAGTAAAGGCCGCCGTCGGTCAGCACCCCGTCGACATCAAAAAAAACAACCCGGATACCCTGCGCCTTGAGCAGCAGTTCAGGCAGGAAGTTGAGTGCCGGGGTCATCAGATCACCTTGGCGCGCAGCAGGTCATTGCTGTTGAGCGCACCGCACAGTTGCCCGGTGGCATCAAGCACCAGCACGCTGGTGATGCGCCTGAGTTCCATCAGTTCGACCGCTTCCACCGCCAGCGCATCAAGACTGACGGTGCTTGGATTGGGGTGCATCACCTGCCCGGCTGTGGTACTGCGAAGGTCAATGCCTTTTTCGACCAGGCGGCGCAAGTCGCCGTCGGTGAATATGCCTTGCAAGCCCCCCGCATCGTCCAAAACGGCTGTGGCACCCAGACCCTTGGCGCTCATTTCGCGCATCAGGTCGCTGAAACTGGCATCCAGCGTGACCCTGGGTACGGCATCCCCGGTGCGCATGACATCGCTGACATGGGTCAGCAATTTGCGCCCGAGCGCGCCGCCCGGGTGCGAGCGGGCGAAATCTTCGGCTTTGAAGCCACGCGCATCGAGCAACGCAACTGCCAGCGCATCGCCTAGGGCCAGTTGGGCAGTGGTACTGGCTGTTGGGGCCAAATTGAGTGGACAGGCTTCTCTATCGACACCGCAGCTCAGGAAGACATCGGCGTGGCGCGCCAGCGTGGATTGGGCATCTGCCGTCATGGCTACCAGCGGCGCGCCCAGGCGCATGATCATCGGCAAAATGTCGGTGAGCTCTTTCGACTCGCCACTGTTGGAAATGGCCAGCACCAGGTCTATCGGCTGAATCATGCCCAGATCGCCATGGCTGGCTTCGGCCGGGTGAACAAACATGGCCGGGGTGCCGGTGGAGGCCAGGGTGGCAACGATCTTGCGGCCAATATGGCCGCTCTTGCCCATGCCCATCACCACCACACGACCACGGACCATTAGCATCAAACGCATCGCCTGGACAAAGGCATCACCCAGGTGGCGCTTGATTCCCAGCACGGCGGCGGCCTCGATGTCGAGCGTTTCATGCGCCAAGGCAATGGCTCGGGCGGCATCAACCGCTGTTGGGGTGGGTGGCTCAAACATCATGGTGGCATTTTATCGGTCATGCGGCTTGGCACGGCATTGTCTGGTAGCTTGGTAGTATCAAGGTTATGGACCCGCTTGATCTGACCCTTTTGTATTTGCTGGCTGCCGTACTCGGCGTGGTGGCCTGTCGCTACCTGAAGCTTCCCCCGATGCTGGGTTACCTGGCAGTGGGGGTGGTGATTGGCCCGAACGCGCTGGCGCTGGCCAAGAATGCGGATGGCGTGCGGCATCTGGGTGAATTCGGGGTGGTTTTTCTGATGTTTGTGATTGGCCTGGAGTTCAGCCTGACCAAGTTGCGTGCCATGCGCAACCATGTTTTTGGGCTGGGTTTGCTGCAGGTTGCACTCACCATCATCATCACCACGCTGGGTAGCCTGGGCCTGGCCTGGCTGGCACCCAAACTGTGGGGCATGAGCTGGCAGTCGGCGTTGGCGCTGTCAAGTGCCCTGGCCATGAGCAGCACCGCCATCGTCGTCAAGCTGATGACCGAGCGCATCGAAATGGAGAGCGAACACGGCAAGCGTGTCATGGGCGTGCTGCTGTTTCAAGACTTGGCTGTGGTGCCGCTGCTGGTGCTGATTCCGGCGCTGGGCGCGTCTGCCAACGCATTGCTGCACACCATGACACTCGCACTGTTCAAGGCCACGGCGCTGATCACCCTGCTGCTGGTTGGTGGGCCGCGCGTGATGCGCTGGTGGCTGACCCTGGTTGCCCGGCGCAAAAGTGAAGAGCTGTTCGTGCTGAACCTGCTGCTGGTTACCCTCGGCCTGGCTTGGCTGACCGAACTGGCGGGCCTGAGTCTGGCGCTCGGGGCATTCATTGCCGGCATGCTGATTTCTGAAACCCAGTACAAGCATCAGGTGGAAACCGACATCCGCCCGTTTCACGATGTCCTGCTGGGCCTGTTTTTCATCAGCATCGGCATGATGCTGGACTGGCGGCTGGTACTTGAGCGCTGGCCCTTGGTGCTGGTGCTGGTTGTCCTGCCGGTGCTGTTCAAAGCGGTACTGATGACAGGGATCGCACGCGGCTTTGGTGCCAGCCTGGGGGTTTCCCTGCGTACCGGGCTGTACCTGGCACAAGCCGGTGAATTCGGTTTTGTGTTGCTGGCGCTGGCGCAGACCCACGCGCTGATTGCGCCCGAACTGCTCAACCCGATTCTGGCCGCAATGGTGCTGTCGATGCTCGCCACACCTTTCATCATCATGCACAGCAACGCCCTGGTACTGCGCCTGGTTGCCAATGAATGGCTGATGGAAGCGGTGCAGATGACCAGCATTGCCCGCAAATCAATCAAGAGCAACAAACATGTGATCATTTGCGGTTTCGGCCGTTGCGGCCAGAACCTGGCGCGCATGCTCGACAAGGAGAACATTCCTTACATGGCACTCGACTTGGACCCCGACCGGGTGCGTCAGGCTGCTGCTGCCGGTGACTCGGTGGTGTTTGGCGATGCGGCGCGCCTGCAGGCACTGATGGCGGCCGGGCTGGCCCGTGCCAGTGCGGTGGTGGTGACGTATCTGGAAACCGCCAGCGCCATGCGTGTGTTGGCCCATATTCACGAGCATGCACCCAAGGTGCCAGCGATTGTGCGGACCCAGGACGACCACGATCTGGAACTGCTGCAGCGTGCCGGTGCCACCGAGGTGGTGCCAGAAGCGATAGAGGGTTCATTGATGTTGGCCACCCACGCGCTGGCACTGGTCGGTGTGCCAATGCGCCGCGTGATCCGTATCGTGCAGGAGCAGCGTGATGCCCGCTACAGCCTGTTGCGCGGCTACTTTCGCGGTGCTGATGATGGCACCAGCGACGAAACCGATCAGGAGCGCCTGAGCTCGCTGAGTCTGCCGCGTCAGGCCAGGTCAATTGGTCGCCGGGTTGATGCGCTGATGCTGGATGCGCTTGGCGTGCAGTTGGTCAGTATTCGGCGCAAGGACGGGCAGGTCATGGCACGCACCGACGAACTGGTATTGATGGAGGGCGACGCGCTGGTGCTATCGGGCAAGGCAGACCCTCTCAAGCAAGCTGAACATTACTTGCTCAAGGGCTGACGCACAATCAGAGCCATCGTTTCTTTGGATTTCTCATGCAAAACATCAGTGTCAACCAATACCTGCGCGAACATATTCGTACCGTGCGCGACTGGCCCGCACCCGGGGTGCAGTTTCGCGACATCACGCCCCTGTTGCAGGATGCCAAGGTGTTTCGGGTGTTGATTGACGCTTTTGTGCACCGCTACATGGACCCGCAACATCGCCCCGATGTGGTGGCCGGACTCGATGCACGCGGCTTTATCGTCGGCGCTGTCGTTGCCTATGAATTGGGTGTCGGTTTTGTGCCGATCCGCAAGAAAGGCAAGCTGCCTTTCACCACGGTGGAGCAAACTTACGAACTCGAGTACGGCAGCGCCACAGTTGAGCTGCATGTCGATGCCGTCAGGCCCGGCAATCGCGTGCTGCTGATAGATGACCTGATTGCCACCGGCGGCACCATGCTGGCGGGAAAAATGCTGCTGGAAAAACTTGGTGCCATAGTCACCGAAGGTGCAGCCATTGTCGATTTGCCCGACCTCGGTGGCTCAGCCAGACTGCGCAGCAGTGGCCTGGCGCTTTTTTCCCTGGTCGATTTCGACGGGCAATGAGCCCGCCGGCAGTTGTCACAGGTTTGGCGGCTCTACAAATCCCCGAACTGGGTGCTGCTCAAGGGTGAAGCCGTGTCATCTGGCTCAAGCAACTGGGTATCCTCAAAACCAGTCATGGCGGCTGAATTGCGCAGTCCAGACACCACGGGCTGGTCGGACCTGGCTGGCGCAGGGGCATTGGCGATCGCTCTTTTGAATGCCAGCACCTCGTCCTGACCAATCGGATCAAAGCCCGCTTTTTTGGCCCCGCCCCGGCCCCTGGGCGTTGGTGCCGCAACATCAATCACTGGTGCCGGTGCGTTTTCAGGTGCTGCCGTCGGCGCACTTGCAGATACCGGCCGAGATGCCGCCCGAGGTGCCGCAACGACCGGTGCTGGCTGAATTTCGGTCTGACGCCAGTACACCGATCTCACCAGCAAGTTGTGGCGCTGCAGGGCGGTACTGCCAAGCAATTGTTCAATGTTGGTCAACTGGCTCGGGGGCAGGCCCTTTTCGTCGGCCAGGTCCACCATGATGAGAAACTGGCGTCCCTGTGTATCAAGCGACAACACCTTGAATTTATAGTTGGAAGCCAGCACCTCGCTGCGCAACATGACTTCACGCACCACACTGTAGAGATTGTCCCGCCTGAGTTGGCGCTGTTGTTTCAGCTCAGCCAGCGACTGGTGGGCCGCTGGTGCGAGGCCGGGCTGCGCGGCAGTCGGGCCATCAGATTGAGGGCCTGGGCCTGATGACGACTTGGCATTGGAAAATAACCAGCTAAATACGGACACGATCAACCCCTTGAAAAGTATGACAAATTTCAGGCATGCAGAAAACCTGAATGCCAGTCAAACCGCGCCCAGGTATTGCAGCTTGGGCCGGGATGCTCACTTACCGATACAAAAACTCGAAAAAATGATACCCAGCAAATCGTCCGAGGTGAATTCACCAGTGATGTCATTGAGTGCATTTTGCGCCAAACGCAACTCTTCGGCCAGTAAATCCAGCGCCTGCGCCTGCAGCGCCAGGTAGCTTTGCGCGGATGCAAGATGTGCATGAACCCGTCTGAGTGCGCTGACGTGTCGCTCGCGTGCCATATACATGCCTTCTGTGGCCGACTGCCAGCCCGCCACCGCCAGCAACTCGTGGCGCAACTTGTCCAGGCCAAGACCGGTTTTGGCTGACAGCAGCAGGCCGCTTGCAAGTGCTGACGGCGCCGCTGCATCAGCCTTGTTCCAGACCTCGATCACAACCACATGTTGAGGCAGTTTTTTGCTGATAGCCCTTATGATATCTGCGTCGGCAGCTATGTATTGAGGAGCGTTTTGACGGGTCAGGTCGTGCAGGAACAGCACTGCATCCGCGTGCGCAATCGCGTCCCAGGCGCGCGCGATACCGATTTTTTCAACCTCGTCATCGCTGTCACGCAAACCAGCCGTGTCAATCACATGCAGCGGTACACCTTCAATCTGGATGGTTTGCTGCACTCTGTCACGGGTAGTGCCCGCCACCGGCGTGACGATGGCCAGTTCGGCCCCGGCCAGGGCGTTGAGCAGTGATGACTTGCCAGCATTGGGTTGACCCGCAATCACGACTTTAATGCCTTCGCGCAAAAGCGCACCCTGACGCGCCTTTTGCATCACCGTGTTCAGCGTTTGCTGTAAACGCAACAACTGCCCAGCCGCGTTGGTCTGATGCAGGAAATCAATTTCCTCTTCAGGAAAATCCAACGTGGCTTCGATCTGCACGCGCAAATGCACCAGTGCATCGCGCAACCGGTGGATTTCCTGAGAGAAAGCCCCCGACAGCGAACGGCTGGCACTGCGAGCGGCGGCCTCGGTACTGGCATCAATCAGATCGGCAATTGCCTCGGCTTGTGCCAAATCAATCTTGTCATTGAGATAAGCCCGCTCGGAAAACTCACCCGGCATGGCCAGACGCAAGCTGGCCAAATGGGGCGCGCCATCGGCTGCGGCCTGCGCCGCAGCCTCCAGGCAGCGTGCCAACAGCAATTGCAGTACCACCGGGCCGCCATGGCCTTGCAGTTCCAGCACGTCTTCGCCAGTGAATGAGTGCGGTGCCGCAAAAAAAATGGCCAGCCCATGGTCAATCGCGACGCCGTCCTTGTCCAGAAACGCCGTATAAGTGGCCTCGCGGGCTTTGAGCGTGCGACGACACAATGCCCAGATCAGCCCGGCAAGCCCGCGCCCGCTGACCCGCACAATGCCCACAGCACCACGTCCAGGCGCAGTTGCGACAGCGGCAATCGGGTCTTGATGGCGCGGCAAACTCATGACCGAACCGACCGTTCAACAGGTGCTTTGTGGCTGCCGGTGCGTTGGAGTGCAGCTCGGTTCAGAAACTCAACTTGATGCATTTTGTGCCTTTGGGAGCCGGTCGGACTTATGGCGCATCGGCGGTGGACCAACCTCAGCAGCCCATTTTGCACTGGCTCCTTGATCCAGAACTGGGCTATTGGCGGGCAAATGGGGCACGCACTGGCCGCGCTGGGGCTGAAACTCGCTTTTTTTTTGATGCCATAGGTCCGACAAACTCCTGACCCTTTAGCCAGTCACACCAAAAGCGACATGATAGGGCGCATTGTCGGGGCAGCATGGGACTGATTATGCGTGCCTGACCACAGTGGCGGGCGGGCAAAAAATGCTTCATTTCAGGAGTTTGATTGTCCAACTCGTTAGATCGGCGATGAAGGGCTTGACGGCCCGTTTGGTGTCAGATTGCCGGGCTATTTCCAGATAGAATTTAGGGAAATAGGGGAAACGGCCTCAAAACTACAACATTGAGAGTGAAAGTGCGACCATGAAAGTACTGTTAATTACCCGCGAATACCCACCCTACGTTTATGGTGGGGCTGGTGTTCATGTCGAATATCTGGCGGCTGAGCTGGCCAAACGCATGCACGTTGAAGTCCGCTGCTTTGGCGACCAGGACACCGTCAAAGAGGGTGTACGGGTCAAAGGATTCCCGTTTGGCAAGGGCAGTTTTTCGCACGTGGACAAGCGCCTCAGCGGCGCTCTTGACACCTTCGAGACCAATCTGGAAACCTTGAGCGAGCAAATTGATGCCGACCTGGTGCATGTGCACACTTGGTACGCGCACCTTGGCGGCATCCTGGCCAAAACGCTGTACGGTATTCCGTTGGTCCACACCGTGCACTCTCTGGAGCCGCTGCGCCCCTGGAAGCGCGAGCAGCTTGGCTGTGGCTATGACATGTCTTCGTGGATTGAGCGCACCTCGCTTGGTCTGGCCGATGCGGTGATCGCTGTGTCAGAAGGCACCAAGGCCGACATCCTGGAGCATTTTGATATCGACCCGGCCAAAATCACGGTCATTTACAACGGCATCAAGGTGGACCAGTATCACCCGTCCGAGGACACCGATGCGCTGGTGAAATACGGCGTTGATCCGGAGCGGCGCACGGTGCTGTTTGTTGGCCGGATCACGCGTCAGAAGGGCATTCTGCACTTGGTGAATGCGGTCAAATACATCAATCCGGATGTGCAGATCGTGCTCTGTGCCGGCGCCCCCGACACCAAGGAAATCCACGACGAAATGGAAGCCGCGATCAAGCATATCCGGCACGATGGCTGTAAGAATGTCACATGGATTCAGGAAATGGTGACCAAGGAAGAAGCCATCCAGTTCTATTCACACGCTACGGTGTTCTGCTGTCCGTCAATCTACGAGCCGTTCGGCATCATCAACCTCGAAGCCATGGCCTGCCATACGGCGGTGGTGGCAAGTGCCGTTGGTGGCATCAAAGAAGTGGTTGTCGATGGCGTGACTGGCTTTCTGGTGCCATTGGAGCAATACCATGTGGCTCCCTTTGAGCCAGTCAATCCAGATGCCTTCTCGCGCGATCTGGCTGCCGCTGTCAACAAGATTCTTGACGATCCAAAGCTCGCCGACTCGATGGCGTCGGCTGGACAGAAGCGCGCGCGCGAAGTATTCAGTTGGTCGAGCATCGCCGAGCAGACCAAAAATCTCTACGATGCGGTGCTGAAAAAATAATCTGGTTGGCCAGCGTTCTCGCCAGGGCAGGGCATGGCCACCAGAGGTATGGCTTGCAACATGGTCACCGCGCGTTTTTAACCATTTGCCAACTTGGCAGATTCAGCACTCAGGACAAGCATCATGAATCCGAAAAAGAACCACCGTGTCATTATCGAAGCGGTCAAGCCACAAATTGACTCTGGCCAATTGCCGATCAAGCCCGGCACCATGATTCCGAAAGAGCCCACCCCTGTCAACTTGGAAGCGGTCGAGCCACAAGAGAAACCCCCTGTCACCTTGGAAGCGCTCGAGCCGCAAGAGAAGCCCCCTGCTATCACAGAAGCGCTCGTGCCACAAGAGACTCCCCCTGTCATCATCGCAGCGGTCGAGCCGCAAGAGACTCCCCCTGTCATCATCGCAGCGGTCGAGCCGCAAGAGACTCCCCCTGTTATCACGGAAGCGGTTGAGCCGCAAGAGACTCCCCCTGTCATCATCGCAGCGGTCGAGCCGCAAGAGACTCCCCCTGTTATCACGGAAGCGGTCGAGCCGCAAGAGACTCCCCCTGTCATCATCGCAGCGGTCGAACCACAAATTGACAGTGGCGATTTGCCGATCAAGCGCCTCGGCGGCGAAAAAGACACAGTCAGCGCCGATGGCTGCAAGGAAGGCCAGGAACGGCTGGTTGTTTCGCTCAAGGTACGCAAGCTCGGCGAGAAAACTTGGCATGAAAGCACGATGACCCCACTGGCCAATGACCGCTGGACCGGGGAGGTCACTGTCATCCTGGAAGCGGGCGAGCCACAAGAGAACCCCCCTGTCATCATGAAAGCGGTAGAGCCACAAGAGAACGCCCCTGTCGTCATGAATGCGGTCGAGCCAGAAATTGACAGTGGCTGCAACCCAAACACCAGGATTCCAAAAGACTACCCCCGTGTCATCATCGAAGCAGTCAAGCCTCAAATAGTCGGTGGTCATTTTCCGATCAAGCGCGTGGTCGGTGAAAAAGTCGCTGTCAGCGCCGATGTTTACAAAGAAGGTCATGACCGGCTGGCGGTATTGCTCAAGGTGCGCAAGCTAGGTGCCACTGAGTGGCAGCAAAGCCCGATGACACTGAGCGCCAACGACCGCTGGCATGGCGAATTCACAGCCGATGCAGTCGGGCCTTGGGAATACACCATTGAAGGTTACGCCGAACGCTACTTGTCGTGGGTGGACGAGATCACCAAGAAGAACCTGCCCGGTGCCAACCTCAGAAGCGAACTGCTCGAAGGCATCGCGATCCTGAAAACCTCGGCCGCCCTGGCACCGGAGGCCGATAGCAACCGCATCATGGGTGTCATTTGGCTGATGGAGAGCGCGCTGGCCACCGGCGAACAGCAGTTGGCGATCGATTTGGGAATCGGCAACGTGATGGCCGGCATGATGGCCAATTACCCGGATCGTAGCGAAGGCTACACCCTTGCACCGGCACTGCCGATGATGGTCAATCGGCCAATCACCCGCTTTGCCGCCTGGTACGAATTCTTTCCACGCTCGCAAAGCAGCGTGGCGCATCAGCATGGCACCCTGCAAGACAGCATCCGGCGCTTGCACGAGGTCAAGGCGATGGGTTTCGATGTTGTTTATCTGCCCCCGATTCACCCGATTGGCTACAGCTTTCGCAAGGGCAAGAACAACAACGTGGTTGCCAGCCCTGGTGATGTCGGTAGCCCGTGGGCGATCGGCAATGAGCACGGCGGGCACATGGCAATCGAACCTCAGCTCGGGAACTGGAACGACTGGGACATGTTTGTCGCCACCTGCCACAGCCTGGGCCTTGAAATCGCACTTGATTATGTGATGAACTGTTCACCCGACCACCCCTATGTGGCCGAGCACCCGGAGTGGTTTTTTCACCGCCCGGACGGATCGATCAAATACGCCGAGAACCCGCCGAAGAAATATCAGGATGTTTACCCGCTCAACTTCGGCACCACCGACCAGGCCGGGCTATGGCAGGAAATGCTCAAGATATTCCTGTTCTGGGTCAGCAAGGGGGTGACAACTTTCCGAGTCGATAACCCGCATACCAAGCCGGTACCGTTCTGGGAATGGGTGATCGCCGAAGTCCACAGCAAACATCCGGAGGTCATTTTCCTGGCGGAAGCATTTACCAAACCGAAGATGATGCGGCTGCTGGCAAAAGTCGGTTTTGCCCAGTCTTACACCTACTTCACCTGGCGCACCACCAAACCCGAACTCACCGAGTACGTGAGCGAGTTGACCAGAGGCGAGATGAAGGAGTATTTCACCGGCAACTTCTTCGCCAATACGCCAGACATATTGCCGCCCATGCTGCAAACCGGCGGTCGGCCGGCCTTCATCATGCGCGCCGTGCTGGCGGCCACGTTGTCGAGCGTGTACGGCATCTACAGCGGTTACGAGTTGTGCGAAAACGCGGCTATTCCAGGCAAGGAGGAATACCTGGACTCCGAAAAATATGAGATCAAGGTGCGCGACTGGAACGCGCCGGGCAACATTGCCGCCATCATTACCCGCATCAATCAGATTCGTCACGCTTCACCGGCGCTGCAAACCTATAACAATGTGCTGTTTCTGACCGCCGATAACCCCAATATCATCGCCTACGCCAAAATGACCGAGAACAAGTCGGACATCATCCTGTGCGTGGTCAGCCTGGATCCCTTCCGCAAACAGCACTCCCTTGTGCACCTGCCGCTGGCTGAGTTTGGCATCGGCGTTGACGAGCGCTTCCAGGCGCACGATCTGCTGTCTGACGAGCACTACAGTTGGAAAGGCCCAACGTCTTACGTTGAATTCACGCCGGATGGCAAGGTTGCACACATCATCAAACTGGTTCGCTTGTAAAAGCCGGGACGCATCCCGTTGTAGCCCAATTTTCATCAGCAAAAATGGCAGTTCGGTGATGGAAGATGCTGCCATCACCGCACTGGGCATTATTTGCGTATCAGCCTGCCGGGCGCGCTCAGTCCAGTAGCAGGCGGATGTCGTCGCGCAACATGCGAGCCAGCTCGTCGGCAGTGACCGCCGGGCTAAACAGAAATCCCTGCATCTGGTCACAGCCAACCGAGCGCAAAAAGTGCATTTGCGCTTTGGTTTCAACGCCCTCGGCGACGATTTCCTGGCGCAGTTGCTGACCCATGGTGACGATGGCTTGCGCAATTGCACAATCGCTGTCGTCGTGCGGAAGACCCACGACAAAGGCCCGGTCAATTTTTAGCGTGGATATCGGGAACCGTTTCAGGTACGCCAGGCATGAATAGCCGGTACCAAAGTCGTCCATCGACAGTGTCAGTCCCATGGCCACCAAGTCATTCATGATCTGCACCACGTTGTCGGTGCCGCGCACCAGCAGGCTTTCGGTTATTTCGAGTTGCAGGCAGGCGGCCGGCAAGCCGTGACGGTCCAGCGCGGCACCTATGCGTGCGGGCAGCAGGCTATCAAACTGGCGTGCCGAAAGGTTCACCGACACCATAGGCATATTGATGCCGGACGTTTTCCAGGCACTGATCTGACGGCAAGCCTCGTCAAGCACCCAGTCACCAATGTCCATGATCAACCCGGTTTCTTCAGCAATCGGAATAAAGAAACTCGGTGCCACCATGCCTTTTTCGGGGTGATTCCAGCGAATCAGGGCCTCGGCACCAATGATGCGCCCGTTGCGCAGGCTAACCTTTGGCTGGTAGTGCAACAGCAGGGATTGGGAGGTCAGTGCCCGTCGCAGCTCACCTTCAAGTTGCCAGCGCTCTTTGGCGCGCTGGTTCATCTCGGGGCTGTAAAACAGGTAGCCTGAATCGCCTTCGGCCTTGAGCCGCTTGACCGCAACATCAGCAAACTGCAGCAACGTATGGGTGTCGAGCCCGTCCTCCGGGAACACCGACAAGCCAATGCTGGCACCCACGTGCAGCACGATGGACTCAATGATGAAGCCGGGCTTGAGCGAGGCAAGCAGCTTTTGCGCCACGATACTGCTGTGCTCGCGTCTTTGTATGCTGAGCAGCGCCACCACAAATTCGTCTGCAGCCGTTCTGGCCAGCACGTCTTCGTCACGCAAGGTCTGGCGAAAACGCTGGGCTACCTGGCGCAACAACTCGTCGCCGATCTCGTGGCCAAAGGTCTCGTTGATGGTGTCAACGCGCCGCAAATCAATTGCCAGCAGGGCACCAAAGCTGTCGTTGCGGCGAGCCGTTGCCAGGCCCAGATCGACCAGGCGATGAAAGTGGGCCCGGTTTGGCAGGCCGGTCAAGCTGTCAAAATTGACCAACTGCTGCATGCGCTGCTCGGTTTCCCGCAGCACGCTGATATCTGAAAATATCGAGAACGCATGGGTCACCATGCCGACTTCGTTGCGCACCACGCTGATCGATACCGACTGTGGAAACAGTTCGCCGTTCTTGCGCTTGCCGACGATTTCACCTTGCCAAGGCCCGGAGCCCTTCATGGCCGCGAGAACGCGGCCCCGAAAATCTGCGTCGTGTACCCCCGAGCGCAACAAATCGGTGGTCTTTCCAATCGCTTCGTTCGGCTGGTAACCGGTGATTTTTGAAAACGCAGCGTTCACCGACACAATGCGTTCGTGGATATCGGTGATCAAAATGCCCTGGTCGCTGTCTTCAATGATGCGCGAATGCAGTTTCTGCCGTTCTAGCTGGGGCAGCGCCTGGACGATTTCAGATAACTGCGCCACCATGCCGACCGGTCGCTGTTCGTCATCGAGCAACAGCGACAGCGTGAGCACCGCCTTGAAGTTCTCGCCGGATTTTTTGCGGCGCCAGACCTCCAGCACGGTATCGCCATGCTCAGGCATCACCTCGGCCAACTGGGTTTCAGCCTGATCGGCTTCGTCGGCGTAGAGAAACAGCACATGCTGGCCAATGGCCTCCTGCGGCGTGTAGCCAAACAGGTTTTCTGCCGCCCGGTTCCAACTGGTCAGGTAACCGGTCAGGTCAAGCGTCATGATCGGTACCTGCAGCAGATCGATCGCCCGCCAGGCATGCAGCCGAAAATCATCAGTCATGGTCGCTACCTTTCATTTCGCGGGCAATGCCCAGCATCCACTGGCAAGCCTCCAGACTGGCGAACGTGAACTGCGCCGCAGTCAACCGCAGCCCGGCGAGCAAGTCGGTCGCGCTGGCCGCATCGGATTGCTCGGCATACTCCAGCAATTGAAGCAGGCGGCCGATTTCTCCCTGGTGGTCAATGATGGCATCAACCAGCACATCACTGAGCTGCAGCGGCCGGATCAGCTCGGCCAATGACATGCCAAACAAAATGCCCAGCATGGAAAACATGCCGGCCATGAAAGCCAGATCCTGGCCAGCGAGATCAAGCCCGATTTCCTTGGTCAGCAGCTCCATGGTGCGGGCGCGCACCACTACCCGGGCCAGCAACATTGGCGCGCGGTAGTCGTCCGAGCGGGCCGCAAACAGCATCAGATTAAGCCAGCGCTGCAGTTGCTTGCGGCCCAAAATCAGAATCGCTTGCGAAAAACTGGTGATGCGCCGCGTCATGCCCATGCCCAGCGAATTGACCAGCCGCAGCAAATGGTAGGACAGGGTTGGATCCTGGCGCAACACCGCTTCAATGTCGCGTGTTTCTGCGTCGGCCATGACCAGTTGCAAGAGCTTGAGCGCCAGAACCCGTGATGCCGACTGCGTGCCGGTGGGGCGCTGCGGCGGTGCCAGCGGCCAGTCGCCATCGAGCCAAAGTGCCGATGTCGGCAACACCGGCTTAAGCGCCGTATCGGAGCGATGAAAGGCCGCCGCATCGGTTACCCGACAGCCCGCAGCCTGCAGGTCAGCCAGCAGTTCAGGTGGCAGGCCCGATGCCTGCTCTGAACCAAGCAGGCAGGGAAATTCGGCAACAAAAGCGGCAAAAGCCGGGTGCGCTACCAGCAACGACAGCGCGTCTTGCGCAGGCGCGTCAAAAACCAGCAGTGCAGCACCTGGTGCCAGCTTGCGGTCGGCCAGCAGATGCAAAAGGACGGGTGATGACGTGAAATTCATGGACACCTTGAAACGTTTGGTTTGAAACGACATATTACCCCCGGCATGCCCCGAATGGTATTAAGCTAGATTGCTCGGTTGACCGCTTGCTTTCATAGGCAAGTCCTTCTGAAAATTTACTTTTTAGCTTCGATGGGGTTCACCCGTTAGTCTCTAACAAGTCAAGTCTTTGCATACCATGCGAAGAATTCAAACATTCAAAGTCATTCGCCGCGAGGGCGCGACTCCTACAAATTCAGATCGGCGCCGACTGTTTGTGTAGGAGTCGCGCCCTCGCGACAAAGGCTCATCGATTCCGGCTTGTCCGGCTTAGGGCACAGCGCTACGCATCCGATTGAACCAGTGGCAACGTGACTGGGTTCGTTGCCCCTTCCTCGTCGGCCAGGACGACGGGTTCTGAAGCAGCAGAGCGCCGTTGTCGCCCCGCGCCGCTTGCCGGGCGCATACTGGGCGCAGCCAAGCCACAGGGCTGGCCTGCCTCAAGCCGTCCAAGCCTGCGCAGGCACGGTTGGAGCTGCGGCTGTCGCCCGACCCAGCCGCGCCGCCAGCGGCCCACTTGGGCGGGTTCAACTGAGGAATCCAGGGTCAAGGCCGTGCCACCTGGCCAAGCCAGCAAAAGCGCCAGCGTCACGCGCAGCAAGTGCTGTTGCCGTGTCTGCAACTGGCCAGGCCATCGGGCGGGTGCTGATGAAAGTGGCAGCTTGGGTCACAACGGTCTGCCTCAGCGCGAGCGACCTGCTGATGCTGCACACTCGCCCACGGGCGCGAAGGTATGGTGGATCGGGGTCTGCCTCAGAGCAGGCGACCTGCTGAGGCTGCAGCGTGTCCCAGGGTGAACGCTTCCTCGAAGATTGAATAGCCCGCCCAGTCGCTGTGGGCAAAAGCAAGCCGCTCATGGCGGATTTCAATTTGCACTGATTTAAATAGCTTGCTGCGCTTATCTGACGGGGGCCAGAGGCCGATTTGACCATTTACTTTTGGCAGCGGCATGGCCATCGCATGGCCATAGCGGGTGAGGTCGATGCGGGTCACTTTGCCGACCAAATCCGGGTGCGGTCCCGAGAGTTCGGCCAGAATCGCATCGCGCCAGACCTGCCACGCCTGGCCGAGCAACATATGCCGACCCGCCACACCTGGTGCCTGGGCCGGGCTGCCGACAGCGGCTGTGATGTCGCCGAGCGCCCGGTAATAGGTCAACACAGTTGCCCCCGGCACGCTCTGCAGGTGCTGGTGGCTGGCATCGACATAACCCAAACCGGGCGCGCTTTGCCGGTCGCCGTGAATCAGGTTGTCCCAGGCCGGTGCGGCACCCGGCCGGTCGTGCAAGGCTGCCTTGATGTGGATATTGGCCACCAGCCAGGGTGCGTAAGCAATCTGCGCAGCAGCACCGCGCAGCCATTCGGGCGGGCTTTCCAGCACCCGCGCAGCGATGAATATTGGCAGCGCAATGATGGCGCGGCGCGCGTGCCAGCGCTCAATGCTTTGTGTTGCGGTGTTGAAGGCATCGATTTCCACCGCGTGTTTCAGGTTTGTCACTCGCAGCACGACACGGCCAGGATGCAGGCGCGCGCCCAGCGGCGCCGCCAGGCGGCGCGTCAGCCAGGCGTTGCCCTCGGGCCAAGTCAGCAGGTGATCGCGCTCGGTCGCCTCCAGGCCAGGCGCGGCAAAGCCATGGCGGCTGGCAAAGTAATGGATGCCGGCCCAGGCCGACACGCTGGCCAGGCCAGCACCATAGTCGTCACGGCAGCAGTAGTCCAGATACCAGCGCAGGTGGCCATCGGTGAAGCCTTGCTGCACCAGATACGCTTCAAAAGTAATAGCTGACAGCGCTTGCTGTACGGGCGCTAGAGGCCTATTTGATGCTGGAATTGACCAGCGGGCCTGGTGCCTGAGCTGCGCTACCAGCGTGGCAAATTTCCGGTATTGCGCGATGCTGTCCTGGCCCACCTCATGCACCGGCAGCAAGCCTTCTTGCCAACTGCCGTTAAAAAACAGCCGTTCTTGCGGGCTGTGGCACAGGTGGCGTTCGTCATACACCCAGCGCCCGGCCAGGCGCTGGCGCAAGCCCAGTTCTTCAAGCAAGTCCTGTACCTCGGGCGCATCGTCGCTGGGTAGCGGCAGGTAGTGGGCACCCAGCGGGCACGCCTGGCCACCGGTCAGACCGCCCCGGCTGTTGCCACCGGCCTCGTCTTCGAGTTCCAGCAGGGCAAAGTCCTCCACCCCCTGCAGCCGCAAGGCGCGTGCTGCCGCCAGGCCAGCGACACCGCCACCGGCGATCAGCACATCGGTGCGGCGGATGAGCGCAGGTGTTGGCCAGACTCGCGCGGCTTGCAGCAGATGGCCCCGCTCCAGGTTGATGCCGGTGAAGCCACCGGCGATGTCATGGGTCTGGCCGCAACCCAGCAGCGGCAACCCGGCGCTGGCCAGAAAATCACGCCGCTTCACAGCGC
>Ga0116159_1002475_pt1 | contig 17782 bp, 12 predicted proteins | sample AD_JPNAS1_MetaG_FD_89878 | JGI IMG/M metagenome (GOLD analysis project Ga0116159, IMG submission 89878) | Active sludge microbial communities of municipal wastewater-treating anaerobic digesters from Japan - AD_JPNAS1_MetaG | ecosystem: Engineered > Bioreactor > Anaerobic > Digestate | place...
CGAGCTGGACGCTCGGGTCCTCCTTGAGCAGCGGCTTGAGCGTATCCTGGTGGATCGCCACGGGCTCGAAACTGGAGGAGGGATAGCGCAGAGCGACGCGCACGCGGTCGAACGGCAGGTGGTCGGGATTGAGCAGCGCCGCCTCGGTGGCGAACTGTTCGCCGGAGCGGACGCTCTGGCTGGCGGGCGTCAGGAAGAACGTGACGTGCGGGATATCGAGTTTTTCGCTGACGCGGATCGGCAGCGTGGCGGTGGTGACGAGCGTTTCGGCGATCGGCGTGGTGCCGGTGGTGGGGGCCGTGCCGGCCACGCCGGCCTGGACCTGAACGGCGCGTTCGCGCAATTCATCGAGATTCTGCGGCTGCGCCTGGCGCTCCTCGGCCGCTTTGCGCTCCTGATACTGGCGGCGGCGTTCCTGCAGAAACAGGCGGTGGCGGCGGATCCGCTCTTCCTTGCTGATGTTCGGGTCGCGCGGATCGAGCTCGGGCGGGATGTTGAGCCCCCCGGTTTCGGTCTGATAGCGGGCGTCGGACTGGGGCTGTTCCGGGGCGTTCGCGGTTTGCGCCGGTTCCTGCGCGCGGGCGGCCCCGGCCGCTGCGGCGATCAGGACGAGCAGCAGGCTGAATCGCGCGAAAGCCGTTAGGTACTTTGAGCGGGAGCGTTGCCAGGCCATGAATCCGCCACCCCTCCCCGCGGGAGATGATCCAGTGTATGCAATCGCCGCGCCAGATGGCAAAGGAAAGCCCGGGGCCGGAAACGGCGGGCAGATTGGAGGGGACGGATGGGGATGCGCGGCAGGTTGCCGTGAAATAGCGGTTCGGGTGTTGTGAGGAAAGCAGCGCCGATGCATTGCGTGGCTCTGGCGCCGCGTGCGAAAAGCCCGGTTTATTGGTCGCTCAGGGGGGCGGATGCGGCCTGCAACTCGCGCTCGAGTTCAGCGTGCCAGCCGCGCGCCTGGTCCAGGCGCTGACTGGTAAACTCCGGCTCCTCACCGGCGGCGAGATCCTCCTGCAGCAATTCGATCCCCTGGGTGAGCAGATCGTACGCCATCTCGCGCTTGTCGAGGTCGGGCTGGAGCATGTAGACCCGTCCGAGCAGGACATACAGATAGGAATTGCGCGGCTCGTACCGCAGCCGCTCGCTCAGGATGGGGAAGCGCAGCAGGCGTTTCAGGCTGAGGTCGTCGGGGGTGATCGCCGCGGCCTTCATGTAATCCATGGCCGCTTCCTCGATGCGCAGATTGCGGTAGTGGGCGTGACCGGAGATGATCAGCGGCAACGCCTGTTCGTAGCGGCGCAGGCGCTCGAGCTCTTCGGGCGGCATGCGGCGGGTATCCATGAACTGGCGCGGCGAGGTGTAGATTTCCATCAGCGCGGCCAGGTTGTCGATCAGCGGCTTGTCGAAGTAGCCGTATTTGGGCGACTCGAATTCGATGACCGGATTGTTCTGGGTGTTGAGGACGTCGCCCGCGAGGTACTCGGCCAGCCGGGGACCGCCGGCGATGAACGAGGAGAGGAGCTTGACCGGGTCGTCCAGGTAGATCTCGCCCAGATCGCGCCGCACGTCATCCTCGGCGAGCATGCGCGCGAAGCGCTCGTAGCTGAGCTGGATTTCGTCCTGCCAGCCGATGAGCAGGATGTAATGCGTCGGCTCGTTGGGGAGGTAGAAGATGCCCATCGCCGGGAAGACGCGGTGGAACGTGCGCAGCGCGACTTTGAAGACGTCCTCGCTGAGGCCGGCCAGCGGCATCCAGACGACGACGAGGCCGTCGGGGGTGAGGCGCGCGCGGCAGGCCTCGAAGTATTGCAGGTCATACAGGTTGGCGTTGCTCTTGTAGCGCAGGTCGGTGCAGTCGGTGGCGATGATGTCGTAGCGCTGTTCGGTGTGAGTCAGGTACGAGCGGGCGTCGTCGAAAATCAGCCGGTAGCGCGGCTGTTCCTGTTCCAGGAAGCCGTGGTTGGCGGCGTGGAGTTCGGGGGCCGCCTTGGGAACGGTCGTCGAGATCTCGATGCAATCGACGCGGCGCAGGCGGTCGTGCAGCAGGAACGAATATGACGCGCCGCCGCTGCCGAAGCCGACGGTCAGGGCGCTGTCGGCCGTGGCCAGCAGGCCCATCGGAACGTGCGCCAGCGACTTCTGATCGGTCTGCATGATCGGATCGGTGCCGGCGACGCCGACGCCATCGACGTAGATCGTCCGCTCCTTCAGGTTGTTCTCCATCACGGCGACGGTCGCCAGCGGGCCTTCCTTGTAGAACACCAGAGTGTCGAGCAGGGTCGTCACGGGCTGCAGCCCCCGCTGGGCGGGCAGGCCGATCCAGACAGCGACGAGCATGACCGCCGCCAGGCCGCCGAAGGCATAGGCGTAGCGCCGGCAGGCCGGCAGCAGATGCAGCACGCCCAGCCCCAGGCCGATTTCGACCAGGCCCAGCAGCAGCAGGCCGAAGGTCAGGCCGAACAGCGGGATGATGATGAAGCCGGCGAGGAGGGCGCCGAGGATCGCGCCCACCGTGTTGTAGGCATACAGCCGGCCGACGTCGCCGCCGACCCGGCCGACCTGGACCACCACGCGCGCGGCGGCGGGAAACGCCATCCCGAGCAGGATCGTCGGCAACCCAAGGACGCCGAAGGTCTGGAGCATGATGTTGCCGACGGCCAGGTACCAGTTGAGGATGCCCGTTTCGGGGTCGTAGGGATCGGCGATGCGCAGGCCGCCGGCCGAGTAGAGCATCGTGACGGAGAGCAGGACGGCCATACCGATCAGGACGAGCAGGACGCCGTAGAGGCGCAGGGGCTGGCGTTCGTGATCGATCCACAGGCCGATCAACGCGGCGCCCACGGCCAGCCCGGCCAGAAAGACCGTCAGCATCGCCGAGAAGGAGTAGGTGGTGTTTTTGAGGTATTCGAAGCTGAAGACGAGCGAGCGGCTCCAGAGGACCTGGCAGGCGAGGGCCGCCGCGCCCGAAAGGAGCGCGGTCCAGAGCACCCATTGCACGGCGTGGGGGGGCGGCGCGTCGGTCGGTGGGGCGGGCGCGCCGGCGGTCGCCGCCACGGGGGGGCCGCCGGGAGAAAGCGGTCGGCGCTCGATCATCAGCGACAGGGCCAGACTGCCGGCCGCGACGAACAGATTCAGCCCCGCCGCGATCCATTCGGAGTGCAGCAGGCCGAAGCTGGCGATAAGGACGAAGCCGGCGAGGAACGAGCCCGCCACCGCGCCGAACGTATTGACCGCGTAGAGACTGCCGACATGCAGACCCAGGTGGGCCTGACGCCGCACCATGAACCGCGACAGGACCGGCAGCGTGGCGCCCATCATGGTGGTGGGGATCAGGAGCAGGAGGAACGCCAGGATGAAGCGGGCGGCGGTCAGGATGCCGAACTGGCCGCCCAGGTGGGCGTAGATCCAGCCGTCGACGGCGGTGACGCCGTTCATCAGCAGCGGCATGGCCGCGCCCGCCAGCGCGATCCCGATCTCCAGCGCGCCGTAGGTGCGCAGCGGCCGGCCGAGCCGGTCGCTGACCCGGCCCAGCAGCCAGGAGCCGAGCGCCAGGCCGGCCATGAAGGCGGCGAGGACGGTGCAGACGGCGTAGAGTCCGGCGCCGAAGATGGCCAGCAGCATCCGCGTCCAGACGATCTCGTAGATCAGGCCGGCCGCGCCGGAAGCGAAGAAAAAGGGGTAGGCGAGTAGCCGCAGGGCGGCGCCGCCGGGGGGGGACAGCGCGGCAGCGGGGTAGTCGGCGGTGGACGGAGCGGGTGCGGTGGCCATCGGTCTGGAGCGTTTCGCCCGTGCGGAGATAATGCGGTCGGAAATCGAGAGTTGCGCCGCCGACCGGGGACGGGCGATCGGAGGGAACCCGCACGCCCGGCGAGCCCTCCAGGCCTTGTGCGGCGAACCCCTTTCCCGCTTGACAGCCCGAAAAGGGGACCCGTACGATGCAACCACGGGCTGAATCGGGCTTGCGCGGAGCTGCCTGCCGGTCGTTCCCGGAGGCCCGTGGACCGGCGCCCGTCAGTCGCGGGCAAAGCGAGGTGACAAGTTAAACCGCTTGGAGCAGAATGTCCAGAAAGTGATCACGCTGGGCCAGGATGAGATCCTGGCGTTTTGTGGGGAAGGCGACCGCAAACTGCGGCAAATCCAGTCCCGGATGAAGGCCAGGGTCGTGGCGCGCGGCAACGAGCTGCGCGTGATCGGCTCCACCGAGGAGGTCGACCGGGCCTTCGAGATGATCAACGAGCTGCTGCAGATCCAGCGCAGCCATCATCAACCGCTGAGCGATCAACAGGTGCAACTGGCCGCCACCCATTACGAATCGGGCCGCGAGGGGAGCATCCGCGAGGTCTTTCTGGACACGATTCCGGTTCCGCTCAAGCGGCGACACGTCGCCCCGCTGACGGCGACGCAAAAGATCTACATTGATGCTATCCGGCGCCACGACGTCGTCTTCGGCACCGGGCCGGCGGGGACCGGCAAGACGTATCTGGCGGTGGCGATGGCGGTCTCCAAGCTGATCGCCGGCGACGTCGGCCGCATCATCCTGGTGCGCCCGGCGGTGGAGGCGGGCGAAAGCCTCGGCTTTTTGCCGGGGGACCTGCGCGCCAAGCTCGATCCGTATCTGCGGCCGCTGACCGATGCGCTCTACGAGATGCTCGACGCCGACCGGCTGCGCCAGTTCATCGAGGACGGCATCATCGAAATCGCACCGCTGGCCTACATGCGCGGCCGGACGCTGAACAACAGCTTCATCATTCTGGACGAGGCGCAGAACACCTCGATTGAACAGATGAAGATGTTCCTGACGCGGCTGGGGCTGGATTCGCAGGCGGTGATCACGGGCGATCCGACGCAGATCGATCTGCCCAAGGGGCGGACCTCCGGTCTGCTGCACGTCCAGAAGATCCTGGCCGGAGTGGACGGGATCGATTTCATCCATTTTTCGGGCAACGACGTCGTGCGTCACGCGCTGGTCCAGAAGATCATCCGCGCCTACGAAACCCATGGCCAAGGATAAATCCGGCTCCCTGCGTCTGGACGGGACCGGGTCGCGTCCGCGGCTGCCGCAGGCGACGGCGCCGGGGATCATCGATCCGCGGGCGGCGGCCGAGCGCCGGGCCAACCGCGTCAAGCGCGCCGTTTCGGTCGCGCTGTGGTACGCCATCACCGTCTTCGTGCTGGGGCTCGTGCTCCGCTTCGAGCCGTACGTGACGACCGTGGGGGAGCCGGCGCGGACCGACGTCGTCGCGCCGTTCTCGTTCGAAATCATCGACGCGACGGCCACCGAGGAGGCCCGCCGGCGGCTGTATGAACAGAAGGCGCAGATCTGGATCCGCGACACGGACGCCGAAGGCCTGGCGCGCCAGCAACTGAATCAGTTTTTCGATCTGGTGGAGGAGAGCGAACTGGACAGCGCCGAGGATTTGCGGAAGTTTTCCGACGCGCTGTTCGAACAATTCGATATCGCGCTGCAGGCGACGTCGGCCGCCGAGTTCAGCGCGTCGCGTCTGCGCCGGTTCCGCGATCCGCTCAGCCTGAGCGACGTCCGCCGCGACCTGGAACTGGTCATCACCGACGCCTACAACAACCGCTGCATCGTGACGGACAAGCCGCTGTTCCGGGCGCACGCGGGGGCCGGCGTGCTGCGGCTGTACAACACGCGCAACCTGCCGGAGGAAATCCCCAATCCGGAGACGGTGCTGTGGTATCCCGACGAGCTGCAGAATTTTCTGCTGACCAAGGCGCTGCCGCGATATTTTCCCGATGCCGACATGGCGACGCTGCGGGCGGCGGCGGCCGAACTGCTGCGGGAGATCATTGAGCCGAACATCGAATACAGCCGCGTCAAGACCGACGAGAAGTATGTCGAGGATGTGCGGATGCTGCTGGAGTTTCCGCGGCGGCGGCGCTTCGCGGAGAACGAATCGATCGTCACGCGCGGCGAGCCGCTCAACGCGCTGCAGGCCACGGCGCTGGGGTATCTGAACGACCAGCGCCGGCTGCGCTCGACGATCAAACTGATCGGCATCGTGATCATCACGGCGGTGATCTTCTTCGCCGTCGGGCTGTATCTGCGGCGGTTCCGGCGCGGGCTGGCGCTGGACGCCACGACGGTGGCGCTGCACGTGCTGCCGCCGCTGCTGGCGATCAGCATCGCCCACGCGATGCTGCTGCTCGGGCTGCCCGAGCAGCAGTTGACCTACTGGTTTCCGGCGGGGTTGATCGGGATGCTCGCCTCGCTGCTGTTCAGCCCGCAGGTCGCCTTCGTGCTGGTGCTGGTGGGGGCATTGCTGACGGGGCTGGCGAGCGAGGGGCAGGGACTGCAGTTCATCGTGCTGGCGCTGTTCGGCGGTTTCGCCGCGGCGCTGGCCAGCCGCACGGTGCGCGCCCGCGGCGAGGTGCTGCGCGTCGGCCTCTACATCGGGATCGTGAACGTCATTACGATTACGCTGCTGGCGTTCGTCAATTCGCAGTCGCATCCCGACCCGCGCAATCTGCTCGCCGGCTTCCTCAATGGGCTGGTCTGCGCGCTGATCACGCTGGTCTTCCTGGTCATTATCGAATGGGCGTTCGGGATCGTGACCGACCTCAAGCTGCTGGAGCTGACCGGTCTGAAGCATCCGCTGATCCGGCAACTGGAGGAGAAGGCCCCCGGGTCGTATCAGCACGTGCTCAACGTGGTGAAGCTGGCCGAGGCGGCGGCCGACGCGATCGGCGCGAACTACCTGCTGGTGCGTGCCGGGGCGTATTTCCACGACATCGGCAAGATGCTCAAGCCGAACTATTTCTCCGAGAACCAGGTGACAATCGACGACAAGAAGGCGCACTCGCGGCTGACGCCGTACATGAGCGTGCTCATCATCAAGAATCATGTGAAGGAGGGGATGGAGCTGGGGCGGAAATTCGGTTTGCCGCAGCAGATCATCGACTTTATCCCGCAGCACCACGGGACCGATCTGATCCGCTATTTCTACAGCGAGGCGCTGCGCCGCTACGAGGAGAGCGAAACGATGGATCCGGTGCGCGAGGAGGATTTCCGCTACCCCGGACCCAAGCCGCAGTCGATCGAGACGGCGATCGTGATGCTGGCCGACACGGTGGAGGCGACGGCCGCGAGCAAATTCACCGGCGGCCAGGTGAGCGAGGACGAACTGCGCCGCGCGGTGCAGACGTCGATCACGACCAAGTTCAACGACGGCCAGTTTGATGAATGCCCGCTGACGCTGGCGCACCTGAGCCAGATCCGCGAGGCGTTCGTCCGCTCGCTGATGGCGCGCTACCACTTCCGCGTCGCGTATCCGGCGCTGCCGCGTCGCGATCAGCCGCCGCCGCCGAGCGGGCGCGAAGCGCGCAGCGAGGCGACGAGCCCGTCGATCGCCGTGATCGGTCCGGCGGCGTCGGCGACGTAAGCGGCGGGCGGACGGCTCGGTTGGGTGGGGGTTTTCGAGAGCCGGGGACGAGGGACGAGAGCCGGGAGCCGAATTCTGGGCGGGCCGTTGGGGAGATTACGCGGACGAGAGACGAGGGACGAAATTAATCTCGGGGACGGTGATCCCCTGTTTGGTTCCGCCAGGCGTCCTCTGGAATATGGAACAGGTGATAGCAGGGCATGATGAAATCGACCGGTTCAAAATTCTCACGCAGCCAGCGGAACTTCTCGCCCTGTTCCGGCGTGATGCCGACCAGTTGATTGGTGGCGACCAGCACCCAGCCCGTCGTTTTCCCCGCCACGGGGTCGGTGTCGATTTCCTGACCGAACTCGTCGATGAACCGCTTCGCCGCGCGGCCTCCCTGGCCCCAGTCCTGGTTGCTGTCGATGAACCAGCGCCAGGCCTTGGCCGGCCCGCCCACAATCGGGTTGAAGTAACCCAGTTGATGGGGGCAGAGCGACAGATCGAGCAGGATGAACCACAGCACGAGCGTGAGCCCGACCGCGCGCCATGCGCGCCGCGAAAACGCCAGCACGCCCCACGCGGCCGCGGCGAACAGAAGCGGAAACAGCGGCAGCATGTGCCGGATGCCGATCTGGATGCCCGAACCGAACGTGCCATAAAGCAGGAGCGCCAGCGGCGGCAGAACCAGGAAGCAGGCGGCGCGCAGCGAGGGCCCTGCGCGCTGGCGCACCACCGCGACCAGCGCCAGCAGCAGCATGCCGTGGAGCGCGAGGGGCGGCTTGGCCAGCAGCAGCATGGCGAAATACGGGCGGAAACCGGCCGCGTGGCGCCACTGGCCGTGAAAATAGGTGTGCCGGTACTGGATCGACATCAGCAGTTCGTCCATGCCATGCCAGTAGGGCCACGGCAGCGGCGCGGGGAGCCAGCCCAGGAGCTTGCCGACGAGTTGCAACAGGCCGTGGCGGACGTGAAAGCTGGCCAGCGGCTGCCCCAGGCCGTCGAAATCGTAGACCAGCGCCGGGAGCACGATCGCCAGGCCCAGCATCAGCAGGACCTGGGCGGCGACGGCGCCGCGTGAGGCCGCGCCGCGCGCCCGCGGCGGGGCGAGGCGCCGGCCGAGCCAGAGCGCCATGCCGACGGTCATGCCGCCCAGCCACAGCAGGCCGGTATACTTGGTCAGCAGGGCGATGCCGCCCAGCAGGCCGACGGCCAGGGCGAGCCGTCCCGATTCGCGGCGCGACCATTCGAGCGCCGCCGCCGACAGCAGGAAGCACACCATCGTGACCAGGACGTCGTTCGTGGCCAGGACGGCGTGGGGCGTCAGCGTGGGTGAAAAGAGGATCAGCGCCTGGGCGAGCAGCCCCGTCGCGGGCGTGAACCAGTGGCCCACGATCCGGGCGAAGAGGAGGCTCCAGAGCAGAAACAGCGCCAGCGTGACGCAGCGAGCCGACCGCAGCGTCCACTCCCCACCGTAGCCCGGCAGAGGATCGATCGGATCGGCCGGCGTCGGCATCCGCTTGAGCAGCGCGGGGATGGCGAGGATCGCGCGGCCGGGGGGATGGACGATGTCCCACGACAGATTGCGCTGACGCCAGACGACGACGCCGACGTTAACGTGGACGCGCTCGTCGTACGTCTCGGTGCTGAACAGGAGCATCCAGAGCAGCCAGGGGGCGGCCGCGGCCGCCAGCAGGACGGCCAGCAACCCGTGGCGCGCCCGCCACGGCGCCGTTCCCATAGCGTCGGGCGACGGCATCAGACCGGGGGATTCGGCACGAACGCCCCGCCGCGGCAGTGCTTCAGGTAGTTGAGGGCATGGACCTGGCCGGTCATTTCGAGTTCGCCGCGCCAGACCGGATCGTGCCAGCCCTCGATGTCAATCGTGCCGCGGTAGCCGGCGCGGCGCAGTTCGCTGATGATGTCGGTCCAGTTGGAGTCGCCGAAGCCGGGGGTGCGGTGGAAGGCGAACGGCCGGGGGCCGTCGACGCCGTATTCGCGCACGACGTCCCACATCACGGTGGCGTCCTTGCCGTGCAGGTGATAGATCCGGCCGACCCATTTGCGCAGTTGGGGCAGCGGGTCGATCAGGCGGACCATCTGGTGGCAGGGTTCCCACTCCAGGCCGAGCGTGTCGCCCGGGACGGCGTCGAACATCATTTCCCAGGCGGTGGGGTTATGGGCGATGTTGAAATCGCCGCTGGCCCAGTCGCCGCCCATGTCGCAGTTTTCGAAGGCGAGCTTCAGGCCCTTGTCCGCGGCGCGCCGGGCGAGCGGGCCGAAGACCTGCTTAAACCGGGGGATGGACTGGTCGATCGGCTGGCCGCGCAGACGCCCGGTGAAGCCGGAGACGAGGCCGGCGCCGAACAGGTGCGCCGCATCGATCAGTTTGCGCCAGCCCAGGGCCGCCTTGCGGTCGTCCTCGCCCGACTCGAGCGGGTTGGCGTAGATCCCGAGGGCGCTGATCACAACATCGGCATCGCCGATCGCGGCCTTCACGGACGCCGCCAGTTTCTTCAGATCGAGGTCGACCACGCCGGCGTTGAAAGTGAGCTGGAGGCTTTCGAAGCCGTGCGGCAGGATCGCGCGGATGTAGCCGGCGACATCGCGCTGCATCCCGTTGACCAGCGTGCCGATGCGGATATCGAGCTGCGGATTGGATGATTTTTTCCCAGGCATGGTGGTCGCATTCCCCCACATTCAAAAATCCGGCCCTCGTCCGGTCGCGCTATTTCTTCTCGAAAGCGGCATCGAACGCCACCTTGGACGGGGCGAAGTCGAGACGCCGGGTGAAGGCGCAGCTCTCGGCCGCACCGTGTTCGCGGTCCATGCCGCTATCCTCCCATTCAATCGAGAGCGGGCCGCTGTAGCCGACGTCGTTGAGCGCGCGGATGATCGGTTCGAACTGGATATTGCCGCGGCCGAGCGAGCGGAAATCCCAGTAGCGGTTGGGGTTGCCGAATGCCAGATGCCCGCCGAAGACGCCCGAGCGCGCCGGCGCCGGCGACCAGGCCACGTCCTTCATGTGGACATGCCAGATGCGGTCGCCGAATTCACGAATGAACGCGACGTAATCGACCCCCTGATAGCCGAGGTGGCTGGGGTCGTAGTTGAAGCCGAAGGCGGGGTGATGCTCGACGGCGTCGAGTGCGCGGTGGGCGCTGACGATGTCGAAGGCGATTTCGGTCGGGTGGACCTCGAGGGCGAACTTGACGCCGAGCTTATCGAATTCGTCGAGGATCGGCTTCCAGCGCTTGCCGAAATCCCTGTAGCCGGCGTCGATCATCGCGTCGGGCGTCGGCGGGAAGGCATAGAGCAGATGCCAGATCGAGGAACCGGTGAAGCCATTGACGATGTTCACGCCCAGCTTCCGGGCGGCCTTCGCCGTGGCGATCATCTCCCGGGCGGCGCGTTTGCGGACGCCCTCGGCGTCCCCGTCGCCCCATACATGCGGCGGCAGGATTGCCTTGTGGCGCTGGTCGATCCGATCGCAGACCGCCTGGCCGACGAGGTGGTTGGAGATGGCGAAGAGCTGGAGTCCATGGCGGTCGAGGAGCTTGCGGCGCTCGGCGCAGTATTTTCCATCGCGGTTGGCCCGGGCGACTTCGAAGTGATCGCCCCAGCAGGCGAGCTCGAGGCCGTCGTAGCCGAAGGCCCGAGCCTTCTCGCACAGCGTCGCAAGGGGCAGATCGGCCCACTGGCCGGTGAACAGCGTGACGGGTCGTGGCATGACACTACCTCCTCGGGTTCATTCCCGCGCGGGATTTCCTGAGCCATCGGCGAACAGGCCGTCGCCCGTTGCTCTCCGCGCGCCGCGCTAGCCGCGCTCCACCCGCTGCCAGGCCGCCATCACGGCCTCGCGGCAGCGGCTGACGGAGGCGACGGGCCGGTCGACATCGCCTTCGTATTCCAGAATGACCGGGCCTTGAAAGTCGGCCTCGCGCAGCACGCGGAACAAGCCGTCGACGTCGAGGTTGCCCTCGCCGGCGACGACGTCCTCGGGCTTGCGGTCACGGCCGAAAGCGAAATCCTTCACGTGAACCAGGTAGAGCCGGTCGGCCAGTTCGCGGGCGAGGGCGACCGGATCCTCGCCCGCATCGAGGGCCCAGGCGGTGTCGAGACAGAGGCCGATCGCGGGGGCGGCGTGCGCACAGATGTGGCGGAGGATCTGGCCCGACCCGAGCCAATGCCGGCCGCCGTGGTTGTGGATGCCGAGGCGGAGGTTGAACTCGCCGCCGAGCCGCTCGCCGGTCTTGAGCGAGTCGGGCATGTTCGCGAGGCCGAAATCGACGCTGATCGCGCGGATGCCCGCCTGGCGGGCGAGTTCGCAGAGCGCGCGCTCAGACGGCTCGTCGTTGGCGAATCGCTCGACGCCGAGGCTGACGACTTCGACGCCGCACTCACCAAACTCATCGATGGCGGCGCGGGCGGCATCGACCTCGCGCAGCGGCGCATGGACGCCGCACAGTTCGATGCGCCGCAGGCCGCAGTCGCGCACCATCCTGGCGACTTCCCGGTTATCCTTGAAGTTGCGGAAACAGTAGCTCTGGACGGCGATCTGCTGTTCGAGATGCATTGGGGGGCTTGTTCCTCATTGAGAGAAAATCCGGTATTCGAATTTCGAATTTCGATATTCGAGTTTTCTCCCTTATTCCGCCATCTTGACCCATTTCGCGCCGGCGCGGGCGCTCTTGACGACCGCCTCGATGAACGCCATGCCGCGCACGCCGTCATCAACGGTCGGAAAATCCAGCGCCAGCGGATCGGGTTTCCTGCCGGCGAGTCGCGCGCGCAACGCCTCGGCGTAATTGCGATAGAGGTTCGCGAACGCCTCGATGAATCCCTCCGGATGGCCGGCCGGCAGCCGGCAGGCGCGCCGGGCGCGCCTGGAGAGATAGCCCTGGCCCGACCGGATGAGCTGGCGCGGCCCATCGGGCCGCTTCAGAATCAGCGTGTTGGGTTCCTCCTGGCGCCATTGCAGGCCGCCCTTTTCGCCCCAGACGCGGATATTGAGCCCGTTTTCCTCATCGATCGCGATCTGACTGGCGTGGAGGATGCCGCGCGCGCCCCCCTGGTAGCGGATCAACACGTTGCCGTCGTCGTCGAGCTTGCGCCCCTTGACGAACGTCGTCAGCTCGGCGCACAGGGAGTCGATCCGCAGGCCGGTGATGTATTCGGCGAGGTTTTCGGCGTGGGTGCCGATGTCGCCCATGCAGCCGGCGGCGCCCGAGCGCGCCGGGTCGGTGCGCCACGCGGCCTGTTTCTGGCCGGTCGCCTCGATCAACTCATGCAACCAGCCCTGGGGGTATTCGACGACGATCTTGCGGATCGCGCCGAGTTTGCCGCCGCGCGCCAGCTCGCGCGCCTCCTTGACCATCGGGTAGCCGGTGTAGTTGTGGGTCAAGCCGAACAGCAGGCCGGTCCTGTCGACCAGGGTTTTCAGCTTGCGGGCTTCGGCCAGACTGAACGTCATCGGCTTGTCGCACATGACGTGGAAGCCGGCCTTGAGCGCCGCCGCGGCCGGCGCGTAGTGCAGGTGATTGGGCGTGACGATCACGACGAAGTCCATCCGGTCGCCCTCGGGGCGGCGGCGCTCGCGCTCAAACATCTCGGCGTAGCTGTCGTAAACGCGGTCGGCCGGCAGGTAGAGTTCGGCGCAGGAAGCCTTGGAACGCCTGGGGTCGCTGCTGAACGCGCCGCAGACCAGTTCGAGCTGGCCGTCGAGCGCCGCCGCCATCCGGTGCACCTTGCCGATCGCCGATCCCTGTCCGCCGCCGACCATGCCCATGCGGATCTTGCGACTCATCGACCTGCTCTCCAATCGCTGAAATTAAGCTGAGTGAAGCGTGCGGGTAATCCGAATAAACGTCCCGCCATAGATACGGTTCGAACGGGAGAATGTAAATAAGATTCTCGGGTCCGGCGGCGCGTGGCAGGGGCATCCTGCCCGGGGTTGCGGAACACGAGCTGGAAGCCCGAAGAGCGGAGGGCAGGATCGAGACAAATTGCGCGCGGGCGTCGGCGGGAAACGCGGCGGGCATGGCTGTTTGCTTTTCGGCGGGGGCGTTGGCAGAGTGGTGTTTTGCGTTGAGCCGGAAAGCGATTGCGGATGGCCGCCGAGCAGAACCAACCTCCCAGCCTGGCCGAGATCGGCGAACGCGCGTGGCTGCGGCGCGTGCGGCGCTGGGTCGAGCGCCAGCCGGACGCAATGCGCGAACGACTCGTCGTCGGCGTCGGCGACGATGCGGCGGTGCTCAAGCTCGGCGACCCGCGCCTTGTCGTCACCACCGATGCGCTCATCGAAGGGGTTCATTTCCGCCCGGAATGGACCGCGCCGCGCGACCTGGGCTGGAAGGCGATGGCGGCCAACCTGTCGGATCTGGCCGCGATGGCCGCTCGTCCGGTGGCCGCGTTCCTGAGCCTGAGCCTTCCTGGCGAATCGCTCACGCATGATGTGGAAGCGCTGTTTCGCGGAATGCTCGAGGCCGGGCGACGTTGGGGTTGTCCGCTGGCGGGGGGCGATCTGACGCGCGCGCCGCAATGGTGCCTGGCGCTGACGCTGCTGGGTGAGCCGATGCGGCGCGGGCGCGTGGCGCGGCGCTATACCGCCCGACCGGGCGACCGGCTCTATGTGACCGGCGCGCCGGGGGAATCGGGCGCCGGCCTGGAGGCTCTACGGCGCGGATTGAAGGGGAAGGCGCCGGCCGGGCTGATCCGGCGCCACCAGCGGCCGACGCCGCGCCTGGCCGAGGCCGAGGTCCTGATTCATTGCTGCCGCCGGCTGACCATGCTCGACGTAAGCGACGGGATCTGGAACGATGCGTCGCAACTGGCCGAGGCATCCGGCGCCGGCATCGACCTGGAGGCGAGCCGGCTGCCGGTCAGCCGGCCGCTGCGCCGGCTGGGCGCGGCGCTGAACGTGGACCCGCTGGACTGGGTATTGTTCGGCGGCGAGGATTATGAACTGCTCTTCGCCGCCGGGGAATCCGAAGAACGGATTGAACGGGCATTCGGGGCGGCCGGACTCGCTACGCCCGTCAGCCGGATCGGCGTCGTTCGCAAGGGACGCGGTGTGCGTCTGCTCGACGAACGCGGCCGTCCGATCCCGCGGGCGGACCGGACGTTTCAGCACTTCCAGGAGAGCGAGCCATGGCGCAACCCGAGCGCGAAATCCTGATCGAGCGCAAATACCTGCGGATGGTGCGGCAGGGGGGGTGGGAGTATGTGGAACGGGTCGGGACGCAGGGCGTCGTCGTCATTGTTCCCGTCACCGACGACAACGAACTGGTTCTGACCGAGCAGTATCGCGTGCCGTTGGGCCAGCGGGTGATCGAGCTGCCGGCGGGCCTGGCCGCCGACGGCGGGCGCGATGGCGAAACACTGGAGGAGGCCGCCCGCCGCGAATTGATCGAGGAGACTGGCTACGAGGCGCGCCACCTAGAACGCGTGGGGGCTGGCCCCACGTCGTCGGGGCTGACCAACGAAGTGGTCGCTTTCTACCGCGCGCGCGGGCTGCGCAAGGTCGGCCGGGGGGGCGGCGACGCGTCCGAAGCGATTGAAGTTCACACCGTGCCGCTCGACCAGATTGTGGACTGGGTGAAACGAAAGGCGGCCGAAGACCGGCTGATTGAAGTCAACGTCTACGCCGGGATTTTCTTCGCCCGCGGCTTCGAGACCGTCGCCGACTGCGACACGACCGAGGAGAGACCCTGATGGACCGGCCGTTTATTCACGGCGACTTTCTGCTGCAGTACGACGACGCGCGGCGCCTGTATCACGAACACGCCGCCGCGCTGCCGATCGTGGATTACCACTGCCATCTGCCGCCCGAACCGATCGCGGCGGACGCGCGCTTTGAGACGATCACCGAGGCGTGGCTGTATGGCGACCACTACAAATGGCGCGCGATGCGGGCCAACGGCGTCGATGAGCGCTTCTGCACGGGCGACGCCTCGGACTGGGAAAAATTCCAGAAGTGGGCGGAGACCGTCCCCTGCTGCCTGCGCAATCCGCTGTATCATTGGACGCACCTGGAGCTGGCGCGCTACTTCGGCGTGACCGAGCTGCTCGACGGCGCGAGCGCCCGGCCGATCTATGAGCGGTGCAACGCCGAGCTGGCGCAACCGGAGAACTCCTGCCGCGGGCTGATCCGCCGCGCCAATGTCGTTCTGGTCTGCACGACGGACGATCCGCTCTCGGATCTGGAGGCGCACCGCCGCCTGGCGGAGGATGCGTCGTTTCCCGTTCGCGTCCTGCCGACATGGCGGCCCGATCGCGCGATGGCCGTGGATGATCCCGCCGCCTTCAACGAGTGGGTCGACCGGCTGGCCGAGCTGACGGGCATGGACATCGGGGATTTCGAGACGTTCCTGGCGGCCCTTGAGCGGCGGCATCAGTTCTTCCACGAAAACGGGTGCCGGCTGTCGGATCACGGGCTGGAGGAACCGTATGCCGCGGACTACACGGCTGGTGAAGTCGCGGCGGCGTTCGCGCGCGTTCGCGGCGGCCAGGCGCTCGATGCGGCGGCGCGGCTCAAACTGAAGTCGGCGATGCTGTATGAATTCGGCCGGATGGATCATGCCCGCGACTGGGGCCAGCAGTTTCATTTCGGCGCGCTGCGCAACGTCAACTCGCGGATGATGGCGCGGCTGGGCCGCGATGCCGGCTTCGACACGATCGGCGACTTCGACCACGCCCGCCCGCTGGCACGGCTGCTCGACCGACTGGAGCGCGAGGACCGGCTGGCGCGCACGGTGCTTTACAACTTGAACCCCGCCGACAACTACCTGTTCGCCGCGATGATCGGCAACTTCCAGGACGGCCGGACGCCGGGCAAGATCCAGTTCGGCAGCGCGTGGTGGTTTCTCGATCAGCACGACGGGATTGAACTTCAGCTCGAGGCGCTCTCGCAGTGCGGCCTGCTAAGCCGGTTCATCGGCATGCTCACCGACTCGCGCTCGTTCCTCTCGTATCCACGCCACGAATATTTCCGCCGGATCCTGTGCAATATGCTGGGGCGCGACATGGAACGCGGGCTGATTCCGCGCGATGACGCGCTGGTGGGCCGGCTGATCCGCGACGTCTGTTACCACAACGTGGTGGCCTGGCTGGGGCTGGATGGCCAGGCGCTGGCGGCGGCGGACCAGGGCGGGCCGAACTGGAGCGCGTGAGGCGTCGGGGGATTGTCGGGCGAAAACCGATAGCGATTTCGAGTCGTCCGCGGCCGGCGTGGCATGAACCGCGCTTACCGATGCGCGGACGCCACGGCCTGCTGGAGCCGGTGGACGTTCTCGGCCGGATCGCCGCCAAAGACGGCGCGGATCATCGCCACGCCGGTCGCGCCGGCGGCGAGGACCTGTTGAATGCGTTCGGCGCGGATGCCCCCCAGGGCGATGATGGGTGTCGACGTGCGGCGGCGCAGGCCGGCCAGGGGTTCCAGGCCGATGGGCGTCGCGGCCGGTTTGGACTCGGTTGAGAAGACCGGGCTCAGCACGACGTAGTCCGCGCCGCGCGCGATGGCCTGGAGCGCTTCGTCTTCGGAATGGGCGGAATAGCCGATGGCGAGGCCGTCGCCCAGATGGTCGCGCAGTTGATCGGGGGCCGGGTCGCCGGCGCCGATGTGGAGCGCATCGGGCGCGAGCAGGTTGATCAGACTGAAGTGGCGGTTCAGAATGTAAAGCGCGCCGGCTTGGCGCGCCGCCTCGCGCAACGGCCAGGCCACCGGCAACAGTTCCCGGTCGCTCAGCTCCCGATCGCGCACCATCAGCGCGGGCAGACCGGCGGCCAGCGCCGCGGCGGCCAGCGGTTGCAAGGCCGGCCACGGTTTCCAGCCGCCGTCGGCGATGCCGATCAGGCGGAGCCGTTCCGCGGCGACGCGGGAGGCAGGTGGTTGCGGCGACATGGGTTCGATCATTCCACAGGCCGGCGGCGGCCGCCATCGTGGTTTTTGCCCGGCGGTGCAATAGAAGCCTGAGTGTGCGTGTCTTATTGATTTCAGGAGGTCACCGGGAGCGGGTGAGGGCTTCAGGCCCCGGCCGCTTCAGGGTCGGAAAGGCATCCCACCCCCCGTGCCCAAACGCGAATCCGTGATAGACGGGCCGCCGGCGCGCCCCGCCTTCGAATCGCTCTACGCGCAGTGGAGCGAACCGGTCTACCGTTATCTGGCGCGGCTGTTGGGAGCCAGGCCCGTCGTGGACGATCTGTTCCAGGACACCTGGATGAAGGCGATCGAGCACCGCGGGCAGTTGCGCGATGCCGAACGCTTCGGTCCGTGGATATTTCGTATCGCGCGCAATCTGGCTTTCAACCAGCGGCGGCGGGGGCGGCGCCGAACCCAGGTCTACGCCGTCAGCAGCCTGTCGGTCGCCGAGGGTCAGGAGCCCGAGAGCCTGATTGAGAGC
>Ga0116159_1002476_pt1 | contig 17776 bp, 14 predicted proteins | sample AD_JPNAS1_MetaG_FD_89878 | JGI IMG/M metagenome (GOLD analysis project Ga0116159, IMG submission 89878) | Active sludge microbial communities of municipal wastewater-treating anaerobic digesters from Japan - AD_JPNAS1_MetaG | ecosystem: Engineered > Bioreactor > Anaerobic > Digestate | place...
AGAAAATGCGGCTGCAATGCGCAACAACGGAAAAATCAATTTTGCAACTTTCTGGAAAATGGAGTTGCAATTTTATGGAAAAATGATTTGCAACTTTCTGGAAAAATGTCTTGCAAAAAACAAAAAAGATAAAACACAAATTACAACTTTAGCATATCCTATGAACAGGGAAAGCTAGATTTTCGTAATACAAGGAAGGAGGCTGTAATTCTATGCCGATATTTATGATGTTTGGAAAATATTCTCAGGATTCGTTAAAAAATGTTTCAGCGCAACGGACGAAAAAGGCCGTCAAGATCATCGAGAAAAACGGTGGGAAGATAATTTCCATGTATGCTGTAATAGGAGAGCATGATCTGGTCTTTACGCTGGATTTTCCCGACACGGAAAAAGCTCTGTCTGCCTCGATGGCATTAAATTTGCTGACAGGTATCTCCTTTTCTACATCGCCAGTTGTTGATGTAGAAAAGTTTGATAGACTGATGTCCAAGGTAGAAAAGCTTTAATTTATGACCGAAGACTTGTATCTGCAACAGGAGATGGTCGTTGGAAATCATAGTAGTGAAAATATTGTCTTATGGATACATCTAAAAAGCCCCTCAGAGGTCTTTTATCATCCGATGAGGGGCTGAAACGAGAACCGCTTATGCCGTTTTTGTCTGCATTCTGAAGTCACGATCTTTGAACACTTATGGTTACAATCACCAATAAGAGACTTTACTTCTTTTACAAAACGTTTTCAGTAACATGACTTCCTACGGGCACAGCAGTAACTCGTTAGCAAGGCTTGCCTGCACTCTGGCCACGGCCCAGCATAACCCGGTCCACTAAGGATTACGCCCCATCGCGGGCACAAGTCCGCATAGTCCCGTTCGGTATCACCTGCGGCTTGCTGCCAAATTGTCCTATTGCCAATATCCATCATGACCCCTAACAATTAATATACCAACTTGGTTTTTGCCGATGTTGAAGGCAGTATTACCCTTTTTCGAAAAGGATGCAAATATAAAAGTGCTTAAATATCGGGCATTATGAAATTTTGATACATGGTATTTTGTGTTCATATGCCACTTGAGACAAGTTGGCAGATCATGTGAAATTTGTCAGGGGAAATAAGGCTAATTAGCAAAGGCGCTGAACCGGACAGATTATAGGAGCAAAAACAGTCCTGTGCCTGTTGCTCGCTCGAAAAAACCTCACAGACTAGTCCCTCCGGAACATCAACACGAATTTTTCGAATACATCTTTATGGAAGTGATCCAGCATCTCTTCTTTCATAAGTTTTAATGCGTAAAACGGTGTAAGTTTGGATTTGTAGGGCCGTTTCGATGCAAGTGCATCGAAGACATCCGCCACAGAACAGATACGTCCGTAAATATGGATCTCCTCTCCCCTTAATTTGAGCGGATAGCCTTTACCGTCATCCCGCTCATGGTGTTCCAATACGATTAAACGGCTTTCCATTGTAATCTGCTTTGTGTCATTGAGCAGCTTGAACCCCCCTGTCGGGTGTTCGCGTATCATATCCATTTCTTCTTCCGTGAGTTTCCCTTGTTTGTTGATGATCGCTTCATCTATGTTTATCTTCCCTATGTCATGAAGAAAAAACCCTGCTCCCAAGGCGTGCATGTCATGCTTATCTTGCTTTTGTAACAATGCTTTGGCGAGAGCAGTGCCTAGAATGCCGACATTAACAGAATGAATAAATGTATTGTAATCATGAGATGTTATTCTTATCAAATGACGACTGACTACTTCGTCTGACAAAATCAAGTCAATAACATTACAAATTGTCTTTTTGAACCTGGCTATTTTCTCGCCGGTGGGGCTTTCTAATAATCCCTTCATCACGTCAGCTGTAAGTTGGTGTATGGCTCGCGCCCGCATTGGAGGCAACATTTTTTTGTCATCAACCACCTCCAGAAGGTTTTCCGATGCCAGCGTCTGCAGGTCGGGCGTGGATTCCTTTTCAGGCTCTTTCATCTCTTCAAGCACAGGAATATAAGGTGCCCCTTTTTGATCATCTATGATAACGTATTCGATACCATGGTCGATCAACTTTTTAATATGTTTTTCAGCCCTGATTGTAAAACTGTTACGTAAAAAAGGATGGGCACGCCACGGGTGTGGTAAATTAACATGCATTCCTGGTTTGAGTTCGCCTACAGATACCTTTTGCTTCATGGGTTCTGTCAGTTTTTTCAAATAAGGCTAAATTTCGCTTAAAAAAAGCGGCCCTACAGCTGTCGTGAGTACTTTTTTTACTCAACCTCTTGGTTACTATAAATTGAGGAGGAGTTGGGCCACTTTCTACTACTTTTCCATCAATCATTATTCGGCTTTCAGTGAAAATTTCTTGAATCAGTTTCCTCCAAGTATGACATTAGCGATAAGTAATGGAGATTTTCTTCTATAACAGCATATTCTGAACATATTCTGCACATTTAAGCGCCCGGGCTTTTTCCGGGCGTTTTTTTATTAAAACTCTAATTTTCAAGCAACCGGCTTTTCGATGTCAAGCAACTTAATGTGTCCTGAATACTACTTGAGTTGACAATGGCCGGTTTCCCCCGGATTGTCCTTGGGTTTAAGGTGTTACCAAATCATCCAAATTTTTCTCGGCAAAAAGGCCTTTGTCATCCCTTCTGATGAAGTTTTCGAGCTCATAGCTGCTTGTTTTGCCCCTAAAAGCCCCGTAAATGCCCTGTAACGGCTTAAAATTAAAAGGCATGAAAGTAGGGTTTTGGGGGCACAGGAAAGAAAGGCTATGTTCAGCAGCGGTGCGAAGCACAGTCCGTTACAATCGGTTGTTAGGTCTTTGTCCGGGTCACATAGTCTGCAATTCGTCTATTACGAGATTTAATGAACGACTCTACTCTGTTCTTATAGACAAGGTAATCCTTTACATTTTTAAACACTGGTGGCGATTTAAAACCATCAAAAGGTAAGTAGAACTTAACATTTCCACCATCATCCACCAAGTCGCTAAGGAGGAAAAACTCCACATACCCCTTGAATGTTTCAAACAACTGGAAAAACGCCGCATACCTTTTAAGGCTCTCTTCTGACGGGTTTGGCTCGCCGATATAGAAGCGTCTGATGCATTCCAATGTTAAATCGAATCGATCATCAATGAGTCGCGATATTCCTCTGGCCTGATTAATCGTGTGCTTCCGATCCACCTGCTTATTTGGAAAGACGATGTATGCGCCAATAGTTGACCCGTGATCAAAAAGCTCCTGCACTTCTTTTGGTATTTGTGTTGTCAGCCGCTTCTTCCTGATCTGCTTCTTATAGGAGTGCGTGGTGGCGTCACTCCCCAATGCGAAGCTGCCTAGTACAGAGTTGTGGTAAAGATAATAACCCGGCTCATCATCGCGTAAGTCAAAATGGTCGCCGCTGGGCAGGGGCTTGCTCCATAGAAACTTGTGATAGGCGCGCAATGTGGGACTGGACGCGTCAGGATCACCACCATTTGCATCGCTGTGCATATTGAAGCTTGTATCAATCATGGATGATTTCGCTGTGGGAGTTATTTGGCCTAACGCCCCGGCTCACCGGCCGCGAGCTGGCAGCGGAGCTGTGGGATGACGGTCGGCTAAAGCAAAATGTTATGTTTCATACACTACAACTCTAATCCCGAACTGTTTTAGTAATGGTTCAAGCACAGAGTCTCCTTTCGAGCAAATTGCAACTGATTGCACACTTGCGGGCTTAAAACGCTTCATAAGTTTTGCTGAGAACAAAGCTTGTCCAGCAAGGGGCATGCTGATGCGAGAGGCTTTGGTTTGAACAACTATGACATCTTGGCCTGCAATCTGGATTTTTTCGCCGGGCCGAGCAATCCGCTTCTTTCCGCCCAACACAATCAAGCCATCCAGCCACCGAGCGCTATTTGTTTTACTTCGGCGAACTGCGGGAAATTCCTCTATTAGTGTGCCGCCAGTCTCCCGCCAGAACCTTCGTGTTAGTGGTGTCTCCCGTTTACTCATGTGTTACTCCGAAAACATAACAATGAATATTCCAACCTGGTTTTCCCCAATATTCAAAGTCATATTACCCTTTTTCGAAAAGAAGGCAAAAATAAAAGTGCTTAAATATCGGGCACAATGAGCATTTGATACATGGTATTTGTGGTTATATGCCACTTGAGACAAATTGGTAGATCATAGGAAATTTGTCAGAGTGCAGTAAAAACGACGTTCTTCCGGAGTTTCAGGCCTTTCTTTTGAAGAATAAACTGGCGCAGGAAAAGAATGTTTTTTTTATGCTTTGCGGGCCGGTAAATTTTTAATCTATCCCCCCCCAAAAAAAATGAGGAGCAATTGTTTGTGAGTGTCTGATGGTAAGATCTGTTCGATTAACTTCTGATCAGCAATACCGGACATGTTGCTCTTTTTGTTATTTTGCTGGCAACACTGCCTATCAGGTTTTTTAAAATTCCTGTTTGTCCGTGCGAAGCGATGACGATCAGATCAATATTGTTTTCCTCCTGCGCTTTCAGGATTTCCTCAGATGGTACGCCGCGTCTTAGTTCATATTCAATTTCGACATCATCATATCCGGTAATCTTTTGCACCTCTTGTTTGAGCCTAGTTGATGCATTATTTTTAATTTTATCTAGTGTGGTTTTGTAGGTTTCATCATCTATGCAGTATTCGGCGGTGCACTGGGTGAAACCATCGTCAAGGACATGCAGGAGAATAATCCGGGACTTATTTTGCTTTGCAATGTCCATTGCGTGTTTGAGAGCGTTTTCTGAATAGGTTGAAAAATCGGTCGGCACTAAAATTCTTTGCGGTGCGAACATGGATCCACCTTTAATCATTTCATTTTAAAAGCTGTTCATATAGGACATGCCCGTGGTTCATTAAATTGCCCTCCGGCATCACTGCATCAAGCGACATACAATACTTTAGCACCATGGCATTATTTAATCAAATTTGGGCAAGCGATTAGTCAAGCAGGTAGCAAATACTTTGTGCATATCTTGTGGCGTATCGGGAATAACTCGCAGTTGGTAGTTCATGGTTGGTCGTTCTGGTTCGACAGGCTCACCACGAACGGCAATAAAAGATCAGTATAAACGGTCAGTAAAAAGCTAAGCACGGACGGTCAATAAAGTGCGAAGCGCACCCACTAATGTCCCCCGTTCACCCTGAGCCTGTCGAAGGGGGTTGGCGGAGGTGCCCCGATTCATCAGGCCGGAGGTGGAGAATATTAGAGTAATTAGCGCATGGCTCATAGGATCAACTCCTCGTGGTGGAGCTTTGTTAGGGAGTAACTTGATCTGGTCAAGTAAAAACGGACACTGTTTTAAGCTGCCTTTTCCGACAAAAAACTCTTTTCAAACTCATTGGGATTTTTGTATCCCAAATACGAATGCAAGCGGTGGCTGTTGTAAAACATCTCGATGTAATGAATCACATCACCTCTGGCATCAGACCGGCGCCGATAAAGCAGCCCGGAAGTCCACTCGGTCTTCAAACTGTGAAAGAAACTTTCACAAACTGCATTATCCCAGCAATCGCCCTTGCGGCTCATGCTGCAAATCATACCATAGCCAGACAAAAGCTTCTGATAATCATGACAGGCGTATTGGCTGCCCCGATCCGAGTGGTGAATCAAGCCCCTGGGCGGTTTACGTCGCAAGTAAGCCATCGAAAGCGCCTCCATGACCAACGACGCTTTCATGTGGTTACTTATCGCCCAACCGACAACTTTACGTGAGAACAGATCGATAATCACCGCCAAGTATAACCAGCCTTCCATGGTCCACAGATAAGTAATGTCGCTGCACCAAACGGTATTTGGTCGGTCCACATCGAAATTGCGATTCAGAAGGTTAGGCGCCACAGGCAGGCTGTGTTTGCTGTTAGTTGTGACTTTGAACTTTTTGCTTTGCGTGGCAGACAAGCCGGCTTTCTTCATCAAACTGCCCGCACGATACCGACCCACAGGGTAGCCCTTAGCCTGGAGCTTCTCTGCTATTCTGCGAGCACCATAGGACCCCCTGGTTTGTTTATGAATCTGCCGAATTTCTGATAACAATACAAAATCCTTATCAATCTTCATCGCAGGACCTGCTTTTATATATTGATAATAAGCACTCCGGCTCACGTCCATCACAGAGCATAAAACGGTGATGGGATAGGCCTTCTGTTGCTGCCGGATAAAGTCATAGATTACATGGACTCTTTCGCAAAGAAGGCCGCGGCTTTTTTTAATATTTCACGCTCCATACGAAGACGCTGATTTTCTTTCCGAAGCCGATAGAGCTCTTCTTTCTCCGAGGTCATGTGGCTTTTGCCAGGAAAGGCATCGCCCTGCTCCATCCCTAACTGGCTTTTCCATTTTCCCAATAAATTCGGATGAATCCCTAGATTACGGGCTGCTTCTGAAATCATGTAGCCCTCATCGGTAACCAGTCTTACAGCATCAATTTTAAACTGCCTTGAATAACTCTTCCTTTGTGTTGTCATAGCTCACCTCAAATGTGTTAGTCCTCTATATCATCCTTTTCAAGGTGTCCGCTATTACTATGCCACTTCGACTTGCTGATCACGGGACGATGTTGAAGTTAGTCGGAAGCTTGTTTCTAAATTGGTCGGTCAGCGCCGGAACAACTTCGAACAGGTCTCCCACGATGCCGAAATCGGCAACATTGAAAATGGGTGCTTCGGGGTCTTTGTTGATGGCGACGATGACTTTGGATGTCTTCATGCCGGCTAGGTGCTGTATCTGTCCGGAGATGCCGCAGGCAATATACAGGTCGGGGCGCACCGTCCGGCCCGTTTGCCCCACCTGGTGTGCATAGGGGATCCAGCCCCTGTCCACAGCGGTGCGTGAGGCCCCCACCGCGCCGCCCAGTACATCAGCAAGCAGACGGATTGTTTTGAAGCCCTCTGATCCGCCGACACCGCCACCGCCGGATACGATGATACGGGCATCGGCCAGGCTGACTTCGCTTTGTTCCTCGATGAAATCAATCACTCTGGTAGCGATATCCTCCTCTGTAAGGACCGCCTTCACTGCGATTATCTGCCCCTGACGCCCAGAGTCGGAGACAGGCATCTGTGCCACATGCTGCCTCATGGTGGCCATCTGCGGCCGGTGATAAGGACAGACAATGGCCGCCATGATGTTTCCGCCAAAGGCCGGCCTGGTCTGCAAAAGTAACCCGGTTTTTGCATCGAATTCCAGCCCGGTGCAATCCGCCGTGAGGCCGGTGTGAAGCACTGAGGCGACGGATCCGGCAAGGTCGCGGCCCCGTGAGCTGGCGCCGAGGATGAGCGCCTCCGGTTTGTGCTTTTGCACCAGATCAACCAGCGCTCTTGAATAGGGCGCTGTCCTGTAAACCTCAAGTGTGGGGTCATCCACATGAAAGACACGATCCGCCCCGTAGGATATTGCTTGTGCTGCGATATGCTCCACTTTATGTCCCAGGACACATGCGGTCAGAGCAACGCCCCGCTGGTCGGCAAGCATCCGCCCCTGCCCCAGCATCTCCAGGGAGATGCTGCACGCTTCCCGGCGAAATTGTTCGACCCAGACCCATACGCCGCTGTAGGCGCTCAGGTCTATGGCGACCTCCGGTTCCTGTTCCTTCAGTAAATTCAAGGCATGCATGGGGCAGGAAAGGAGGCATGCGCCGCATGCTGTACAGGCCTCACTTACTTGTATCTGGCCATCAACCATACTAAGAGCCCCGAACGGGCAGGCATCAATACAGGCCTCACAGCCAACACACTTGTCATGATCGATCTTTAAAAGGGCCAATTTTTGCTCCTCAGATAATTTTTTCGGCAATAATTTTGTCCGCCAGCAAGGCGGCTGATTCCTTCACCGTGCCCCCCTTGATAAGTTCTGCGCCGTCTGTCCGCATGGGTGGTGTGAAGATCTGTATTACCTGTGTCGGACTGCCTGTGAGCCCCAGCATGGCCGGATCCGCTTCCGGCAGATCGGAGGCGCTCCAGGTCGGTATGGTCTTTTTCGAAGCATCGCGAATCTTGATAAATGATGCGGTGCGGGGCTGGTTTATGTCTTTCAATACTGTAAGGAGAGCCGGAAGTCCGGCCTCGACAATCTCCAGCCCCTCTTCCAGGAGACGCTCCACTGTAATCAGTCGCGCTTCCAAATCAAGGCTGACAATTCTGGATACATAGGTGAGTTGAGCGATGCCCAGTTGGCTGGCGATGCCCGGCCCAACCTGCCCGGTGTCGCCATCGATGGCCTGCTTCCCGCATAAAACCACGTCGAATTCGCCCAGCTTCCTGATCGCCAACGCAAGAGTGTATGAAGTGGCCCAGGAATCCGAGCCGGCAAAAACACGGTCGGAAAGTTGAATGGCATCATCTGCGCCCATGGCCAGAGCTTCTGTAAGCGCCTTGAGGGATTGAGGGGGGCCAAGCGTCAGGGCTGTTACCTTGCCGCCGAACTTCTCCTTGAGACGGATTGCCTCTTCGATGGCGTACATGTCAAATGGATTGATAATACTGGGGATGCCTTCGCGGATCAGAGTATGTGTTTCGGGGTCTATTTTAACATCAGACGTGTCCGGCACCTGCTTCAGGCAAACGATAATCTTCATCAGTCCCTCCGCAATGACGTTTTGGCACTACCGTTCGTTTATGGATTACCTCATTGATTTTCGAGCATAGGAGCAAAGTCTGTCCCGGTCAAGAAGTATTCCTCCGACCCGGTCAGCGTCGGATAATCACAACCTGAGGCCGGTACAGAAAGAGGTTCTTTCGTAAAAAACTCTGTGGATGATCAGGGGCACCCGCCCAGTTGCAAACATAGGTGAGGACGAGGTTCCCATCCGATGAGAATTGCCGGTGTTCCTTACCCGCATAACAAAATGTGCCCGCATCGTACAGAGGGCTTTGCGGATCGACCTCATCTATTGTTTTCCCGAAAGGTGCGGGCTTGCTCCAGGGGCCTTGCAGCCCATCCGCCGTGGAGAACAAAAATACTTTGCCTCTGCCGTCGGGCGACAGGTAAGCGGCAAACCATCTGCCTTCCTCGGCGTGGTAGCGGACGCTCAGCTCGGAAACCCCGTCCGAAAAAATAATTTGCGTATTCTCCGGGAGGAGTGTTTTTTCCCACGTTCCATCTTTTCCAAGATATTCAAAACGGCCGGCCGCCCGGGCCAGCGCCTCTGTGGGGATGCGCACCAGAATATTCCCGCGCTCGTAGGCGCCGTCAGAGGAGTTACGCAAAAGTGAAAAGAAATAAACATACCCTTCATGGACGACCGATGCGGGGGCGAGTGCTTCTATTTGGGGTGCCAGCAAGTCCGTCCAGTCAAGATACTCCACCGGCCACAGGTGTGGGTCGTGGGCGCTGAAGTCCGCGATGCGGGCTATTTTCTGTCCGGCAATATGAAAATTGAATGGACCTGGGCTGTCGGCCAGCGCCTGAACCGAAAGCAGTGGAAGATACAAAACACCGTCGACCAGAAAAGGGTCCTGCGGCCACAGCCATTCATCGTCGCCGAACGAGGAAACGAATTCCGTGCCCTTCTTTTTTAAAAAATACTCGATGGAAAAGGTGCCATTGGGGAGGCAGACGGACACGGCAAGCGTTGTGCCTAAAACGACATCCATCCCGGCGCGGTCATTGCGCTGTGGCTGTGACGAGGCGAAGGTGTCTCCGAAAAGCCAGAGGGTGCGCTCTTTGTCCAGAACAATTGAGTAAGCTCCGTCACCGCCGTACCAGCCGTTTTTGTCGGGGAAGGAAGGCAGGCATTGCCTTGCTGTTGTCCAGGGCGGCCATTTCACCTGGTGCGATGCCTGGCAGGAAATCATGGCAACGCAAAGCCACATCACAAGAAAAGCTGATATTGTTTTTTTCATAAAAACACCACTTCCGTCCAGGCTTGACCCGGAATCCCCAAAGAACTTGTTAACACTGTATGCCGGCCCCCCCCGATTTCGCGCGGGCAGGCCTTCGCCGGTATGACGACATTGCCGGTTAGGCAGGGTTGTGTAAAACTCTCGCATTGTTGTGCACAGCGGCTTTTCGCTTATGTCCCTCCCGGAGGTGTCTTTTATCAGATTCCGCCAAAGAGGAGACCGCCCGGTTTATTTCAGTTTAAAATCCACCCGGCTTTCCTTTGCATTTTCTTTTTGTTGCGGCGTTAAAGACCGGGGCTTGACCAGAAAAATCCTCTCTGGCCCGATTTTGCCGTCCACCAACAGCCTTTCACGTACCGCCTGGGCGCGACGGGCGGCAAGCTGGCTTAAGTCTCCTTCCGTGATGACAATATTTTCCAGCATCAGCTTTTCCATTTCCGGCACCGGCAATTTCCGGGCAATGCCAAGCTTGTTTGACGGTTTGGTGAATTTTGCCGCCTTGTAGGCCAGGGTGAGATATTTTTCGTATTCATTACTGCTGACAGAAACATCGCCTTGATCTGCCTGTGCCTGTTTCCTGTTGCTCATTTCTTTTTGCTTCTGTGCCCTGATCAGGCGGTTCAATTCCGCTTTTTGTAAGGCGTCCTGATCACGCGCCGCGTCTGCATAACCGGCGATTTCCATTTTCAATTGCGGACGGTTATAGAGGGCCTTTTCCAGTGCAGTAATTTTTTTGATCCCTTCTTCGGGAATCGAGTCGCTGCCGTAGTCGAATTCAACAAAACTCATCTCTTCGCCGCCGCCGGTGAGAGAGGCTAGCAGAGAAAAAGGTGCGGCGACAGCTTTGGTGATGATGTTCACCAGAACCTGCCAGACCAGCGGCCATACTTTAAACTTGGGATCATCGAGGCTGCCCGACAAAGGGATGTCCAGATTGATCCGCCCGTCACGGTCGGTTAAAAGTGAGGCGGCGAGCGTTACCGGTGCCTTGATGGCTTCGGGGCTTTCCACCTGCTCGCCGAATGTAAGCTGGTCGAAGAAAAATTTATTTTCGGCACGCAGTTGCTTTTTGTCCACCAGATAGGCCACATCGAAATTGAGTTTGCCTTTGATGATGGGATAGCCCAGAAATTTTATGGCATAAGGGGTGAGCTGCGCCATTTCCAGATCTTTAAACGTGATTTTGATGTCGGCAAAAAGGTCCTGCTTCAGGGGGTTTGTTGTGCCGACGATTTCCAGAGGTGATCCGTAGCCGATGTTTCCCTTGAGCGCGACTTTTGCACGAGAAAACTCCTGCGACGACAGACCCGTCAGGCCGCCCCGGAGATTGAGCATGGTGACCGCGTAATTGGGGCTGATATTGAAATCGGCAAAATCAACCGTGCCGCCCCGGAATTTTACCCGGCCGATTTTAATATCCGGCGGGGCGTCGGCCGGAGCGCTTACCGACTGTGCAGGCTTTGCCTCAATATCCTGTTGGTCATCACCGGCTGTGGCTTTCGAATTGCTGAAAATATCCCCGATGTTGGTGGTGCCTCCTTTATTGATTACTATTTTGGCGAAAAAATCCTGCAGGGATGCCTCCTGTATATGCACAAACAGCGGGTTGTAACCGGCGGCAAGTGAGCGCAGATGGAGTTGTTTCCATTTCAGGAAATCGTGGGTGCCGATAGTGTCGATGGTGGCCAGATCACTTACGGACAGGTCACCCAGATACCTGATACTTGACTTGCCTCCGGCGTCCGGCTTGATGGAGAGTTTTCCCGCCGTGGATAAGAACCCGCGTGTTATATCCAACTGCACGGACTCGGCAAAGTAGGGCTGGAATGGCCGGATGGCCAGACGTTTTACCTCGAGTGCCAGATCCGCCGCTACAGGCGCGATGCCCAGAGAGCCTTTGGCGGTGATGTCGCAGTTCCTATCTACGACCAGCGCCAGATCCATTTCGGCGCGTTCATCTTTTTTCAGGGAAAAATTTGACAAGCTGAGATTCAAGGGAGAGATATGCATTTTGACCGCGCGGCCGGGCTTGGTGTCGATAAAGGTAAGATCAGCCTTATCTATTTCAAACTTGTCAATCAGAAGGTCCGTCTTTTGTTTGCTGTTTTGGTCAGCACCAGGTTTGCCCGCACCTTTTTTTTCGTTCAACGCAACCAGGCTGAGCATATTGATGCTACCATGCCGGTCGCGACCGATGACCAGCTCCGGCTCCTCAACCGTAATACGCGACAGGTGAATTTTTGCAGCCAGCGGCTGTACATTGGCCATCTCCATCCGCACAGCAGGAAGACGCATGATTTTTTTCCCGCGCAGGTCGTCCATCGCCACGTTCCTGAGTCCGGCATGACCGGTCAAACGAAGGGACGGCGGCCCGTCCCGGTGCGCGATGAAGTGAAGCTCGATGTCCGTGTCCAGGCGTGCCTGTGTGAGATTGAAATTCATCTTCACGGGTACGTACTGGAGGTAGTAGGGGACATCGATATCTTTCAGAGTAATGGAAAAAGTTGTGTCCCGCGATGCGGCAAACGGTTTTGTTTTGCCGGCGATAGACACGGTATCGCCGTTGACAACGGCAGAAAATCTGGGTTCGGAGTAGTTTTTCATGTAGTAATCAATATTGGAAAGAAACGGCACGCAGATATTGAGCTGGCGCACAGTGTGGCCGGTGCGGTGCGGCACGTCCTGAAAATCAATGCTGCCGTCGATAATCTGAATGTTGTTGAGCGAAAAAAGGAAAGGACGGGAGTCCTGCTCTTTTGAGGAATCCTCCCCGGGAAGCAGGTCCGAAAAGTTGTATGAACCGTCTGCGCGGCGGCTGAGGTGTACAGATGGTTTTTGCAGGCGTATTTCATCGAGGATGAAAGCTCTTCTGACCAGCGAGGAAAGAGCGGCAACGTTTACATACAGTTCGTCGAACGAGACAAATGATTGGTCATTTTCGCGTTCGGCCAGCTTAAAGTCCCTGACCGTGACGGAGAAGACAAAGGGGTTGATCTTTATTTGTCCGATGGCCGCCTGCCGGTGCAGCGTCTGTGTAAGTTTATCGGTGAGTATGGGCCTGAGGATCCTCGGCAGAAATACAAATCCGGCCAGACCGGCCAGCACGACAGCAATGATTATGACGAGCAGTGTTTTCTTTAACAGGCGCATATCAGGCCTCCCAAATTGATTGGACGTAAAAGCTTTTTACATCGTTTGCCTTCATTCCACAACACGATTTTGCTAATTTGGGAAATGCGGGGGCCCAAGATTTGATTAGTCGTACAGAGATCTTTGCCAAATACTGCCCAATCGGCAATGTCGTCATACCCGCGCGAAATCGGGGGCGGTATCCAGTGTTATAAAGTGCTTTGGGGATTCCGGGTCACGCCCGGAATGGTTGACGGAGGTATTATTTAAAGCTCTTGTACAGATATTACTCGCCATGCCATTGCCGGCTGCGGATGTTTTGCAGTTGCCACGGGCTCTGGACGTCGAGCTTTTCGGGAAAGTATCTGCCGCGTCCGTCAAGCGGTGTCCAGTCTGTGAACTCGCCGGTCAGTCGTCCCAGATAAGGTGCCGCCGTGGCAAGGCACTCTTCATAGTCGAGATCCTCCGGCTCGACCAGTCCCCTGCGGGGATTTCTTATCGCCCACATCACGGCGGCGATTGCTCCTGCCGTTACCTGCATGGTTGTGGCGTTTGCATAGGGCACGTGACGCCGCGCGTCTGCGATGGTCAGTTGCGATCCGTACCAGTAGGCGTTTTTTTCGTGGCCGGCCAGCAGCACGCCGAGTTCATCCATCCCTTCGACAATGTCCGCACCCAGGCGGCGGCGCGAAGGCTGCATGATCCACCCGCCCCCTTCCAGTTCAAGAGCGGACAGCATGGCATCGTCGCAGGGATGATACACGAACATCACGGTGGGCCTGTAGGCGAACCTGCCGTCCGCGCGCACGGACAAATAGTCGGCAAGTGAAAATACTTCATCGTGGCTCACCAGCATTCCCTGAAAGCCGCCGATGGAGGGAGTCCAGCTGCGCGCAAATGTACTGGCCCCGGGGCGCTCCAGATACAGGGCGCCGCAGCCGGGGCGGTGTTCGCGTGCCCCCCGGGGACGCCGCTTCTCGAAGGTACCGAAGGACAGCTCCGCCGGCTGCATCAGCTCGTCGGCAAATCCGTCAACCGACCAGGTATTGACAAATTCCCGCTGGCGCTTCGGTTTGTTGCTGGCCTGCGAGTCTCGCTCGGATATCTGAATGGTGGAGATATTAAGGCTTTGCGCGAGCAGGCCCCATTCCTGTCTGGTGGTCGGGCGATGCTCCTCGCTATTTAGTAGGCGCGACAAATCGACCAGGGCCTGTTTGACAAAGTGCGATACGATGCCTGGATTGGCGCCGTGATCGACTACGGCAGTAGGCGAGTCAGGGCCTAATTTTCTGGCCAGCTCCACGGCTTTGTTGCGGATGGCGAAGTTTGTCCGCTGGTGCAGCTCCAGCATGGGATTGTCGAAAACCCCCGGCCACGGCTCGATGGAGGTGTCCACATACAGAGCGTCGCGCTCCGCACAGAACCTGATCAGGTCCAGGCTGTAGATATCTACCGACAGATTCAGCATCAGATCACCCGGCCGGACATACTGTTTGAGTATGCTCCGGTAGTTGCCGGGTGACAGATTGCAATGGATGAATTTTGCGCCGAAGCGTCCGGCAATCCCCCGGCCGGACTCGTCGGCTGCCAGCACGGTTGTTCGCCCGTAGATGTTTTCCAGATGCCGGCCCAGAAGAGGCAAAACCGCCTGTCCGATGCTTCCGCAACCGATCATAATGACGTTTTCCTGGAAATTTGCTGCTGATGATGTTTGATTGAATGCAGGTACCATTTGTTTTTCCTCGGTTTCTCTTCGTGCAGGGCTGTGCCGATAAGGAGCCTCAGGCGTTCCGGCCGCCGCCGCGGCCAAACGGAGTGGTTTGACTCGTGAGTAATAAACGCTGATTTATTCAGGAAATTACCGGCGGTTCGCTTTTGGCACAAAACAACACCGCCACGGTAATTGCTTTTTGTGACCTTACGGTTTGGTGATTGTTTTGGATGCCGGCGGAAAACCGCGCGCCGCGTGCGGTTTTCCACCGGATGATTTCCCTTACTTGCGCCAGTAGTTATTGGCTGCGGCGACGGTTTGAAAATTGATGGCCACAACCTGAGAAGCGGCGATAAGCGAATCCGCGTCGTTGGAATACACGGGGCGAAGCTTCTCTCTGATTGCCGCATCCGGCTGTGTGTACTTGACGGCGCGGCGGCTCATGGTGATGGCAAGCTCAAAGCCGGCCTGCGGCGTGTCTGTGATGAGTGACGTAAGCCATGTATCTGCCATGATCAAAACCTCCTCGTTTATACTGTCGGCGATGATGTTGACCATTCCTTCAGCCACCGCGTCTGTCATTTAAATGAAAACAGGCGCACGAAGCTGAAAACTTCAGTTGGGGCCACTATAGGAATGATTGGTCTGTGTGTCAATGTTTTTTGAGAACAGCCTGCGGACGGGAGATGAAAATACAGCTTTTGCGGCAGCTAGACGAAGCGTAGTTCATGCAGGCATTTTATCGGTCCAACAGGCTCTGGTAGGTTTTTTTCTGGAAACAGATTTTTTGCGTAGAGTCTGTCCAGCGTTTTTTCCCGGCCAGCCTGAGAAGAAATTCGCGGCTGTCGGCCACCACCCTGCCTCCTGCCACATCGACACCGCGCGCGAACAGCGGGTCGGGGAAATAGCCCACCGTCGGCCCGACCACGGAAACAAACGTGCCCGGTGACAGATTTGCCAAAATATTGTCCAGTGAATTGTTCAGCACAGTCGTACCGGTGCAAAGCACCTTATTGCATTTGGCAAGTTCTGCCGCATCCGCGCTCACCTGAAACGAACGTCTCTGCCCGATCAGCGCATCATCTTTTTCAATGACAATTAATTGCGCGCCTGCTTTTTTGATGCGGGCGGTCAATCCGCCAAAGAGTCCTACCATGCCGATTGTATCCCCCGGCCCGGGTGCGAGAAGACCCAGCGGATCCGTCACGTGATCGAGGGGAATGGACAACTCCGTCATCGCCTGCTGGCAGATGGCATTGATGCATGCCATGGCGATCATTTCTTCTATGGGCTTGCCGCCTCCGAATGCAGGGGCGAATTCCTGCGGGTATTTTCCGGCAAAGTCGCCGGGAGCAAGCGCCTGATAGTCCGGACGAGCTGCATCGGGTAAAAGAAGATAGCAGATTCCCGTGGCACCCGAGGCCAGGGAAACGGCCATGAACTGCTCGTCTTTGGGCTGGCCGCCTTTATAAAACGGAGGAAGGTAAACATTTTCAATCGGTGCGATATTGCATATCTTGTTCAAACGCTCGACCATCTGCACAAATTCATTTTTTAAGCTCATGACGTGACTCCTCGTAAAGAACAGGCGCACCGCGGCGCGAGTTAAAGCATTTTTCCCCTGGGTATCATATTGTCAGCCGGCGGCTTACCGGAAGCTTTTCGACATCGGCTGGTTTCAGTTAACCATATTGGTTCTTTCTTTTCAACACCAGCTCAACAGCCAGGCGAAGAGGATTTACGGCGGGAGTTTTTTCTTACATCATCAGTTGTGATTTGCTATAAGGGCCTCTGAAATAAAGTCCATCCGGGCGGTAAGGGGTTTTATGGGCAGCAGGCGATATCTCTATCTGGCAGTGTTTTTGTATGTGGTGATCATCGGCCATTCATTTTTATTCACTAAAATCGCGCTCAGGGCCGCCGGGCCGCTGGAGATTCTGGCACACCGCTTCTCGGCCGCTTTTGTCGGTATGCTCATTCCGCTGCTTGCAGGGTGGGTAAAGGTCAGCTACAGCGCTGAACGGATAAAAAAAATTATCCCCCTGGCTATCTTTTATCCTCTTTTGTTTTTCGGTTTTCAAACTTCCGGGATTCAGTATTCCAGCACCTCGGAGGCGGGCATCATCTCGGCCCTGTCACCTGTGTTCACGCTTGTCCTGGCTGCCTATTTCCTGAAAGAGAAAAGCAGCATTTTGCAAAAACTGTCGATCACCCTTTCCGTCATGGGGATCATCTATATTGCGGTCATGAAAGGCGCTTCCCTTGATGCCCAAAACGCGCTGGGCATTACTTTTCTGCTTCTGGCATGCTTGGCCATTGCCGGCTACAATGTGCTGGGTAGAAAACTCACTCAGACCTTCTCCAATATCGAACTGAGTGTCATCATGATCACCATCAGTTTCATTGTCTTCAATGTTATCGCCGTCGTCAAAAATCTGCTGGCGGGAAACATCCGGGCCTTTTTCGCTCCTTTGAGCGACGTGAGCTTTGTTATTTCCATCGTCTATCTGGGCGTGCTTTCCTCTTTGGTCACTTCGCTTATGACCAACTATGTACTGTCGAAAATGGAAGCCTCCCGGGTGGGAGTCTTTGTCAATCTGGGAACGGTGGTGACCATCATCGCGGGTATTCTGTTTTTAAAAGAAGAATTTTACTACTATCACGTCATCGGATCCATTCTGGTGATCGGCGGGGTTCTGGGGGCGAACTATTTGAAAAGGCTCTCCTAGACAGGTGCGGCTGTGGGGATTGCGCTTCAAGATGTTTGGGCGATAGGCAAACAGCAGCACATTGTGAACGCCCGGAGCCTTTTATGCTATTGGGCGGTTCGGGAGCTGGGTGTTTCCATGTCCAGTTTAAGCCGAAGGCTGAGGATATCCCTTCCGGCAATCAGTAAATCCGTTGTCCGTGGCAAGTAGATTGCTGAAGATAATGCGTTCAAGTTGACATGAAGTTAATACCTGAATCTTGCACGCCTACGGTCATTTCAAGACATCCACGAGCTAAATTATCACATACATTTTCACTCCGCCGTTTTTCAAAGCTGGCATCGTGCAAGAAATTTCTTGCATCAAATTAG
>Ga0116159_1002484_pt1 | contig 17728 bp, 21 predicted proteins | sample AD_JPNAS1_MetaG_FD_89878 | JGI IMG/M metagenome (GOLD analysis project Ga0116159, IMG submission 89878) | Active sludge microbial communities of municipal wastewater-treating anaerobic digesters from Japan - AD_JPNAS1_MetaG | ecosystem: Engineered > Bioreactor > Anaerobic > Digestate | place...
CCGCCAGAGCGGGCGCTCGGTCGGGTCGAATACGCCGGGGATGTCGCCCAACATGAGCGACCGCCAGAACAGATTGGGATTGGCCGGGGCGGGCGGCGCCTGCGTGCCGATCAGGATGCGGTCGGCCCCGAGCATGGTGTAGGGGGTGCCGGCGGCGAGGATGATCGCGCCGACCTCGTTCTCCTCGAAGTCGCGATCGGCGGCCACGTGCGACAGGGCCGGCGCACACGCACCATTGTTCGTCACCAGCTGATGCACGGGGTGCCTCCCTGAATAGAGCCCGCCGGGGCCGTCCCCGAGACGCTCGACCACGCAGGAGTAGATGCGCGGGATCGAATAGAGCCGCGTCCCCATCTGCTCCGGCTCGATGAGGTCCGTCTGGCCGAAGACCCCGACACGCCACCCGCGCTTCGGGGGGGCGGCGTCCTCGACCACAATCGGCTCGATCTCGCGCACGTCGTTACGCCACGGCGACTCCGGCGTCTCGCTCCACTTGTGGTGCTTGAGGATACAGCGCACTGTGACGGCGCTGCCCCGGCACTCGGCGCGCAACTCGGCGGCGGCAATCGAGTAGTTCCAGGCCTCGGCGCCATAGTCCCACCCGAGCATCTCCCAATGGACGTGCCCGACCTCGGACGCCGCGCCGTTGACGACGCGGGAGACCACAAAGCGCCCGGTGTAGGGCACGGTGAGATGCTCCCACCGGTCAGGCCAGGTGTCGAGCTCGAGCGACGCCGCGAGGTAGTTCGCGGGATCGGCGGCGTACCAAATGACCCCGCCGCTGCCCCGGTGGCCGTGATAGTCCAGTCCCTGATCCTGGGCATACCACGCCTCGTACTGGCCGCAGTGGCCGACCATGACGGTGCTCTCGACGGCGAGCCGACCATAGAACCGCTTGCTGCACAGCCCCAGGGCGGCCTCCGGCGGGCGCAGAATCCGGACCTTCGGGGACAGGATGAACGGGGGGTACTCAATGGGGCCCAGTTGCAGCACCAGGCGGCCCTTGTAGCCTGCGACGCTGTTGGTGTTGCTGAAGTCGGACTCGAATGCGCCGTCCTGATGCCACCAGCCGCCGGGGATGTAGGATTGGGCCATGTCATTCTGCCCTCGTCCACACGAACTGTCCGGCGGCGTCCTGGGTGACGGTGTACTCCTGGCCCGCCTCGATCTCGCGCACGGAGACGATCTGCCCGGTGGGGAGCTGCACCAGTTTGCGGTCCACCGGCGGCTCGGTGATCTCGATGATCGCCTCGCCGGCGTCGTAACCGCGCAGGAGGAAGCGCCCGAGCGGGTTAGGCGCACCGGCGAAGGAATCGCCCACGGCGCCGATGCGGTCTCCCGGCTGCGCGCCAGTATTGCCCATCATGAGCGACCGCGCGACGGTCCCGGCAAGCACGCAGGCAACGCCCTCTTCGCCAACAGCGCAAGGCCCGACTGCGATGCCAACGGCCCCGAGGCCGCTGCGGCGCGGGCGGCAGGCCAGGACGTGGTAGCCGTCGTCATGGAGTCCGACAAACTCGATCATTGCGCCGCCCTCTGGGATATCCACGCCACAGGCGATGATAGGGACCAGGTCACTGCGGCACTGGTGGACCGGTGCGGGGACGTGACCGGCGCGACTGGCCGACTCCACGCGGCGCACGGTGCGAAAGATGCGCTCGATGGTGACGACATCCAGTGTGGTGATCTCGCCGGTCATCATGAGATTCCGAGCTGATTGAGATTCATTGCGGGATAGATGTCCTTGTACTGCCAGACGTGGGTGGCCACGTCGGCTTCGTCGACCAGCCGCCGCCCATCGGCGGCCAGCGGGTGCGGTTTCGGGTCAATCTCGAGTCCGCCGCCGAGTCGGAACGGCAGCAACTCGCGGCGCCCGGTCGACAACATGCGCCCGGTCCAGTACTGGTGTCCTTCGACGAGCACGCGCTGCCGCCAGTCGTCGCGCGGACGGAACTGGATGCGGATGGTTTCGCGCCAGTACCAGTCGCGCCCGGCGCCGGAGATCTGTCGCGTGGCGCTGATCTCGACGACGCGCGCCTTCTTGGCGGCGTAGCCCATGAACGTCACGGAGTTCACCGCGTCCATGTAGGCGCGGTGCGCGTCGAACTGATCCTGCGTGACATTGCGGCTGACGCAGTAGACCAGGTCGGAGATCTCCTTGACGACGCCAGTGATGCGCTCGCCGTTGGGGTTGAGGATGGCGTTGCCGGCGGCGTCGCGGTCAATCGGTTCGGTGCTCTTGGCGAAGGACCAGCTCTTCTCGTAGTAGGCGTAAAGGGGATTGTCCTGGCCGGCATACTCGCAGGTAACCTCGTAGAGCAGCGGGCCGATCGCCTTAGCGGATTTGCCGACGCACTGCGCGTTGGATGTCCCGTAGTAGTCTCCGATGGCTGGGATGTCTGAGGCAAAGAGCGCCTCCTGCTCCGGGTTGGCGGTATTCGCTTCAAGCAGGACGGTATAGAAGGTCGTGAATCCCCAGGACTGATTGCCCTGCTGGTCCGCCTTCACCTGGCCGGCGCTGTTCGGCCAGCCCTGCTGCACGTTGACGACACCCATGATTCGAACTCACTGCATCGAAACGTTATTGATTGTCAGTCCCCTGGTCGCGGCAATGGTCTTGGCGATCTCCTGGAGCCACTTCGTCTGCAACTGCGATTCCTTCAACTGATCGAGGCCGTAGTTTCGCCCCTGGCCGCCCTGGAGGAAGCGTGCGCTGTACGCCTGGACCTCGTTGGGCACCTGATTGCGCAAGGCGATCTGTTGTTCGACGCCAAGGAGTTCGGCCTTTTCCGCCTGGTCGAGTTGCGTGAGCTTGGCGTTATCGCCCTTCGCTTCCTCACGAAGCTTTTTGTAGCGGTCGCGGATGCCGAGGGCTTCGGCTTCGAGGCCGCGGCCGCCGGCGCGCAGGACGGCCTGATCGAGGCCGAGGGCCTCGTCAGCGCGGGCGCGTCGGTAGGCTTCGTTCACGGCGTCGCGTCTGGCGGCGTACTTGCGGGTCGTCTCCACACTCTTGCCGTGGTTGCGCTCTTCTTCCTCTTGGGCGCGCTCCAGTGCCTTCAACTCAGCATTGCGAATCGCAACATAGGATCGGGATGTAGCGGCCTCCGTCTGCAACGCCTCGAGACGCCACTCTGCGCGCTGTTTGGCCACGTTGCGGGCCTGTCGGTCGAGGAGTGCCTGCCGTTCCTCTTGCTGGCGCGCGGCGATGTCCTGGTTCTCCTGGACCTTCATGTCCTTGCCGCGCAGTTCGTCGGCGTGGCGCTTGTCCATCTCGGCCAGTTCGAGGGCGTCCTTGTCGGCCTGTCGGTCGCTCGATCCAAGCTTGGCGCGCTGAGAGCGCAAGGCCAGGTCGGACGCCAACTGCTCGCGCTCGAGCTGCTGATTGAAAGCTTGCCGTTGGGCTTGCCGGCGCTGCGCGACGCCGATGGCCGAGCGCTGTTGCAGGAGTTCGCCGACGCGCTGCTGCTCGGTTTGATAGGCGTCCGGGGCTTCCTGATTCAGCGCGCCTTCCAAGTGCTTCTTCTGCGCCTCGTTCATTTCGGAGAGATGGACGTCTTCCCAGGCTTTTTTCCGTCGGATGAACTCACGGTCCTTGAAGTTCTGAATCCACAGGTCGCGGTCCTGCAGTTCCTCGCTCCGGCGGTCTAGTCCAAGAAAAGCCGGTGTATCCATTTCCGCGCCATGCTGCCGCGAAAGAGCGGCGCGTTCGAGGGCCTGGCGCTGTTCGAGGCCGCCGGTGGGGAGCGCCGACAGGTCGAAACGCTCCTGGATGCCGCGCCAGAAGCCGCGTCTTTCAATGTTGCGCGCGTCCTCGATCTGTGCGGCGGCGTACTTGCGTTCCGCTTCGGTCATCCGTTCGAGCATTTGCAGGTACTGGAGCGCCTCGTCACGGCGACGCTGGAAGTCGGCCAAAGGAGCGCTGCCAGGTCCGGTGGGGAAGAGGCCGCCCTGGTTGTGAAGTTCCTGCTCATAGTCGTTGCGCGCCTTGGCGTAGGTTTCGCGGGCCTGCAGAATAGCGCCGTCCTGAGCGGATTCGATGCCGCCGCGGGACTGGGACAACGCTTCCCATCCGCCGATGCCCAAGGCGGCGTTGCGCGAGGCCGTGGCCGCCGAAGCCGCCGATGCGGCGTTTTTCGACAAACCGCTCAGCGCGGCGGACGTTTCCTTGACGCGCTCCAGAAAATCACGCATGGCCGGCGCGCCGAAGGCCATGTCGCTCAAGCGCTGGAGGAACCCGCCGATGACGGGAATGTGCGCCATCGTTTTTCCATACAGCTCCATCCCGGCGATCCGGGCCTCGACGCCTTGTTCGGCGGTCGTCGCGGCGACGCGTTTGTTGCGCGCGTCTTCGGTGTTCAGCACGATGTCCGTGCCCACCGCGATGATGGCCAACGGCCCAGCGGCGCGTCCGCCCAGGCGCCCGATCTTACCGAGCAGGTTGTTGCCGTACCGTTTGCGGATTTCGCCGATTTCAGCCTCCTCGGCATCAGTGATCTTGCGGCGCATCTCTGCGTCGTGCTTGTACTGATCGAGGAGTTTCCTGGACCGCTCCTTTACGACGGCGATCTCGCGGTCTTTGGCGCTGTGCGTGGCATTGAAGATGCGCGTGTTGAGGGCATCAACATCGGAGGCGCGCTGATTGTCGGCCTTCTTCTGGATCGCCGCGCGCTGTGCGGCCTCCGCCTTGTCAATGGCGATGAGCACCTCGGAATTCTTCGCGCGCAGGGCGCGGATGGCGAGCAGTTCCTTTTCGGCCCGCTGATATTCATCGCCAGATCCGAGGTCGAGAGTTTCGAGCGCCTTCGTCATGCGCCCCTGGGCGTGCGCCTCGCCCTTGAGATTCTGCTGGATGCGCTGCTGATAGAGGGCGCGGAGCTTGGCGTAGTGCTGCTGCACGTCGCGCTCTTCGCGCTCGCGAGCGGAGTGCGAGAGATCGAAAGCGGTCTTCTGCGCGGCCTCGAGATCGGAGGTCATGGAGCGCGTGATCGCGGCCAGTTTGCCGCTGGCCTGGTCGTCGGCGCGAATGGCGATGTCGAGCGAACTAGTGGCCATGACCCTTGATTCCCAATTTCGCGCGGCACTGCGCCTGGAGGTCCCAGACGAACCGCGCGGCATCCACAAACTTCTGCGCCTGGTCGAGCACGCCGCCGGCGACGGGCGGATGACCTTTCTCGAACAGATCCGCCAGGTCTATCAGTGCCGGCACGCCCGGCCCGGCATACGTCCACGGGCATTGCGTCAGGAGCAGCTTGCCCGTCTTATTGCAGTCGCCGCAGCCCTGGCCGCCGCAGCGCTGGCATTCGAAGCGCAAGGGGCGCTTCGGCGTCGGTCCTACGACTGCACAGGCGCCGGGCCGGCAGCGGCAGATGAGGCCGTAGGACTGGCCGACGGCGACGTAGAGACGTTTTTTTCCGTTACCGAGAGGCGCGACTGCTGGCGGATCGCGTCGTACAGTTCCCACGCTTCGTCGAGGGTAAGAACCTGGCCAAGGGCATCGGCGCTGAACGGAACGGCAGCGCCGGAAGCGTCCACGACGTTCGACCAGCCGGCGACATGCCGGGACAGGAGCGCAAGCAGCTCGCTGACAATCTCCTTGACCGAGCGGGCCTGCAGCGCCTCCTTGTCGTCGGCAAATTGCGCGAGGTCCGCCCACTCCTGGCAGGAGAGGTGACGGACGGTGAAACGCGGACGGCGCTCCTCGGGGAGCGCCGCGTCCGCGGGCAGCGTGACGGCAAACGTCGCGCCGGGACGGCAGGCCAAACTCATGTTGCGTTTCTCCTATTCGTGAGGTAGACTGCTCGCATGGAGGAGAGACCGATGCATACCAGCCGCCGCGCGCTGATTGCCGCCGCCGCTCTGACCGCTATGGGGAGCGTTTGCCTCGTCGTTGGTCTCTCGACCGGCGACAGCCGATCGGCAATGGCGTGGCTTACGATCAGCCTGGTCCTCGGGGCAATGCCGGCGCTCTTCCTGGTTGCCAGCCTGCCGGGATACGTCCTGGGCCTGCTGGCGATCGTCGGTGGCGGTATCATCGCCATCGGGGCGCTGAGCGCACAATTGGGGCTGTCGCTCTGCGGATTCGGAGCGGTGGGAACGGCGGCGGCTGCCGCGCTGTTCCGTCTCGGTTGGACCCTTTCCGATTCCATGTCTGACTGACCGCTCCTCTCCAAAGGTTTCCCGCCTACGTGCCAGTCGCGAAGATGATGTTCAGGTCGTCGGCGTTGAGCTGGCCTTCGAGCTGATCCACGAGGACGCCCTCGCGCCCGGCGCGGGAGAGCTTGACGGACTGGAATTTCGTCGCGGCAAAGACGGCGCTGTCGTCGCCAGCCATCGCCTTCCAGGTGATGGCGGACGCCTCGGTCATGGCGCGCCAGAGGCCCCAGAGGTCGTAGTCGGCGACCAGGGACGCCTCCGGGTCGAGCGTGAGCTTCGGCAGCCGGTCGGTGATGCAGGCGTGGAGGAAGCCGGTCGCGCTCTGACCCGGGCGCAGGTACACCTTGTTGCCGAGATCGAGCGTGAGCTGCGAGATCTGCGGCGTCCAGGCGTCGATGGTGAAGTCCTGGTCCACGAAGAACAGCGGCGCGTCGGCCGGGTACGTCGGCTCGATCATCGCCACGTCGGTCAGTTCGTCGAAGATGCCGTCGAAGGTGAACTCGACGGTGCAGACCTTGGCCGACGGAAAGGTGAACTTGGCGTTGCCCATCGCGCCGTAGAGGCGCTTGAGGCGACCATGTTCGTACTGGCCGAGGGTGACGGTCTTCTGCGTGGTGCCGCTCGCGCCGATGGGCCGCGCGTCGAGGGCGTACTTGTTCGTCTGGTAGCCGATGCCGCAGGCGCCCAGAAGCGTATCCGCCCACGCTGGCTTCGCCGCCCCAGCGACCAAGTCCATGCTGAAGGTCGCCTGGCCGGGGAAGCCTTCGTTGACGCTCGGCAGGCGATTGAACCCGCCCTGCTTCTGGCGCTCGCGGAAGTTCGCGTTCGGCTCGATCTTGAGGTCATAGATGTTGTACGCGCCTTCGGCGGCGGTCAGGGCTTCAGCAGTGCCGGCGACGGCCTCGACCTTCGCGGCAAAAACGGACATCTTTTCCAGCAACATGGCAACCTCCTACGTGAAGGAATACGGGTCGTCCCGGCGATGACGGAAGACGATCTCGAACTGGACCCGGACGCCGTCCACGCGCTCGGCGGGATCGAACGACAGCGGGTCCTGAATCACGGTATCCACGACGGCGCCCTTAAGGTCCGTCGAGGCGAACTGGGGATCAGTGCGCAGTTGTTTTTCGACGAGCGCGCGGAACTCGTTGACGAGCTGGTCCGCTGGCGTCGTCGAATCGTCGGAGGGGATGACGATCAGGTCCGCGCCGAACGGCTGAATCCACTGGCTGAACCCAGCGGGCGGTTTCGGGTCGCGGCGCGGGTCCTCCTGGACGAGGATGATCTGCCCGTCCTTGCGCGGGGGGAGCTTGCCGCCGCGGAGCGGGCGGATCACGGCGGTTGCCAGGCCGGAGTCCACGAGGACGCTGAGCTTGTCCTCCAGCGCCTGGGCGATGCGTTCCTGCACCGGCTCGCCGGGAGCGGTCATCATCACGGACGCGACGCGCGAGGGGACCGGCTCTCCGTCGGCCAAATCAATGAACTGGTAGCGCGCGCCGGCGGTCAGGCCGGTGACGATCATCTCGCCGTCGCCCGTGCGGGATTCGCCTGTGTCCTCCCATGGCTGGCCGGCGAGGGCCATGTACAGGTGATGGGTCGCTCCGGGATCGCCGGCGACGACGACGCGGACGGAGGTGGCCGTCAGAACGGCGGCGCTCGTGAGGATGGGAGCGCTCATGTGGCGACCTCCGTATCCGGTTCTGGCGGGCGACTGATGCCGGCCAGGAGCAGGTCCACCTCGGCGTTGAGGCGGCGCAGAAAGACCTCCTGGCCTTCGGCGACGATGGCGGGGACGCGGCCGGATTCCTCGGCGATATCGGTTAGACTTTCGGTGCGGACCTCCTGGATCGGCAGGCGCTCCTGGCCGGCGCGGACGAAGACGCCCTGATGCCGGCCGGCGCCGACGCGCGTGACGAATCCGCCGGCGATGAACTGCGTCTTGCGGCCAAGGCGTATCTGGAGGCCGCCCGGGGCCTTGCGGGCCTGCGTTCCGGATAGCAACCGACCCCACTTCCAGCCGATCCTACCGGCGAGGATGTGGGCCTCGGGCTTGCCAACGGCGGCGCGGGGGCGTCGGGTGCGGTAACGTGCGAGCTTGCGCGGGATGCCTTCGTCGGCCGAAGCCACGAGTATCTCGCGCTTCATGGCCTGCGTGGCGCGGTTGGCCGCCCAGGCGATGAGTTGCGGCAGCCGGTCCTGCAATTGGCCCAGGCGGTCCCGCAGATCGTCGAGCGTGGCCTTCGAGACGGTGATCTCCAGCGGTGCGAGCGCCATATCAATCCACCTCCAGTACGAGGCCGGTGGGGTCCTGATTGACGATGCGGGAGATCTGCCAGGCGCGCGCGGTCCCTCCGACGCGCTCGGGGAAGTCCACCTGGTCGGACTGCGTTTGCAGTTCCGTGGCGGAAATGCCGAGCGCGGCGTTGTTGAGAACGAAGATGCGCGTCTTCGTTTCGAGGACGCCCTTCTGCTGCAGGCTCGGCTCGGGCGGCATGCGGTAGACGAGGACGGAGATCGGCCGCGTCGAGCCGTCGGCCTTGCGGTACGTCGCCGGCTCGCCGAAGATTTCCAGATTGGCTGCGGCCGCTTCCGACCAGTCCATCGTGCGCCTTTCAATCGTTCAGGAGGGCCGCGTCCCGCCCGGAGGAAGAGCGGGACGCGGCGGGACGACGACGGCCTACGTGCGCGCGGCCACCTTGGCGAGGAAGCCGAACTCCGCACCGATGATCAGCTCATCGGTGTACTCCCGGACCTTTAGGACTTCGCTGTCGGTCTGCTCTTCGTCGTAGGTGAAGACGGCGAAGGGCGTGTCGGCGCCGGGGACGCGGTTCCAGACCGGCGTGCGGGCCAGGCCGGGCGTCTCTGGCGGCGCGCCGACTGGGATGACGCGGGCCAGCATGACGTAGTTCTGATCCCAGACGTACCCGCCGACATGCGTCTGCCCGTTCTTCGCGGTGTTCTTGATCGCTCCGGCCTCGATGATCTCGGAGAGGCCGAAGATCGCCGCCAGGGAGGAGAGGATCAACTGCCGGGTGATCGGGCCGGCGTTGCCGGGGAACTTGCCGGCGATGCCGGTGTTGGCGACCATGGCATCAATGTTTGGCGTGGGGGCGATCAGGGCGTTGGGGAACAGGCCGCAGTTCTTGTGGACCTTTTCTTTCCACCCATTGATCTGAGTGATCACGTCGGTGCTGATGGTGGTCCAGGGGCCGCTCGAGGACACGTCGGCGGCCAGCGCCGTTCCGGTCCAGGTGCTGGTATTGAAGATCGCGGAGGCCACGCGCTCTTCGCGGCTTCTGGCCAGGGCGGCCTTGAGCAGCATGCTCTTGGCTGCCCGCACGTCCATGATGTCCTCGTAGAAGGCGAGGTCTTCCTCGGTGATCTGCGCCTCGAGACCGTCCTTCTGGCAGGAGAAGGGCAGGCCATCAACGCTCGCATCGAGGCGCTTGTACGTGGACCCCTTGCCCATGCGGGTGCGCTCGACGCGCAGATACGCCTCCCGCCCGACGATGGGAAGATAGCCTTCCTTGAGGACCACGGGCAGGCGGGGCATGACCCGGTCGGCGACGAACCTCTCGTCAATCGAGGGATCGTATTCCATCACGGCTCGGCTGACGGCCGGACGGAAGGTTCCAGCTTTCTCGAACATGTCAAGACTCCTTTAGGTCAGAATCCATCATCACGAATGCGACACCTGTCACGCGATCGGAATGCAGAGCAGGAAAACGTCCACGTTGGCCTGGGCGCTGAACGCGGCGGAAATCACGGCATCCTTGGCGATTTCGTCATACTCGGCGATCACCTTGAACCCGACGAGGGTGTCATCGGCGGTGCCCTTGGCGGTCGCCGCGCTGATGCCGTCGCTGCCGTTCTTCAGGGTGACGTTCGCGGCGGTCGTATCGCGGGAGATCATCCATGCGCGGGCGACCTTGAGCTTGCGGGTCGCCGTGGCGATGGTCACCGGGTCGGGGGTGGAGTTCGGCTCGCAGACCTTGTGGATGAGGATCGGCACCGCGCCCTCATTGGCCGCGTCGTTCAGGACGTTCGCCGGGGCGATGGAGCTGCTGACGGCGTCGGAGAGGACGGCCTCGACGATGTCGCCGGCGGCTGTGGCGGCTTCGAGTGCGGTTCCAATGGCGCTGCCGCTGGCCGCGTCGTCCACTTTGCCGTCATTGGCGCCGTAGAGCGTAGCGCCGACGGCAAAGCTCCCCGCCGCGGTGACCTTGTGAGTGCCGCCGTGTTTGTTGAGACGGACGGCGACGGGATCGCCGCTGGCGACCTTTTCGACCGTCACGCCGATCGCGGCCTCTCCGGCGTCGGCATAAACGACGTTCGTGCCGCTGCCGGTATCGAGCTTGACCCGGCGGTAGGCTTCGAGGGCTTCACCGGCGATGAAGGACGCCGGGCTTCCTTGCTGCTGGCTCATTGCGTTTACTCCTTCGATAAAGGAACGTTTCACGATCCGGTACGATCACGGACGGTGCGTCGCGCCGCTGCGCGCACGGCATTCCGTGCGCTGCCGCTTACAGCTCGCCGGCGGCGTCGGCTTTTCGGAACCCTTCGGGGTCCGAGTCGCGCACAGCCTGGAGCGCCTGCTTGAAGGAACACTTGTGTTCCTTCTGGTGCTGGCGGACGCGCTCCATGAATTTTGCCGACGCCGTCGCGCCGGAGCCGGAACCGGCGGGCGCCTGGCCCTGGGCGAGGACCTTCTTTTTGAGGTCCTCGTTCTCGGCGGTGAGGTCTGCGACCCGCTTCTCCATCGCCTGCTTCTCGGTGGAGAGGGTCGCGACGCGCTGGACGAGCACATCGTAGTGCTTCGACTTGGCCTGCTCGGGCGTGAGGGCCTGCTCGGCGCAATCGAGAACGAACTTCTCGTCCTGCGGGAAGGCCTGCCGGAGGGCCTTCAGGTTTTCGGCGTACTGCTTCTGCGCCTCGGCTCGGATCTGCTTTTCGTCCATGGCTGCTGTGACCTCCTTCGGTTCAGAGCCACCCTGCGGAATTGCCCCGGCATCCCGTACCAGGGCGGTCTGAAGAAACTGCGCGAGCGTTTGGTCGCCGGCGGCGGTCTTGAGCGCCTGCGTGAGCGCGGACGCGTCGGCCCCCACGGGCACGGCGGAAAGCTCGAGGAGTTCCCATTCGAGGATGTCGAACCCCTGGCAGATTCCGTCGGCGTCGAGGATCGGGGCGTATTGCAGAACCTGGTAAGAGACGGACCAGGCGCGCAGGACGCCCTGCTGATACATGCGCTTGATGTCCTGGGCGAAAGGAGCCGAATCGAACGTCACGCCGCAGAGCATCTGATCGCCCTGCACGCGAAGGCCCGTGGCCTGGCCGATGGGCGGCAGGTCCTGATTGTGCGCCCAGAGGACGACGGGATTCTGCTCGAAGTTCTGCGTGCGGCAGCCGTCGAGCTTGAGGCGCCAATTGTTACGGTTCATCGCGGCCGAGACCATGACGGCCATGCAATCGGGCTTGTCCTTCTCCTTGGAGTCGTCCATCATGGGGGCCTGGGCGACGACATCCAGCATCACGCGCTGACGAAGGACCGGCTCCGGGAACCGGAGACTACTGGGTTGCGGCATTGGTGTTCTCCTTGGCGCTCAAAACGGCGGCCTGGGTTTTGCCCATGTCGAGCGCGGCCAGGTGACGCCAGAGTTCGGCGGCCTTGATCTCGCCCCTGGTCTCTTCCTCGATCTCCCGCGCGGCCTGCCAGGCCTCGAGGATTTCTCGTTTGCGAATTCGCAACTGTTCCCGCCGATCCTTGCCGAGAGAGGCGAGAGCCTCGGTCTGCGTCGCAATGGCGCGATCAATCTTCTTCGCCCAGGCGCTGACCTCTTTGTCCTCATCAATCCAAGGCCAGCCGGGCAGATCCACCGTGTGGTTGAAGATGTCCGGCCGCCAGGGCAACGATCCGTCGGCAATCCACCGCCCAATTCGTCGGCGATAAACTGGCGTATCGAACGCAGCAACCTGGCCGTGCTGCCAGATGCGGAAGGCGAGGAACGCCTGGAGGAGGATCGCCCGGGCGTTGGAGTAGTTGGCGCCCTGCCAGTCGAGGAGCAGGATTTCGAGGGGCATCCCCAGCGGCACGCCGAAGAGCCGCACGAAGAGCATGAGCGAGTCCTTGAACTGCTGCGAGGGCCGATTCTGCGCGACGACGGAGAGGTCGTCTTTCGGTCCGGCCTGGAACAGGATCGCCATGCCCAGGTCGCTGACGAGTTGCGCGGCGCTCTGCGTGTCGCCGTCGGTCTTCGCGCGCGCGTTGATGCCCTTGCGCACGGCCTGCTTGCCGACGGCGTTGCCTTCGCGCTTCAGCGTGGCCACGAGCCGGCTGAGGACTTGCCAGGCGACGGCCTCGGACGTGAGGATGTCGTCAATGCGGTGGGCGATGCTGATGGAGGAATTGAGGACCGGCATGCGGCGCGTCTCGCTGCTGCGCTTGACCCGACCGGGGACGTAGTGGCAGTCGAAGGCGGGATACGGCTTGGCGTCGTTCACGTGGATGACACCCACGTCGTCCACGTCGGCGATGTAGTAGGCGACCCGGCGGCCGGAGCGGTCGAGCTGCACGCCCTGCTCGACGCGGTCGCCGTTGTCGGCCTTTCGACGGCCGGAGGCGATGCGCTCGGCCTCGATGTGCTGCAACTTGCCCGCGGCTTCGCCGGCCTGGGGCCCCAGTTCGACCCAGAGGGTATCGCCGGCCACGCCGCGCTCGCGGAGGGTGATCTCCTGGCAATCGCGGTAATCGAATTCTCCGGTGATCTCCGGGGATTCCGCGAACTTGGGCCAGAGTTCCTGCTCGATCTTGTCGTTGATGTAGTCGTCGGAGGTTTTCGCCTGGATCGTGAATCCTGCCGGACCCAGGACATAGTCGCAGAAGCGGTTGAAGATCGCCTCGTAGAGCCAGTTGTCCTGGTCGAGTTGGCGGGATAGGGCGATGATGGTTTCGCGGTCATACCGCATCTGGAAGTCTGCCGAACCGTAAGAGAGCTCGGCGCGGTTCTCGCGGGCGTACTTCGCGGCGCGGTAGCCCTGCTGGTCGTAGCGTCCGGTAAACGGATTGTGGATCGAGCGCTTCACCGTGGGCGCAGCTCCACAAAGGGCTGATCGTCGAACTGACCGGGCGCGAGGCCGAGCGCGTCTTCGAGGGCGCCGAGGTCCTCTTCGCGGCGCTTGAGCATTTCCTGGAGGGCGGCGAGGTTGCGGGCGGCGGTCTGGTCGAGGGCCTTCTGCGTTTCGTATCCGCCGATCAGGTTTTCAATCTCCTGAATATGCTGAATGAGCTTGATTCGACGCGCTTCGAGGTCGGTTTCAAGCCGCCAGTCGCCATAGGTCCAGGAGAAGGCCATTGCTTCCCTCGATCTAAATTGCAGGCCAGGGAGTCGAACCCTGTTGCTCCGGCTTATGGGGCCGGTAAGATGTCCGCACCTACCGCCTGCGTCCGAATCCGTCCGGTCGTCTGAGCCGGACCTGAAGACCTGCCGGCAGCCGGAGCAAGTGGTTAGCCTCTAACCAGGCCGCTTCTCATTTCGCACCGGCCCGTCGAACGGGGATCAGCCGTCCTTCGGCGCCGGTCAGGTTGTCTGCCCGAAACTATAGCGCGCGGCGCAGTGATGTCAAGGGCGCGTTTTCGGATTTCCGAGTTAGCGGCGGCGCTCCTCGACGACCGACGTGTTGCAGCAGCCGTCTTTACTGCATTTGTACGTCACGCGGACCACGAACGGGTGGTTCATTCGTCGGACGCCATTGTTGATCATCGGCGACTTGCAGATCGAGCAAAGGGGGCCTCGGCCGCGCCGCGCGCCCGCCGCCTGGCGGACGGCGGAAGACGGCGGAAGAGGGACGGGGGCGACGGTGGTACGAGGCGCCTCGGACGCGCTCGGGGGGGCCGGCGGCTGAGCGACCTCGGTTTTCGGCGCGGACGGCGTTTTCGGCTTCGACATCGTATGCTCCTTTCCGGGACTTAGTAGCGGGTCCGGATGCCGCCGGCGTCCACAGCGGACGCGCGCGCGACATCGAGGACGGGTGACGATGGGACTTGATTCTCGGATGCCTGAAGATCGGCGAGGGTGACCATCGCGCCGGCCAGCGCGTAAGCGGCGAGGTCCCAGAGGTCCTGCCGTCCGACCTCGCGCCAGATGCGGACCTCGTGCCCGGTCTTCGGATGCTGGGTGATGATGCGCTTGGCGCGCATGTAATGCTGGAAGATCCATCCGGGCGAGGCCGGTCCGCGCGAGCGATCTGTGCGCGCCTCGTTGGCGGCGTCAAGCGGGAAGTAGTGATAGCCAGGCGCGCCGCGCGGGCGGAACAGCCGGAAGTACACCTCGTCCTTGAGCCGGTCCACGTCGAGGAACCAGAGCATGTCGCCCGACGGCTGGCGGCGGCACTGGATCATGTCCGGGATCTCCGGGGCAAGTTCGACGCGCTCCCCTGTCATGCGGCTCATCTGGCCCTGAGACCGACCGACCAGCGCGTTCACGCCGTCGCCCTGCTCCGCGCACCACAGGCGGACGATGTTTTCCTGTTCGCCTTCATGCTTGTAGCCGGTGTCCACCCAGACGCTGTCCACGGCATAGGTCTGGACGAGCATCGTCAGCGCCGAGTCCAGCGCGTCACGAATCATCTCGCGCGTTGGCGCTTCGGCGCCGACGCCCTCCGGCACGATCGGAACGACGGTATAGAAGAGGGTCCAATCGGTCAGATCATTATCCCAACCGTCGGCGCTGACATAGAGCCATCGCTTCTGAATGTCAATCTGTCCGGTCCTGAACCGTATGCCGGCCGGCAGTGGGTCTGGAGCAGCCCCTGGACTGAGCGCGCGCAGCGGATCGTGGGTATACTCGTCCGTGACATGTTCGGCCAGGAACGGGTAGGTGACGTCCATCTCGTTGCGCTTCGTCCTCCAGGGCAGGGCCCAGTTGAACTGAAAGACCTTCTTCGAGAGGCTTTCGTCAAGCGCCTGATCGGCCCGCCATTCGTCTTCGGCGAGAGTGGCCATCGAGCGCAGCGGGGAGTGCATGGCGTTCCACACCAGGCCGAGAGTATGGGTTTCGGGGATTGGGCCGATCACGCGGCCAGATTCATCAACGGATTGTCCGCGATGGACCAGGCGGGGGGATTGCGCGGCGGTCGCGCGGTCGGCTTCGGACCATGGGTGCTGGCAGAGCTGGCAGAGGTAATGGGCCGACGATCCGGCGGCGACGATGGATGCCGCGCCGCGCCAGCCGGACAGGCCTTCTCGCACCGGCTCGATCCATCGTAAGCAGTGCGGGCAACGGAAGTGGATCCGCGTGTCGGTTCCCAGGCGTGTGGTCTCGATGTAGATGCGGCCTTCTTCGGTCGTCGTCGTGCATTCACCGTAGATTTTCGCCTGGGCGTCAAACGCCGTCGTGCGCGCTTCGATCTGGTCTGCCGGACCGGCCTCATCGTCGCCAGAGGCACCGCGCTCCATGTGGTCCAACTCGGTGAGGACCGCCACGCGAGCAGTGTAGCTGGACCGCTGCGAGTCGTCGCCGCCGGCTCCCATGAAACGGAGGATGGCGCCGTTCCTCAGTCGAATCGCCCGCGACTTGCCACCTCGCGATCCGGCTCCGGACCGCGGGAGGAGGCTGGCGTAGCGCGTCTCGCGCACGACGGGGAGGACTCGCTCGTTCCAGATGTCGTAGGCCATGTCGTGTGTCGGCGCGCCGAAGATGACCGACTCGCTGCATTCGAAGAGATGATACATAGTCGGGATCACCGTGAAGAGCAGGGTCTTCGCGCTCTGCGCCGGCCCGCGGCCGAACATCCGGCGCCAGCGACCGCTGTCGAACTCGTCCAGGACGAGCGCCGACCAGGGCATGAAGGCGCAGCGGAAGGGCATGCCCTCGCGCGGACCTTGCGGCATGCTGACGATCTCGTCCTCGGCGAACTGGCGCATGCTGCGCAGCGCGTGCGGCCGCAGTTCGTCGAAGAGCGCCGGGATATGGTCAAGCCACTTATTACTCATCGCTCTTTCCAAGTTTCAGTTCGCGGCACAGGTCGTCCACCATGGCGCGCAGGTCGTTGCCCACCTGGCGACCGTGGCGCTTCTCGATCATCTCCATGCGCCGACGGATGCGACGGCCCACCTGCCGGTTCTGCTCGATCACGTCGGACTTGAGAACGTAATCGCCGCGACGGCGCTGCAACTCGAACTCGGCGCGCGCGGCCTGGGCCTTACGCAATCCCTCGATGGCCGAGGCGGCGGGCTTCTCCGGCTTCTTGCGGCGCTCGGCGGCCAGCCAAGCGAGGACGTAGATCATGCTCAGCGTCCCATCCGCGTTCGTCGGGCAGCCGGCGGCGATCCAGTTGCCGATCGTCGTGTTGGTGACGGTCGTGAGACCCGTCTTGGTGATTAGGCCGGCCAAAGCAAGGCGCTTGAGCGCCTGGGGGTTGAGGCTCTTCTGCGCCGGTGTTGAGCTGCGTTCCATGCTGAGTTTATAACCTCACTCCAAGTATGAATTCATACGCAAGAGCCGGGCTGGCCCTTCGGTATCGCGGAGGGGGTGGCCGGCCCGGAAGTACCTACCGATTTTTGTGGGCGCTCTCCCCCCATAGATAGGGAACTTCCTTCCGCGTTCCTGGCCCCCTGCGTCGTTTCTGAGGATTTCGGTTCACAGAAGTCAATGAACTTACCCATCGAGCGCAGATGATTCGCCATAACCAGCAGAAGCGCTTCCACGGCCGGTACCAGAACATCTTGGCCAGCACGATCCGCTGCCGGCGCGAGATCACGTCGAACACCGGTCGGCCTTCGTGCGTGTCATCCGGCCGTCGGATCGCCTGCATATAAGGCGAGTTCAACCTGGACATGTCCACTCGTCTCCTTTCAATTGCAGCCGCGCCTTCAACAGCGCGATGCGGATCTCATCGAGCGTCTGCCGACCGATCAGCCGTCGCTGCCGCAGGTCGTCCGCCGACAACGCGCACAACTGCGGCACCGTCTCGATGCCGTTCCGCCTCAGCACGATCCGGACGCGGTTGCTCAGCCCGAGCGCGGACAGCGCCGGCCAGGCCGACGGCTCAGGCTCCTCGGCCAAAGCCTCGACAATTCGCTCCAGGTCCAACAGCGTGACGCGATACTCGTCGTCACAGCCCATCTCGCGCCACGACTGGATGAGCTTCAATGCCGCTTTCGTATTCATGCCTTTGCTTCCTCCCTCTTTCTCAGCTCCGTCTCCAGGTGCTCGATCTTCTTCTCCAGGCGTCGGATCGCATTGCCCTTGGCCAGCAGGTCCGTCTCCAGGCTGCGGATCCGCCGGAGGTGCGCGGCCAGCGTTTGGAAGGGTGGGGGGCGCTCGTGGCCGTCCGTGTCCGCGCCGCAGGCTTCGCCTTCGCTGTCCGCGCTTGCCTTGCCTGCTTCGGCCTCCCGCACCGGGCCCGATGGACGCCCAGGCCGCCCGGCGACGCGCAGACCTTGCCGCACTTCTCACACTTCAGCTCGATGACCTGAGTCATCGCGTTTCCGTCCAGCGCCGGCCTCGGCGCCTCTGCGACCGCCCTGCGCGCCGTACCCGGCGCGCTCTCTGTCTCACCCATGGTCCGTCCTCCTCTC
>Ga0116159_1002494_pt1 | contig 17688 bp, 15 predicted proteins | sample AD_JPNAS1_MetaG_FD_89878 | JGI IMG/M metagenome (GOLD analysis project Ga0116159, IMG submission 89878) | Active sludge microbial communities of municipal wastewater-treating anaerobic digesters from Japan - AD_JPNAS1_MetaG | ecosystem: Engineered > Bioreactor > Anaerobic > Digestate | place...
GAGGGCAGGCACACGGCCATGGTCGCCATCGCGATCTCGCTGTGCATACTCTGCCCCGTGCCCCTCATCCTTGCGGGCATCATGGAGGCGCCCGAGTTCACGCTGACCCTGCTCACGAGCATATTGCTGCTTACCGTCGCCGTCGCGGTGTTCCTGTTCATCCTCGCGGGCATCATGAAGGCCTGCTACGACCGCCTGCTCGGCGAGGGGGAGTATTCCTTTGAGGAGCGCGAGGAGAGCAAGCGCAAGGATAAGTTCGGCGCGATCTACTGGCCCTGCGCCACGGCCGTCTACCTCGGCGTCAGCTTCCTCACGGACCGCTGGGACGCCACCTGGGTCATGTGGCCGGTCGTCGGGCTGCTGTTCGTGGCCGTCACGGCCGCGCTCAAGGCGAAAAACAAAGAATAAACGCAGTTTCGAACAATTTCGAAACCGAAGCAGGCTTGCGTTCGCGAACGCAAGCCTTTTTTCGCGTTGGAACGAAGGCTTTCGCCAATAACGAATAATATACTCGCGCGCGGACCCGCTTTCATTGACATGTGCGCACAGATATGTTACAGTTTTAACAAGCGCGAAATTGCTCGCGTTTCTTGTTGTGTCAAGATCCGGACGCTCCGGAAATCACACCAGAAAGGATTCGCAAACATGGTAACTCTCAAAATCGACGGCAGAACGGTTCAGGCCGAGCCCAACACGACTGTGCTCGAGGCCTGCATCGCGCAGGGCATCCGAATCCCCACGCTTTGCAACCTCAAGGACATCAACAACATCGGCGCCTGCCGCATGTGCCTCGTGGAGGAGGTCAAGACCGGTAAGCTGCAGGCCTCCTGCGTATTCCCCGTGAGCGAGGGCCTCGATGTCAGGACCAACTCTCCCAAGGTGCTCGAGGCGCGCCGCGCGGTGCTCGAATTGATCCTTTCCGACCACGACCGTTCCTGCCTTACCTGCAAGCGCAACCAGAAGTGCGAGCTGCAGACCCTCGCCAACGAGCTTGGCATCGAGGAGATCGAGTTCGACGGCGAGCGCATCATCAAGAGCATAGACGAGCTTTCCCCGAGCGTCGTTCGCGATAACAACAAGTGCATACTCTGCCGCCGCTGCGTCGCCGCGTGCGACAATGTGCAGAACGTCTACGCCATAGGCATGCAGAACCGCGGCTTTAAGACGCAGATCGGCAGCGAGTTCGGCAAGAGCCTCGGCGAGATCGCCTGCATCAACTGCGGCCAGTGCATCGCCGCGTGCCCCACCGGCGCGCTCACCGAGAAGGATTCGACCGGCGAAGTCTGGGAAGCGCTTGCCGACCCGAAGAAGTTCGTCGTGTTCCAGACAGCGCCGAGCATCCGCGTCGCCATCGGCGAGGAGTTCGGCCTGCCCATAGGCACGCGCTGCACGGGCAAGATGGTCGCCGCCATCCGCCGGCTCGGCGCGGACCGCGTATTCGACGTGGACTTCGCGGCCGACCTCACCATCATGGAGGAGGGCACGGAGCTTCTGCACCGCGTCAAGGAGGGCGGCGTGCTGCCCATGATCACCTCCTGCAGCCCGGGCTGGGTGAAGTTCTGCGAGCACTTCTACCCCGACTTCATACCGAACCTGTCGAGCTGTAAGAGCCCGAACCAGATGCAGGGCGCGATGACCAAGACCTATTTCGCCGAGAAGCACGGCCTCGACCCGAAGGACATCTTCGTCGTGTCCGTCATGCCCTGCACGGCCAAAAAGTTCGAGATCAAGCGGCCTGAGTTCGGGCGCGAGGACTACCGCGACGTGGACGCCAACCTCACCACGCGCGAGCTCGCGCGCATGATCCACAAGGCGGGCATCGACTTCGTGCACCTGCCCGACGAGGAGTTTGACGACGTGCTGGGCGAATCCTCCGGCGCGGCGGTCATCTTCGGCGTGACCGGCGGCGTTATGGAAGCCGCGCTGCGCACCGTGGCGGACATACTCGCGGGCGAGGACCTCGCGTGCATCGAATACTGCGACGTGCGCGGGCTCGAGGGCATCAAGGAGGCGACGGTCAGCGTCGGCGGCATCGACATCAAGGTCGCCATCGCCCACGGCACGGGCAACGCCTCGAAGCTGCTCGACGCCATCCGCCGCGGCGAGAAGACCTATCACTTCATCGAGGTCATGGGCTGCCCGGGCGGCTGCGTCACCGGCGGCGGCCAGCCCATCGTGGACGCCCGCACGCGCTACTTCATCGATCCGCGCGTTGCGCGCGCCCGCGCGACCTACAGCGAGGATGAGTCCAAGGTCATCCGCAAGAGCCACCAGAACCCCGCGATCAAGAAGATCTACGCGGAGTATCTGGGCGAGCCCGGCAGTCATAAAGCGCACGAGCTGCTGCACACGCACTACGTGGACAGGAGCGTTAAGGGCAATTGACAATTGAAAATTGACAATTGACAATCAACCAGATACGAAAGGCTTCCGCAAGAAACGGCGGGAGTCTTCGTTTTTATCGTTAATCGCGAAATATTTATTGAGAAACGATATATAATGATGTATGATACTGGAAAAAGGAAGTGTCATCCATGAAGAAAATCCACCCCGCCGCGTGGATGCGCGCGGCCCTGCTGCCTCTTTTCCTGTGCTTTGCCCTGCTCGATTTTCTCATTATCCCGGTCTGGGGATGGGGCATCGCCCACAGCAGCCCGGAACTGAGCGTCTATTTCTGGCCGTGGCTGACCTTCGCCTGGCTCGCCTCCGCGCCGGTTTACGCCGCGCTCGCCACGCTTTGGAAGCTGTCGGCGGAGTTCAAAAAGGAAAGCCCTGTCAATGAGAACGGCGCGCGCATACTTCGGCGCGTCGCGTTCTACGCCGCGGGGGATTCAGCTTTTACGCTCGTGGGCATATTTGTGCTCGGCGCGCTGAACCTCGGCCAGCCCGGCGTGATGCTGCTGCTGATCTTCGCAACCGTGCTGGGTTTCGCCGCCGCGGCGGTTTTCGCCGCGCTCGCGGACGCGTTCCGGAGGACAGGGCGATTGACAATCACCTGAATAACAAGGGTTCCCGCTTTAACGGCGGGAACCCCGCTTGTTTGGCTCTCTTTTACGCGAGCGGCAGAACGTAGATCTCCTCTTCGCCCGCCTCGTCCATCCCGGCGGATTGGAACCCCAGTTTCCTGAGCAATCCCACGGACGCCTCGTTTTCCGGCAGCACGCCCGCCTTCACGCAGGCCGCGCCTTGGCGCGCAATCCATTCGGCGAGAGCGCCGAGCGCCTCGAAGGCGTAGCCCCGCCGCGCATAATGCGGGCTTATCGTATAGCCGACCCAATATGCGTTTTCTTCCTTTTTCAAATACAGGTCGCCGATCAGGCGTCCGGATGTTTTTTCCGCGACGGCGAGCTGGACGCCGTCCTCGGGCTTCGCTTCGCCGAGCAGCGCCCGCTCGTATTCCTCCCGGCTTTTGCACTTGAAGCCTTGATACCGCATCCAGTCCGCGTCGTTGCGATAGCGCATAAAGGCGTCGATGTCGCTTTCGCGGAACCCGCGTATGACGCACCGTTCCGTCGCCAATTCGAGCGTAAAACGCATGCTTGCCTCCAGCGAAGCTTAAAACGGAATTCCGTTTATTATTTTTTTAATTGTCAATTGTCATTACCCTCGCCCCTGACACCCCGCGCAGAAGTACACCGCCCCGCCCATATACGCCGCCTTTTCGATGGGCGCGCCGCAACGCGGGCAGGGGGAGCCGAGCGTATCCTTGCACAGGCGGCAGGGATAGCCTCCGGGGCGGCCGAAGAAATCCCGTTCGGTGCTGCGCCCGCCGAGCTCTCGCATTTCCCTGAGCGTGGCGCGTACGGAGCCGTAAAGCGCGCGGAGCTCCGCGTCCGTCAGGCTTCTCGCGTCGCGGCGGGGGTCCATACCGGCATTCCAGAGTATGTCCTGCAAAACGCCGTTGCCGAGGCCCGGCACGCGCTGCTCGGTCGCAAGCAGCGCCTTGAGCGGGAGTTTTTTGCCGTTGTCGGGATACAGGCCTTTGAAGTATTCGTAGGTGAAATCCTCCCCGAGCGGGTCGGGCTTCTCGGCGGCGGCGCGGAAGTACGCCCCCGCGTCCCCGTCCGGAGCGGTGAAGCCGATGAAGCCGTACATCTGTATGCTTACGCTTACGTGCGCCCCGTCGTCGAAGGCAAGCAGGAACTGCCGCTTCGCGGGCGGCTTTTCCCCGGGCGCGGCGTAGCGGGGATACGCCCCGTCGGAAAACGCGAGCGCGCCTTTATCGGTTTCGACGGCGACGTGGCCGCCGCGGGCCAGGCCGGACTTCACCCGCGCGCCCGCGAGCAGGCGGGGATACTCCGCCTTGTCCCCCAGGAAAAAGGCGAATTTGTGCGGACTCTGCTCGACCTCGACGGCGACAATCGTCCTGCCCGCGAGGGCTTCCGTGATCTGGCGCGATATGACCGCGCATTCGGGATATTCCAGCATAACGCTCTCCTTCGACGTGAAAATAATGGTTGAATTGCCGCGATAAGCAAATTTTATCATCTTCCCCCGCGCGCGGCAACGCCCTTCGCGCCCCAAACGGCGAATTTCCCTGAAAATAAAGGATTTTCGGCTTTCACGCAGAATGTAAGAGCGAACGAATACGCGAAACCGGAGTTGTTATGGAAAAGGATATTTCAAGCGGCTGCCTGCGGGAGTATACGGAACGGCTCGAAGTGCAAACCCTCTCGCCCTACGCGGCGCTTTCCGCCAACACGCGCGGGAGAGCCGCGCCCATAGAGCCCTGCCTGATCCGCACGGACTTCATGCGCGACAGGGACAGGATCATCCACTGCAAGAGCTTCCGGCGGCTCAAGCACAAGACGCAGGTGTTCCTCTCGCCCGCCGGGGACCATTACCGCACGCGCCTCACGCATACGCTCGAGGTCAGCCAGATCGCGCGCACCATCGCCAGGGGACTCCGGCTCAACGAGGATCTGACCGAAGCCATCGCCCTCGGGCACGACCTCGGGCACACGCCCTTCGGCCACGCGGGGGAGGCCGTGCTCGCCGCGCTCGTGCCGGGCGGCTTCGAGCACAACGTGCAGAGCCTTCGCATGGTCGAAAAGCTCGAGAACGACGGCACGGGGCTCAACCTCACCTGGGAGGTGCGCGACGGCATACTCAACCACTCGGGCAAGGGCACGCCCGCCACGCTCGAGGGAAAGGTCGTCTGCCTCTCCGACAAGATCGCCTACATCAACCACGACATAGACGACGGCATCCGCGCGGGCGTGCTCTCGGAGGCCGAGCTCCCCGCCGACTGCACCGAGGTGCTGGGCCGCAGCCACGGAAAGCGCATCAACCGGCTCATACTCGACGTGGTGGGCGCTTCCCTCGGCAAGCCCGACATACTCATGTCGGACGAGGTGCGGGAAAAGTTTAGCAAGCTCCGGCAATTCATGTTCGATCGCGTCTACCTCAACAACGCCGCAAAGCGCGAGGAGGGCAAGGGCAAGCACGTGGTCGAGCAGCTCTACCTTTATTATCTGGATCACCTCGAGCTGCTGCCGGAGGACTTCGCGAAGTTCATCGTTGAGGATGGGAAGGAGCGCGTCGCCTCGGACTACATCGCCTGCATGACCGACCGCTACGCCGTGACGGACTATGAGAACAGGTTCGTGCCGCGCGAGTGGGTGTGAAAATTCCGCGTTTTATGCAGGAGAAACGGATAAGCCGTTGAATATGTAGAATGTGCGAATTTTCGGGAAAGGAGTCGTAAAATGCCGTATTTCCCCGACATATGGATGAACGAGCTCCTGACCAAGACGGATATCGTTTCCCTCGTGTCGGAATACACCTCGCTTTCCCCGAAGGGAGGGCGGCTCTGGGGCTGCTGTCCGCTGCACACCGAAAAGACGCCCTCGTTCTCCGTGCAGCCCGAAAAGCAGATGTTCTACTGCTTCGGCTGCCACGCGGGCGGCGGCGCGATCACATTCGTGATGAAGGCCGAGCGCCTGGGCTTCAACGAGGCCGTGGAGGCGCTCGCCCAGCGCGCGGGCATGGAACTGCCCGACGAGGCGGAGGACGACAGGCTCCGCGCGCGGCGCGCCTACAAGGAACGGCTCTACGGGGCCTGCAAAGAGGCCGCGCGCTTCTACCACGCGCAGCTCAAGTCCGACCCGGGCGCGCAGGCGCGGGAATATCTCAAAAAGCGGGGCGTGGATTGGGCGACGGCCGTGCGCTTCGGCCTCGGCTTCGCGCCGGACTCGTGGGAGGCGGCGACGGGGCATCTGCGCGGGAAGGGCTTCTCGGACCGGGAGCTGATCGACGCGGGCATCGGCATACGCAACAAGGCCGGGGACGGCTGCTACGACGCGTATCGCGGCAGGCTGATCTTCCCGATCATCGCGACCAACGGGCGCGTGCTGGGCTTCGGCGCGCGCACGATGAAAAAGGACGAGCAGCCCAAGTACATCAACACGGGCGATACGGCCGTCTACAACAAGCGCAGCAACCTCTACGCCATGAACATGCAAAAAGGGCTCAAGGGCGAGCTGATCATGGCCGAAGGGTACATGGACGTCATCAGCCTTCACAGCGCGGACGTGACCAACGTCGTGGCCTCGCTCGGCACGGCCATGACGCGCGAGCAGGCGCGCCTCGTAAAAAGGTATACGGGCAGCGTGTACCTGTGCTACGACGGGGACGAAGCCGGGCAGAACGCGGCGCTGCGCGGCATCGAGATCCTCGCGGCGGAGGGGCTCGACGTGCGCGTGATATCGATACCGGGCGGGCTCGACCCGGACGATTACGTGAGGCGATACGGCAAGGCCGCCTTCCTCAAGCTGCGCGACGACGCGCTCACGGGCAACGGCTTCCGCCTCGCGAACATGGCCTCGCACCACGATCTTTCCTCGGAGAACGGGCGGGAGTCCTTCGCCCTCAAGGCGTGCGCGTTCGTGAGCGCGCTGCAGCCCGTGGAGCGGGAGAGATACATCCCCTTCGTCGCGAGAAAATCGGGGCTTTCCGTCGAGGCGGTCAAGGCGCAGTGCGGCGCGGCGGGCCCGGCGGCCGGGAATATCATTGGAAAAAACCGGAATACTAAATCCAGACAGCGGGGCGAAACCCTTCCCGAGGCCGATAAGACCGAGCGGATGCTGGTTTGCTGCATGCTGACGGGTTCCGAAAACGCCGCCTACGCCGCCGAAAGGATGGCCTCGGAGGGAATCGATTTCACGAGCGAGGGACTGCGCGAGTTTGCGGACGCGCTGCTGCTCGCCTACCTCAACGAAGGCACGCCGGACATGCCGGCGATCCTCTCCGGCCTTGAGCGCGCGGACGCCGCCGCCGCCGTATTATCCGACGAGCCCGTATCGGGCGATGTGCGTGCGGTCGCGGACGACTGCGTGAGGCTTCTCGTGCGGCGCGCGCTCGAAGCGGAGATGGACCGCCTGGGCAGGCTTCTCGAAAACGCGGAAGGCCCCGAGAAGGCCGAGGCGCTCGAGCGGCTTCGCGAAACAGGCAACAAACTCAGGCGATTCAAATAAACTTACTAAAAGGGAGTGGGCGAATTGGAAAATAAGGAACCCCGCAAGAACAAGATCGAGGAGCTTGTCGAGCACGGCAAGAACAAGGGCGTACTGACCTACAAGGAGGTCATGGACGCGCTCGAGGAGCTCGAGCTCGACTCCGACCAGATCGAGCGGCTCTACGACAGGTTCGAGTCCCTCAACATAGACATCGTCGAGGAAATAGACGTCGTCGAGGACGTCGGGGAGGATATCTCCGAGATCGAGTCCGACGTGGCCGCGGCGGAGGGCGTCGCCATAGACGACCCCGTGCGCATGTACTTGAAGGAGATCGGCAAAGTGCCGCTCCTGACCGCCGCGGAGGAAATCGAGATCGCCAAGCGCATGGCCGACGGGGATCAGGAGGCCAAGCAGCAGCTCGCCGAGGCGAACCTGCGCCTGGTCGTGTCGGTCGCCAAGCGCTACGTCGGGCGCGGCATGCTCTTCCTCGATCTCATACAGGAGGGGAACCTCGGCCTGATCAAGGCCGTGGAGAAGTTCGATTACCGCAAGGGCTACAAGTTTTCCACCTACGCCACGTGGTGGATCCGCCAGGCCATTACGCGCGCCATCGCCGACCAGGCGCGCACGATCCGCATTCCCGTTCACATGGTCGAAACCATCAACAAGCTCATCCGCGTGAACCGTCAGCTTTTGCAGGAGTACGGGCGCGAGCCGCGGCCGGACGAGATCGCCGCAGAAATGGGCATCTCCGAGGAGAAGGTCCGGGAGATCATCAAGGTCGCGCAGGAGCCGGTTTCGCTCGAAACGCCCATCGGCGAGGAGGAGGACAGCCATCTGGGCGATTTCATCAAGGACGAGGACGCCCCCGCGCCGGACGACATGGCGTCGTTCACGCTGCTCAAGGAGCAGCTTATGGAGGTGCTCGACACGCTTACCCCGCGCGAGGAGAAGGTGCTGCGCCTGCGCTTCGGCCTCGACGACGGCAAGGCGCGCACGCTCGAGGAGGTCGGGCGCGAGTTCAACGTGACGCGCGAGCGCATCCGCCAGATCGAGGCCAAGGCGCTCAGGAAGCTTCGCCATCCCTCGAGGAGCAAAAAGCTCAAGGACTTCCTTGAATAATTGATCGGAGCGATCAATTATTCAGCTAATGGCTGACAACGAATCACGAATAATTGTCTGATTTGAAACGGCTTCCGCTTGAAAGGAGGCCGTTTCCGCTTGCGGGGCGCGCCGTAGAACCATCGTCGCAAGCGTCACAGAGTTGCATCCGTAACGCACCTTTTTAACCTTATCCGAAAAAGCCCGGAAACAGGCAAGCTGTGAATCCCGGGAAACCGCGAAACCGCGCAATGCGCGCTTGTATTTTGCATATTCCGGGCGACGGCGCCGTTTGTTCGGGGCTTCCCGCTCCGGCCGCGTCTTTTCCGCCCCCTGTAACGCGTGTGACGTTTGTGACGATGGGTTTGCGCGGCAGCGTAAACCGCGCTTTCCTAATCGATATCCTCCGACTCGACGCGCTTTTGCGCGATCAGCTCGCCGCCCGTCTTGATGACCCCTCCGCCGTATCTGCGTTCCAGCTCCAGCAGCGCCTTGTCGAGCGCCGCTTTCCGCGCCGCGTCGCGCTGCCTCGCCATATCGTCCAGGCTCAACTGACGGCAGTCCGATTCCGAAAAGCCGCTCAGCGTGATGCCCACCAGGCGAACCGGCCGTTTTTCTATCGCGTCCAGCATGGGCGCGGCGATGTTGTAGATATCCGCCGCCCTGCATACCGCCTCGCCGCTCTTTGAGCGGGTGATGAGCTTCATGTTCGCGTATTTGATTTTGAGCGTGACGGTGCGGGCGTAGACTCCGTCCAGCCGCAGCGACAGGCTCAGTTCCTTTGCGATCAGGCGCAGTACGTCTTTGAGGTAGGTGAAATTCGCGGTGTCCTTCTGAAACGTGTGCTCCTTGCCCAAAGACTTGGCCACCGCTTCGTAATACGGGACGACCCTTCGATCGTCGACGCCCTCCGCGAGGTCGATGATCTGCCTGCCGTGGTTGCCAAGCGTGCGTATCACGGTTTCTTTTTTGTTGAGGATGTCGCGCACGGTCCTGACGCCGGCCTGCTCCAATGCCTCGGCGGTCTTTGCGCCCACGCCGTACACGATCCTCACGCCCCGGTCCATGATGAGCGCCCTGAGCGCCTCGGCGTTCGGTATGACGAAGAATCCGTCCGGCTTCTTCTCCTCGCTGGCGAGCTTCGCCGCCATCATGGAGTATCCGATCCCGACCGAACAGGTAAGCCCCGTCTCCGATTTTGTCCGCTCTTTGATCTCATGCCCGATCTTTTCGGGGCTGCCGAACATCATTGCGGAGCCGGTGACGTCCAGAAACCCTTCGTCGAGCGAGACGTACTCCACCACATCCGTATAGGACGACCAAATGATATGGACCTGATCCGAGGCCGCTTTGTATTTGGCCATGTTCGGGTGCATGTAGACGCCGTGCGGACAGAGCCGGAAGGCTTCCTTGATGCTCATGGCCGAGCGCACGCCGAACTTGCGCGCCTCGTAGCTGCATGTGGACACCACGCCCCTTTCATGCGGCAGCGCGCCGATGATGAGAGGCTTGCCTCGAAGCTCGGGGTTGTCCCGGACTTCGACGGCCGCGTAAAACGCGTCCATATCCACATGTATGATCGTCTGCTTCATCATCATCGATTCTTCGGCGCTTCGGCTTTGCCGTGAGCTTGGATCAAGTATACCACAAGGCGAACGACCAGTCACCATGCACGGCGGACGTACGCGGGGATGATATCCGTCCCCGCAAAGGCGAAAAGGCCCCCGCGTAAAGCGAAGGCCGCCCGAACGACTCCTGATTGTCAATTTTCATTATTCTACATTTATATTCCCGCTGACCGTGTCGAAGTTCAGCTTCACGGAACCGTCGCCATAGATGTACTTGCCGCCCTGCATGGAGACCGGGAAGCCGCCGCTCGAGAACTGGCCGGATACCGTATCCGCGCTCGCGGTGAAGCCTGCGACATCCCCGAGCTCGAGCCGTATTCCGCCCGAGACCGATTCCGCGGCGACGCTTTCGACTTCGGCGCCCGGTTTCGCTTTGATGTTCCCGGAAACGGAGTTGAGATAATACGCTTTGAACGCGCCCTGGACGTCTATGCCGCCCGAAACGTTGTTCGCGTTGAGCGTTTTGCCCGTGCAGCCGGAGGTCGAGACGGAGCCGGAGACGCTCGAGACGCTCAGGCTCTCGAAGCTCGAGTTTTCGAGTGAAACGGAGCCGGACACCGCGCTGAACACCGCGTCCGCGAGCGCGAGATCCCTCGCTTCGACCGGGGAGGAGACGCCGTTCACGGCGAGCTTTGTGAGCGCGCCGCCCATCAGGGACGCGGGGATGTAGAGCGTAAGCTGCTTCTGCGGCGACTTGACCGTGTTGAACAGATCGTTCCAGTCGATGCCCCTCCAAATTTTGGAGTCGCAGTAGCGGATGGTGAGCTTGCCGCCCGAGACGCCGTAGCGCAGCGCGTACTTGTTCGATACGCGCCCGTTCGACGTTTCGGTGAACGAGATGTTCGTTTCGCCCTCCGGGGCGGGGAGCACCGTCACGCTGCCCGCGACCCAGTTGACCTCGACGGCGGTGACGCCATCCGCGGAAACGGCGTACTCGCCCGTTTCGGCGTAGGCGTTGTCGAAGCCGACGTCGTCGTCAAAGTCGAATATGCCCGGGTTGGAAACGATCCCCGTGGCGTCCCGCGCAAGGCCGATGACGTTCGAGAGGAAGCCGTCGCCCGCGAAAAGCTTGCCCACGATGTTTGCCGCGAGTATGCCGCTGATGAGCGTGAGCAGCAGTATCGTCGAGCAGATGACGATGGCGACGACCGCGCCCGTGGAAAGCCCTTTTCGGGGCGGGTTCTGGGCCGCCGGAGCGGCCGGCGCAGCGGGCGCGTAGGCCTGCCGCGGCTGCGTCCGGGCCGTGCCCGCGTCGAGACGCAGCGAGTCGATGAGGCCGCTCACGTCGCCTATGCCCGTGATGGCCGCGCGGTAGGCGTCCTCCTCGCTCAGGCCTTCCCCGACGTGGTCGTGATAGCGCTCGATCACGTTAAGGATCATCTCCTCCCGAAGGTCCCGCGCCTTGGCGGTGTCGGGGGCGCCCGCGAAAATTGCCTCGATGTGTTTCCTGATCCTGTTTTCCATATCAATACCCCTCCGTTGCGGTTAAAAAATCAATCAACCCAATGTTTGCCGCGGCCGCTTCAATAGCCTTCCGCCGCGGTGAGCGAATCGATGAGCTGCCTCGCGTCCTCCCATTCGCTTTGGAGCGCGCGCAGCGTGCGGCGCCCCGCCTCGGTGATGGCGTAATAGCGCCTTCGCGCGCCCGTGGTTTCGTCCCCCCAATACGAGGTGATGCATCCGCTCTCCTCGAGGCGCTTGAAAGCCGTGTACAGCGTCGCCTCCTTGAGCTCGTACCTGCCGTTCGTTTTTCGCTCGATGGCCTTGTTGATCTCGTAGCCATAGCTGTCCCCCGCGGCAAGCCGGGCCAGTATAATCGTCTCCGTATGGCCGCGAATGATATCCGATGCTATGGACAATCCACTCACCTCCGATGTATTTCTCTTTTCGTGATACAGCATATAACACAATACCTCACCTGTCAAGGTATATTTTTCCGGGATGTAAAATTTGCCTAAACGCGGGCGCCGCTATATAATGAAAAAAACGCCTGGAGAAAACATGGCCCTGTTCACCGTAAACGGCATCGTCACGCGCTACGCGGACTATCGCGAAAGCGACAGGATACTCACCATACTCACAAGCCAGCTCGGCCTCGTGTCCGCCAAGGCGCGCGGCTGCAGGCGCCCGAAGAGTGCGCTGCTGCCGTCCGCCGAGCTTTTCGTTTACGGTGAGTTTGTTCTGTTCAAAAACGGGGATAAATACACAGTGGACTCCTGCGCGGTGGAGGAGAGCTTCTATCCGCTCAGGGAGGATATCTCGCGCTTCGGCGCGGGGGCTTATATGCTCTCGATCGTCAACGAGTGCGCGACGGAGGGGGAAAGGGCGGACGCGCTTTTGTCGCTGCTGCTCTACGCGCTCTCCTACACGGCCTACGCCGGATGCGATCCCTGCGACATGGCCGTCTGCTTTGCCGCGCGCGCGCTCGCGCTCATGGGCTATATGCCAAGCCTCGCTTGCTGCGCCTGCTGCGGGGCGGACGTGCGCGCGCAGCGCCGCATGATCTTCTCCGGCGAGGCGGGAGGCGCGCTGTGCGCGCTGTGCGAGGATAAGTTCCCCGGCGGGGCGGAGGTTTCGCCGCTCTCGCTCGAGGCGCTGCGCCGCATGCTCGCGCTCTCCGACGAGCAGATGAAAAAGGTCGCGCTCCCGCCGCGCGTGCGCGCGGAGCTCAAGGAGGCGGTCAACCTCTACGCGGAACGCATACTCGAGCGCCGGCTCAAGGCGTTCGAGTGCCTGTAAACGCCAAAAATGCCGCATACTGTCTAAAAAAACGTTGCGCGGCATAGCGCGCGATAGTATAATGGTCGAGGTTCCGGCTCGCCGGACGCTTTTGGTTTACAAATGAACATTGAGATAACGGAGGAAAGAACGAATGTCAAAGAAGTACGTGTACCTGTTCAGCGAAGGCAGCGCGAAGATGCGCGACCTGCTGGGCGGAAAGGGCGCCAACCTGGCCGAGATGACAGGCCTTGGCATGCCTGTGCCGCAGGGCTTTACGATCACGACCGAGGCCTGCACCCAGTATTACGCGGACGGCGAGAAGATCAACCCCGAGATCGTGGCGCAAATCAAGGATTACGTCAAGGCGCTCGAGGAAATCAGCGGCAAGAAGTTCGGCGATAAAGAAAATCCGCTGCTCGTGAGCGTCAGGAGCGGCGCGCGCGCGTCCATGCCGGGCATGATGGACACCATACTCAACCTCGGCCTCAACGACGAGGTCACAGAGAGCTTCGCCAAGCTCACCAACAATCCGCGCTTCGCGTACGATTCCTATCGTCGTTTCATCCAGATGTATTCCGACGTCGTCATGGAGGTCGGCAAGAAATATTTCGAGGAGCTCATCGACGCGCTCAAGCAAAAGAAGGGCGTGAAGCTCGACACGGAGCTCGACGCGGAAGATCTGAAGAACCTGGCCTTCCAGTTCAAGGCCGAGTACAAGAACAAGATCGGCTCCGACTTCCCCTCCGATCCCATGGAGCAGCTCTTCGGCGCGATCAAGGCGGTGTTCCGCAGCTGGGACAACCCGCGCGCCATCTACTACCGCCGCATGAACGACATCCCCGCCTCGTGGGGCACGGCCGTCAACGTGCAGATGATGGTCTTTGGCAACACGGGCGACACCTCCGGCACGGGCGTGGCCTTCACGCGCAACCCCGCCACGGGCGAAAAGAAGCTCTTCGGCGAGTTCTTGATGAACGCGCAGGGCGAGGACGTCGTGGCCGGCGTGCGCACGCCGCAGTCCATCGACCAGCTCGCGCAGGTCATGCCCGAGGCGTACGCGCAGTTCGTGGAGATCTGCGGCAAGCTCGAGCGGCACTACCGCGACATGCAGGACATGGAGTTCACCATCGAGAACAAAAAGCTCTACATGCTCCAGACCCGCAACGGCAAGCGCACCGCGGCGGCCGCGCTCAAGATCGCCTGCGACCTCGTGGACGAGGGCATGATCAGCGAGAAGGAAGCCGTCATGATGGTCGACCCCAAGCAGCTCGACGCGCTGCTCCACCCGCAGTTCGAGCCGGCCGCGCTCAAGAAGGCCGTCCCCATCGGCAAGGCGCTGCCGGCGTCCCCGGGCGCCGCGTGCGGCCGCGCCGTGTTCACCGCCGAGGATGCGACCGAATGGGCCCAGAAGGGCGAGAAGGTCATACTCGTGCGCCTCGAGACCAGCCCCGAGGACATCGAGGGCATGGCGCACTCCCAGGGCATACTGACCGTTCGCGGCGGCATGACCTCGCACGCGGCGGTCGTCGCGCGCGGCATGGGCACCTGCTGCGTTTCCGGCTGCGGCGACATCGTCATGGACGAGGCCAACAAGCGCTTCACGCTCGGCGCAAGGACATACGTCGAGGGCGACTGGATCTCGCTCGACGGCTCGACCGGCAACATCTACGGCGAGGCCATACCGACCGTCGAAGCCACGGTGGGCGGCGATTTCGCGCGCCTCATGGGCTGGGCGGACGCCATACGCACGCTCAAGGTCCGCACGAACGCGGATACCCCGCGCGACGCCGCCGTTGCGGCGAAGTTCGGCGCGGAAGGCATAGGCCTGTGCCGCACGGAGCACATGTTCTTCGACGAGGACCGCATATTCGCCATGCGCGAGATGATCGCGTCCAAAACAGAGGAAGCCCGGCGCAAGGCGCTCAACAAGCTCTTGCCCATGCAGCGCGGCGACTTCGAGGGCATCTACAGGGCCATGGGCGAATATCCGGTCACCGTACGCCTGCTCGATCCCCCGCTGCACGAGTTCCTGCCGCATAAGGACGGCGAGATCGCGGAGCTTGCCAAGGAGATGGGGCTCAGCTTCGACGAGCTCAAGTCCACCGTGGACAACCTGCACGAGTTCAACCCCATGATGGGGCACCGCGGCTGCCGCCTGTGCGTCACCTATCCCGAGATCGCCGAGATGCAGGCGCGCGCCATCATCGAGGCCGCCATCAACGTGCGCCGCGAAACCGGCCTCAACGTTGTGCCCGAGATCATGATCCCGCTCGTGGGCGAGGTCAAGGAGCTCGCGTACGTCAAGTGGTTTGTCGTCGAAACCGCCAAGAAGGTCATGCAGGAGCAGGGCATGGAGATCCCCTACCTCGTGGGCACCATGATCGAGATCCCGCGCGCCGCGCTCACCGCGGACGAGATCGCCGCCGAGGCGGAGTTCTTCTCCTTCGGCACGAACGATCTGACGCAGATGACGTTCGGCTTCAGCCGCGACGACGCCGGCAAGTTCCTCGGCGCGTATTACGAAAAGAAGATCTACGAGTCCGACCCGTTCGCCCGCCTCGACCAGGTCGGCGTGGGCAAGCTCGTGAAGATGGCCGCGGATCTCGGCCGCGCCGCGCGCCCCGACCTCCATCTGGGCATCTGCGGCGAGCACGGCGGCGATCCCTCCTCGATCGACTTCTGCCACCGCGTCGGGCTCGATTACGTTTCCTGCTCGCCGTTCCGCGTGCCCATCGCGCGCCTCGCGGCCGCGCAGGCGAAGCTAAGAAACAAATGACGATCGATCGTTGACGCCTGGCAATCAAGGCGTGACCATCGGGCTTCCGCTTGAGCGGCGGGAGCCCGATCCGTATATTTCACGCGCCGCGGAACAATGGGATTTAACATAAAAAGGTATGGTATTTATGTGAATGTATATACCTTTCGCGAGCTTTGTCGACCTCTTGAAAAAACTATTGCGTTTTATGAAAACTTAACCTATAATGATAAAGGTTATACCAAACTTCGGGTCTGTGGTTGAAAGTCGATGCCAGTCGCAGGCAAAGCGATCCACGTAAACGAGCCGAAGCGCTCGCGAGCATGGTGCGGTCTAGGTGTAAGTCCGTCCGCGGCGAAAGCCGCGAGAGGGCGTGTAGTGAGAGGCGAAAGCCGCGTAGCGAAAGCTCCGGACGGCGGGTGTGGGGTCAAAGACCAGGTCAGCCGATGTTTGGCGTAACACAAAAAAATTATTTTACAAGGGGAAAACAAACACATGTTCCAGGACAAGACATTGGTATGCAAGGATTGCGGCGCTGAATTCGTATTCACCGCGGGCGAGCAGGAATTCTACGCCGAGAAGGGCTTCCAGAATGAGCCCATCCGTTGCAAGGCCTGCAGGAACTCGCGCAAAACGCAGCGCTCCGGCGACAGGGAGAGCTTCGATGCCGTTTGCGCGGCGTGCGGCAAGCCCACCAAGATCCCGTTCGTTCCCAAGAACGACAGGCCTGTCTACTGCAGCGAGTGCTTCCAGGCGCGCAAGGGCCAGAGGTAAGTTGAGGTAGAAAAAATGCATCCTGTTCGGGATGCGAATCGTCCCCCGCGCTTGGGGCTGATTTCCCCTTATTCCGCATGATGCGGCATAACTCCGGCGAATCAGGAAGTGCACCAAAGCCTCGGCAACGCCGGGGCTTTCTTGTATCCCCGCGCCGGGGCGGGAGCTTCGACGAAGCCGGAAGCCGCAAGCGTGATATATTTGTCCGGCCTCGCGCATACCTTATGCTGAATCCACACATGGGGGATCGGCATATGAAAAAACGCCGTCGGAACGGGCTCGTCGTCAATCTGTTTCTCGTATTCGTGATCGCCGCCTTGTATGCCCTCACAAGCTCCGGCAGCGCGATGGAGGCCATGGCCGCGCTCACCGCGGGGCCGGTTTACCGCGGCTCGTCCGAGGACGCCGTCGCGCTCGAGTTCGCCGTGTCGTGGGACGCCGCGGCCATGCCGGACATACTCGACACGCTCGCCGAGAAGAACGCGCGCGCGACCTTCGCCGTCAGCGGGGAATACGCGCGCCTTCGCCCGGATATGGTAAAGCGCATCCACGACGCGGGGCACGAGCTCGCGACCATGGGCGATTTCCCCTCGTTCGACGGGGATTACGCCGCCGTTTGCGAGGATCTTGCGCAATCGCTCGCGAGCATCGAGGAAGCCTCGGGCATTTCGCCCGTGCTCTATTATTCGGGCGAGCGCGGGATACCGGCCTCGGCGCGCGCCTCGCGCAAGCTCGGCCTGACGCAGATGCTCTGCACGGTGGACCTTCGCTGCGCGGCGGGCAGCCCCGAGGATATCGTCGCGCGCGGATTGAACGAACCGATTATCGGCAGTATAATACTGATGCAGCCCACGCGCGCGGGCGCGGACGCGCTCGCGGGGCTCATCGACGGATTATCGAAGAAAGGGATCGGGGTCGTCGCCGTATCGGAGGTGATCGGCCCGGGATAGCGCATGATCTTTCATGACACGCTCTCAAACGGCGTTCGCGTCGTGAGCGAGAGTATGGAGCACTTCCGCTCCGTCTCCCTAGGGGTCTGGGTGGACGCGGGTTCCGTCTGCGAGGACGAAAAGGAATCCGGCGTATCGCATTTCATAGAGCACATGCTCTTCAAGGGAACGGAAAAACGAAGCGCCGCGGATATCGCCTCCGAAATGGACGCGGTCGGCGGCAACCTCAACGCGTTCACGGCGAAGGAATGCACCTGCTTTTACGCCAAGGTGCTCGACGAGCACATCGGCCTCGCCGCGGA
>Ga0116159_1002513_pt1 | contig 17580 bp, 22 predicted proteins | sample AD_JPNAS1_MetaG_FD_89878 | JGI IMG/M metagenome (GOLD analysis project Ga0116159, IMG submission 89878) | Active sludge microbial communities of municipal wastewater-treating anaerobic digesters from Japan - AD_JPNAS1_MetaG | ecosystem: Engineered > Bioreactor > Anaerobic > Digestate | place...
ATCGAATCCCCCACAATGAAATTCCGCCTCGTCATTCTCGAAAGTCCCTACGCTGGCGCCACCGCAAAAGAAGTGCAGGCGAACGTCGAATACGCCCGTGCGTGTGTCGCCGATTGCCTAGCCCGTGGTGAGTCCGCCATCGCATCCCACCTGCTATTCACCCAGCCGGGGATCACCGACGACAATATCCCGCACGAGCGGAAACTCGGCATCGAGGCCGGCTTGGCTTGGCATCGTGGAAGCGATGCCTGCGTCGTTTACACAGATCGCGGGATAAGTCCGGGAATGCGCCACGGCATCAATGTCGCCGTCAGAGCAGGCAAGCGCATCGAATACCGCAGCCTTCACGCCCCGGATAGAAAACGCCCCACCGCTGCCACAAAGCGACGCCGGCAAGTGATGATTGCAATCGCTCTCGTGACTGCCGCCGTCATAGGGCTCGCTTGCACCGCTGCGAGCAATGTACGCTAACCCAATCTAACACCATCAACCGCCATGATTGTAGTTTATAAATACGGTCTCCTCGCCCCCACCCTAAACGGTGATAAAGTCGCCGAGCAAATGTCGGCTGCACACAGATACTACAACAAGCTCGTGGAGATTGAGCGAAAGCTCCGCGCCGAGATCAGCGCAGCCCTTGAGCCGCACGAAACGCCTGCCGCAAAGGGAATCCGGGCGAAGATGGCAGAGCTGCACCAAGAGCGGCGAGCCATTGCCGCCCGCCTCAAGGAACTGGATGCGAGCGGAAACGCCACGATTCCAGAGGATGAGTTGAACGAGCTTCGCCACCGCCTCGCCAAGATTGAGGAGGAACGAGAGGCCCTTTCCAAGAGCCTCGGAAAGGCCAACAAACCCCTCTACGAACTCCCAGCCGTGAAGGAGAGCATCCTTGCCCTGCGAGAGCAGGCAAAGGCGCAAGTCCGCGAGGCGCGTGCCCACTGCAACGTCTATTGGGGGACCTACCAGCAGATCGAAGCTGCCATAGATCAAGCCAAGGCGTCCTCGTTCTCGCCAGACGCCCCGAAATACAAGGCTTGGTCGCTGGATGGACGCATCACGGTCTCCGCACAAGGCAAGGAGTGTGACATTGACGGACTGACCTCCTGCGCAGACACCCTCGCCCAACTCCAACTCACGCCCGCTCCCGTCCCTACGTCGTCAGGGAAGGAACGGACACAGGGCAACCCGCTCCCTCGGCTCCGAGTCCGCATCGGGTCCAACGAAAAACGTGGACCCGTGTTTGCCGAATGGCCGATCAAGTACCACCGCCCCCTGCCTCCCGGCAGCAAAATCAAGCTCTGCACGGTCAACAGGCGGAGCATCGGAACCCATATCAGATGGTATGCCTGTTTCACCATCGAGACATCGGCGGCAGCGCCACAGGCACCAACCCAAGCCCGGCCCGTTGCCGTAAACCTACGCTGGGCTCTGGCTCGGCCCGAAGACCCGTCCCGCATCATCGCGGCGGACTGGCACGATGGGACCACGGGCGGCGAACTTATTGCCGACGAAGGTGCCATTTCGCAGATGGAGAAAAGTACGAGCCTGCAATCCATCCGCGACCGTGAACTGAACAGCGACAAACTCATCATTAAGGACCTGTTTAACGACCTATTGAAATCCCTAGCGGCGACCAACCGCCTTGAGCTTGCGACGGAGCACAAGGAGCGGCTTGGGCACGTTCACCTGTGCCGGTCCACCCGCAAACTGGCGGGCAGTATCGTCTGGTGGCGCGCCCACCGACTCCCCGGTGATGATCGCCTCTTCGCCGAGATGGAACGGTGGCGCAAACAGGACAAGCACCTCCTCGATTGGCAGGCGTGCTCGGCCAAGAAAGCCCTTAATCGCCGGAAAAACGGGTATCGCACCTTTGCGGCGAAGCTCGCCGACACCTACGACATACTCCTAATCGACAACCTGAACATTGCCGCGCTGGCCAAAAAACCAGAGCCCGAAGAAGAGCGGAAACACAACAAGCAGGCCAGCCGCCAGCGATTTGCCGTCTCGTGCAGCGAGCTCCGCCTTGTCCTCGAAAACGCCTTTAAGATGCGCGGGAAAGCCGTCGTGAAAATTCCTGCCGGCATGACCTCGCAAGAGATGGTCAGCTTCCACGCATCCGGTGAATCTGCGGTATTGCCGACCGAGCCCGAGAAGCCCAAAAAACCGTCCCGACGCACTCGCTTTGCCGAAGCTAAGGCCCGGAAGAGCGGAGCCACCCAGCAACAAGTAGCAGGAATAGGCGCGAGCGTCTGAGTGGCAGGTGGGCAACTCCTGCCGCGCTCGATCTTTGACAGTCATAGCGTTGCGAGCACACTTGCCCGCAACGCCCACAAATTCCACGCCTGCCATAGCAGGCGCTCGCAAACGTCCTTCGACGATTTGCACCATCAACGGCTTACACTTGAGCCGTCGTTATGCCTTCCCGGTGGCTTCGTTGCCGAGACAGATCCCAGTCGGTGGCGTCCTTGTGGCGTTGGTGGTCGTTATGCCTTCCCGGTGGCTTCGTTGCCGAGACGCCCAGTCCGCCGTCTGCTGCACGTCGCTTGGCGGGTCGTTATGCCTTCCCGGTGGCTTCGTTGCCGAGACCAGTTGTCCCAGTGACAGGCTTGGAGGTTTCGGGGTCGTTATGCCTTCCCGGTGGCTTCGTTGCCGAGACGAGAAAAGAAAATGCAAGCCAATCACGAACCAATGTCGTTATGCCTTCCCGGTGGCTTCGTTGCCGAGACGATTCGTCAGTGTTCATGGGCGAAGCCCTCCAGCGTCGTTATGCCTTCCCGGTGGCTTCGTTGCCGAGACTTGCTTGGGTCTTTCGCCAGCACACACGTCTGACGTCGTTATGCCTTCCCGGTGGCTTCGTTGCCGAGACTTCCTTGCAAAATCCGGAGGCAGCGAGTCGAACGTCGTTATGCCTTCCCGGTGGCTTCGTTGCCGAGACTTTATGAACAAGAGCAACGCTCGCGGTGCCAGTCGTCGTTATGCCTTCCCGGTGGCTTCGTTACCGAGACCCTCGCGCATCCGGTGCGGCTTGCTGTGCGGCATGGTCGTTATGCCTTCCCGGTGGCTTCGTTGCCGAGACCAAGTCGAAAAAACATGCATCACGTTGCATGTCAGTCGTTATGCCTTCCCGGTGGCTTCGTTACCGAGACCACTGCACCCTCCCGCATCACGCCCCTTCTCCTCGTCGTTATGCCTTCCCGGTGGCTTCGTTACCGAGACGGTTCCGCTCCGGCGAGCAGGCCGAGGCGCATTTGCGTCGTTATGCCTCCTCAGTGGCTTCGTTATTGAGACTCCTTGAATCCACCGCGATCTGAGCAAACCAAGAGCATCCTTATGCCTCGCCTCCTTGGCGGCGGCGTAGCCGAGGCGTTACGAGGCCCGCCGTTTTTTGTATTGACCTCAGTTTGTATTCAGCGTCACAACTTTTCCCCCGATCTAATGGTCCCAATTCCTGAAATCCTCCGCACCCCGCCAACCCGGCTGAGCCTTGCCGCCGCGCGTGAAGTTATGAGCGAATACTACTCCTATATCCGCAAGGGGGTTGCCCGAGATCACCACGGCAACGAAGAAAGAACCAAGCGCAACCAACGACTCTCACCCGAAGCACTAGCCGCCATCCGGGCCGCTCGACGAAAGATCGGGAAGAAAATGGTGAAGGATAACCCCCACGTCATTCCGGCCCTTCGCACTGCGGCCCTCGCTAAAGAACTGTCCGAAGGCAACCCAAGCCGGGCGACGATGACCCGGCTCAAAGGCTTTCAGAAGCCCAAAGGCTGGCGGCTCGCACAGTACACGCTCACCAACTCATCGCCGGCACGTCCAAATCGAAAATGGACCGAGGTCCAACTCTCCTACCCGCACCCTGACGCGCCTCAAAAGCGCCGCATCCACATCAAAGCCGCGCAACGCGGCAAACGCGCATGGTGGCGATGCTCTGGCATCAGCCGAGGCCGCGAGCCCCAAGCATTCAAGTCTAGCACCTGCGACCTACCCGCAAAGCACGGATGGGTTGAGCTGACACAGGAGCAGATCGCGGCACTTCCTCTCCCAGCCCGTGACTTCATCCACCGCGTCACAGCCCAACTCCACGAACTTCAACAAGAGGGCGTCCTCGCGCCACAGTAACCGAGCGCAGCAGCCCACCAACGACCATGTCCGAATTTAAGCCAACCGAAGAGCAGTCCCTTGCGCGCACTTGCGCCATGGACCTCCAGCCCGGAGAGATCATGACCGTCAATGCCTACGCCGGCACGGGAAAAACCACTACGGTCAAGTTCATCGCCAACTCGCTTCCGACGCTGCGGACCCTCTACATCTCTTTCAACAGGGACATGGCAGAAGAGGCCAAGCACATCTTCCCGACACACGTCGAATGCCGTACCACGCACTCGCTGGCATACAAATCGTTTGGTGCCCGATTCCGGCACAAGCTCGGCAACACCCGGCCCTACGCCATTGCCCGAGCCTTTCGCATTTCCGAGCTTGAGGCATCCGCCGCCGCCGAAGCCGTCCGACGCTTCCTCTACTCCGGGGATGACGCCATCACCAGCGATCACGTCGAGGAGGCCACAGGAGAACGGGACACCGACATTCGCAGGCTGGCCGAACGCCTCTGGCTCGGCATGGCCGACCCCAAAAACACCGAATTGGCCATCCCCCATGATGGATACCTCAAGCTATGGGTTCTCAGCCGTCCGCCCTGCCCCTTCGATCTGGTGTTGGTGGACGAAGCCCAAGACCTAAATCCCGTCACGCTCAAACTCCTACTGGACTGGCAAGCCCTCGGCGCCCGCTTGGTGTTCGTCGGCGACACGCATCAGTCCATCTACGGCTTCCGTCTGGCTGTGGATGCGATGTCCCAAGTTTCGGCCATCGCAGCCGCGAAGAGCTCCCTGACGGAATCGTGGCGCTTTCCCCAATCCGTGGCCGATTGCGCCAGCAAGATACTCTCCACCCTCAAAGGCGACAACGTGCGCCTCTATGGCCGTGGAAAGCACCAAGGAACCGGCAAGCAGACCCGATGCTTCATTTCGCGGCGGAACGGCACCCTCATCAAGGCAGCCCTCAGCGAGCTATCGCCCGGCTCCGGGGTCCATTTTGCAGGCACGACGAAGGAAAAGGGATGGAGCCCTTTTGAGCCGTACCGCTTTCAAGAAATCCTCGATACTTTTTACCTCATGGCCGGCACTCGTGGGAGAATCGTCAACCCGCACATCGGACGCTTCGCAACCTATGAAGACCTCAAGAAAGCGGCCATAGGCGACGAGGGCGATGGGGATAACAAACCGGAATCACCTCGTGACCCGGAGCTATCGCCCCTCGTGTCGCTCGTGGAGTTCTATGGGATGGATACCCCTAGGGTCCTCAAGCGCCTTGAGGACGCATCCGTTGGCCCGGAGGACACCCATAAACACTTTTCCACTGGCCACAGAGCCAAGGGCAAGCAGTGGGCGCATGTCACCCTTCTGAGTGGTTTCCTGCCGTTGGACGATGCCGCAAAGATGAAGGAGCTGAAATCGAAGATGTCGGCACGGGAATGGTCGGAAGAGATCAATCTCATCTACGTGGCCGTCACTCGCTGCCAGCGCGATTACATCCCGTACCCCGAGGCCCAGCTTTTCCTGCAAGGCAACACTCCGGCCATCACGACCGCCGCCGAAATGCTCCGGTCAGCTTGAGCGAGGTGAGCGAGGCGCCCCCACGCCGCCGTCCAAATAGGCGGTGCGCGCCTGCTCCTCAGCGACGGTCCAGAGTTCGCCTCCGGCAATGACCAAGAGATGAGGGTTGGCTTCCAATAACCTCGCCTCCTCCGCCTCCATCAGCCGGCTATGCACCAGATCGGGAAGCATGGAGAGACATTCATCGACACTATCAAACTGCGGGCGGGGAAGTGGCATCCCTGCATACTGCCACGATGCACGCCGGAAACCGGCACACGCATAGCGCAGACAGAGCCGCAAGTCAGGATGATGGCGACTGGCGTCCACAATGGCACGAACCTCGCGAAGCCGGCTTGTGATGCAGTCCGTCCTGTATCGTCGTATGGCTCGTACAAGGCTCACGCAGCCCAAGGCACCCAGCCCAAGGCACGCAGCAAGCCCACCAGCCACTGCAATTTCCGATAGCATGGGGAGGTCTTGAATGCTCACTTTTTCACGAAGTCCAGACCCGCATAGGGCTTTTTCTTGGCGTTGTACCAGAGACGGGCCGCATAGGTACCCTTCTCGTTGGATAGGTCGGCGAACTCCACGCCTTCGGCCCCGGAGGCGATGATGTTGCCAACCTCATCCGGGCTGAAATCACGCCCGAAAGACCGCTTCCAGAACTTCACCGGGAAGCCACCAGAGACGACGCCCGCGACCGTATAGTATTCCTTATCGCCCGCTTTGCAGAGTGTGATCGCGCCACCTTTGCCACGCTTGCACTCGGTCGCCACGCCAGTATCCACCCGCGTCGTCTCATCAACGAACGCCGCCCCCGGATAGGGGACTTTCTTGGCATCCCAACGTAGTTTCTTCGGTCCCATCGGGGCGCCGTCCCGCTTCTTGCCATCGGTAAACTCAATGATCTCGCCGGCAATCATCCGCTGCAATTCCTCCGGGGTGATTCGGTGCCCAAAGAAGTCGGCATAGACCCGCCCCTTGACGACGCCGGGGATGGCATAGAACCGCTTGTTATCGTGCTCCGGGTCCACACCGGCCATAATCTCCACCCCATTCACGGAAACGCCCGTATGCTCATCTGCTGACGCGCCGCCGCGCACCGCGTCAGCTCGCTCGCTTAGCTTGGCGACGATGCGCCGGACCAGATCGCGAATCCCCGCCTCAAACTCGGTCGCACTCAGCTTGCCCTCTGCGACAAGGCCAAGTTGCTCCTCCCATACCGCCGTGCTGCCAAGATCGACCAGCTCCGGGAGCTCCTTCTCCAGATAGGTGATGAGCTCATGGCCTCGGTCGGTCGCGAACAGCTTGTTCGACTTCACCTCAATGGTCCCCTGTGCTTTTAGCCGTTCTATGATGTCGGCACGGGTTGCGGAGGTGCCAATACCTGTGTCAGCAGAGCCGACCTTTCCATCCGTCGCACGCAGAAGGGCCTTTTTTGCCGGGTCTGTGACGTACTTGTGGACAAACTCCATATCCTCCAAAAGCGAGGCTTCGGTGTACCGAGCCGGGGGTTTCGTCCGCTTGGCCTGCACCGTGCAGGCCGAGACGGAGCCCTCCGCCCCGTCCGGGATTTTCGGGAGTGCATTGGTGTCGCCCTCTTCCGAGTCGTCATCACTGCCAGCCTTCTCAAAGGCTGACTTCCAGCCCTGTTGCGTCGGCACGCTCCCTGTCGTCGAATACTCACGTCCCTCGATCTCGGCGGAAATCTTGGTCGAAAGGTATTCGTAATCGGGCATGTGCGCCGCAATATACCGGGATGCGATCAACAGGTAGAGGGCGCGTTCGTCGGCGGAGAGTGACGACAACGAGGCCGGCGTCGAGGTTGGGATGATGGCATGGTGAGCCTCCACCTTGGCCGAGTCATAGACCGATTTTCGTGCCACCATCGACTGATCGTGCAGCCGCTCAAAATTTGGAAGACGAAGCAAATGCTTCATCACGCCCGGCATTTCACTGGCCTGCTCGCTGCTCAGAAAAACGCAGTTTGTGCGGGGATAGCTCGTCAGCTTGTGGCGCTCGTACAAAGCCTGCGCGATCTCCAAGGTATGCGCTGCCGTCCAATTCCAAGCCCTATTCGCCGCACGTTGAAGCTCTGCCTGCTTGAAGAGGGGCGGAGGCGCCTTTCGCTTGGCCTCCGTCTTCACAGACAACCGCGTCGGGCGTCCTTGAGCTGCCTGCGCAATCTGCTCCGCAATGGCCCGGTCATGGATTCGCTCATCCTCCTTGGGCGCGTGATGCAAGGTCACGTCGAAAGGTCCGATCTTGGCCTCGATCTCGAAGTAGTCCGTCGCCTTGAAGTCCCGGATGGCGCGGTCGCGCATCACAATCAAAGCGAGCGTCGGAGTCTGCACACGGCCAACGCTCGTGTGCTTCTTCCCCCCGGTCTTGAGCGTCACCGCTCGCGTTCCGGTCATACCCACCAGCCAGTCGGCGCCAGAGAGAGCCCGAGAAACCGTACACAAGGGAAGAGTGTCCTTGGCCGGCTTCATCTTTTTGAGAGCTGCCCTGATGCCCTCCTCGGTGTTGGTGTTCAGCCAAAGACGCTGAATGCGGCTCTCATCCTTGAAGCCAAACCAATCGAGAATGTTCCGCCCGATTGCCTCGCCGGCACGGTCTGGGTCCGTGGCAATGACTACGCAGTCGGCTTTCGCAAGTAACGACCCGATCAACTTGAGCTGCTCCGCACGACGCCTGTCGTCTGCCGGTGGCCGGTATTCGAGTTGAGGGGGGAGAATGGGGAGCGTATCAAAGTTCCACTTACTCCAGCGGTCATCGTACTCGCCGGGCTCCTTGAGCTCCAGCATGTGGCCGACTGCATGTGTCACGACATCCCCATCGGGAGTTTCCGCGTAAGGGGATGCCGTCTTGCATTTAGCTCCAAGCGCCAGCGCCAAATCGGTGGCAGCCGACGCCTTTTCCGCGATGAATAGTGTTCTGATTCTTTTCATGGAATAATGTTTCCCTCTGTTTTTTCACCCGTCCGCTCAATGCCTTGGAGCGATTGCGTCCCTGCCATAGCATGAGGTTATGCGGCTTCAAGCCGCCCCAACCTCACGCAGAAACTCAACACCAACCTCATTCGCCCGCATTCAGCATCGCGAGCCGCCGGGAAGCGGCACGATTCAACTTGGCTGCACACGTCGAAACCCAAAGGTGCCGGATGGATTCCGGGGTCATTTGAGCAAGAATCTCCTGAGTCACGATCATGGCGAATGTGACGAGCTCGGTCGGCTGCGGGTCGCGAAGGTGGTTATGCGGCTTCACCGCCGTCCCTGCCTTGCTCAAGAACTCGGCGCTTATGTCCACAGATAGACGGTATGGTCGAGTGCTCGCCTGTTCGATGGCCAGAGCGAGACTCGTCTGCCCCGGAGCGCGCCGGCTTTGCGGGCGGCGCGGTTTCGCGATTGCGCCACCAAATGAAATCTTCGGGACCTCCATCGTGGGGGGGGCGGCAAATTGCTGCGGCTCGCCGTGCTGTTGCCCGGCTGCGACGCGAAGCTCTTCCGCCAGCCCCAAGCCACCCTTGGACTTGGGCTGTCTGGGTGGCTGTGCGGGGACCGTGGGGGGTTGTGTACTCGTCTTCATTTTACGAAAGCAGCAGCTCGGTTTTGATGGCGTCGATTTCGGCAATGGCATCCGGCGTGAGAGCAGGCCAGCCGGCCATCACCAACTTCTGATAGCACGAACGCTCCTTCATGAAGCCACGCAGCAACGGAATCCCGAGGTTCTTTGCGAACTCCTCGCGGGCGCCCTGCTTGCCGTAGGCGCTCTGCGTTTTCACGCGGTTCATAAGCAGACGGCAATGGGTGTCTTTCGAGAGGGACGTGGAGGCCAATGCCTTCACGGTCGCCCGGAAGTCCAACATCGTGGGAGGCATCGCGACCACGATGCGGCCCTGCTCGTTCTGCCGCACAAATTCCAACGCCATGCGCAGCGTTGCGTTCGACGCCTGTGGAGGCGTGTCGATCAGCAATATCTGGCACGGGTCCAGTTTGCTCGGGTCGCTCGCAACTGAGAAGTTCGCCAGTCCCTGCTCCTTTAGACGCTGGCCGGCCTGAAACGAGGATTGCTGTTCCGTGTCCAGATCGAGGACCGACACGGCGAGGCCCGCATTGGAGAATGCGGCGGCAAGAGTGAGCGTAATCGTCGTCTTACCGACACCGCCCTTACCGTTCCAGACGAGGTATGTTTGCATCTTTGAATGGTTCTTTCGGAAGGTTCTTCCGGATGAATCTTTTTGAAAACGCCATAGTGTTTTCTTGGCAAGCCGAAAGGTTCTTTCTAATGGTTCTTTTGAAAGAATCTTTCAGATGAACCTTTTTCCAACCTCGCGATGAAGACGAGCCGCAGAACCAGCGCAGGGATGATCGAAACCATCCTCCGCAACCCCCTCCTCAACCGTTTCCTTTCCGGGGCATTGGCCGTCGTCGCGCTGCTATTCTCCGTCGTCCTGTGCGCCGTGCTCATCTCGCTCCTCAATGGCGGCATAGCCGCCCTGATTCCGCTGGCCATTCTCGGCGTCCTCATCTGGTACGCCAACCGTAAGCTGAATACGTTCATCGCGAACATGCGCGCGCTCCGCCTAGAGTCCGCATTCTACCGCGAAGCCCAGCGGAGGGGCATCCCCCTTGAGCAAACCGACTCTGCTTGGAGTGAGTACGAAGCCGAGCAGGCGAGAAAGACCCGCTCGCGCTCGCGCTTGCAAAAGGCCCTCCGGCTCCTGCTGCTGATCGTCATCAGCGGCGTTACCGGACTCTTTATCGCCAGCCTCGTGATCGCCTACGCAACCGACCCAGCCATTCTATCACAAGCCCCCAACCAGACCCAGCCATGACAAACGCCCCAGACCCCTCCATCTGCCAGCTCTCCGATGGTCAGATAGACCGGAGCGCAGTGGCAGAGGACGCCGGGAAACAGTGGCGCGGCACCGTATGGGGCCGAAAAGACGGCAAGCCCCACAAGTATTTTGAGCGCCCCGCATTCGTGCAGATCGTGCCTCGTATCCCGTGGAGGCAGCCGATTGAGGCTTGACATACGCAAGCGCTAGCGTACTCTGTGAGGTATGCCCATGACGCACGAAATTGACGTGGGCCTCTCGACCTACCGCGCATGGGAGACCGACGACCCCGAGCGCGTGCCACTGGCGGTCACGCAAGAGGGCGCTCTTGCGCGGCTCGCGAAAACTAAACGCGCACGCAATGCGAGCACCTAACACGCATTAATCCACAGCCGTTGCCATGAACCACAAACAACCGAACTCTCGAAACGCCCGCAAAATAAAAACTAATAAATGGGATAACATTAGCGCTTACGTTGGACATAAAAAAGTTTGGGAATTTGGCTTGGATGACATGTCAGCGAAAGAATGGTTAGCCCTTGGCTGTTACTGCACTAGTTCAAGCGTAACTGGCTGGAAAGCGATTTGCCCAATTCGTTCGATCTCGATTGACTGCCCGGCACCACAAATTTCCGACGAAGAACTCCACAGACTCCGCAACACTTGAAACCAAAAAAGCTCCGCCACGCGGCGAAGCAGACCGTCGAGCAGGCCGCGCAGGCCGAGGGCGTCAGCCCCCGGCTCTGGGCCTATTGGGAGGCCGACGAAAAACTTCCGCCACGCGAGCGGGACGCGCTCACGCGCGAGCGTCTTCTTGCGCGGTGGAAAACCAAGGCGGCATCGCCGGGTTCCTCGAACACCAAGGTCTGACAGCCGGACCCCTCAAAATCTATGACTGCAAACAGCACATCAGAAAATCAAAGCGCCGCAGCTAGCACGCAAGACGTGCGCGGGTCCGGCTTGTCAGTAGCGTCTGGTTCGCTCTCTTTTGAAATTTACTTTTCGGGCGAGATGGGGGCGGGCCTCTGGCCTTACTCCGACACCGTGAATGTCGAATGCAAAAGCGGCGACTTCGGAGGCGATCCCGGCGAGTTCGCGGAATACATGCGCGACTGTCTCAAGGGGTGGTATGACGGCGCGGGCGTGACCTTAGCGAACAACAAGGTCTGACATGCCGAACCAACGACACAGCAGCACGGCGGACGTAGCAGAGGCATTGTCAGTAGCGTCTGGTTGGCGGTTTTTTCGGGCGCTTGAATTGTAAAAAAGACGCCGCAAAAAAAAGATCACAAAACCGCTTGAAGAGATACGGCAATGCCGTACCGTGATACACAAGCAAAGGCAATCACGCCCGAGCGCAAAATCAAAAAAATGAAAAACATCATCGACGTCGACGCTGCATCTAAAATCGCTCCGGTCCGCATTGGGACAACTGACGGTGCCACTGTGTGGGCGGTGCGCCACTGCTCCGGGTGGGGCTGGGTGTCAGACTGCTACTCCGACCCGTTCAGCTCTCCGAAAACGGGTGGAGCGGCCCTCGCCGCCGTGCCCTCCGGTGAATACGCAACGGCAGATGAGGCAGGGGCGGCCGGACTCGCCGCCGTCCGCGCATACAGAAACGAGACATGAGCTGGCCCGCCAACCTAATCGCCGCAGCCGCCCCGCTGACAGCAGCGGAGGCGGCTCGCGCCGTGTCGCCGATGCTCTCGGTGCGCACGATGGAGGACTGGCTCCAAGGCCGGCGCACACCGCCGGACTGGACGCACGCCTACATCATCGCCGCCGTCTCACGCGCTGCCGCCCGCAAAGCTCGGCGGCGTGGCGCTAACACGCATTAATCCACAGCCGTTTCTTTAACACCCCGTCCTTCTGCTCCGACACCCCTTAACCCGCCGCCACAGCGTCGGGCTTTTCTGCGTTGGGGTTTCGAGGCCAGCCAACCTTCAAGGATGAGGCGATAGCCGCCAGCCGATCATGGGGCTTGGTCGTTTTCGCCAACCGTGACGCCATCTCATGGCAGTCCGGGAATGCCAGACGGGACGCGAGCAATGGGTCCGCGAGCACGACCCGCCCATCCGCCCCGGCCCACAGCACACCCGCATTCACCAGCCCACGGGCTGCATGATTGATCGAGCCCTTAGCGACCGGAGTCTTCACCGTGCGCTCAACATGAGCGCAGACCAGACTGCCAAGCGGGGCCACGCCACCAAACTGCGCCGACAGCGCAGCAGCCTCGCACAACGGCAGACAGGCAGGCAACCGACTGATAGGGCCGCGCAGAAGCGCAGCATGATCGTGGTGTGAGCGCGCCAGCTCGTACACGAGAGCCGCCACGACATCATCATCCGAAACCGTTGCATCCGCATCCTCATCGCGCTTCACGCGATCTAGGCATATCCGTGCCGCCTTTTCAGCGAGCACCGAAACCAACCGCCCCCGATAGTTGCCGAACTGGACCAACTGAATGACAGCCGAGAACGGAAGGAGGACACTGCGGCTCACCGAGTCCCAAACCATCGACTGCATGGCCGTCGCCATGAGAGCCTTGTCAGCCGGGCGGGCGTAGCTGATCGACGCCGGCTCACGCAGCCAACCCATCGCCGGGGACTCCCACGTTGCGAGCCATTCAGGAGGGTCGAAATGCAGCGCAGGCTGCATCTCCTCACAGGCAAAGTATTCCAGCCCGGCACCCGCACAGGCATCACGCAGGTACGACATCACAGCAGCAGCCTGATCGCCAGCCACGCGAAAGATGTCCCTCGCCCGCTCGATGAGCACCGCTCGGCACTTCCGCTCCGTCAGATCGAAAACAATCTGCTCGATGCGTCGCTCCGCGACCGATGTCTGGAATCTGCGACCGGGCAGCGCCACACCATGCAAAACGTCCTGCATCGTCATCAGCGCCACGTCGCTGTCATCATCCTCACCATCCGGGACACGCAAACGCTGGTCCCGAAAGAATCGGATGGCCGAACTCGTCCGGCCACTTCCCGGAGGGCCTTCAAATCGCATGACGTGCATTCCCTCGGAATTGCAGGGAAAAGAGAGTCGCGTCAATAAATACCGGAAATGGTATAGTGATTCCAAATCACTATTGACATTCGCGAGCGGTTGCGAATCATTCAAGACCAAGCCCCCCCCTCAACAAACACCCCCATGATGATTCGAAAAGTTTGGACCTCCCCTGTAACCGAAACACCCGATCACCCCGCTGGCTGGATAGTCAGCGTGCAGCTCACATCTGGCCTCGCATACAGCTATGGCGACGTGCAGCGAGGGACTGGCATCCCATTCTCCACGGAGTCGGAAGCCGAGCAACGTGCCGCCAAAGACCGTGCCCGGATTGGCTGCGTCGAGCAGCACATGATGGAGACATCCACCATGTCGATTATCATGGTGAGGCCGGCCAGCGGCGAGAGCGGCAAATGGATTGCCGCCCTCGGGGTCGGGTCGCTCACCAAGAGCATCAAGGGTGTATTCAGCACCCCGGAAGAGGCAGAGTGTGCAGCAAAAGACGCCATCGTCGTCGAATGGGACCGGAAAATCGACCATTGGAAGAGCGTGGCCGAAAAAGCCGGCATCGAATGCCGCGTGACGGCAGTTCGCCCCCCCCTCTATCGTCCTCTTAGCAAAAGCTGGGCAACCCGCTTGGGATGCCCTCACTGAACACCGAGCCAAAGCGTCCGCCTAACCACCCCATCTTTCCGCCATGAAGCGCAAAACCATCCAAGTCCCCGTTTCCCTCCACGCCACAATCATTGCAGGCGCAAAGAAGCATAAGCTCACCATTCCCGGCTACCTCTCCAAATGCTGCACCCCGGAAACCCCGGCGCTCGATTTAGCCGAGATGCCTGACAGCACCAAACAACTCATCGAAGCCGCCGCAAAGGCGCTTGGCACCCCGGTCCATACCTTCATCGCAACCGCCGCAAAGGAAGCCGCAGTGAACGTCCAGCGGATGCAAGAGCGTGCCGCCAGAGGCGACACCAACGTCAAAGGCACCTCCGACCAGCGCATCATCGAAGCCGCCGAGGCCTGCCTGAACGCAGGCATGAGGGTGACGTGCAACTACATTCGCACCGCCACGGGCTGCAACCGGCTGGCCGTCCGCCGTGTCCTCACAGAACGGGGCTACATCACCGACGATACGCAACCCGGCCAACCAGACGCTACGAAAGAATAACATGAGCAGCGAAGAACAACCTCGCACCTACGCCGCCTCAGAGCTGGCCGATAAGAACTTTGTCGGGCCAGTGCGCCTCCCTCGCTCACCGCAAATCTACCGCGTCGTGCGGTGGACACGCGGCCAGCGCCGGGACGGCGAGACCGAAGCGTCCTCGCGCATGATTCACCTCTCCCGGATTCGTGGGGTGGTTGGCGAGTGCAAGGTGGCGGCGTGTTACATCACCCCGGAGACACGCCTCGAAGTGGTGGCCCAAATCGTCGCCCTCGACGAGTACCAGACACTGGCGATCAAAACCGCCACCAGCTCAGACAGCGCGGCCTCGATCACGCTGCGCCTGTGTGGCTCCATCGCCAAACTCTGCCAGCAACTCAGCGCCACCCGGCGACGCTATGATGGAAACATCAAACGGAAGCAGCGGGAGCAGCCCGCCCTGCTCCATGAAATCGGCACCGCCTTTCGCCTGCTGGCAATCGGCGCCCACCTTTGCGGAGGTCTGCGCCTGTCCGACCTGTCAGGCACGCCGGAACCTACCCCCAGCAAGCCCGATCTGGATGGCATCCAGCGTCCGCTCCTCATCGCCTCCAGCCGCATCGCCGGTCTGATTGCAGACGGCAACCCGGCTGCATCCCCGGAACGTGCGGGGGAATACCTGCAACTCTGCATGGAATTGTTTTTTTCGTTGAACACCACCATCACCCTGCTTGAGGCGGAAATCTTCGACATCCTCTCGATGGATGCCGCGCCCATCATCGTCGGGCTTCAAAATGGAAACGGTCAAACAACGCATTGAAGGTGTCGTCGCCACGTTGCGACGCCGCCGTATAAAAACACAGAAGGGGGCCGCACCCTTGGTACGCGGGTTTGTCGAGGGCATCCGCCGCGACTACCACGGGAACCCAAACTCTCTGCGCATCGCCCTGTCGAAATGCCGGCTGGCGATCCTGAAAGCATTTCCGGGGCATCCCGCCGCCGACATGCTACTGTCCGAAGGCCGGGCGTCCGCCTGCGGCATCAAACCCGAGTACCGTTGCGGCCTGAGTTACGCAGAAGTGTCACGCAACCGTCTCGTGGTGCAGCATCGCGTCGCCGAGCAGCTCACCGAGCTCCGCCCCATCGAAAACCCCGAGCTTCTGATAAACACAGCCCGGCGATTGATCGCAGAGCCGGGCACCTTCGCAAAGGGGCCATACGCCGGGCGCGTGCGCCACAGCAGCCTGATCGCCGGCCTGTGCCTGCTCACGGGCCGGCGCCCCGTCGAGATCGGTTTCTGCGGCTCCCTGTCCCCATCTGGCAAGGGAAGCCCGTGGCTGGAGTTCTCCGGGCAGGCAAAGACGCGGGACGCCGACATTTCGGAGGAAAGCTATCCCGTCCCGGCCCTCGCCCCCTCCAAAGAGATACTCCGGGCCTTCGCCCTGCTCCGCGAGAACTATACCTTTGAGTCCGCAGTGGAGTTCAACACTCGCGTTGCGCACCCCTGCGCCGAGATCGTCGCCCGAGAAATCACGCCGCGCTGGCCGGCTATCCAGAAGCCCTACGACCTGCGGGCGGTCTATGCTCTACTCTCCGCCCGGAAGTTCTGCCCGAAAAACATGGATAAAGACGCATGGTTTGCCAGAGTCCTCGGACACAAACGCCTCATTGCCCCGGATGGCTCGGCAATGCCCGGCGCCATCGCCGCCGAGACGGCCACAGCAGCATTCTACAAACGGTACTACATCGCATGAAAAAACAATCCTCACCTCGCCCTACCCCCAGCAGCAAAACATCCAGCAGGAACCATATCGTCCGAGCGCCAAAAAAGATCGGGCAGGAACCCAAGCAGGCCCCAAGCCCATTGACCCTGATTGAAAAGGAATGGGCCGATCAGGGGAAGGTGACTACCGCTGAAAAATCAGCGATAGATGCCCTCCTCGACGCCGCCAAAGCCTTGCCGGCCAGCCTCTGCCTCGAAGTTCATGGGGAAGCCCTCATAGTGTATAAACGTGTCATCGGTATGGATGGGGAGCTCATTGGGGGCGTAGGAGTTGGGTCGCTGCGCCGAAAGTCTCTTAATGCGTCACTGCTCCAAAAGTCTCACCGCAAAACACACTGCACCACCGCCCAAGCATAGGCCTCTGAGCCCAGCCGGTCATCAAAAGGTTCATCCGAAAGATTTTTTCCGGTGAACCTTTTTTATTGCGTGCTTGACATACGCAAGCGTTAGCGTACAGTGAGAACCATGAGCACCACCATTCCCTTTACCCCGAGCCGCGAGGAATTTGAGAAGTTTGCCGCGTCAGCGGAGTTCGCCGAAGCCGCGAAGCAGTACATTCACGCCAAAGCGTTCGCACAGGCCGAGCGCGAACGCGTCGATGCCTATGTCATGCCGATCTTTCGGAGCTTCACCTTCAAGCCAGACCCGCTTTGGGCAGAAGGCCAAGACCGTCGTCGGATTGACCCCAGCGACATATCATCACCGGATAAACTCTACCTTGCCGACCTCAGCAGCCCGGAGGTGGTGGCCTTCTACGCTGCCTGTGCCAAGGCGCACCGAGAACACGGGTTCAACGGGCCAGAAGACGCATGTCCGGCACTCATCGCCAAGGGGCACATGATCGAGGCTGAAAACGCCCTGCTCGCCCTTGGATGCGCCCTGATTCACGTTGACCCCTCAACCATCTGCCTCTCAAAGCGGGAAGCGTTCATTAAGCTACTCTGCTCTCTCGCCGTCTCCACCAAGGGCCGGAAATTCTTCGGCCTTTCTCTCGTCGAATCCCGTAACCTCGTGCGCTAACTGAGGCTGCGCCTCTCCCGCGCCCTGCCGGAAGGCGGGCGCGTCCTCAACATTACTGTTTCGCGTGAGGGGGGCCATTGGTTTGTGTCCCTGTGCGTTGAGCACGAGGTTGCCGCCGCTGCGG